>Ga0209023_10000613_pt1 | contig 53011 bp, 37 predicted proteins | sample LakOneMetagenome_FD_187468 | JGI IMG/M metagenome (GOLD analysis project Ga0209023, IMG submission 187468) | Freshwater and sediment microbial communities from Lake Erie, Canada (SPAdes) (version 2) | ecosystem: Environmental > Aquatic > Freshwater > Lentic | place: Lake Erie, Canada... | reverse complement strand
CCACAACCACCAGTTCCAAGAACGGTGTAAGTCATGGTCGCAGTTCCAGCGCTCACTCCAGTGATAACTCCCGAAGCACTATTGATTGTAGCCACAGCACTATTAGAAGAAGTCCAAGTTCCGCCAGTAGCAGTTGATGAAAAAGTTGTAGTGAGTCCCACACAAATGGCCTGATTTCCAGAGAGCGTTCCAGCGATTGGCGGTGCAGTTACAGTTACAGTTCTAGTAGCGGTAACATTGGCACAACCACCACTTCCAAGAACGGTGTAAGTCATGGTTGCCACTCCCGCGCTCACCCCAGTGATTACCCCAGAAGCGGAATTGATGGTCGCCACAGCCACATTGGAAGAGCTCCAAGTTCCGCCAGCAGAAGTGGAAGAGAATGTTGTAGTCAGTCCCACACAAATAGCTTGATTCCCCGAAAGCGTTCCAGCGATTGGCGGCGCAGTCACGTTTACAGTTCGAGTTGCAGTCACGTTGCCACAACCACCAGTTCCTAAAACGGTGTAATTCATGGTCGCAGTTCCAGCGCTCACTCCAGTGATTACACCAGAAGCACTATTGATCGTAGCCACAGCACTATTAGAAGAAGTCCAAGTTCCGCCAGTAGCAGTTGATGAAAAAGTTGTAGTGAGCCCTACGCAAATAGCCTGATTCCCAGAAAGGGTCCCAGCGATAGGCGCAGCAGTTACCGTCACAGTTCTAGTAGCCGTAACATTGGCACAACCACCAGTTCCAAGAACGGTGTAAGTCATGGTTGCAGTTCCAGCACTAACCCCAGTGATAACTCCCGAAGCAGAATTAATTGTAGCCACGGTACTATTAGAAGAAGTCCAAGTTCCACCAGCAGAAGTGGATGCAAATGTTGTTGTGAGTCCCATACAAATAGCCTGATTCCCAGAAAGGGTCCCAGCGATAGGCGCAGCAGTCACGGTTACAGCTCTAGTAGCGGTAACATTGGCACAGCCTCCAGACCCAAGAACAGTATAGGTCATGGTTGCAGTTCCAGCGCTCACCCCGGTGATTACTCCCGACGCACTATTGATTGTAGCCACAGTATTATTAGAAGAAGTCCAAGTTCCACCAGCAGAAGTGGAAGAGAATGTTGTTGAGAGTCCCACACAAATAGCTTGATTCCCCGAAAGCGTTCCAGCGATTGGCGGCGCAGTCACGTTCACAGTTCGAGTTGCAGTCACGTTGCCACAACCACCAGTTCCAAGAACGGTGTAAGTCATGGTCGCAGTTCCAGCGCTCACTCCAGTAATCAAGCCAGAGACACTATTAATTGTCGCCACAGCACTATTAGAAGAAGTCCAAGTTCCGCCAGTAGCAGTTGATGAAAAAGTTGTAGTGAGTCCCACACAAATGGCCTGATTCCCAGAAAGAGTCCCAGCGATTGGTGCAGCAGTCACGTTCACAGTTCGAGTTGCAGTCACGTTGCCACAACCACCAGTTCCAAGAACGGTGTAAGTCATGGTCGCAGTTCCAGCGCTCACTCCAGTGATAACTCCCGAAGCACTATTGATTGTAGCCACAGCACTATTAGAAGAAGTCCAAGTTCCGCCAGTAGCAGTTGATGAAAAAGTTGTAGTGAGTCCCACACAAATGGCCTGATTCCCCGAAAGCGTTCCAGCGATTGGCGGAGCAGTTACCGTCACAATTCTAGTAGCCGTAACATTGGAACAACCACCAGTTCCTAAAACGGTGTAATTCATGGTTGCAGTTCCAGCACTAACCCCAGTGATAACTCCCGAAGCAGAATTAATTGTAGCCACGGTACTATTAGAAGAAGTCCAAGTTCCACCAGCAGAAGTGGAAGAGAATGTTGTTGAGAGTCCCACACAAATAGCTTGGTTCCCAGAGAGCGTTCCAGCGATTGGTGGTGCAGTAACAGTTACGGTTCTAGAAGCGGTAACATTGGCACAACCTCCAGATCCAAGAACAGTATAGGTTATGGTCGCCACACCAGCGCTTACCCCAGATATAATTCCCGAAGCAGAATTGATCGTAGCCACAGCCGCATTGGAAGAGCTCCAAAATCCGCCAGCAGAAGTGGAAGAGAATATTGTAGTGAGTCCCACGCAAATAACTTGGTTTCCAGAGAGCGTTCCGGCATTGGGTTGTGCATTGATAGTAACTGAAGTAGTGGCAATAACGGGACTACAACCGGCGGTAGCTGCAATAGTATATGTTACGGTATAGGTTCCAGGAATACTTGTGTTAGGTGTAATAGCTCCAGAGGCGCTGTTTATAGATAAGTTAGAAGGAGCACTAAAAACGCCACCTGTATAGGTTCCAGTGCCGGTTAGTGTTACGTTTTGTTGTATGCTGTTTGAATTACAAAATGGCGCTCCGCTGTAACTAATAGAAGCTGTTGGGGGAGAACAATTAATAGCTGTACAAGTTGCAGATCCACTTGCAAAGCAAGTCCCGATTGCTCCTACTGGTGTTAGAGTAATAGTCACGTTATCACCGGGAGCAAGACTATTCACGTTGTAGGTAAGCACATTGCCAATAGCTCCAATTGTAACAACAGGATTGGCATTAATTTGATAGTTAAGAGTATATCCAGTTGCTCCAGAGATAGCAACCCAATTGAATTGTACGGAAGTAGTTGTTGATGTTCCACAATTAATGGTTGGAGTTAACACAGGATTGATAGCAATAGTAGCCAATGAAGTATCATTAATACAAGGAGCCACGCCAGTAAGCGTATAAGTGAAGGAACTAGAAGCAGCACCAGCGGCAGGAGTAAAGGTTCCGGCAGCGGCATTAAAAGTTCCACCAGCTCCAGAGGAACGTGTCCACACGCCACCGGCTTGTTCGCCTGTGATGAGCGAAAACAAATCAATGGGAGTTACACTAGAATCGCACACGGTAACACTACCATGCGCCCCGGCATTGGGTTGCGTATTAATGGTAATGGTTGCCAATGAAGTATCGTTAATACAAGGAGCCACGCCAGTAAGCGTATAAGTGAAGGAACTAGAAGCAGCACCAGCGGCAGGAGTAAAGGTTCCGGCAGCGGCATTAAAAGTTCCGCCAGTTCCTGAGGAACGTGTCCACACGCCACCGGCTTGTTCGCCGGTAATGAGCGAAAACAAATCGATTGAAGCTATACTAGAATCGCACACGGTAACACTACCATCCGCCCCGGCATTGGGAGGTGTGTTAATAGTTACAGTAGTAGTAGTGGTTGATGCTGGGCAGCTACCACTCGCAGGAATAGTATAGGTAACTGTGTATGGACCTGGTATACTTGTACTTGGAGTAATAAGGCCTGAAACCGGGTTAATCGTCAATCCAATAGGTGCGCTATAAACGCCTCCGGTATAGGCGCCAGTACCAGTTAAGGTAACTGCTTGTGTTGTTACAGAGGTGCAGAACGCTGGCGCTGAATAATTAATAGTTGCAGCTGGCCCACCACTAACAGTTATCGTTACTTGATCTGTCGTAGTACATCCTGTTCCATTATTAGCAGTTAGAGTATAAGTTGTAGTGATGCTAGGACATACAGTCGGGCTTAATGTACTTGGATTTGTCATTCCAGTGGTAGGCGTCCAAGTGAATGCTGGTATCGGATTATTAAAAGTAATGGACCATCCCGAAATGCTTCCAGTGTCGCCACCTAGATCATCTTGAACAAACAACTGCCATGTGCCATTTGAAGTACAGCCGTTCAAAAGAGTAAAAGGATCTTCGGGCAGATAGCTTCCGGAAAAAGGTGCTGTTCCCGCTGTTATCGCCGTTGTAGCAGTCGCCGTGAAACAAGTATTGGAATAATTTGGATTACCGCCGCCATTGTCGGTGGAGAGTTGAATTCTAGTTCCATCCGGGCATTGAAGAAAAATATCCAAATCAGAATCCCAAGTATGCGTCAAATTTAGGCAAACCGATGCAATTGATGTGGCGTTTATGGTTGTTGAAGTTAGGCCAGAAACTACAATTGGGGAATACACTCCGACCGTACTTCCATCTGGAATAGCGAAGCTTGCGGGGTTTGAAAATGTTATTGGACCAGTAGAACCAACTGCGTTGGTAGTTCCACTTAAAGTAACACAAGTGCCTGGGCAAACGGTACTTCCAGAACCAGCATTAACTGTTGGCAACGGATTAACCGTGACAGGTTGTGAAATAGAGTTTTGACATCCTCCTGGCACTGCGGTTAGTAGTAGTGAAACATTATAAGTTCCGGTCGCAGCATAAGTATGAGCAGGGTTTTCAAAGTTCGAAGTAAATCCATCTCCGAAATTCCAACTATAAGTATAGTTTCCGCTAGTGGTATTGGTAAACTGAGTGGCAGTTCCTATACAAGTAGTAGTAGCGGTAAAAGTTGGGTTCGGACTTGCAAAAGTAGCAGTGGTTCCGCCGAAATTCATTACAAATCCTGAAGTAGCTGCTGCAGTATAACGATCAACAAGTATGGTATAGGTTTGCCCTGCGGTTACAGGAATGCAAGACTCGCATTGAAATCCAGTACAACCCAAACCCGTAATTGGAGAATCGGGATCCCAATTGCAAACAATTTCCGTACCCGGGCAACTCGTTGTAGTATTGTAAATGGCAAAATCGTAATCAATATCAGTATTGGGACTAATGGTAAAACACAAAGTGCCGCTCGTTGCCACCGTAAAAGAATACCAATTGGAAGATCGTTCACCAGGGGCACCAAAACAACTTGGGCTTTCTTGATTTAAACCTACGCCACCGGCGCCATCAGCAACAACAATATTATTCAAGTTGCAAAGCGTTTGAGAACCTACACAATCTTGAGTTGGAAGAGGAGGACCAATAGGAGCAGCCTCTTGAGCACAGACTCCAAAGGTACCTGTAGAGTTTCCACTTCCATCAACGGCAATGTAATAAGTATTGCCTATTGTTAATCCATGCAACAGAACATCGGTATGTAGTAATCCACCAGCCGTGTTTACATCTTCTTGACAAGCTAATAAAGTCAATGCACCGCAAGCTCCGCTGTATACTGCTATTTGCGTATTGGCAAGTGTTCCTCCAAAATTGGTTGAAATCTCAATATCTGCTTTTGTGGCAACAAAGGAAAACCAAACGGTATGACTCATACTATTGGGAAGCCAACAGGGAGGTGTTGAAGGATTTCCAGATGTGGTTGCGCCTACATTGGTATAAAGAATAGAGCTGCAAGAGCCAACGCCAACGGTCAGAGGTTCTGCGGTCAAACAAGTGTCATTTGTTGGCGGTTGCGAAAAGCCTTTGAGAGAAAAACTTAGTAATAGCAATAAGGGAATAATATGCCGAAAGGTTACTCTCATAATTACAGCTTCTTATTTTTTTGCGATGCGTTTTTCAATTCAACCATATATTGATTTTGATCGATTGGTTGATCATTCTTAACATAAAAAACAGCAGGGCCTGCTTTTTGGTTTTTTGGAAAAGTCTTTTTTTGCAATACAGTAGAAGTACTTGAAGTAGTTTCGGAATTTTTTTTCAGTGGGCTACTATTTTTTTCCGCGGTAGTTGTTTCGATAGTTTTGTTATTGGTTTCTATTTTTTCAAGAAATTTTACTTTCGTTTTGTTTTGGGTCTCCCTTTTTACTGTTTGTGAAAGAACAACAGCTTTTGGAAAAAACAATAGTAAAAAAAGGAAAAATAGATGTCGCATTATGGGAACTGTTAAGAGATAAAAAAATACGAAAGACGACGAAACTAAGAGAGGCGTTGATGAAATAGTGTTGTCGCTAACGGTAAATTAATAACTGCCAATAACAGATGAGCTATATTTTTATAGGGCAACAAGAATATTTAAATAATAGCATTTGAATTTGAAACCACAACAGCCAAATATAGATAAGATTTGGTAAATTTTATTAAAAATCGGAATGAAAATTAAAAATTAAGGGAATATTAAGGGAGAATTTGCTAAAAGGGTAAAGATATAGCAATGTCGCGATGTTGTTTTAAAAAAAGAGATGCAGATTTGCAAAAGTGATGCCGAATTGACAAATTCTTTTACTACCAAAATGGCTTTCTGTTTCTGAATTTTATTAAAATAAAAAAAGGCTACCATTTCTGATAGCCTTTCTGCTTTTGCTCCCTCTCTTGGGCTCGAACCAAGGACCCTCTGATTAACAGTCAGATGCTCTAACCAACTGAGCTAAGAAGGAAAGTGTGTTTCACTTTTAAAGCGGTGCAAATATAACGCGAAAATTATTTTACACAAACAAATTGATATAAATTTTTCAAAAAATATTATTTATGGAAGAGCGCCTTGTAAATATCATTTCCGTTTGCAAACAAAAGCAATCCAATAAGTAATACAAAACCAACCATTTGGGCATTTTCCATGAATTTATCGCTTGGCTTTTTGCCTGAAATCATTTCATATAATAAAAACATTACATGCCCACCATCAAGAGCCGGAATTGGCAATAAATTCATCACACCTAGCATAATGGACAAAAGAGCAGTAATGTTCCAGAAGATTTCCCAGCTCCAAGTCTTCGGAAAAATATCGAAGATAGCTTTAAATCCACCCACGCCTTTATAGGCTCCAGTGCTTGGCGTAAAAATAGCTTTCAACTGTTTCCCATATCCGATTAATTGGTTTTTGCCTTTTTCAATTCCAACAGGGAAGGATTCAAAAAAACCATATTCTTGTTTGCTGAATTTGTACAATCCTAATTTTTCTAAACTGTCAACTCCTAAAGAAGCTTGAAAAACGCCTAGCTTACCGTCTGAATTGATTGTAATTTTTACTGGAGTTTCTTTCTCATCTCGTAGGACAATCGCATCCAAAATTTTGGACTTATTTTCTTTCGCGATAGCAACTACTTGGTCGGTATACTTTGTTGGAATACCTCCTAAAGATTTTATAACGTCTTTCGGTTTAAGGGTTTTGAAATTAGCAGAAGAATCAGCTACTTTCCCTACCATAAAAGGTTCTCTCCAATCTATAAAAGGTCTTTTTTCGCCTTTCAAGAGTTTGTCTATCAAATCAACGGGAAGATGAATCGTTTCTGTAGCCCCGTTACGATTTACTACAACGGTTTTGGCAAATAGAATTTTATTTGGAATCTCATTGAATTTTGTGGTCTTGTCGCCATCAATTTCTAGAATCTTGTCTCCAGTTTTGAATCCCATTTCTTCACCAACAGGCGAGGTAACGGCAATTCCGTCTTTCAATTCGCTATTGTTTAAATACAAATCGCCGTAGAAAAAAGCCATTCCGATGTAAATAACAAAAGCCAAAATAAAATTAACAGCAACTCCGCCCAGCATTATAATTAAACGCTGCCAAGCTGGTTTTGAGCGAAATTCCCAAGGTTCTGCAGGAAGTTTCATTTGCTCTTTGTCCATGCTTTCGTCAATCATTCCGGATATTTTCACGTAGCCTCCTAAAGGCAACCATCCTATTCCGTATTCGGTTTCACCGATTTTCTTTTTCAGTAAAGAATATTTGATGTCGAAAAAAAGGTAGAATTTTTCTACTCTGGTTTTAAAAATTTTGGCAGGAATAAAATGCCCCAATTCATGCAGTATGATGAGTAATGATAAGCTTAATAAAAATTGAGATAACTTAATAACTAGTTCCATTGTTTGATTTTCGGTTCTTTTTTAACGCACAAAAGTAAGGTTTTCACCTTACTTTTCAGCATATATGTTCTGAGGGCTTATTTTTTTATGAAATTTTTATGAAAGACTCCTTCAGAGGTTGTTATTTGAATAGAATACATTCCGTTAGCCAATGTTCCAACCGGAATAATCTTCAAATTCGACTCCAATACTTTCTGACCAATTGCATTGAAAACAACTGCTTTTTTCAAGGTTACCAAATTGGGTATTTCAACATTTAAAACGGATGTCGCTGGATTCGGATAAACCGTTATTGAAGATTCGACATCAAACTTGGAAGTGCCTAAAGCAGCAGTGCTATTTTTTGAGATGATGTCTTTTTTGGGATCAAAGGTTACGCCTGTAACGGTGAAAGGAACAGTAACCAGGAACTGTTGTCCGTTCGTTGTAAGGTCTAACAAATAATCTTGTTGTTGTCCGCCTGTACCAGTCAAACGAACTGGAACTGGACCTTCAAAGAAAGTTACCGAAGCGTTCGATTGTGTTTGATTTACAGTAATTCGAGCTTGACCAGGATTTGTATTCGCTGCCGTAATTGCGAAAATTGGATAACCTTGGTTGTAAATCCAATCGTTAAAAAATTCTGTCAAATTCAGTCCTGAAGTGGCCTCTAAATGACTTTGTAAATCGGGTGTGTGTGCATAAGCATAAGCCAAATTAGCGTCGTTCAAGTAGTTTCTTAAGCCTTGAAAGAAATTGGTATCGCCTAATTTCAAACGCAACATATTCAAAACCATAGCACCTTTGTTATAAGTCAAACGACCACTAAAAATTCGATTAACATCCAAAGCCTCAGCATCGGTTAGATAGACAGCACCACTGGTGCTTGACGTGATACTGGTAATCATGGAACTTTTATTATTAGTAAAGGCAGTTTCTCCGTCAAAATGTTGGATGACCATAGACGCCAAATAGGTTGCAAATCCTTCATTCAACCAAATGTCTTTCCACGAACCGCAAGTTACTTTGTCGCCGAACCATTGGTGTCCCATTTCATGGGCAATCAAGCCTCTGCTGTAACCGCCATTGTTTCCCGCAGTCATAAACGAAACGGTAGTATGTTCCATTCCACCACCCCAACCAAATTCACAATGGCCGTATTTTTCATTTCTAAAAGGATAAGGAACAAACACAGATTCGTAAAAATTTATAATATCCGGCGTTACCGCTACACTCGCTATATTGGCATCGGCAGTTTCAGGATACATATAATTAATGATAGGAAAATAGGGACTTTCGGCCGTTCCCAATCCGCCTTGTTGGTTGTAAATTTGATAGTCAGTTACTGCAATGGCAATTAAATACGCGGCAATTGGATAATTGTGTTTGAAGTGTGAGGTGAATGTTCCGTTTCCGTTGTCAACTAATGATTGTTGAAGTCCATTTGAAACCGCTACATTACCGTTTGGTGCTGTAATATAAACATCGATAGAATTCACTTTGTCATTCAAATCTTGTTTGCAAGGCCACCATTCCATTGCTCCGAAAGGTTCAGAGAGTGTCCATAAAACAGGAGTTCCGTTGTGTTCAACCGCACTAAAAGCGCCAAAACCAGAAGAAGTTGGAACGCCTGCATAAGTGATGCTCAAAGAATCCAACACATTGGTATTTTGGATAGCAGGTAAATTAATAATCAACTCATTATTACCACTTCTAGTAAAAGTCAACTCGGAACCTCTTTGCTTTACCGAACTAACATCCAAAGCATCTGATAAATCAAAAGTAACCGAACTGATATCTTGTTTAGCAATATATTTAGTAGTAACTTCTCCGCTAATGTATTGAACAGCAGGGTCAACAGTAAGTCGAAGTCTGTGATACGTCACATCGTAATCGTATGTATTCGGATTGGTGATGAAGGTCATTTTCTTGAAAGCCGATTTTTTTTCAGCATTCACAAGTTCTTCAAGCTCTTTGTTAGTAGACTGAGCAAAAAGAGAAGTACACGAAATAAACAGCAAGAAGAGGTAGTATTTTTTCATTATGTTTAAATTTTTTTTGCGAATTTAATTAATAATTCAACAATCGAATGTTAATTTTCCTTTAAATGCTGTTATCCTCCCAAATGTACCTCCAATACTACAAAATCAACTTTTTTCTTTTGCCGATACATATCCAAAACATTTGTTTAAATTTGCGTGCTTCTTCAAGAAGACAAAGGCAATTTTAAAAAAGGATACCATGTTACAAATCGCATTTATTAGAGAGAACCAAGAAAAAGTAATCAACGCTTTAGCAAAAAGAAATTTAGACGCAAAAGCGGTCGTGAACGAAGTAGTGCAATTGGATGAAAAACGCCGCGCTACTCAAGTGGAACTTGATTCGGTTTTAACAGAATCCAATAAACTAGCCGCTTCGATTGGCGCCTTAATGAAAAGCGGAGAAAATGCTAAAGCAGCAATTCTTAAAGAAAAAACGGTAATTTTGAAAGAACAAAGCAAAGAACTTTCTGAAAAAGCCGACGCCTTAGCGCAAGAACTAACGCAAAAATTATACACGCTTCCAAACCTTCCTGCGGACATTGTTCCCGAAGGAAAGACACCAGAGGATAACTTGACTGTTTTTCAAGAAGGCGTAATTCCAGTTTTGTATGATGGAGCGCAACCACACTGGGAATTGGTAAAAAAATACGACATCATCGATTTCGAATTAGGCGTTAAAATAACAGGAGCCGGATTTCCCGTTTACAAAGGAAAAGGCGCCCGATTGCAACGCGCTTTAATCAGTTACTTTTTAGACAAAAACACAGCTGCTGGTTATAAAGAATACCAAGTGCCACATTTGGTTAACGAAGCGTCTGGATATGGAACCGGACAATTGCCCGATAAAGAAGGACAAATGTATCATTCAACGGTGGATGATTTGTATTTAATTCCAACCGCTGAAGTGCCTGTAACCAACTTGTTTCGTGATGTAATCATAAATGAAAACGAGTTCCCCATTTTATGCACCGCATACACACCTTGTTTCCGAAGAGAAGCAGGATCGTATGGAGCGCACGTTCGTGGATTGAATCGTTTGCATCAATTTGACAAAGTCGAAATCGTACGCATCGAGCATCCCGATAAATCCTACGAAGCGTTAGAGGGTATGGTAGAACACGTTAAAACCATTTTACAAGAATTGAAATTGCCGTACCGAATATTAAGACTTTGTGGTGGTGATATGGGATTCACATCAGCATTGACCTATGATTTTGAAGTCTTTTCAACCGCACAAGACCGATGGTTGGAGATTTCTTCCGTTTCCAATTTTGAGACGTTTCAGGCCAATCGCTTGAAGTTGCGTTATAAAGATGCCAATGGCAAAAATCAATTAGCCCACACCTTAAACGGAAGTTCTTTGGCATTGCCAAGAGTTCTTGCTGGAATTTTAGAAAATTACCAAACGCCAGAAGGAATTCTAATCCCAGACGTGTTGCGTCCGTACACCGGATTTGACATTATCAACTAAACGTTAATCTTTAAATGCTAGTGTACTAAATTCAGCACAAATGTGTTACTTTAGTACATTGCTTTTTATAAGTAGTACATGAAAAAGATTTTCCTCTCTTTTCTATTGTTTTTCACCGGCATCGTTTTAGCACAAAACGAGCAGTTGGCGCAAAATTATTTTGATAAAGGTGATTTTGAAAAGGCAAAAATCAGCTACGAGGAACTATTAAAAAATCAACCGTACAACACCATTTTTTTTCAGCGTCTCATTGATTGTTATCAGCAATTGCAATTGTTTCCTTTGGCAGAAACAACACTTCAAAATCGGTTAAAGCAATTTCAACAAGCCAGCCTTCTAGTCGAGTTGGGCTATAATTTTCAATTGCAAAAGCAAGAACCTACCGCTAAAAAATACTACGATCAAGCCATCGATAAGATTCGGAAAAACCCTAATGAAGTGTACGGAATTGCCACCACTTTTGAGCGGAAATCCCTTTTGAATTATGCGCTGCAATCCTACGAATTGGCATTGACATTGGATCCAAAGTTTAATTTTAATTTTCAAATGGCATTGCTATACGGACAGTTGGGCAATAGCGACATGATGATTGAAAAATTTCTCACAGAAGCCTACGCCAATCCGCAAAATTCGCTGTTAATTCAAAACCAATTGTCGCGCTTCATGTCCGAAGATGCCGATGTGGCTTTTAATGATGCGCTGCGAAAAGCTTTAATTCTTAGAACGCAAAAGAATCAAGATGTGTTTTGGAATGAATACTTAAGTTGGTTTTACGTGCAACAAAAAGAATATGGGAAAGCATTCGTCCAACAAAAAGCCATTTACAAAAGAAATCCAGAAACATTTTCTAACATTGTAAACTTGGCACAATTGGCCATCGAAGAAGGCGATAAAGAAACCGCAAAAGAAATTTTTACCTTCGTTTTAGACAATACTAAAGATCTTGAATTGTTGATTCAATCACACACCTATTTGATGCAAATGCGCATCGATTCAGCTACTGAAAAAGAATACCCGATAGTTGCTTCGGAAATGGATTTGCTTTTGAAAGAGTTTGGAGTGAGTCCTTATTCCTTGTCGCTACAAATCCTTCAAGCGCATTTCACCACTTTCCATTTGAAAAACCCAGAAGTAGGGAAAACGATTTTGAAAACTGCTTTGGAGTTACCATTGAACGAATATCAAAAAGCAGATGTCAAGATGGAATTGGCCGATATTTTATTGTTTGAAGCGAAATTCAACCAAGCGCTGATCTATTATTCCCAAATTGAAGACGATTTAAAAAATGATGTGGTTGGGCACGAAGCCAGTTTGAAAGCAGCCAAAACCAGTTACTTTAAAACTGATTTTCAGTGGGCACAAAAACAATTTAAAGAATTGAAATCGGCTTCCACACAACTAATCGCGAACGATGCTTTAGAGTATTTTCTACTCATCAATGACAATACCGTGGCCGACTCCACACAAACCGCTTTGAAACAATTTGCGCATGCCGATTACTTATTGTACCAAAACAAAACTCAAGAAGCGTTGGCCCAATTTCAAAACATATTGAAAAGTTTCAAAGGCAATGAAATTGAAAGTGTGACCCTGTATCGAATCGGGAAAATCTACGAAAAATTAGGCGATTATAACTCGGCGTTGATCCAATACCAAACCATAATCGATAAGTACAAAGACGGAATTTACATCGACGAAGCTTATTATTTCGCGGCAGAAATCTACAACAAGCAACTCAAAGACATCGAAAAAGCCAAAGCCAATTACGAACAATTGATTTTTCATCACGAAGACAGCATTTATTATACCGATGCGCGGAAGAAATACAGGCAATTGCGTGGCGATACCACTTTATAATACAATTTAGATTTGTGATGTACGATTTACGAGTTCACAAATCGTACATCCAATATCGTAAATCAAACATCGTAAATCAGAAAAAATGATCATCTATAACGTTACCACCAATATTCACGAAAGCGTTCACGACCAATGGTTGCAATGGATGCAAGAAAAACACATAAAAGATGTGTTGGCCACAGGGAAATTTTCTTCGGCACGAATGGTCAAAGTGTTGATCGAAGAAGAAATGGGAGGAATCACCTATTCTGTCCAATATACAACCGACAACAAAGAAACGTTAGAAAAATACTACCAAGAAGACGCACCGCGTTTGCGAGATGAAGCTCTAGGGCTTTTTGGAGACAAAATGCTGGCTTTTCGAACGGAATTGGAATTGATTTCCGATCATTAATGTCATAATAACCACTTAACAATGCTTTGCGCTATGGCGTCTTTGCGAGATAAAAATCATGGAAAAAGTAAAAGCCAAAAAACACCTGGGACAACATTTCCTCAAAGACGAAGGCATCGCTAAAGCTATCGCGGACACTTTGAATCTGCAAGGGTATGAAGATGTTTTAGAAATTGGTCCCGGCATGGGCGTGTTAACCAAGTATTTGTTAGAGAAACCAACGAATACTTATGTGGTGGAAATCGATACCGAATCGGTAACCTATTTGGAAGAAAATTATCCCAAATTGCACGGAAAAATTATCGCCAAAGACTTTCTAAAATACAACATCAATGAAATTTTTGAAGGGAAACAATTCGCTATAATAGGCAATTTTCCATACAATATATCTACGCAAATCGTCTTTCGAGCTTTAGAGTATCGAAATCAAATTCCAGAGTTTTCTGGCATGTTCCAAAAAGAAGTGGCCGAACGTATTTGCGAAAAGAAAGGCACTAAAGCCTATGGAATTTTATCGGTTTTAGTACAGGCCTTTTATGATGCTGAGTATTTGTTCACGGTAAGCGAAGATGTTTTTATTCCGCCACCAAAAGTAAAATCGGGCGTGTTGCGCTTGCGAAGAAAAGAAAATTTTACATTGCCATGCAGTGAAAAATTGTTCTTTACGGTCGTAAAAACGGCCTTTCAGCAACGGAGGAAAACATTGCGTAACAGTTTAAAAACTTTAAATTTATCGGATAATTTAAGAGAAGATACTATCTTTGACCTCCGACCAGAACAATTAGATGTTTCCCAATTTATTGGACTCACTCAAAAAATAGAAGCCGATGCAATTTAAAATCAGCAAAGAATTTTTACTGGAAATCGAGCAATTAGTTCATCAAAAAAACGACCAGCAATTGGAAGTGGTGTTGAACGACTTGCACCATGCTGATATTGCTGAGATTTTAGAAGAACTGGATTTCGATGAAGCTACTTATATTTTTAAAGTATTGGATAGTGACAAAACGGCCGAAATCTTATTGGAAATTGATGAGGACTTAAGAGAGAAAATCCTAAGAAGCTTGTCGCCGAAAGAAATCGCGGAAGAACTAGACGAGTTAGAAACCAATGACGCGGCCGACATTATTGCGGAACTTTCGAAAGATAGAAAGCAAGAAGTTATCTCCGAGCTTCAAGACGTAGAACACGCCAAGGATATTGTTGATTTGCTTCGTTACGACGAGGATACTGCTGGAGGAATCATGCACAAAGAGTTGGTGAAAGTCAACGAAAATTGGAGTGTGCTGACTTGTGTTCGAGAAATGCGTATCCAAGCTGAAAACATTTCCCGCGTTCATTCGATTTATGTGGTGGACGACGAAGGGCGATTGAAAGGGCGTTTGTCGCTAAAAGATTTGTTGACAACTTCTACTAAAACACAGATTAGTGAAGTCTACATTAGAAAACTCAACTTTGTAAAAGTAGATGATGAAGATGTGGAGGTAGCTCGAATTATGCAAAAATATGACCTAGAAGCCATTCCCGTTGTGGATGAATTGGGTCGATTGGTAGGTAGAATAACGATTGACGACATCTTAGACGTAATCGAACAAAGAGATACAGAGGACATTCACAAATTTGGGGGAACCGAAGGGTTGGACTTGTCTTACACTAAAACCAGTCTAGGCGAACTCGTGCGAAAAAGAGCCACTTGGTTGATTATCCTTTTTCTTGGAGAAATGCTAACGGCATCTGCCATGGGGTATTACGATATTGAAATTCAAAAAGCGGTAGTACTGGCACTTTTTGTCCCACTAATTATTTCTAGTGGAGGAAATTCTGGATCACAAGCCGCATCACTAATCATTCGTGCGATGGCATTGAAAGAATTGCAGCTAACCGATTGGTGGTATGTGATGAAAAAAGAAATATTTTCTGGATTGTTACTAGGTGCTATATTAGGAATCATAGGCTTCATTCGAATTATGGTGTGGCAAAAAACAGGGATTTATGACTATGGAGTATACTGGGTTTGGATCGCGCTCAGCGTTTCCTGCTCTTTAGTGGCCATTGTACTTTGGGGAACTTTATCAGGTTCGCTAATTCCATTTGTTTTGCGAAGAGTCGGACTTGATCCCGCAACCGCATCCGCACCTTTTGTGGCTACTATGGTGGACGTTACGGGATTGATTATTTATTTCTCCATTTCGGCACTATTCTTAACTGGGAAAATACTGTAATAAAACCAATATATCATGAATATTCACATTATTGGCGGTGGAAATCTAGGTGTTGCAATAGCTTTAGGATTGTCCAAGTATTCCAAAAACAATTCCGTTACCGTTACTCGCAGAACTGTTGAAAGCATCCAGTATTTAGAAGCCAAAGGCATTACTGTTTCTTCAAACAATATTCACAGAATTCAAGAGGCTGACATCATTATTTTGACAATAAAACCTTATCAAGTCGGATTGGTTTTGAAAGAAATCCTGCCAATAATCTCCAATAAGATTATAGTTTCCGCTGTTAGCGGCGTTACGTTAGAAGCACTTCAAAACGAAACCAATCACGCCCATGCGATAGTGCGAATCATGCCGAATATTGCAGTTCAATTTGGAGCATCCGCCAGTTGCGTAGCGTTTGCTGAAAAAGACAAAGCAGCAGCTCAACAAGTAATAGCCTTGTTCCAAGACTTAGGAACGGTTCCTGTAATTGAAGAAAAACTAATGGATGCTGCTACCGTTTTAGGAGCATGCGGAACCGCTTATGCGTTGCGTTACATTCGAGCTTCTATGCAAGCCGGAATAGAAATAGGTTTCGATTCGCAAACGGCTTTGGCAATCGCTGCTCAAACAGCAAAAGGTGCGGCGCAGATGCTTTTGGAAGAAAGAATCCATCCCGAACAATTAATCGACCGAGTAACCACACCACAAGGCTGCACCATTGTTGGTCTTAACGAAATGGAACATCAAGGTTTTAGTTCGTCTTTAATCAAAGGTATCAAAACCTCGCTTCAAAAGATCAAGGAGTAATTTTCTTCAAATACACGTTTAAAGAATCGGAGAATTGGGTATCAAAAACCTGAACTCCTTTTGAATTCATGTGAAAGGAATTGTAAAAATAAGCTTTGTTGCCGTTGAACGGTTGCTTTGAAAAATCCCAAAAAACAACATCTTGATTTTGAGTTACTTTCTTTTGAATGAGCTCTTTCATTTGTGAAAAAGAAGGTTCTTCCAAAGCGTTTAATTCGGCATAAGAAGGCGTCCAAACCAAAATGAGTTTGGCATGAATGGCTTTGCAGTCGGCGATAATTTGGTCAAGTTCTTGCCATCCTTTTTTAAAAGCATCTGGCGAATATGCTACAGATTTTCCGTGTAGCGTTTTTTTGAAATTATCAAAATCAGAATTCCAGGAAGCTTGATGCACCAGATAACCTTTTCGTTTTTTGCCTCTGTAATTTGAACCCGAATTCCAACACAAACTTTTCCAGATTTCCGATTGAAAACCTCGGTATTTACTCATCGGAATGTATTTTTCTAGTTTCGTTGTGGCGTCTAATTCTTGCAGTTTTTGAAATACTTCGGGCTCACTGTAATACGGCAAGAATTGGGCTTTATTGGGAATTTTCTTTTCTGAGAAAGCATAAAGATCAATATTTTGAACCACGATTTTTGGAGGCTTGTTGTGTGCTAAATAGCTTTTCCAACGCATTTGTTCTACAGCTAAAGTGGCACCAGCAAAACCTAGATTATAGGAAGCAATTCCGGTTTTGGCAGTAATCAAATCCGGGTCAAAATGCGCTTCTGCTCTAGAATTTCCCAAGAAGATCATTGTCGAATTGATTTTGCCTTGAAAGAGTAAATTCCAATCAGTATACACGCCATCATAGGTTTCTTTCAAACGAAAATCAACATAGCACTGCAAGATCCATAACAAGGCGTAAAATAGCACCAATAGCCCAACCAATTTCGTAAAGAATGCTTTCATTGGCGCTTACTTTAAAATTGAAAATAAATAAAATCACTAGCTTCATTCTTCACATTCAAGAGGATTAGCAGTAACACGACAAAATAGAAGCCATAGCGAAAACTGGTAGCAACCCAGTTTTGGCGGGTTAGGAAACCATTTACTACATGTTCGTTGTGTCGGCTCAGCCACTCAATTCCCATTAAAAAGGCAATCGAACCCAGCAAAGGCAAAATAGAATTGGAATAAGTCAGTTCGGATCGAATACTAAAAAAATGAGGGTTTGTATAAATGCACTTTATATATTGAAAAGCTTCCGTAACATTCTTGGCTCTAAAAAATATCCACGCAAAACTGACTAGAGCAAAAGTGGTAGTCATTTGCAAGAATTCTAAAAAAGAAGGCATTATTGTTTCCCGCTCCATTTCGACTAAATTTTTCTTCGGAGCATACCACAATAGTAACGGAAGAAACAGCAAGGCATTGATCAATCCCCAAATCACAAAAGTCCAATTGGCGCCATGCCAAAAGCCACTGACTAAGAACACGATGAATACATTTCTAATCTTGAAAAGTTTGCTTCCACGGTTTCCACCTAAAGGCAAATACAAATAATCTCGAAACCAAGAGGTTAGTGAAATGTGCCATTTTTGCCAGAATTCGGCGATGTTTTTTGAAAAATACGGGTAGTTGAAATTCCGCATCATATCGAAACCAAACAAACGAGCCAAACCAATAGCAATGTCCGAATAACCACTAAAATCGCCATAAATTTGGAACGAAAACAAAACGGCGCCAAGAATCAAAGTTCCTCCTGAATAGTGTGAATAGTTTTGAAAAATATCATTAACGTAAGGCGCGCAAGTATCGGCAATCACAATTTTCTTGAAAAACCCCCAAAGAATGAGTCGCATTCCATCGACCGCTTTCGTATAATCGAAAGTTCTTTTTTTATAAAATTGTGGTAAGAAATTGGAAGCACGTTCAATCGGCCCAGCCACCAATTGCGGAAAAAAACTAACAAATGCAAGGAAAGAAACGATGTCTTTAGTAGGTTCGAGTTTTTTTCGATACACGCTTATACCGTAACTTAAACTTTGAAAGGTGTAAAAACTGATGCCAACGGGAAGAATAATGTGCAACAAGCTCCAATCGAGTGGCTGACCAAAGAAGGAAAACGCTGCATTGAAGTTGGCTATAAAAAAATTGCAATATTTAAAGAAACCCAGTAATCCTAAGTTCAAGAAAATACTGATGCACAACAAGTATTTTCGGTTCTTGGCGCGAACTTCGTTTCCTAAGGCGATGCCAACGAAGAAATCTACTAACGAACTGAATAGCAACAAAAACAAAAAACGCCAATCCCACCAACCGTAAAAAACAAAGCTGGAAACGATTAATAACCCGTTTTGTAGCTTTAGATTTCGGGAAGTGACAAACCAATAGCATATGAAAACTATTGGAAAGAATACCGCAAAATCAATCGAATTAAAAAGCATAAATTAAATGTAAGTAATTGAACAGCATCGTTTTTTGGCTATCAAAAGCTAAAGTAAAAAAATACTTTTACAATGAGGGAATCCCACAAATCATTTCTAAGATACTTTTTATAACTTTGAAGCTAAACTAATTTGCCATTGAAACCATCTGATGTTCACATTTTACACCTCGACACCAATCATCCTTTATTAAAAGAGCAATTGGAACAATTAGGGTTTGTCAATCACGAAGACTTCACTTCTTCTAAAGCAGAAATAGAAGCTAAGATTTCAAATTATCATGGAATTGTTATCCGAAGTCGGTTTTCTATCGACAAAGCATTTATCGATAAGGCTACCCGTTTGCAATTCATCGCGCGCGTTGGCGCCGGTTTGGAAAGCATCGATTGCGACTATGCCGAAAGCAATGGCATTTCCTTAATTGCCGCACCGCAGGGCAATCGAAATGCAGTTGGAGAACATGCCTTAGCGCTATTGTTATCGCTTTTCAATAATCTAAACAAAGCAGATTCAGAAGTTAGAATTGGACATTGGAACCGAGAAAGCAACCGAGGTCACGAACTTGATGGAAAAACAGTCGGCATTATTGGCTACGGCAACATGGGAAAATCGTTTGCTAAAAAGCTGAGAGGTTTTGATGTTGAAGTCTTGTGCTATGATATTCTAGAAGGAGTTGGCGATGCCAATGCCAAGCAGGTTACTTTAAAGGAATTGCAAGAAAAGGCGGATGTGTTGAGTTTGCACACGCCTTGGACACCCGTTACTGACAAAATGGTTAACGCCAATTTCATCAACGCTTTTGCAAAATCTTTTTGGTTACTGAACACCGCTAGAGGAAAAAATGTTGTGACTGCCGATTTGGTAGCGGCACTAGAATCTGGCAAAGTTTTAGGCGCTGGGTTGGACGTCATAGAATACGAAAAGCTTTCGTTCGAAACTTTGTCGGAAGAGAAGAATATTCCAGAAGCATATCATCGGTTGTTGCATTCCGATAAAGTCATTTTGACGCCGCACATTGCCGGATGGACCTTCGAAAGTCACGAACGTTTGGCTCAAGTTATCGTGGATAAAATCAAAGCAAAGTATTTCGAAACTGTAAACGAAAAGGGATCCGAAGCAAGAGTTACAGGCATTGGCGGTCTGTTTTTTAAATCGAAAAACCCAAAAGAATTAATGGCTTGGTATGGCAAATACTTGGGTTTAGCGACGAACGATTATGGGGCAACCTTTTGGTGGAAAGACAAGAATGGGAACGACTGCTCCACACAATGGTCACCATTCAAAGACGACACTACTTATTTTCAACCTAGCGTCAAGCCGTTTATGCAAAATTTTAGAGTTCAAAATTTAGAAACACTTTTAGCAAATTTAAAAACGGAAGGCGTAGAGATTATTGGCGGTATCGAGTCCTATGAGTACGGAAAATTTGGTTGTATTTTAGATCCGGAAGGCAACAAAATTGAACTTTGGGAACCAATTGATCAAGCATTTCAATAAATTTTCTATTTTTATCGAAACAAACAACAAACAAACAGTCATGGAAAACACAAAACAGGAAGCTTGGAACCAACCGAAAGAACCACAGTTTCGACCGGAAAACAAAAAAGTCGTAGCAGGAATTTTGGCTATTTTATTAGGTTCTCTAGGAGTTCATAAATTTATATTGGGCTATACGACCGAAGGAATCATTCAGATTGTCATTTCGATTGTTACCTGCGGAGTGGCGGGAAGTCTAATTGGATTAATCGAAGGAATTATTTACCTCACGAAGACCGATGAAGAGTTTTATCAAATGTATCAACTCAACAAAAAAGGTTGGTTTTAAATAGAAAAAGGAGAACTAAGTGTTCTCCTTTTTTATGTTTTTTAGAAAAAAGTTACTCGCCTTTCTCCGCCAATTTTCGCTCCAATTCTGCTTGAAATTCTTCCATAACAGGTTTCATGGTGCTTTCCGGTAAATCAGCAATTCGGATATACATCAAGCCATCAATAGCGTTATTAAACAAAGGATCGACATTAAAGGCAACTACACGAGCATTTTGTTTGATATACTTCTTAATCAACACCGGAAGTCGCAACGTTCCTGGTTCGATTTCGTCAATAATTTTATCAAATTTCACCAAATCGGCTTCCGCTTCATCAAAAATAAAATCTTTATCGGCGTCTTTCAATTTCACTCGAAACTCCTTTTTTGGGTGAATGTACTGAGCAATATACGGATCATAATAATGCGATTTCATAAATTCAATCATCAGCGATTTGGAGAAATCGGTAAATTGATTGCTAATGCTCACTCCACCAATCAAAAAGTTGTGTTCGGGATGTCGCAATGTGGTGTGCACAATTCCTTTCCACAGCAAAAATAAAGGCATCGGTTTGAGCTGGTAGTCTTTAGAAATAAAGGCCCGACCCATTTCAATCGATTTGCTCATCATGTCGTGCAATTCGGGTTCAAATCGGAACAATTCCTGTAAATAAAATCCGTCGATGCCGTATTTTGCAAAAATTTCTGATCCTAATCCCATGCGGTAAGCACCCGCAATTTTTTGAGCTTCTTCATCCCATAAAAACAAATGGTGGTAGTATTGATCGTATTTGTCAAGGTCGATAGAATTGTTCGTGCCTTCGCCAATTTCTCGAAACGTAATTTCCCGCAACCTTCCAATTTCATGCAAAATGTTCGGGATTTTATGCGCTTCCGTAAAGAAGACTTCGTAGTTTTTGCTGTGTGTTAATCGAGAATCAGTTTTGCGTAATTCTTCAATTTCAGCGATCATTTTTTCTTGATTCGCTGCTGTTACAATTTTCTTCGGGCTCTTTGGAAGTTTCAGATTGTTCAAATTTGGCGCCGATAGAAAGTTGTTGCTTTCCTTTTCAAAAGAATTGGCCAACATATAAGTTTTCCGACGCAAAAATTCGGAGTATTCTTCTAAGGACGCGTGCTCATTTTGTTCCGCTACCGAAATGGGTTTTCCAATACGAACTTTAATGCTTCGGTCTTTTTGAGTCAATAATTCCGAAGGCAATTTCGCCGTACGCAACGTTGGATTCAATTTCGAAAGCAAATAAAACAACCTACTGTTCTTGGCATGAAAATAAATAGGAACCACGGGCACTTGTGCTTTGCGAATGACTTTGATGGCGCCTTCTTCCCAAGCTTTGTCGACCATTAATTTCCCGTCTTTGTAAGTCGAAACTTCACCGGCGGGAAACATGCCCAACGGCTTGCCATCACTCAAATGCCGCAACGTTTCCTTAATACCAACCACGCTCGACTTGGCGTCTTTGTGAGTTTCAAAAGGATTCACTGGCATGATATAAGGCTTCATCGGATCGATGCGGTGCAGTAAAAAATTGGCTATGATTTTGAAGTTGGGTTCTTTCTCCAACATTAATTTCAACAATAAAATACCATCAATTCCGCCTAACGGATGGTTCGAAATCGTAATATAGGCGCCGTCTTTTGGCAATCGTTTCAAATCGTCTTCCGGAATCTCGAAATTGATTTGAAATTCATCCAATATGGCATTCAGAAACTCCAAATCTTTCAAATGTTTGTTTCTGTCGTAGATCTTATTCAGGGTAGAAATCTTCAGTACTTTCATCAGTAACCAACCGGAGAAAGTGCCAAAAATCCCGTATTTCTCAGCGTTGATTGCTTTCGCAACTTCTTTAGCAGTAACTAAACCCATGTACTTTTGTATTTATCGAGACGGAAACAAAGATAGCAAAAAACTCCATTTTCTTTCCTTTTTCATGATTTACCTTTCTACATTTTTTAGTACTTTTGAAATCAAATCTTTATACCCAACAATGAAAATCATTTCTTATAATGTGAACGGAATTCGCGCCGCAATCTCCAAAGGATTCATTTCCTGGTTGCAGCAAGCCAATCCCGACGTGATTTGCCTCCAAGAAATTAAAGCCACTCCCGAACAAATTCCATTACTCGATTTTGAACTAGCCGGATATCCCTATCATTTTTGGTTTCCCGCAGAGAAAAAAGGGTATAGTGGTGTGGCCATTTTATCCAAAGTAAAACCCAACAATGTGCAGTTCGGAACCGGAATTGCCCACATGGATTTTGAAGGAAGAAACCTTCGAGTAGATTTCGATGACTTTTCTGTCATGAGTTTGTACCTGCCGTCGGGAACCAATATCGAGCGTCTCGACCACAAGTTCATGTACATGGATGATTTCCAAAACTACGTCGACAACCTCAAAAAAGAAATCCCAAACCTAGTCATTTGTGGCGATTACAACATTTGCCACGAAGCCATCGACATTCACGATCCGGTCCGCAACAAAACCGTTTCTGGGTTTTTGCCTGAAGAACGGGCGTGGCTAGATAAATTCATCAAAAAGGGATTCATAGACAGTTTTCGCTCACTCAACAAAGAGCCGCATAATTACACCTGGTGGAGTTATCGTGCCGGAGCTAGAGGTAACAATAAAGGCTGGAGAATCGACTATTGCATGGTAAGCGAACCTATGAAAGACCGCATTAAAAGAGCTGTAATTTTACCCGATGCTAAGCATTCCGATCATTGTCCAACGTTAGTGGAAATAGCATAAAGTTCAGGAGCTGCTTCCTGCTGTTCGCTTTATCTTTTGCGCCGAACGCCGGCACAAAAGGATGCCGCTGCCATCAGGGCTAGGGTTCACAACTCAAAAGAAAATGTAGATTACAAAAACCAAATAAACGTTTTATCATGACTTCAAAAGGAATAGTTCTCGGAATTTTATTAGCCATAAGCATGACGTCTTGTGTGTCTAAAAAAATATACACCGATTTAGAAAACAAATACGCCGACTTAAAAAAGGAAAACCGAAAAATACAAGACGAAAGCGACGATTGCACCAAAGCAAAAGCCGATTTAGAAATTGCCTACGACGCCATCAAAGAAGAACTCAACACTACACGGGCCGATCGCGACAAGTATCTTTCAGATTATACTTCAGCCGATAAGAATTTAAAAACATTGCAAGCTTCTTACACTGCTTTGGAGAAAAACAGTAACGATGCCTTGCAAACCAACATGTCTAAAAATCGCGAATTATTGTCGCAATTAGAATCCAAAGAAAAAGCACTTTCTGCGGAACAAAGCCGCTTAGACAAATTAAAAAGCGATTTAAAGGCCAGCTCCGATCGTCTCGCCGAACTCGAAGGATTGATGGCTGCCAAAGATGCTAGCATGAAAAAGCTAAAAGAAACGCTTTCGAAAGCGTTAAACAGCTTTGAAGGAAAAGGACTGACAGTGCAACAAAAAAATGGAAAAGTGTATGTTTCCATGGAAAACAAATTGCTATTCAGCTCGGGAAGTTGGGCCGTTGGTGCCGAGGGAAGAAGCGCTGTAGTGGAAGTTGGTAAAGTATTGGCAGCGAATCCAGACATTTCAGTCTTAATTGAAGGACACACTGACGACGATGCTTATGGAGGTTCCGGACCAATCGCAGACAACTGGGATTTATCAACCAAAAGAGCCACGGTTATTGTGAATATTCTTGGAGAAAACAAAGGAATTAATCGTCAAAATCTAACAGCAGCGGGTCGAAGCGAATATTCTCCGTTAGCTAGCAATAGCACACCAGAAGGTAAAGCCAAAAACCGAAGAATCGAAATCATCTTGACTCCGAAATTAGATGAAATTTCCAAAATGTTGAATCAGTTGTAGTACGATATTTATTAAAAAAGGGCTCCAATTAGGAGCCCTTTTTTTATAAATGTAAAGTAAGCCTTTTTATTTCACCGATAACTTACCGCTAAAACTTTTTCCGGCTTGGTCTTTTACAGAAACAAAATAAAGTCCGATTTGCAAGTTGTAAGTGGGAATCGAACGATTTTCATTTTCAATTTGCTCTTGATACAAAATTTTTCCAGTGCTATCGCTAAGCGTTGCTGTTACTGGAAAAAGAATGCCTTTGGAAGGAATGAAAACTTCGGACGTTGCCGGATTGGGATACAATTCCAACTGCCCTTTTTCAAATGAATGGGTATTTAAAGTGGTGTCGGTAATTTTATAAATAATCCCAGGAGTTACCGCGGCAATATACAATTCGCCATTTCGATCTTCTCCAAAAGTGCTGAAATTGCCAGAGAAAGCACTGGTCCAGGTGAAGGTATTGGTCGCCACATCTAAAAAGCCAATTTTATTGCTGCAATAATCCGCAAAGAAATAGTGGTTTAAAAAATTTGGGTACAAACTTCCTGTATATACAAATCCGCCTGTAATCGAGCACGCTCCAGCCGAATGCGTATATTGAGCTACAGGGAAAACAAATACTGCGGGTAAGGTACAAGTTGAAAATACACTATTGCCTTCGTAGCATTTCCAACCAAAATTTAATCCTGGAGCTGGATTTGCCACATGATTGATTTCTTCAATCTGGTTTTGTCCCACATCGGCAATCCATAAATCTCCGGTCAATCGGTCAAATGAATACTTCCAAGGATTTCGAACCCCAATCGCCCAAATCTCGTCATTGCCGTCGATGCCTGCGTAGGGATTGGTAGGTGGAATTCCGTACGGGCTTGCCGAATCCACATCGATGCGGAGCATTTTTCCTAAATTTTCATTGATGTTTTGAGCGCGATTTCCGGGATCACCAGCGCTACCGCCATCGCCCATTCCAATGTACAAATACCCATCAGGACCAAATTTAATGCTACCGCCATTATGGTTGGCAAATGGCTGGGTTACGGTTAATAAGATAGTTCCGGAAGCCGCGTCAGCAACATCGGGATTAGCAGAAACGTTGTACCGCGCAATCACAGTGTTTCCGGCAGTATTGGTATAATTCACATAAAAGTAACCATTCGAAGCATAATCGGGATGAAAAGCCAAACCTAAAAGACCTCGTTCGCCGCCTGTTGAAATTGTGGCACTTGTTAAAGTTAGAAAATTGGTTGGATTGATTGAGCCATTGGTATTCAAAATCCGAATAGCACCACCTTGTTGCACAACAAACAAGCGACTGTCATCTCGCGGATGCGTAATTTCTACAGGGCTGGAAAATCCAGTAGCAAACGGTGTTAGCCCGATGCTTTGTGCAAAAGAGAATAGCGAAAGTTGCACTAAAAGAAGCGTAATTATTTTTTTCATAGCCGTGAAATTAAAAATAGAATACGTAAAGATAGCGAAAGAAAGAATACAAAACCCTTAATAATAAGGAGTTGTGCTTGTGTGAGATGAACTAGAAATCAAACTCATCGATGTTTGTAGAATCGATTACCGCTGGATTTTCTTCTTTGATTTTAATATACGATTTGGCATTCCCCGTAATCATAATCGGCAATTGATTGATAGTGTCTTCAGGAACGATTAGCCCGCGACGCATCATCAAACTTTTCAACTGCTTTTCGCGGCTGATGGCGTACGATTTCAGATTGCCTTCTTGGTTGAATTGGTACATGAATTTTTTCGGACTCGGAATAATATTCGCCAAATACAAACATTCGTTTAGAGTTAATTCTGAAGGGCTTTTTTGGAAGTAAAAGTGGGCTGCTTCGCCGATTCCGTATACATTAGGCCCCCATTCAATAATATTGAAATAGACTTCTAACATCCTTTCTTTACTAACAATTCTGTTATTTTCCATGATATAAACCAACAGGATTTCTTCCAGTTTTCGGGAAATCGTTTTTTCGCGTTTTAGAAACGTATTTTTAATTAACTGCATGCTAATAGTACTTCCGCCGCGAGAGAATTTTTTGGTTCGAATGTTCTTCACAATCGATTGTTTGAAAGCTTCCGTAATAAACCCTTTGTGAGAAAAGAAAGAAGGGTCTTCAGTAGTCAAAACACATTTTCTAAGAAATGGAGAAATTTGAGACAGTGGCGTGTAATTTGAGTTAGCTTGACCTACTAAAATGGGGCGTTGCGGCACGTCGTTGATGATGGCTCGGTAGACAAATTCTCCATTGAGTTTGTTCAGATTGGCTTCCCCGTACTTGGTTATTTTTAGATTTTCTTTGTGCAGTTGACTTTCAAAAACTATAGCATTGGGTTTGTTTTTATTGAAAACAAAATTCAAACGGTAGTCAAATTCACCTTCGGCTTCCATACCTTCAAAATGAGTAAACAAACCGTTAGGCAACGAAGAGATAAAATCCTGAGCTTTCATTTTTGGAATGGCTACTTTTAAGGTGTAGATTTTATCGGTTTCATTATTGTATGCAACATACGGATGGAATTTCATTTGATTCAAAACCACGGTAGAAGTACTGTCGATTGCAACGGAGTTTTCTCCAAATAAAAAATTGAAATCGAAGCGCGCTTTTTTGATGATCACATCTTTGCTGGCAATTTTGGGATGATTGACAGTAAAATTGGTAATCGAAGTAAATCCGTCAATATGCAGTTCATCGCCGTCTTTATCGATGTTCGATACTTTCAACCGAATGGAATCGAAACTAGCTTTGATGTTGTATCGTTCGTCAAAATAGGGCACTTTTATTTTTCCCGTATCGATATTGAAAAAACGAATGTCGGTGAGTTTATTTCTTGGGTCGGCAAAGCCTTTGATTTTCCATCGTTGTGTGAAGGTATTGGTTTGCACTTGAATCGCCGATTCTAATTGTTTGTCCACCAAAACCAAAGTATTCAAACGCATCGTGGCTTTTTTGCCCATGTCATTCATGCGCAAGGTTAGGTTTTCCAAATGCATGTCGGTTGGGACTAAGTTCAACCCTTTGTTCAGAATTCGATAAGCTAAGTCAGCATAATTGGTTTTTTCGCCGGTATCAATTGTATCCTTTTTTTTGGGTAAAAATGCATCGAAATTGCGGCCGTTTTCATTTTTGACCAACTGAACAAAACCGTTTTTAGCGGCAAGGGTTTCTAGTTGAATGGTTCCGGTAAAGAGATGCCAGAAGTTAACCTCGGTGTGAATACTTTGAATTTGGAATAACGTATCCGCTTGTTTCGGAACTAAAACGATGCCTTCGAGAGCGACTCCAGTAAATCCTTCAAATTGGGCTTTCTTAATAGAGAGCGTGCTGTTGTAATCGCGATCCATTTTTGTAGTAACACGCGCAATGGCTTTCTGTAATAAGGCATCCCGAAACACAAAAACGGCAACCAAACCCAAAACAAAAACGACGCTAAAAATTTTAGCGGCTAGGATTATTTTTTGCTTTCTAGTTCTCATTGACAAAGTGTAGTTTTTTATCCGAATAATTCGCTGGCAACATCTTCAATTTTAGAGACGAGTCGAATCTTTATTAACGTATTTTTTAAAGAAATCTTGTTGTACTTGGAAACAAAAATGGTGGAAAACCCTAATTTTTCGGCTTCTTGAATGCGTTGGTCTACTCGATTTACGGGGCGAATTTCTCCCGAAAGGCCCACTTCGCCAGCAAAGCAGTATCCTTCACCAATAGGAATATCTTCATTTGAAGACAGAATAGCAGCGACAACGGCGAGGTCAATAGCAGGATCGTCAATGGAAATTCCGCCAGTAATATTTAAGAATACATCTTTAGTTCCTAATCGAAATCCGGCACGTTTTTCTAAAACGGCTAAAATCATGTTCAGGCGTTTTGCATTATAACCGGTCGTACTTCTTTGCGGTGTTCCATAAACAGCAGTACTTACTAAAGCTTGAATCTCAATCATTAATGGTCGCATGCCCTCTAATGTTGACGCGATAGCGGTTCCAGAAAGCGAGGCGTCTTTATGCGAAATTAATATTTCCGAGGGATTGGCGACTTCGCGCAAGCCACTTCCTAACATTTCGTAGATTCCAAGTTCAGCAGTGGAACCAAATCGATTTTTTAAGGAACGTAAAATACGGTAAACGTGATTGCGATCGCCTTCAAATTGCAAGACGGTGTCGACCATGTGTTCGAGAATTTTGGGCCCAGCAATGGTGCCGTCTTTGGTAATGTGGCCGATTAGAATTACGGGAATGTTGGTTTCTTTGGCGAATTTAATCAGTTCGGCGGTAGTTTCTCGAATTTGAGAAATGCTTCCTGGCGATGCTTCGATATATTCAGTATGCAATGTTTGAATCGAATCGATGATGACGATTTCGGGTTCAATAGCTTCAATTTGCTTGAAAATATTTTGAGTTTTGGTTTCGGTTAGAATGTAGCAATTATCGCCGTTTGGCGTAATTCTTTCGGCACGCATTTTAATTTGTTTTTGGCTTTCTTCGCCCGAAACATATAACGTTTTGTAGGGTAATTTTAATGAAATTTGCAGTAACAAGGTGCTTTTTCCAATACCGGGTTCTCCACCTAAAAGAATTAAAGAGCCGGGAACAATTCCGCCTCCTAAAACTCGATTCAATTCACCATCTCGCGTGTCCATTCGGACTTCATGAGCAGAATCGATTTCATTTATTCTTAGGGGTTTTGAAGCGGCTTTAGTTTCATTGCCTGAGGCTTTCCAACCTGTTTTTTCTTCTTTTTGAACAATTTCTTCGGCTATGGTATTCCATTCTTTACAAGCATTGCATTGGCCTTGCCATTTGGAATATTGGGAACCACAATTTTGACAAAAAAAAGAAGTTTTCACTTTTGACATAAGGCGGTTATTGATTTTTCAGCTCGTCGGCTTTGTCTAGCATCATGTCTTTGGTTAAATCGCCAATTTCTTCTTTTTGAAAGGCAGTTTGGTAGGCTTTCACCGCTTTTTTAAGATCACCAGTTTTTTCATACATTAAACCCATGTGGTAATCGCTAAGCATAGTTTTTGGATAGTTTTTCTTTGCTAAGTCGGCTAGTTTTTCAAATTCAGCATAAGCCTTATTTTTAAGTATTGCTGCTTCTATAGCTTTGAAATCATTAAGACGGATTTGCATTTTAATTCCGAGCGATTTTTCGAGAACGTCGTATTTGTTTTTTAAATAATCAACATAACCTGAAGGGAGAGTTTCTATTTTTTCTGAATATTCTGTCGTAGAAATAGGTTGATAGGCCGAGAATAAAAGATATAAAGAGTTTGGAATAGAATGTAAAACTAAAGAATAATGACTTGCACCTTTAAAATTGTCGAATTGGTAATTCAAATTGGGTTTGTTAATTTTTTTGATATTAACATCCAATTCTTGAATTCGTGCTTGCATTTTTTTGATATCGCCATCTGCGGTTGATTGATAGTAATGTACTGGTTTAACAATGGCTGACAATCTTTCGGGGATGTGTTCCTCCATTCCTTTGGGCAATTCGGGACTTAGTGAAATGTAGGCATCAAATAGCGGTTGTTCTTTGTAAAGGTAAAAGTTTAAAAAACCGGCAGTTACGTCATGCCCTGCAATTATTTTAAATGGAGCTACTCGGTACTTTTTTTCCATGTAGCCCACTAATTCTTGACCTATAAATTCAAAAAAACTATTTCCTTTTTCGTCCGGCAATCCTGTAGCTTCGTCAATAGTGCAATCAGTTTGTCTTTCATTGTTGGCATTTTGATTCACACCAACCACAATGACTTCCGGCAAATCATCCCAATAGGCACCGTAATTTAGGGCGCCTTGAAACGGATCAAACAAATAGTCTCCGTCTAATAAAATCAATAAAGGATATTTCTTGTTAGGGCTTTTTAGATACGAAGCAGGCAATCCAATGGTGATTTCTCGTTCTTCGTTTAACTTTGGAGAAAAGACTTTCTCGGTTATTTTTTGAGAATACAGGTTGATGCAACAAGTCATCAAAGCAAGTATAATTAGATTTTTCATTGTTTTTGGGTTGGTTATTACTAGCTGGTCAAACGGAAGCAAGGTAACAAATTATTTACTTCTATTAAATACTGGGAGCAATAAAAAAGACAGCAGGCCCAAAAACAGAACGACTATCATTTGTGAAGTCCAAACAATCCAACCAAAAGTATTACCTGTTGTTTCTGCAATGGAATAAAAAAGAAGAATTTTTGAAATTAGAAATGGATAAGAGCCAAATCCGCTATTAGTAAAGGCAATAGCAATACTGCCGACAACAAATGAAGTAATTACGGCACCAACTGGGAGTTTACTCGTTTCGGGAAACACAAAAATGGTAATGTAGAACATCAAGATATAAGAAAACCAAATAAAGAAAGTGTGAAAGAAGTATTCCCATTTCTTTTTCATGTGAATGATGCTCAGCAATCCTTCTTTCAATCCTGAGATTTTCCCTTTCAAATTCAAAATTAGGGGTGCTTTGGAATAGCGATACAACCAAAAAAAGAGCAGCAAAAAACCAAATCCAGTTACTAGCAATAGTAGTAGTTTTTGTAGGGGAATTTTGTCTAAGATAAACGATTTCACGATGTCAAATTGCAAAAAAACAGCTAAGATCATGAATAATAACAAGACGATAACATCGACAATTCTCTCGGCAACTATACTACCAAAACCTTTATCAAAAGGAATATTATTGTATTTTTTGACGATTAAGGCTCTAGAAATTTCACCAGATTTTGGAACTGTCAAATTTAAAACATAGCCAATACTTACTGCCATAAAATTATTTAAGAAAGTAGACTCGTATCCCATGTGCTCTAGGGAAAATTTCCATCGATAAGCGCGAGATGCGTTCCCTAAAATGGCAATAATTCCAGCCATGACGATATACGAATAATTCGCATTTTTGAAATAGCCTTTTATTTCTTGAATTTGTTCGGGAGTGAATTTATCGTAAGTATAGATTATTAAGAAAACGCCCAATAGGATTGGGAGTACTATTGACAACCATTTGCCAATTTGTTTTTTGATAAAAGTAGTTGCAGAAGTATTTTTAAGTTCTTCTCTGAAATCAAAAGCAGTTCTAGTCTTGGAAGGCCATTTCTTTTTCATAGTAGCGAACAACTAAGTCAAAGAATTGTCTTTTTCATTGGGGAATACCAATGAAGGTTTGAATGTCTTAGCTTCTTCAAAATCTAAAAGTCCGTAGGAAATGATGATTATGATATCTCCTTTTTGAACTTTTCTGGCCGCTGGTCCATTAAGAATAATATCGCCACTTTTTCGATTTCCTTTGATGGCATAGGTTTCGAACCGTTCTCCGTTATTGATGTTGACAATAGAAACTTTTTCGCCTTCGATGAGATTAGAAGCTTCCATGAGTGCTTCATCAATGGTGATACTTCCAATATAATTCAAGTCGGCACCCGTTACCGTAACACGGTGTATTTTCGATTTTACAACTTCAATTTGCATGGTTCAAAGGTAATTAATTAAGTGAAATGGTATCGATAAGTCTGACTTTATTAACAAAGACCGCGATAAAGGCTCGGTATTTTTTCTTCTTGTTTTTTCTCAAACAAGGCAACAGTTCAGTTTCATCGGCAATTTGAAAATATTCTAATTTGATGTTTGGGAGCGACTCGAATTTTTTAGCCACCCATTGCGAGACTGCTGCGGCGCTTTTGTTGTGAAATTTTTCTTGAGAAATTTTCAAGATTTTATAAATTATAGCGGCCTCCTTTTTTTCGTTTGAGGACAAGCGTTCATTTCGGGAACTCATTGCCAAACCACTAGATTCTCTGTAAATAGGGCAGCCAATTACTGCGACTTTCAAATGGTATTTTTCGACCATTTTCTTGACGATTTGCAACTGTTGAAAATCTTTTTCACCAAAATAGGCGTGGGTGGGATTTACAATTTCAAACAATCGTTTTACGACAGTACCAACACCATCGTAGTGTCCGGGGCGAAATTGCCCTTCCATTTGATTTTCCAAACCATCAAAATCGAAGTGTTGGGAAACGGTTTTGCCTCCATAAACATCTTCCACAGTGGGAGCGTAAATGACAATTGTTTCGGAGACCGTTTTTATTTTAGCAATATCGTTTTCAAGAGTTCTGGGGTATTTTTCCAAATCTTCTTGGTTGTTGAATTGCGTCGGATTCACAAAAATGCTTGTCACAGTAATGTCGTTATTGCTAACTGATTCTTTCAGCAAGGAAAGATGACCTTCATGCAAAGCGCCCATGGTAGGGACGAATCCAATTAGAGAATTGGGCGAGGAAATCGACTTTAAGTAGGCTTTTAAATCGACTTGTTTCTTGAAAATCTGCATGAGCATTTACTTGAAATAAGATGCAAACTTAAGATTTTAGTTAATAACTGCATAAATTTTTGTAATTTTGCGTGGTTTTTATTGACAATTAGTAAAAGTAAATTACAATATGGAGGATAAGAGGATATTATACGTATCATCTGAAGTGGTGCCTTATTTGGCTGAGAACGAAGTTTCTTTAATGTCATACGATGTTCCCAAAATGATTAATGATCAAGGAGGGCAGATACGGATTTTCATGCCGAGATATGGAAATATTAATGAAAGAAGACACCAGCTGCACGAAGTAATTCGCTTGTCGGGAATGAATTTAGTGGTCAATGATTTAGACATGCCATTGATTATTAAGGTAGCATCTATTCCGAAAGAACGAATTCAGGTTTACTTTATTGATAACGACGAATACTTTAAGCGAAAAGCGACCTTCACAGACGAAGAAGGGGTTTTGTACCCGGACAACGACGAAAGAGCTATTTTCTTTGCGAAAGGAGTTGTTGAGACGGTTAAAAAACTAAATTGGGTCCCTGATATTATTCATGTTCATGGCTGGATGGCTGCAATGCTTCCAATTTATATGAAGCATTATTATAAAGATGAAGCTTTGTTTGCGGATACAAAAATAGTCACGTCGGTTTACAGCCAATCTTTCGAGGGAAGCTTAGATGTAGAGATGATTAATAAAGTTAAATTTGATGGAATACCGGGAGAAGCAATATCTCAATTAGAGACGCCCGATTATGAGCACGTCATTATGGCTTCCATAAAACACTCAGACGCAGTAATTATAGCCTCGGACAACCTCTCGCCAAGTTTAACAAAATTTATAGAATCATCAGGGAAACCTTTTTTACCTTTCGCCGCCAAAGATACTTTTGCAGAAGCCTATACTAATTTTTATAAGTCAGAGCTTCTTTAATTCAAATTTTAAACACAATTATGAAGAATACGGTTTTCCAAAAATACTTTCTTTTCGCTACAACCCTAGTGCTACTACAAGCATGTGATAATGACTTTAATGATATTGGAGCCAACATCATTGGAGTAGACAATTTTGAATATGGCGATCTTGAAACTTATAAGGTAAATGCTTTCACTCAGGATTTAGGACCGGTGGAAACCGTGGATCTTCCTATAAACCCATTGGGAATATACAACAATCCTGTTTTTGGATTAACCAAGGCCAATCTAGCGACACAAGTGCTTTTGGCTACGGAAAACCCTACAATAGGAGCCACACCGGTATTGGATAGTGTCATTTTAAAAGTGCCTTATTTTAACACTAAGATAACAGACAATTCGGCTTCAAGCGCCAAAAGCATCTATAGGTTAGATTCTATTTACGGACCAACCGCTTCAAAAATAAAACTACACATTTACGAATCTGGAAAATTCATTGAAAATGTAGACCCCCTTACACCGGCAGAAAGTAAGCATTATTACTCTGATGAAAATGCATTGTTTTATAATGCTAAAGGAACTACGTTGCTAAATGACGGGGGTGTCTCTGAAAATGAAGAATTTCAATTCAACCCTACTGAAAACGTTGAAACGAAAGACACTACAGTAGCAGGAGTGCACAACCCAAAGTATGTGGTGGTTAGAGATGCGCCGAAAATGCGACTGCACCTAAACACCGATTTTTTTAAAAACAAGATTCTTCAAGCTCCAGCAGGGAAATTATTGAACAACAATGTTTTTAGAGAGTACTTAAGAGGGTTGTACTTCAACGTCGATTATTCGGGTTCAGAACCTGGAAACTTAGCAATGTTGAATTTTAAAGCAGCGACCATTACGCTCTACTACAAAGCAGGGAAAGCCGCTGCTCCAACAGAGATTATTCCTAAGAAACTTGTTCTAAATTTAACTGGAAAATCAATTAGTTTACACGAGAATACTCCAAATCCAACGACAAATACCGATCGTTTGTACCTAAAAGGAGGACAAGGTTCTATGGCCGTCATTGATCTTTTTGGACGCGATGCCTCAGGCTTTTCTCAACAACTCCAAGATTTGCGAGCTAAAAAATGGTTGGTCAACGATGCTAGTTTGACTTTTTATATTGACAACACGACCATGGGGTCTGACACCTATGAACCCAATCGAATTTATTTGTATGATTTTAAAAATAAGCGACCAATAATTGATTATTATTCTGATCAGACGGCAAATTCGACTAAGCCTAAATATAGTAAAATTGTGCACGGAGGGATTATAACGAAATCGAATGGTAGAGGTACAGAATATAAAATAAGGCTAACGGATCATATTAGGAATCTCCTGAAATATGCAGATTCAACCAATGTTCGTCTTGGACTAGTAGTAACAGAAAACATAAATGTAATTACCAATAAAAAATTGAAATCACCAATTACTAATTTGGGTATCATTGATGTGCCAGGTTATTCGGCTATTAATCCGTTAGGAACGGTCTTATACGGAAGTGGAGATAATGTTATAGAAGCTAAAAGATTAAAATTGAATATATATTTTACTAAACCTAAACAAAACTAATTTATGTGTGGAATTGTCGGTTACATAGGATTTAGAGAAGCTTATCCTATAATTATAAAAGGGTTAAAACGATTAGAGTATAGAGGGTACGATAGTGCTGGAATAATGCTTTTTGATGGCGAAAATTTGAAAGTTTCCAAAACAAAGGGAAAAGTTTCCGATTTAGAGGAAAAGTCTTCTAAAGAAATCAGCACTAATGGGACTATAGGAATGGGTCACACACGTTGGGCAACTCATGGAGTTCCGAACGATGTTAACTCTCATCCCCATCTTTCGAACTCAGGGAATTTGGCAATAATTCACAACGGAATTATCGAAAATTATGAGCCGTTAAAAAAGGAATTAATTAAGAGAGGATATATTTTTCATTCAGATACCGACACGGAAGTTTTAATCAATTTAATTGAAGAGGTTCAGAAAAAAGACAATTTAAAACTTGGGAAAGCGGTTCAGGTTGCTTTAAACCAAGTCGTTGGAGCCTACGCAATTTGTGTGTTTGATAAGAAAAATCCTGACGAAATTATTGTTGCGCGATTGGGAAGTCCCCTAGCAATTGGTGTTGGTAATGATGAGTTTTTTATCGCCTCAGATGCTTCGCCTTTTATTGAATATACGTCCAATGCTATTTATCTGGAAGATGAAGAAATGGCTATCGTTCGTTTGCATAAGCCGCTAAAAATTAGAAAGATTAAAGACGATTCTATTGTGGATCCCTATGTTCAAGAATTAAAAATGAACTTAGAGCAAATTGAAAAAGGCGGTTACGACCACTTTATGCTCAAAGAAATATACGAACAACCAAGCGTAATCAAAGATACTTATAGAGGTCGACTTCTAGCCAACCAAGGAATTATCCAAATGGCCGGTGTGGAAGACAATCTTGAAAAATTCATGAACGCCCAGAGAATCTTGATTGTTGCTTGTGGAACCTCTTGGCATGCTGGTCTAGTAGCTGAATACGTCATTGAAGAATTTGCAAGAATTCCAGTTGAAGTAGAATATGCCTCTGAATTTAGATACCGAAACCCAATCATCAACAAAGGAGATGTAGTGATTGCGATTTCCCAATCAGGAGAAACTGCAGATTCTTTAGCTGCTATTAAGTTGGCCAAAGAGCGAGGTGCTTTTGTTTTTGGAGTTTGTAACGTGGTGGGTTCTTCTATTTCTAGAGAAACACATGCAGGAGCCTATACGCACGCTGGTCCAGAAATTGGGGTGGCTTCCACAAAAGCATTTACCACTCAAATCACGGTCTTAACCATGATTGCATTGAGATTGGCTAAAGCAAAAGGAACCCTTTCTAATTCAGATTTTCATCGTTATTTACAAGAATTGGAAATCATTCCAGAAAAAGTAAAAGAAGCCTTAGAAACTAACGATAAAGCAAAAGAAATCGCCTCTAAATTTAAAGACGCTCCGAATTGTTTGTATTTAGGACGAGGATACAACTTCCCTGTTGCTTTAGAAGGCGCTTTGAAACTTAAAGAAATATCCTATATTCATGCTGAAGGCTACCCTGCAGCAGAAATGAAGCATGGACCAATTGCTTTAATTGATGAACAAATGCCCGTGATTGTTATTGCACCAAAGCAAGGACATTATGATAAAGTGGTAAGTAATATTCAAGAAATTAAATCCAGAAGTGGAAAAATAATAGCCATTGTCACCAAAGGCGATACACAAGTTCGAGATTTGGCTGATTATGTGATTGAAGTTCCAGATACGGCGGATGCTTTATCTCCATTACTCACAACAATTCCATTGCAATTATTATCCTATCACATTGCCGTGATGAGAGGCTGTAATGTGGACCAACCTAGAAATTTAGCGAAATCGGTGACGGTAGAATAATTTTCAGAGATAGATTAGAAAAAAAAGCGGGATTTTGTCTCGCTTTTTTTGTTTGTAGACCGGTATATATTTTTATCGTTTCTCTATTTTTTATTCTATTTTAGAAAGCAGCTATAACGTTTTCTTACAATAATATTCGAAACGTTAACAAAAACTTAAAAAAACGTTTATGAACTATTGACAATTATTCGTTCCAAATATTGTTAATCATGAGATTTGACGCCGCTTTTTTTATAAATCCTAAAATTTATTTGTACTTTGGCGACATAAACCAACAAAATTTAAACCCAATGAAAGTGTACTTATTTATTATGTCATTGTTTTTTTGTGGCATTTCTTATGCGCAAAGCACAGTAACAGGTTCCGTTACTGACGGTAACAAACAACCGATTCCTGGGGCGAACATCAAGATTCTCGGTGATTCTGGAGGAACGCTTACTGATTTAGAAGGGAGTTTTACGTTGAAATCTTCTAAGAAGCCACCGTATACTATAGAAATTTCAAGTGTCGGATATGGAGCTAAGAAGGTTGAAGTTAACTCTGCCAATCAAAATGTAAACATTGTTCTTTTAGAAGTCGAAACAAAATTAAATGAAGTTGTAATTTCTGCTTCCAGAACGCCTGAACGTGTGATTGAGTCACCTGTTACCATTGAAAGAATGGGATTGCAGCAAATAAAAAATTCTACAGCTGCGACTTATTACGATGGCTTGGAAAATTTAAAAGAAGTTCACTTTAACACTAGTAGTTTGTCGTTCAAATCCATAAATACTCGTGGATTTGCAACAGTCGCCAATACTCGTTTTATGCAACTAGTTGATGGAATGGATAACTCCTCTCCAGCATTGAACTTTGTTTTAGGTAATTTAATTGGATTATCAGAATTAGACGTAGCGAATGTTGAACTATTGCCGGGAGCATCCTCTGCCTTATATGGGGCTAATGCGTTCAACGGAATTCTTTTCATGAACAGCAAAAGTCCGTTTACCAGTCAAGGAATTAGTACCTATATGAAGTATGGTCAAACATCACAAAAAACAGCGGGAACGAATGATTATTGGGATTTTGGTATTAGAGCCGCACACGCTTTTAATAAATACATAGCTGGAAAAGCAAACTTAAATATCATGAGAGCTACCGAATGGATTGCTTCTGATAACAGTGATGTTCATGGAGGTCTTATCGGTCATCAGAATAACCAAAATTATGATGGTTTAAATTATTACGGAGACGAGGCATCAATATTTATTAAAAATGTTGGACAAGTAAGCCGAACAGGATACCGAGATCAAGATTTAAATGACAATAAAATAAAAAGTGTAAAAGCCGATTTCTCTATACATATTAAACCATGGGCAAATGATTTTGAAATTATTTTGCAAAGTAAAGTTGGAACTGGGAATACGATTTATCAAGGGGCCAACCGTTATGCTTTGAAGAATTTTTATATGAATCAAAACAAATTGGAAGTAAAGGGTAAGAATTTCTTTGTTCGGGGTTACATGACTACAGAAGATGCTGGAGATTCCTACAATATGACTTTCGCTGGACTTAAAGTAAACGAAGAGTGGAAAAGTAACAAAAACTGGTTTACGGATTATGCAACAGCTTATCAATTGTCAAGCGCTGTATTAGGATTAAATGCGAATAATGCCGCAGCGTATGCTAGAAATTTTGCCGATTACAATATTACACCGTTTTTACCTTTGACACCAAGCAATTTGGGGGGAGCAAATTTTCCGAGATATGAAGTAGGAACAGCAAATTACAACAATGCTTTAGCAAAAGTAATTGGTAACTCAAATCCAATTACAGGCGGCGCTAAGTTTGAAGATCAGTCAAAAATCTATCACTCAGATGCCAATTATAATTTTAAAGACATCGTAAAATTTGCAGAGATTCAAGTCGGAGGTTCTCTAAGAGAGTACGAAATGAATTCTAATGGTAAGATTTTTACCGATGCTAATGGTAAAATTACATACAACGAATACGGAATGTATTCTCAGTTGACGAAAAAATTATTAAAAGAGGATCGTTTGAAATTCACAGGTTCTGTTCGTTACGATAAAAGTCAAAACTTTAAAGGATTCGTATCTCCAAGAGTGGCTTTTGTTTATACAGCCGGGGCAACTAAAGTGCACAACTTTAGAGTTTCCTACCAAACAGGTTTTAGAAACCCAACAACTCAAGATCAATACATTGGATTAGATGTAGGGCCATACGCTTTAATTGGTTCTGCGCCGGATAACTTATCAAGATACTCTGAAACAAGAGGAGAAAACATCAATGGTAGCGGAGAAATTTCTACCGAAGGACAATCTATTCTAGGTGGAGCAACTACTGTAAAAATGGATGGGGTTAAAGCTTACAATAACTCATTTACAAAAAATTCAGTTCTGGATTTTGATCGTGCCATAGCCAGCGGAGAAACTCGGGATGCTGCGTCTTCAAGACTTCAAGTTGCTAAAATTGATTTGGTAAAACCGGAGCGTGTGCAAGCCTTTGAATTAGGGTATCGTTCGGTAATAGATAATGATTTGTCAATCGATATTAATGGGTACTACAATATTTACAACGACTTCTTAAACCAAGCTAGAGTTCTTTCTCCTTACTATGGAAATGTAAACAGTGCAGGTGCCGGTTCTGATGCTGTTGTGGCTCTTTCAAATGGAGACCGAAGAGAATACAATATTTACACCAATTCGAAAACACAAGTTACTTCAACAGGTTTTGGAGTAGGATTGGGTAAAAAAGTATACAAAGATTTTGAAGTTAGTGTAAATTATAATTTTGCAGACTTTAAATTTGACCAAGCAAAAGACCCATCTTTTATAGCTGGTTTTAATACTCCTAAACACAGAGTAAAAGCCTCTTTAGGGAACGATAAATTGGTTAAGAATTTTGGATTCAATATGAATGTAAGATGGAATACGGAATATTTATGGGAGTCTAATTTTGGTGACGGAATGGTGCCAGAAAATACAGTATTTGATGCGCAAGTGAATTACGCGATTCCAGCTATGAAATCAGTGATCAAAGTGGGCGCTAATAATTTATTTGGTAAAGATTACATTCAAGTAATTGGAGCGGGTGCTATTGGTCAAGTTTGGTATGCTTCCTGGACCATCAATCCTTAAATAAAGTCGTAATAGTCAATATAAAAAATAAAATCATGATAAATAATTTCAAATGGCTACTGTTAGTTTCTTTAAGCTTTGTAGCATGTAATTCAAACGATACAAATCCTATTCCAGTGGATGTTCCTGTAAAAGCAGGGAATGCAGATTTTACTAAGTATGTTTCTTTAGGAAATTCACTTTGTGCAGGATATAGCGATGGAGCCCTCTTTAAAAGAGGACAAGAGGGATCTTATCCCAACATTCTATCTCAACAGTTTGCCCTTGTTGGCGGCGGAGAATTTAGAATTCCATTTTGTGGAGATGATAATTTAGGCGGGTTGTTATTTGGAGGAACTCCAATTCAAAGTACGCGACTAGCAATTCTCGGATTCTTGCCAAGTGGAAGACCAAATGTAGGTCCAATTCCAGGAGCACCACTTACCGAGATTACCAATCATTTAACAGGACAGTTCAACAACATGGGAGTTCCAGGAGCTAAAAGTTTTCACTTATTAGCACCAGGATACGGCAATGCCGCTGGCGTTCCTTCTGGCGCTGCAAATCCTTATTTTGTTCGTTTTGCCTCCAGTCCAACTACTACTGTAATTGATGATGCCGTAGTGCAAGAACCAACTTTCTTTTCACTTTGGATTGGAAATAATGACGTTTTAAGTTATGCCACTTCTGGAGGTATAGGTGTAAATCAAGTCGGAAATTTAAATCCAGCTACTTATGGTGGAAATGACATTACTGATCCAAATGTATTCGCAAATGTGTACAGTACACTTTTAGATAAGCTTACTCTTAATGGGGCTAAAGGTGTGGTGGCTAACATCCCTTATGTAACTACAATTCCTTACTTTAGAACAGTTCCGTACAATGCCATTCCTTTAGATGCAGCAACCGCTGCCCAATTAAACGGTGGTTATGCACAATACAATGGAGGGTTGACTTTAGCGTTTAATGCAGGCTTAATTTCTGCTGACGAAAAGGAAAGAAGAACAATCAATTTCAAAGCAGGAAATAATGCAGTCGTAATGGTAGATAGTTATCTAACTTCCTTAGCACCTTTGGGATTGCCTTCCTACCGTCAAGCGACGGCTGAGGATCTCTTAGTGCTAACCGCAAGTTCTTTCTTAGGAACTACTGTTGGTGGTAATCCACAAGCTATCAATGGGGTTTCGGTTCCATTAGCGGATAATTGGGTACTTTCTAAAGACGAAGTTGCCGAAGTAAAAACAGCTGTGGATGCTTATAATGTTAGCATTAAAGCATTAGCAGCGGCAAAAGGATTGGCTTTTGTAGATGCCAATCAAGTACTAGGTCAAGTGTACAATGGAGGTATCAGCTTTGGAAACTACCATCTGTCAGCTTCTTACGTAACGGGCGGAGCATTCTCTTTAGACGGTGTTCATCCTTCGGCACGTGGATATGCCTTAATCGCTAACAAATTCATGGAAGCCATCAATGCCACCTACGGGTCTACTTTTAAACCAGTGGACTTGGGGAATTTTCAAATACAATATCCCGCAAATTTGAATTAGAATAAAAATAGTTTAATAAATAAAAAACCATCCTTCAAACAGGGTGGTTTTTTTTGCTGCAGCATTTTAGGTATTGGATTTTTATCTTTAAATCCCAATACCAAACAATCCAATAATTTTTTCGTATTTTTTTATGCAAATAGTATTGATTTTTTATTTTAAAAAATTATCTTTGCACTCGGAAAAAAGAGGTGTTTTTTGCCTGTATTTTCAGAAACCTAAATAGCTATTTAATAAATACATAAGCAATGTCAAAAGTAATAGGAAAAGTTGCACAAATCATTGGTCCAGTAGTGGACGTAGTTTTCAACGGTAAAGATGTTGAACTTCCAAAAATTTATGATTCCCTAGAAATCACTAAAAAAGACGGTACTTTATTAGTACTAGAAGTACAATCACACATTGGCGAAAACACCGTTCGTACCATTTCAATGGACTCTACCGACGGTTTGAGCAGAGGTTATGAAGTTGTAGGTACAGGAAATCCTATCAAAATGCCGATCGGACCAGATGTTTACGGTCGTTTGTTCAACGTAATCGGAGATGCTATCGACGGTTTAGGAGAATTACCAAAAACAGGAGATAACGGTTTGTCTATCCACAGACCAGCTCCAAAATTCGAAGATTTATCAACGTCGTCTGAAGTGTTGTTCACCGGTATCAAAGTAATCGATTTGATTGAGCCTTATGCAAAAGGTGGAAAAATCGGTTTGTTTGGTGGTGCCGGAGTAGGAAAAACAGTTTTGATTCAAGAGTTGATTAACAATATCGCAAAAGGTCACGGTGGACTTTCCGTATTCGCAGGAGTAGGAGAAAGAACACGTGAAGGGAATGACTTACTTCGTGAGATGTTAGAGTCAGGAATTATAAAATACGGAGATGCTTTCATGCACTCTATGGAAGAAGGCGGATGGGATTTGTCCAAAGTAGACATGCCAGGAATGAGAGAGTCTAAAGCTACTTTCGTTTTCGGTCAAATGAATGAGCCACCAGGAGCTCGTGCTCGTGTAGCACTTTCTGGATTAACCATTGCAGAATACTTCCGTGACGGAGCTGGTTCTGATCAAGGTAAAGACGTATTGTTCTTCGTGGATAATATCTTCCGTTTTACACAAGCAGGTTCTGAAGTATCGGCACTTTTAGGTCGTATGCCATCAGCGGTAGGGTATCAACCAACTTTGGCAACAGAGATGGGTGCCATGCAAGAGCGTATCACTTCTACTAACAAGGGATCAATTACGTCAGTGCAAGCGGTATACGTACCTGCGGATGACTTAACGGATCCGGCGCCAGCAACAACTTTTGCTCACTTAGATGCAACAACCGTATTGTCACGTAAAATTGCTGAGCTTGGAATTTATCCAGCGGTAGATCCATTGGATTCTACTTCTAGAATTTTAACGCCACAAATCTTAGGTACGGAGCACTATGCTTGTGCTCAAAGAGTAAAAGAAATTCTTCAAAAATACAAACAATTGCAAGATATCATCGCGATTCTAGGTATGGAAGAGTTATCAGAAGACGATAAATTAGCAGTATCTAGAGCACGTCGTGTACAACGTTTCTTGTCACAACCATTCCACGTTGCCGAGCAATTTACCGGAATTCCAGGAGTATTGGTAGACATCAAAGACACCATCAAAGGGTTCAACATGATTATCGACGGAGAGTTGGATCATCTTCCAGAAGCAGCTTTCAACTTGAAAGGAACTATCGAAGATGCTATCGAAGCAGGTCAAAAAATGTTAGCGGAAGCTTAATTCTAGTAAAAACATGATTTTAGAAATAGTATCACCAGAATCCAAATTGTTCCAAGGCGAAGTAACTTCAGTTATTCTTCCTGGGGTTGTAGGTAGTTTCCAAATTCTAAACCACCACGCCGCGATCGTTTCTACTTTAAAAGAAGGACTCATCAAAATTGCAGCACCAAGCTTCACTTTTATCAAAGAAGTAGAAAGCAAGTTTACAATCGTAAACGACCAATTGGTAACGCTAAAAATTCAGTCTGGAACTATTGAAATGAAAGACAATAAAGTGATTGTTTTAGTCGACTAAAGCATCTCAAAATAAATAAAAACGCCTGGCATTTGTCAGGCGTTTTTTATTAGGAGCTATTCCAGCTGTCCGTTGCAATATTTTTTATTGCACGGCCTTCTTTGAAGGATCCACAAACTAAAAACAGTAAAGGATTGGAAGATAATTACGAAGCAATAAAAAATGATTTCCACTACCATCTGGGCTAGGGATTCTCGTTCCAAATGCCATTACGGTTCTGAAACAAACTCCATAATATCGCCCGGCTGGCATTCCAAAATCTCACAAATTTGCTGCAATGTAGAAAACCGAATCGCCTTTGCTTTCCCCGTTTTTAATATAGAAAGATTGGCAGTCGTAATCCCAATGCGCTCCGCCAATTCATTCGAACGCATTTTTCGCTTCGCCAGCATTACATCAAGGTTTACAATGATAGGCATAACTATATAGTAAGTTCATTTTCCTCTTTAAGTGTTTGCGCTTCTTTGAAAACAGCGCTTAAAATAAGAAAGAATAAGGCCATGATAAACGAGAAAGCTACAGATTCCGGACTTATCGTACCCAATTTAATAGGAATGTTGTTTGTAGAAAAAGCACTATACAAATAGAGAGGAAATGGGATAAGAAACGACGAAATTAACAATGAGGATCCGATAGTTCTTAACGTTTTTACTGACTGATCCGAAAAAAAATCTTTCGCTACAAATAAAGAAACTAAGTGCTTCAATTGGTAGATGGCATACATAAAGAAAGCATATCCAATGACTGCTAATGTAATAGCAAGTAGCAGCGCTGAGTTGATATGTTCAATTTTTGTTTCCCCGATTTTAATATTCATACGAGATAAATTTCCAGTAGCTAATCCATACAATAGCGATAGGATGGTAATGCCAATAATCGCAAGTGAAAATACAATTACAGTCGTTAAAATACTTTTAAGTTGGTGTATCCGATTCATTTTTTTAAGTTTAAAATTCTTTTCAAATATATAAAAATTATTGATAAACAATAATAAAACAATTAAAAACAATAATTTTTAAGAAGCACCAAACCAAAAAAGTTAGTTATTTTTGCACTATGGAACTTCCAAAAAAGCTAAGCCAAAAAATCGAAAACCGCAAGCAGAATCAATCCTTGCGAAGTTTGCCTAGGAACTGTCGAAGCGTCGATTTTGCCTCTAACGATTACATTGGGTTTTCGAAATCAAAATCGATTTTTGATGCGACTCATGAGTTGTTAGTTTCTAAAAATAACGTCAGTAATGGCGCTACAGGTTCTCGATTGCTTTCTGGGAATCATCTTTTATATATAGAAACCGAAGACTATATTGCTAAGTTTCAGAAATCAGCTGCCGCTTTAATTTTCAATTCGGGCTATGATGCCAATGTGGGTTTCTTTAGTGCCGTTCCTCAAAAAGGAGATTTTATTTTATACGATGAATATTGCCACGCTTCCATTCGCGATGGAATTCAGCTGTCGAATGCCAAGGCGTATAAGTTCCAACACAATGATTACGAAGACTTGCAACGATTGCTTGAAAAATGTCGAAGCGAGCGAAATCAAAATGCCTTTGAAACCGAAATTTACATCGTCACCGAATCGGTCTTCTCCATGGATGGCGACTGCCCCGAATTTGAGGCAATCTTGTCATCATCCGAAAAACATAATGCCTATGTAGTCGTAGATGAGGCGCATGCGCTGGGAGTTTTTGGAGCATCGGGCGAAGGTTTGATCCAATCACAATATTTACAAGACAGAATTTTTGCCCGAATCATGACCTTCGGAAAAGGACTCGGCTGTCACGGTGCCGCTATTTTAGGAAGCCAAGAGTTGAAACAGTATTTGGTCAATTTTGCTCGAAGTTTAATATACACTACAGCACTTTCGCCACACGCCGTTGCTACCATTTTAGTAGCATACCGCCATTTAGAAAAAGATAAAAATGCAGTGGAAAGTCTAAGAGACAACATTGTGTTTTTCAACCAAGAAAAGCAACTGCAGGGATTAAAACCCATTTTCGTTCGAAGCAAATCGGCCATCCAAAGCGCCATCATTCCGGGCAATGAAAAAGTAAAAACCATAGCAAAGCAATTGCAAGAAAACGGATTTGATGTCAAAGCAATTTTAGCACCAACCGTTCCCGAAGGGCAAGAACGATTGCGCTTCTGCATCCACAGTTACAATACGAAAGCAGAAATTGCCCAAGTCTTGCAATTGTTGGCTACTTTTGTATTTCAATAAACACACACCATTAAAATTCAAAAAAGTAGAATACGATAATAACACTATGAAACTATTCATCACAGGAATCGGCACCGACGTTGGGAAAACCATTGCGGCCGCTATTATTACCGAAGCATTGGAAGCCGATTATTGGAAACCCATTCAAGCCGGCGATTTGGATCACTCCGACAGCAATAAAATTGGGCATTATATTTCCAATGATAAAACGATTATTCACGAGAACTCTTATAAACTCAATACACCGGCAAGTCCGCATTGGGCCGCTGAATTAGACGGAATTACTATCGACTTAAATAAAATTGAAGAACCCAAAACGAAAAATCACATAGTCATTGAAGGTGCCGGAGGTGTTTTTGTGCCGCTAAACAACACCGATTGCATTATTGATTTGATTAAGGAGGATTACAAAGTAATAGTAGTCTCAAGGCATTATTTAGGAAGTATCAACCACACACTACTTACGATAGAAGCCCTAAAAAACAGAAAAATAGCAATCGCAGGAATTGTTTTTAATGGCAATGAAAATGCTGCCACGGAGTCGATTATTTTAAACAAAACCGGAATTCCATTGCTAGCAAGAATTGAAACAGAGCCCTATTTTGATCAAAATGTAGTGCGAGCGTACGCCGATGAATTTCGAGAAAAACTATTGCAATTATAAAGTAGAACCAAGAAGGCAGTGGTTAAAAGCATGATTTTTCTTGACTCTTGACTCTTGTTTCTTTCATCTCATAAAAAATGACTCTATCTGAAAAAGACCAACTTTACCATTGGCACCCGTATACACAACATCAAATTACTGGACTTCTCCCCGCCATTGTTAAGGGGGAAGGTGTTTACTTATGGGATGAAAGCGGCAAGCAATATATAGATGCCATTGCCAGTTGGTGGGTGAATCCTTACGGACACAGCAATCGTTTTATTGCCGATGCGATTTACCGTCAATTGACCACGTTGGAGCACGTGCTTTTTGGAGGGTTTACCAACCAACCCGCTGTACTATTAGCAGAAAAACTAATGGCACTTTTACCTAGCAATCAAAAGAAAATTTTTTACTCCGACAACGGTTCTACTGCGGTAGAGGTTGCACTCAAAGCGGCCCTGCAATATTTTTACAACAAAGGAGAAAAGAGAACCCAAATCATAGCATTCGAAGACGCTTTTCACGGGGATACCTTTGGAGCGATGGCAGCAAGCGGAATTACTTTTTTTACCGAAGCGTTTCAAGGGTCACTAATCAATGTTGTCCGAATTCCAGTGCCAACACCGGGAAACGAAGTGAAAAGCAAACAAGCACTAGAAGCAGTATTGAAAACTAACGATTGTGCCGCCTTTATTTTCGAACCCTTGGTGCAAGGTGCCGCCGGAATGGTGATGTATACTCCAGAAATTTTGGAAGAGTTACTGCTTCTCTGTAAAGACCACTCCGTATTCACTATTGCTGACGAAGTCATGACCGGCTTCGGAAAAACCGGAAAAACTTTCGCCTGCGAATATTTGAATACGCCTCCCGACATGATGTGCTTATCGAAAGCCTTAACTGGCGGAACCATTCCGATGGCCCTTACCACATTTACCCAAGAAATCTTCAACGGATTCTTAGACAACGATGTCAATAAAGCATTGTTTCACGGACATACTTTTACCGCAAATCCGACAGGCTGTGCAGCAGCTTTAGCCAGTTTACAGTTGTTGTCCACGCCCGAAATGCAAGCGAACATTCAACGAGTAAACCAACGGCAATTGCAGTTTCAAGAACATATTAAATCGCATCCAAAAGTGAAAACTACTCGTGTGTTAGGAGTCATTTTTGCCTTAGAAATCGCGGTGGAAAACCAGGAAAGTTACTACGGCACCTTACGCAACAAACTCTATAATTTCTTCATTGAAAATGGCGTCATCCTCCGACCAGTGGGCAATACCATTTACATTTTGCCACCGTACGTAATTACAAATGCGCAACTTGAAAAAGTATATGAAGTTGTTGAAAGCGCTTTAGAAATAGCGTAATTTTGAAGCCAGTTCCTGCTATCCGCTGTATCTTTTCCTGCTTAAAGAAAGCAGCAAAAGGATGCCGCTGCTATCAGGGCTAGAAACCCCGATTTAGAAGTATCATTTCACTAGAAAACAATATTTTGCAACAACCCATTTCCATAACTGCCCTTGCCTCACTTTCTTCATTAGGAAATAGTCCCGAATTGATTTGGAAACAATATCAAAATTCGCAACACGCTTTTCACTTAAGAAATTTTGGTAATCAGGAAGTTTGGATAGCGCCTTTAGAAGTAGCTTCAAAAGAACTTGTAGAAACTCTAAGGAGATCAGATCCTAAATATAAAGCTTTAGACGATTCGGTTTTATTTGCCATGGCTGCTTCTCGAAACGCAGTAGCACAAGCGGGTTGGAAAGAAACCGCAGTCTTCGGAATCAACATTGGTTCTTCGCGTGGCGCTACTACACTTTTTGAAAAACACCATCTGGAATTCTTAGAAACGGGAAAAGCCCCAACGTTAACATCGCCCACAACTACCTTAGGAAATATTTCTTCATGGGTCGCACACGATTTGCATAGTCAAGGTCCCGAAATATCACATTCCATCACTTGTTCAACCGCTTTGCATGCGTTGTTAAATGGCGTCGCTTGGCTTCGTGCCGGAATGGTCGACAAGTTTTTAGTAGGAGGAAGCGAAGCACCATTAACGGCCTTCACAATTGCGCAGATGCAGGCCATGAAAATCTATTCGAAAGAAAAGGACGAGTATCCTTGTCGTGCGTTTGATTTGGAAAAACAACAAAATACGATGGTATTAGGAGAAGGTGCCTCGGTATGTTGTTTGGAGTTAGGAAAGAAAGAAAATGCGCTAGCGTTCATCGAAGGCATTGGTTATGCTACCGAAATTTTGGTCCACAATACCTCTATTTCAGCTGAAGCAACCTGTTTTCAAAAATCAATGCAAATGGCGCTTCAAAATACCAGCTTGACTGAGGTCGATGCTATCGTCATGCACGCTCCCGGAACCAAGGCTGGGGATTTGTCGGAATACAAAGCCATTCAAAAAATATTTGGAGAGAACATTCCATTTTTAACTACTAACAAATGGAAAATGGGTCACACTTTTGGAGCCTCGGGAATGTTAAGTTTAGAGTTGGCGATACTGATGTTGCAACATCAAGAATTGATTGAAGTTCCTTTTGTGGCAAAACAAAAATCTAGGGGAAGTATTAAGAAAGTGCTGGTTAATGCCGTTGGTTTCGGAGGGAATGCGGTCAGTATTTTACTATCAATTTAGATTTGTTCCAACTCCAATTCTTTTACTTTTTCATAAATTAAGCCACTTTCAAATCCTTTCCGGAGTAAGAAATCGCAAAATTTTTTTCTTTTTGCTAAGGTGTTCGGAGCTTTCATGCTTTCCCAATGGCGTTCCGCGAGTGCATTAAAAGTGGCTGCGTATTCTTCAGTGGTTATTTCTTTTAGGGCCGTTGTAATGTTGTATGGTGAAATGTTGCGAAACTTTAATTCGTTTACAATTCTGATTTTACCCCAATGTTTGATGCGATGTTTTCCTCTGGCAAAACTACAAGCAAATCGTTCTTCGTTAAGAAAATTATTTTGAATTAAGGAAACTACTATTTCATCAATGTTAGTATTGTCCACGGACAAGCTGCGCAATTTTTGAATAACTTCATCATGGCAGCGGTCTTGATAAGCGCAATATTGTTCTATTTTTTTTAAAATAATGGATCTAGAACTGTTGTCGTTTGTCATAGAATGATGTAATTGTAAAAGTATCGCTCAAAAATAAACTTTTTTCTAGTGAAATGCGTACTTACTGATACCGTTCCGCGGTTACACGGAGTTGCGGCTTTTGGAAATAGTTTTTTCCATAACCGCAAGACGAATTTATGAAAAAGAAGCGAACAATCTAACGGAAAAGCAGCAATTGTGTGTAACCGCTGTTGTAGGAAGCCCCTGTTAACTAAACTTATTTTCTCTCATACGATTAATTTATTACCGAAAAGTTGTGACAAAATTTTCATTTTAAAAAAAATGTCACAAAAGCTGTGACAAAATTTTCAGTTTAATAAAAATTGTCACAAAATCTGTGGCAAAATTTTTTCAGTTGCAAAAATTGCCACAAAAGTTGTAGCAAAATTTTTTCAGTTGTAAAAATTGCTACAAAAACTGTAGCAAAATTTTTTCTGATGTAAAAATTGCTACAAATATTTTTGCAATTTAATTATCTCAAATTTGTTGGGCTTATTTCTCTAGTGATTAAAAATGTCAACCATTTTTTTTTACTATGCACCAGCTCTTGGGGTTTCCTACAACTATAAAACTGGAATGACGAATCAGCATTTAATAATCACATAAGATATAAATTGTTTATAAAATAATCATTTATTAATCTAAAAACCTTGAAATTAAACAAATTAAGTATAAATTTGTTGGTTGAATTTTTTTTACAAACATGAAAAATTCAAATAGTATGGTTCGCTATTTTAATAGTATTTTAAAGCCACTTTTTATGAAATCAAAATTAGTCATTATTGTATTTTTGCTAAGTATTGTTTCTTGGGGACAAGCTACATTGCCAATTGCAACCGCAGGATTGCAGAAAGGTTCTTTACCAACGGGGTTTACTCAAAGTGCATTAGGAACAGATTACGGTGCTAATATCACAGGTTGTACGAGTGCATTAAAATTCGACAATGCGGCGGATTATCTACAACTAAACTTTACAGGGATTGCAAGTACATTGACCTATCAATTAAAAGGAAATACTGGTGCTGGTGCTTGGAATGGTGTTTTTACAATAATTGAATCTCCAGATGGAGCGACTTGGACAACATTAAGAACGATTTCCGGATCCGGCGCTATTCTTTTGACAGGAGTTGGAACAACTTTTTCGGATAGTCCACTAAGCACTACTAGATTTATTAGATGGACTTACACTACACAAACAAATGGAAATTTAGCTTTATGTAATATTGACATTACAACTCCTGCTGCACCAGTAGTTACTCCAGCAACGCTTACCGGATTGTTGACAGGCACACCTTATTCTTATAATATTGTGGCGTCAAATTCACCTACAAGTTATGCCATTGCAAGCGGATCTTTGCCAACAGGCTTAAGTTTGAATACTACAACAGGAGCTATTACGGGAACGCCAACAGTAGCGGGGCCTTTTTCAATAACAGTCACCGCAGCAAATGGCACCGGCACAAGTCCGGCAGTTACGATAAGTTTTACAGTTACTGCTCCAGCGGCTAATGATTTATGCAGTAGTGTAACACCGCTAACAGTTAACGCCGCTGCCACGACAGCCAACATGACTGGAAGCACAGTTACGGCCCCTTTTACTTTAGACAATGATGTTTGGTATAGTTTCACAGCAAGTTGCAATGGAACACATAATATTACATTAACGGGTTTCACAGGAGACATGGATATTGAATTGTATACTGGCCCAGGATGTCCTGCGTCGACGACTTTTCTCGATAATTCGGCAGGGGTTAGTACTACAGAGATAATCAGTAATACTTTGACTTCCGGGACCACGTACTATATAAGAGTATTATCTTACAACAATACGGCAGATACATCAGCTTATACGATACAAGTAACTACAAGCGGTACCATTAATATCAACAATACAGGAAGTCCAGTGGCAAGTTTTATAAATGCCAACACTAGCAATGTAGTCATAATGGGCTTCACCACGACTCCTAATTGTGCCACAAGTTATAGCTTAACAGGTGTTACGATTACTAAATCGGGAACGTCAACTACTTCAGACATTTCGAACCTTAGAATTTATTATGATGCCAACGCTAATGGAGTGATAGATGGTGGAGAAACTTCCGTTTCTGGCGCTGGAATTGCCTTAGCCAACAGCATGGTTTTCACATTAGCCGGACAAACCGGACTTACCACTACAAGAAATTACTTATTGGTTTGCGACGTGGCTTTGGCAGCAGTAAATGGGAATACCATTAAAGCCAGTATTTCTTTAAGCAACAATTTAGCAGCCACGATTGTCCCAACTGGTCCATTAACAGGAACAGCAATCGGTAATACACAAACGATTTCGCCGCCAACTTGTACCGCTGCGGTAATTTCGAGCATTACTCCAGCTTCGGGACCTGAAGGAACTGAGGTAACCATTAACGCAAGTTCGGGCAATTTAGCAGGTGGAATAGTGAAATTTAATGGAGTGTTAGCAACCGTGGTTTCTAGCAGTGCACTAAAAATTGTAGTCATTGTTCCAGTCGGAGCAACCTCTGGAATAGTAACCATCACAGATGGGCAACCTTGTAATGCGAATGTTGCTTTTACGGTAATTACGAAGGACATCACTTCTTGTCAAGGAGGTAACACGGCGACCGATTTATTTTTTAGTGAAGTAACGGATTCCAATACCGGTTCTTTAACTTACTTGGAAATTTACAACGGTACAGGAGCAACTGTGAACTTGTCGCCTTATGCAGTAAAGACGGCAAATAATGGAGGAGCAACGTTCTCCAATACTTTAAACTTAAGCAATGTAAATCTAGCAACCGGAAGCATTTATGTAGTGGCATTAGGAGTAACAACCGCAAATGCTTGTTCAACTGCTACAACTCCTGGAGCTGATGGTTCCTATGCTAATCAAACTAGTGGAGGAGGTTCCGTGAACATGGTTTCGGGTCAAAATGATTTTATTGGGTTATATAAGAGTGGTACTCTAATAGACAGTTGGGGAATCTACGGGAATGCCAGTTGGGCTGCAGGACTTATCGCAACTGTTGGAACTGATGGTTCCGATTTTAGAAGGTTAAATACAGCTTCTCCACTTCCAAATGCAACCTATACTGGTGCGAACTGGAACATCATAGATTACGCCGGATCAACTTGTGCGAACAACGATTACAGTAATATTGGAACATACAATTTCTTGAACGGA
>Ga0209023_10000612_pt1 | contig 53027 bp, 54 predicted proteins | sample LakOneMetagenome_FD_187468 | JGI IMG/M metagenome (GOLD analysis project Ga0209023, IMG submission 187468) | Freshwater and sediment microbial communities from Lake Erie, Canada (SPAdes) (version 2) | ecosystem: Environmental > Aquatic > Freshwater > Lentic | place: Lake Erie, Canada... | reverse complement strand
CCCTCCCGCAGTCCGCCGCTGAGTCCGAAGCCGACCGGGCGCTGGACCAGGCTGCGGCCACGCCGGGCGGCCGCGGTCTGCTGCGCCGCTACACCTCGACGACGACCGGCAGCACCATCGGCCGGCGCCGCAGCCGCTCGTAGACGAACGCCGCGAGGTCGTCGTGCAGCGTCGTCTGCAGGAGGTCGATCTCACGCATCCCCTCTTTGGCGCAGCGCGCCAGCGAGGAGGTGACGATGGCTCGGAACTCGTCCAGCATCTCGTCGTCGTCGGTGGAATACGGGACGCCGCGGAACATGATCTCCGGCTCGGCGACAGAGGTGCCGTCCTGTTCGTTGATCGTGGCGACGACGACGAAGATGCCGTCGGCGCTGAGCATCTTGCGGTCACGCAGCGCGACGTCGGCAACGTCGCCGATATCGACACCGTCGACGTAGATCATGCCGGCCCGCTCCGGTCGGCCGAAGCGCGCGCCCTTGGCGTCGATCTCGAGCGGCAGACCGTTGTCGCCCTTGAAGATGTTCTCGGCCGGGACACCGACCGCCTCCGCCAGCTTGCCGTGGAGGTGAATCCGCTTGTGGTCGCCGTGGAACGGCATCACGTAGCGCGGCTTCGTCAGGTTGAGCATCAGCTTCAGCTCCTCCTGGTAGCCGTGGCCGGAGGCGTGAATCGGTGCGTCGGCGGGCGTCAAGACGGTGCAACCAATGTGGTAGAGCCGGTCGACGGTGTCATTGACGGCGCGCTCGTTGCCGGGAATTGGTGACGCCGCGAACATCACCGTGTCACCGTCGTGCAGGGAGATCTGCGGGTGGTCCTTGTAGGCCATCCGCCTGAGTGCGGCGAGCGGCTCGCCCTGACTGCCGGTCGAGACGATCACGATCTTGTGGTCCGGGAAGTTCTGCACCTCGCGGGGCTGGATCAGGGTCGCTTCGGAAACGTCGATGTGGCCGAGCGTCTTGCCGATGTTGATGTTCTTCTTCATCGAGCGGCCCAGCAACACCACCTTGCGGTCGTGCGCCACCGCGGCATCGATGACCTGCTGCACACGGTGGATGTTGGAGGCGAAGCAGGTGACAATGACGCGTCCGTCACATTCCCCGATCAGCCGGTCCAGGTGCGGCCCGGCGATCGATTCGCTGGGTGAGAAGCCCGGCCGGTCAGCGTTGGTGGAGTCACCGCAGAGCAGCAGAATGCCCTCGCTGCCAAGCTCCGCCAACCGGCTCATGTCCGCCGGTCCGCCCGCGACCGGCGTCTGGTCGAACTTGTAGTCACCGGTGATCAGGGTCGTGCCGAGGTCACAGGTGATCGCGACCGCCATCATGTCCGGGATCGAGTGCGTCATGTGGATCAGCTCCACATCGAACGGCCCGAGCTCCAGTGTCTCGCCCGCCGCAGTGTCGGTCAGCTCCACGTCCTTGAGCCGGTGCTCGTCGAGCTTGCTGCGTGCCATCGCCATTGTCAGCGGGCCGCCGTAGACCGGGATGTCCTGGCCGAGCTCGCGCAGCACGAACGGCAGCGCGCCGAGGTGATCCTCGTGGCCGTGCGTGATGATGATCGCCTCGATGTCCTGCGCCCGCTCGCGCAGGTACGAGAAGTCGGGCAGCACGAGGTCGACGCCGACCTGCTCCGCGGTCGGGAACCGCAGTCCGGTGTCGACGACGAGGATCGAGCCGTCGTACTCGACGACCGTCATGTTCTTGCCGATCTCGCCAAGTCCGCCGAGCGGCAGAATCCGCAGCTTCGGGCCGTCGGGCGTACCCTTCGGCTTTGTCCCGCGTCCTCCGCGGGTCAACGTGCCGCTCCCGCGAGCAGGCCGCGGGTCTCCAGCATGAGCCGGAGCTCCTGGAGTTCGTTGTCGTTCAGTTCCACGTACGGCAGGCGTGGCCTACCGGCTTCGATACCCATGAGATTCAGTGCTGCTTTCGTTGAGACTGCGAGCGGCGCGATCGAGAGTGTCTCGAAGACCTGCTGCAAGTCATGGAAGATGTCGGCCCGCTGCTCGGGCTCGTCGACCAGGCGCCGCAGCTCCGGCCCGACGATATGGCTCGCGACACTGATGCCGCCCGCCCCGCCGAGATCCAGAACCGTGGTGAAGTCCTCATCGTTGCCGGCGTAGAGCTCCAAACCGTCGATCAGTGCCAGGTTGTCGGTGTTGGACTGCTTGACGCCGATGATGTGGTCGAGCTGACCGAGCTCGGCGAGCAGCTCGTTGTCCATATCGGACCCCGTGCGCTGCGGGATGTTGTAGAGCAATATCGGCTTGTCGGCGGCCTTGGTGATCTCGCGGTAGTGCGCGATCACGCCGGCCCTGCTCGGCCGGTTGTAATACGGATTGACCGACAGCAGTCCGTCGACACCGAGCGCCGAGGCCGCCGCTGTCAGGCTGACGGCGTGCCGGGTGTCGTTGGATCCGACACCGGCGATCACCTTCAGCCCTTGCGGACGCTCGTTGACGGCAAGCTCGACGACGCGCAGGTGCTCGGCGTCAGTCAGCGTCGAGGCCTCGCCGGTCGTGCCGCAGACGACAACGCCGTCCGAACCGTTGGCGGCGAGATGCTCGAGCAGCGCGACAAACGCCTGCTCGTCGACCGATCCGTCGCCTGCGAAGGGCGTGACGGCGGCCGTGATGATGGTGCCTAGTGAACCCACAGGCGAGAGTCTAGGTCGCTCAGCCGGCGAGTGGGTCCCCGCTCGTCAACCCGGTGCCTTCAGACGGCGGGGCTTTGGGCGCGGAAGCGGGGTCTTGGGGCGCCGGAGTGCCCGGCGCCGGGGTCTCCGGGCCGTGCTGCTCGGTGCCGCCATCGGCCGGGGGCGCCGGCGGTGGGACCGCCGGGTCGGCCTGCGTGCCGCCGTCAGACGCAACGGGCCGACCGTGCTGGTCGTACTCCGTCACAGGAGCGCCAGCGCCGGTACCAGCGGCGGTGCCGCCGGCGATCCCGCTGCCGGCGATCTGCTCCTGCACCTGGTCGAGCTTCTGCTGCGCCTGGGCGGCCATCTCCTTGCCACGCTCCTTGAGCGTGCCGTCCTTGGCCTCCTGCTGCACCTGCTGCGCCATCTGCTTTGCCTTGTCCATGAATCCCATGTGCTCAGGGTACCCGGGGGCGCCGCGGTTCAATCGCATCGGTGAATTGCCGCGGCACCCGCGGTGCGGACGGACCACCCTCCCGCTCCCACAACGTGACAACAATCAGCTCGTCGCTGCGGCGCTGGCAGATGTAGATCAGAGACCGGTCGCGCAGATCGCTGACATACGCGCCGCCGCGCTTGCCGCGCACACCTGCAGGGGCCTCGTCGCTGATCCGGCCCGCCTGGACAGCCTCACCGACTCGCCGCGCGATCTCCGCCTTGGCATCCAGCGTGCCCGCCACGCGCTGGCGGAAGCGCTCCGACGCGTGGTCGGTGACGGCGACGAGCACGGCTACAGCGCTTTGTCGAGGCGGATCGCCGGGGCCGCGGAGCAGCGGTCGGGCACGTCGAGTGCCGCGCGGTGCAGGCGCCAGCCCCGCTGGTGGTAGAAGTCCCGCGCCTGCCCGTTCTCGCGGAAGACCCAGAGATGGACGCGGTCTTTCCCTGCCTTGCGCAGCCCGTCGAGCAGGTGATCGTGCATCTGCGTGCCGACGCCCGCCCCCTGGGCCGCCGGCGCGACGTGCAGCGCGGAAAGCTCGGGGTCGTCGCCGTCGACGCCGACCACCCACGCGACAGCGGCCAGTTGGCCACCGAGCTCGTACACCCACCCCAGCGTTGCTTCGCCGCCCGTGAGGTAGCCCGCGTGCTCGGCCACGCTCGGATGCTGGTCGGACGGGACGATGTCGGCGTAACTGCGTGCCCAGGACTGGAACATCAGCTCGGCGGCAGCGCCGATGTCCGCAGGTTCGAGCTCGCGGATCATCAGCCCGCCGGCCAGAGCAGCCTGTCGAGCCCGACGACGAGAGGCTCGGTCTGCTGGCTGATGCGGCGGACGGCGAGCAGAACGCCGGGTACGAACGACGTGCGGTCGGTGGAATCGTGGCGGATCGTCAGCGTCTGACCCTGGTCACCGAGGATGACCTCCTGGTGCGCGACGAGGCCCGGCAGACGCAGCGAATGGATCGGCACGTCACCCTGCATCAGCTCCGCCGTGTGCTTGGCCGTGCCCGATGGCGCGTCGAGCTTGCCATCGTGGTGCAGCTCGATGATCTCGGCTTTCGCCATGTGCTTGGAGGCCTCCGCGGCGAAGCGCATCATCAGAACCGCCCCGATCGCGAAGTTCGGTGCGAAGAAGGCTTTGCCCGGACCCGCGGTCCGAAGCGGCTCGAGGTCAAACCCTGTCGTCCCGAATACGCAGTGCACCCCTGCCGCCATGCACTGCAAGACGTTTGCCTGACCCGTGTCCGGGCGGGTGAAATCGACGACCACGTCGCAGTCCGGCAGGATCATGGCGAGGTCGGTGCCGAGCGCGGGGTCGGCCTTGCCGCTGAGCACGAGGTCGTCAGCGGCCTCCACCCCGGCGCAGATCGCGCGGCCGACGTTGCCCGCGGCACCAGAGACACCAACGCGAATCATGGTCAGACAGCCTCCAACTCGGGGTTGATCAAGTGCGCACCGGCCACGATCTGGTCGCGGCCTGAACCGATCGCCGCGACGGCCATGCCGTCCCGACCATAGAAGTCTTGCGCGATCGCCAGCAGATCGTCAGCACTGACGGCGTCAAGCCGCGCGACGACGTCATCCATGCTGAGCAGTGGCAGGCCTGCGAGGATCGAGGCACCGAGCCGGTTCATCCTCGCTGACGTGGACTCCATCGCCAGCACCGTGCGGCCCTTGACGTTCTCCCGCGCTCGGTCCAGCTCCTCGGCTGTGACGCCGTCCTGGCGCAGGCGGTCCAGCTCGCTCGCCACGACCTCCAGCGAGGTGGCGACGTTGTCTGCGCGTGTGCCGAGGTAGATGCCGATCTGACCCGTGTCCTCGTAGAACGAGACGAACGAGTACACCGCGTACGCGAGCCCGCGCTTCTCGCGGATCTCCTGAAAGAGCCTGGACGAGCTGGTGCCGCCGAGGATCGCATCGAGGACACGCAGACCGAAGCGGCGCTCGTCATGCCGCGGCAGCCCCGGGATGCCAAGGACGAAGTGTGTCTGCTCGGTCTCCTTCTCGACGATCCGCAGGCTCGGTCGGACCGCACCGCGGTCCCGGGCCGGACGGACCCGCCGTGCAGCCCCTGGGCCTCGGCCCTGGGCGCGGGCGGCGCTCAGCGTCTGCTCGGTCAACGCCACCAGCCGCTCGTGCTCGATCGCGCCGGCGGCCGCGACAACGACGGTGCCGCCGCCGTAGTGGGCGTCGTGGAAGCTGCGCAGCGCGTCAGCGTCGGCGCCGGAGACCACCTCGCGTGTGCCGATGACCGGCCGCCCGAGCGGGTCGTCGCCGAACACCGACTGGGCTGCGAGATCGAAGACGCGATCCTGCGGATCGTCCTCGTACATCGCAAGCTCTTCGAGCACGATCTCGCGCTCCTGAGCGACGTCGGCGGCCGCGATCTTCGGCTGCCAGACCATCTCCCCCAACATCGCAAACGCCTCGTCGACGTGCGTGTCGAGCACGCGGGTGAACACCGAGGTGTTCTCCTTGCCCGTGCCGGCGTTGATCTCCGCGCCCATCGCATCGAAGCGCTGGTCGATCACCTCGGAGGCGTAACTCGTGGTGCCGCGAAACAGCAGGTGCTCGAGCAGGTGGGAGTAGCCCGCCTGCTCGGCCACCTCGTCCGCCGACCCGACGTCGACGAAACATCCGATCGCAACGGACCGGACGTGATCGAGCAGCTCGCTGACGACGGTGACGCCGTCAGCGAGCTGCGTGATCTGTTCTGAAGCCAACAGCGGGCTTAGTGCCGCGGGCGACCGGAGCCGCGCTCGCCGCCACGGTCGCGGTCGCGACCGCCGCCGCCACCTTCACGCCGCGGGCCGCGCGGAGCGCCGCCGCCACCGCCGCCGCCGCCGCCGCCGCCGTTCACGGTTGCGAGCTCTTCCTTCGACTTGCCGACGACGTCGGGGTCGGAGGCCAGACGCAGGCCGATCCGGCCGCGCTCACGGTCGACCTCGACCACCAGCACGTCGAGCTCGTCACCCTTGTTGATGACGTCCTCGACGGTCTCGGTCCGGGTGCCCGGTGAGACGTTGGAGATGTGGAGCAGGCCATCGGTGCCCTTGGCGAGCTCGATGAACGCGCCGAACGTGGTCGTCTTGACGACCTTGCCCTTGAACGCATCGCCGACCTCGACCTCTTTGGTCATCGTCTGGATGCGATTGGCGAGCGCCTCGCCCTGCTCACCGTTCGAGCAGTAGACCAGCACCTGACCGTCGTCGTTGACGTCGATCTGTGCGTCGTACTCGTCGGAGAGGCCACGGATGGTCTCGCCGCCCTTGCCGATCAGCAGGCCGATCTTCGACGGATCGATCTGGATCGTGACGATCCGCGGTGCGTACGGCGACAGTGACTCGCGCGGTCCTTCGAGCACGGCGTTCATCTGGCCGAGGATGTCGAGGCGGGCCGTCTTGGCCTGCTCCAGCGCATCCTTGAGGATCTCGAGCGTCACGCCCGTGATCTTGATGTCCATCTGCAGGGCGGTGATGCCCTCGGCGGTACCGGCTACCTTGAAGTCCATGTCGCCGAGGTGATCCTCGACGCCGGCGATGTCGGTCAGCACGACGTAGTCGTCGCCTTCCTTGATCAGGCCCATGGCGATACCGGCGACCGGCGCCGAGATCGGCACACCGGCATCCATCAGCGACAGCGAGCTGCCGCAGACCGACGCCATCGACGACGAGCCGTTCGACTCGAAGATGTCGGAGACCACGCGCACGGTGTACGGGAAGTCTTCGATCGTCGGGATGACCGGGACCAAGGCGCGCTCTGCAAGTGCGCCGTGACCGATGTCGCGCCGCTTCGGGCCGCGCATGAACCCAGCTTCACCGACCGAGAACGGCGGGAAGTTGTAGTGGTGCCAGTAGAACTTCTTGGTCTCGAGACCAAGCGTGTCCAGCCGCATCTCCTCCTTCAGCGTGCCGAGTGCAGCGACGCTGAAGGCCTGGGTCTGACCGCGCGTGAACAGGGCCGAGCCGTGGGTGCGCGGGGCAACCGAGGTCTCGATCGTGATGTTGCGGATCTCCTGCGTGCCACGGCCGTCCGGGCGCTTCTTGTCGACGGCGATCCGCTGACGGATCTTCGACTTCTCCAGCTTGCTGAAGATCGTCGAGGCGGCGGAGCGCTTCTCGGCATAGTCGTCGGCGGACTCATCACCGGCGTACTGCGCGATGACGGCGTCCTTGACGGCGTCTGTCGCGCTCTGACGCTCCTGCTTGTCGGTGACCTGGGTGGCCGCGTCGAGATCCGCACCGTGTGAGGCCTCGATCTGTGCCAGCAGCCCCTCGTCGACCGACGGGGCCTCGAGCTGCAGCTTCTCCTTGCCGGCCTTGGCGGCCAGCTCCACCTGTGCGGCGACGATCTTCTTGATCGCGTCGTGCGCGATGTCGAGGGCGTCGAGGATCTCAGCCTCCGGAATGAAGTTCGCACCGGCCTCGACCATCAGGATCGCCTCGGCGGAGCCGGCGACGATCAGGTCCAGGTCGCAGTTGTCGAGCAGGTCGGCCTCGCTCGGGTTGACGACGAAGTTGCCGTCGACCTTGCCGACGCGCACGGCACCGACGAGCTGCTCCAACGGAACCTCCGTCAGCGCCAGAGCTGCGGACGCGCCGTTCATCGCGAGCACGTCGTACGGGTGCACGTGGTCCACCGACAGCGGCACGGCGACGACATGCGTCTCGTAGTGCCAGCCCTTCGGGAACAGCGGCCGGATCGGCCGGTCGATCATGCGGGCGGTCAGGGTGCCCTTGTCGCTGGAGCGACCCTCGCGCTTGAAGAACGAGCCGGGAATCTTGCCCGCGGCGTACATGCGCTCTTCGATGTCCACGGTCAGCGGCAGGAAGTCGACGTCCTTGAGACGGCCAATCGTGGCGGTGCAAAGAACCATGGTGTCGCCCTGACGGACGACGACGGCTCCGGATGCCTGGCGAGCCATCTTGCCGGTCTCGAAGGAGATCTCCGAACCAGCGATTTCGACGGTGACGGTTGTCACGGCGTCATTTGACATATGAATGTCCTCCAAATGTGGCCCACGCGTCGGACTCGGCGGGCCGCTTCTTTCGTCTTTGATCCGAACGTTTCGTAGCGCGGCAGTGTATGGCACTCGGCGCCTCAGTCTCCCTCCGCCCCCAAACCGGCCGAACAGGCAGAAGTGCTGGCGTGCGCGCGTAGTTCTGCCTGTTCGGCGCGTTCGTTGTCCGTTGGAAGACGAAGTCTTGACCGCGGGGGGCGGAATTCCGCGCTCGCACCCCTTTGGATGGCGATGACGAGAGGTCCGGACCCTGCAGAGATTCAGCGGCTGCTGACGGCACAGCACGGCGTGGTTGCCGCTTGGCAGCTGGTGGACCTGGGACTCTCACGGGATTCCATTGCCCGTCGGATTCGTGATTGGCGCGCGGTCCACCGCGGCGTATGGGTCAGCGGGCACGCGCCCCTGACCGATGTTCAACGGTGGTGGGCGGCGGCCTCAACGCACCCGGGAACGGTGATCAGTCATGCGAGCGCGGGTGCTGCCGCAGGCTACTTCCGGAGTCCGTCGGGGTTCGTGGTGGTGACACGTGCGGGCGCCGGATGCCGCCAGCACAGCCCGGGCTTGCTCGTCTGTCACTCGGCGATGCTCGATGGCGACGTTGTGTGGGGCGCCGGGCTGCCGCCGCGGACATCGCCAGCCAGAACCTTGCTGGACCTCATGGGCACCTTGCGCTCCGACAGTGTTCGGCGGCGTTGTGTCCGCGATGCGCTTCGGATCGGCGCGGTGAATGCCGTGTCGGTGGAGGCCGTCTGTCGCCGGCACCGGGGACGCCGCGGGGTCGCTCGGCTACGCGTCTACGCTGACGAATACGCAGAACTGCCGGCCGTGCGCACGCGGAGCGACGCGGAGCTCCTCGCCCTGGCGACGTTGCAAGGTGCAGGCATCGCCACGCCGCAGGTCAACGTCCAGGTTGCCGGCTACGAGTGTGATCTCAGCTGGCACGACGCGAAGGTCATCGTCGAGCTCGACGGAAGCTCGTTCCACCAGTTTCCAACGGAGGATCAGCGACGCGACGCAGCGTGGGGCGCCGCAGGCTGGAGCGTCCACCGCATCCCCACGGACCTGGTGTACGACGAACCGAACAGGCTCATCGCCGAGGTCCGATCGCTCCTGCCAGCCGCCGAACAGGTTGAAGTACTGGCGTAGGCCAGTACTTCAACCTGTTCGGCGGGGGTTCGCTAGTTCAGGTTGTCGAGCAGCAGCTCGACCGGCGGCAGCTCGCCCGGATTGGCGGCCAGGTGGGAGTACTGAACAATGCCGTCAGGGCCCACGATCACCAGGGCGCGATTCGTCATGCCGGCGGGCTCGAAGTAGGCACCGAAAGCCTTCGCCGCGGCCCCTTTCGGCTCGAAGTCGGAGAGCAGCGGAATCGTGATGTCGAGCTGGAAGGCGAACGCCGTCTGTGACGGGATCGGATCCGTCGAGACACCGTAGATCTTGGTCATCCCCTTCTCCCGCAGTTCATCGAGCTTCGCCTCGTACTGGGTCAGCTGGTCGGTGCAGACGTCGCTGAACGCGAACGGGAAGAAGACCAGGACGGTGGTCTCGCCCTGGAGATCGTCCTGCGTGAAGTCCTGGCGCTCCTCCGTCTTGAGGGTGAAGCTCGGGACCGGACTGCCGGCGGTGATGAGGGTCATGTCCTGACCCTAGCCGCCAGCGGGTGCTAGCGGCGCAGGCCGAGCTCAGCGATCAGTGCCCGGTACCCGTCGAGATCCTTCTTGGCGAGGTAGTCGAGCAGGCGCCGGCGCTGGCCGACGAGCATCAGGAGGCCGCGCCGCGAGGCGTGGTCCTTCTTGTGATCGCGCAGGTGCTCGGTCAGATCCGCGATCCGGGCAGACAGCAGCGCGACCTGCACGCGGGTGTTGCCGGTGTCGTTGGGGCCCTCGCCGAACTTGGCGACGATCTCTTGCTTGCGGTCTGCTGTGAGCGTGGTCATGCGGCGAGGGAGGGTAGCAAGGCGCCTCAGGTGCCCGAGCTATGCCCCTCGAGCGCGACGCGAACATCGGCGTGCATCTGCTCGACCAGCGCGTCCACCGACGGGAAGCGCCGCTCGCCCCGGAGACGTCGCTCGAAGGCGATCCGGATCGTCCGGCCGTACAGATCACCGTCCCAATCGATCAGGAACGCTTCAATCAGCTCGCCCCGGCCCGTCTGGAACTGCGGCCGCACGCCGACGTTGACGGCAGCGACGACCTCCGCCGGCTCCGACGAGCCGACATCCACCGTCACGGTACAGGCATAGACGCCGTGCGCCGGCAGGGCCATCGCCGGATCCGGCACGACATTCGCGGTCGGGAAGCCGAGCGTCCGGCCCCGCTTATCGCCGTGCACGACCTCGCCGTCGATGAACAACGGCCGGCCCAGCAGCTCCGAGGCGTACTCGACCGCCCCGCCCGCGATCAGGCCGCGAATATGGCTGGAAGAGACGATTTCGCCGTCAACCTCGAGCAACGGCACGATGCGCGGCGTGAAGCGACCGTCAGCCTCGAGCATCGCGATGTCGCCGCCGGCCTTGCTGCCGAAGCGGAAGTTCTCGCCGACCGCGACCTGCGTGGCGCCCAGCGTCGCGACGAGGACATCGTCGAGGAACTCATCGGCCGTCTGCCGCGCGAAGACCGGATCGAAGGCGATCACCACGAGCTCCTCCACGCCAAGTCCTTCGATCAGCTCGGCCTTCTGACCGAGACTCGTCAGCAGCCGCGGTTCGGTGCCGGGAGCGACGATCGACTGCGGGTGAGGCTCGAACGTCAGCACGGTGTCGGAGCCGGCGATCACCTCGCGATGGCCGCGGTGAACACCGTCGAACGTGCCGACCGCGACTTTGCGCTGGCGCGGTGCTGCATCGGAGAGGTAGGTGAGCCTCACGCTCTGAAGCCTACGGACGGAACGAGCAGGCCGTCGGTCACAGTCGCCAAGGCCACCGGCAGACCGGCCGCGTCGAGGCAGAGCAGCTCCCCCTCCGTCCCCTCGGCAGCGTCCGGCGCCGGCGGGTGCTGACCGTGGCCGAGTCGGCGCGCAGTCTCCTGATCGAGCTCCATCACCGGCACGACGCGCGCCAGCGCCGCGGCGATCGACAGCGGCTCGGGACCTGCCTCCTCGAGCGAAAACGGACCGATCGCCGTACGCCGCAGCTCAACGCAATAGGCGTCATGGAGGTCGGCGATCAGTGACCGCACATACGTGCCCGACGAACAGGCGATCGTGAACGCGGCCCGATCGTCAGCGCGCCAGTTCTGTCGAAACTCCGTGACGTGCACGCTGCGGAGCGGCATCTCGACCTCCTCCCCAGCGCGCGCCAACGCGTAGGCCCGGCGCCCACCGATCTTGATCGCGCTGTAGGCGGGCGGTCGCTGCTCGAGCACGCCCGTCGGCAGCCGCAGCGGATCCGCGGGCACGACGCCGGTTTCGATCAGCTCGCCGTCACGGTCACCCGTGGAAGACGTCCAGCCGAGCCGCGCCTCGACCTCGTAGACCTTGGGCTGCCCGAGCAGCAGGCGTTGTACGCGTGTCGCGCGGCCGACGAGCACGATCAGGAGCCCGGTCGCGAACGGGTCCAGCGTGCCGGCGTGTCCCACCTTCGTGCCGCGGGGCAGCGCCCGGCGAACCGCCGCAACCACGTCATGGGACGTCGGCCCGCTCGGCTTGTCCACCAGCAGCACGCCGTCCGGTCCACACCGATCGACCGCGACAATGCCCTCACGCCAGGTCATCGCTCAAGCAGAGTCGTGCTGCTGCGCGGCGATCTCGTCGATCAGGAAGGCCCGCAGCTCGTCCTTTGGCAGCGACGTCGTGAAGCCGGCCGCCCGCCGGTGGCCGCCGCCGCCGCCGGCACGAGCGATTGCCGACACATCGATCTCGCCGTCGGTGGACCGCAACGACACCTTGCGCTGGACCTCGCCATCAGGACCCGGGCGGTCGAGCGTTCGTGCGAACGCTGCCACCTTCGTGCCGTCAAGCGACCGCAGGTGATCGATGATCCCCTCACCGTCGCTGTCGGCGGCGCCCACGGCGTCGAAATCCTCACGAGTGAGTTTGACCATCGCCAGGGCGCCGTCAGCGTGACGCTCCAGCACCGCCAGGGCACGACCGAGCAACTCCAGCTTCGCCAGCGTCACACCTTCGTAGAGGTGCCGGTAGACCGCGTGGGCGTTGACCCCCGCCTCGATCAGCTCAGCAGCCATGCGATGCGAGCGCGGGCTCGTGTTCTCGTACATGAACTTGCCGGTGTCCGTCACCAGCCCGACGTAGAGCGCCTCGCCGATCGTCGCATCGATCGGTACGCCAAGGTCCGCGGCGAGCTGCCACACCAGCTCGGCTGTGCAGGCGGCGCCTGCGTCCACGTAGTTGATGTCGCCGAACATCGTGTTGTCGTGGTGATGATCGATGTTGACGATCACGCCGTGTTCGCGGCCGACCACGGAGACGGGATTGCGTTCCAGGTTGCCGCAGTCGAGGTACACCATGACGCGGTCTGCAAGATCCTCAGGCAGGCTGGTACGCGCGCCGGAGACGTCGAGGAAGTCGTATTCGCGGGGCAGCGGCAGGTCCGCTCCGTCCATCACCATCACCGCGTCCTTGCCGAGCGCGCTCAGCAGGTGGAACGCGCCGAGCAGGGAGCCGAGCGCATCGCCGTCGGGACGCTCGTGGGTGACGAGGCAGAACCGGTTGTGATCGCGCAGTGCCGCGCCGGCGGCGTCGCGGGCTGCCTCGGTCATGACCGGGTCTCCCCGTCAGCAAGAATGTCATCGAGCCGTCCGACCCACTGGGCGGTTTCGTCGAGCACGAACTCCAGTGTCGGCGTGCGCTTGAGCCGCAGCTCGCGCCCGATGTGGGCCTGCAGAACGCCGGCTGCAGACGTCAGTGCCGCGAGCGAGGCAGCGTGCTCCTCAGGGCTGCCGAGCACGCTGACGTAGACCCGTGCGTGGCGCAGGTCCGAGGTCGTGCGGACCTCGGTCACGGTGACGAAGCCGAGTCGGGGATCGGTGATCTCGCCGGTCAGGACCGAGCCGACGACCTCACGCACCGCCTCGTCGACCCGCCGCATGCGCCCGCCCGGAGAAGTCGTCATCGCGTTCAGCCCCGGCCGGCGGCTAGGCCGTCTGCAGTTGGCGCTTGACGAGCTTCGTCTCGAACACCTCGAGAACGTCGCCTTCGGCGATGTCCTGGTTGTGCTGGAGCACAATGCCGCATTCGTACCCGGCCGCAACCTCACGCGCGTCATCGTTGAACCGCTTGAGCGTCGTTACGACGGTCGTCGCGATCACCTCGCCGTCCCGCATCACGCGGCACTGCGCGCCGCGGCGAACGATGCCGTTGGTGACGTAGGAGCCGGCGATTGTGCCGAGCTTGGAGGCGCGGAAGATCTGGCGCACCTCGACGGTGCCGAGCACGTTCTCGACCTGGTCGGGTGCGAGCAGACCGGACATCGAGTCGCGCAGGTCGTCGAGTGCCTCGTAGATGACCGCGTAGGTCCGGATCGTGACGCCCTCGCGATCGGCGAGCTCCTTCGCGGAGCCGACCGTATCGACGCCGAGGCCCATGATGACGGCGCCCGAAGCCGAGGCGAGCATGACGTCCGACTCGGTGATGCCGCCAACGCCACGCGAGATGATGTCGACGAACACCTCGTCCTGAGGCAGACGGGCGATCTCGTCGTCCAGCGCCTCGATCGAGCCGGCGACGTCGGTCTTGATGATCAGCTGCAGCTCCGGTGTCTCCGCCTCGCGTGCCTCGGCGAAGACGTCCTGGAAGGACTTCTTGCGACCGACGCGGCGGGCGATCGCTTCAGCCTTGGTGCGGGTGTCCCGCTCCTGGGCCAGGCGCCGCGCCTCGCGGTCGTTCTCGACGACGAGCACCTGCTCACCCGCGGCGGGCACGCCGGAGAAGCCGAGCACCTCGACGGGGTCGCCGGGCAGCGCCTCCTCGACGCGGTCGCCGCGGAAGTCGATCATCGCTCTGACGCGACCCGACTCGGAGCCGGAGTAGAGCGCATCGCCGATCCGCAGCGTGCCGCGCTGGATCAGCACGGTGACGACAGGACCGCGTCCCGCGTCGAGCCGGCTCTCGATCACGACGCCCGAGGCGTCGGTGTCGGGATTCGCCTCGAGTTCCTCGAGCTCGGCGACCACCAGCAGCGTGTCGAGCAGCTCAGAGATGCCGGTCCCGGCCTTGGCCGAGACGTCGACGTACTCGGTGTCGCCGCCCCAGTCCGACGGCTGCAGACCGCGCTCGGTCAGCTGGGTGCGCACCCGTGTCGGGTCCGCTCCCTCCTTGTCGACCTTGTTGACCGCCACGACGATCGGCACGCCGGCAGCCCGTGCGTGATCGATCGCCTCGTCGGTCTGTGGCCGTGGGCCGTCGTCGGCGGCGACGACGATCACCGCGATGTCCGTGACCTTCGCGCCACGCGCACGCATCGCGGTGAACGCCTGGTGGCCCGGTGTGTCGAGGAACGTGATCAGGTCCTCGTTGTGCTCCACCTGGTAGGCGCCGATGTGCTGCGTGATGCCGCCGGCCTCGCCGTCAGCGACGTTGGCCTTGCGGATCGCGTCGAGCAACGACGTCTTGCCGTGGTCGACGTGGCCCATGATCGTGATCACCGGCGGGCGATCGACCAGATCGTCATCGTCGTCCTCGAAGACCATGTCCTCCTGGGCGTCATCGCCGAGGTGGACAATCTTGATCTTCTTGCCGAACTCTTCGGCGAGCAGCTCGATGTGGTCGTCGCTGAGCGTCTTGGTGAGCGTTGCCAGCTCGCCCATCTTCATCAGCTTCATGATCACCTCGGGGACCGGCAGACCGAGGTACTCGGCGACCTCTTTGACCGTGGATCCGGAGTTGATCCGGATCGTGTCGGTGCGCGTCATCTGGTCCTCGACCAGGTGTTGCGGCACGTCCTCGATGATCGTGCGGCGACGACGGCGACGACGGCGTGGCGGCCGGTTCGGGGGACCGCCGCCGGGGCCGCCTGGACCGCCTGGACCGCCCGGTCCGCGGCGTGCGGCCTGCGAGTCGATCACGACCCGGCGCTTACCTCCGGGACCGGTCTCGACACGGCCGCGGCCGGGCTGGGACTTCGTCTCGTCGCGCTTCGGGCGTTTGGGCGCCTCGGGCACCGAGATGATCTTCGGCCCCATGCCGGGCTCTGGCGGCACGACGTGCGGTTCGACCTTGGCGGTCTCCGGCGCATCGTCCTTGCCCTTGCCCTTGACTTTGCCCTTGGCTGCGACGTCGGGAGCGGACTTCTCGGCCGCTGCCACCTTCGTCTCAACCGCTTCCACCTCGGGCGGCGCGACCTCTGCCGGCGGTTCGGGCGCGACAGGTGCCACCGGCACGACGCGCGGCGCCGAGCCACCCTTGCCCATCACACGGCGGGGATCGATCGGAAGTTCTTCGAGCGGCGCCGGGCGTTTCGCGACCGGCCGTGCCGGCTCCTGGTCTCCCGGCCGCTTGATCGCACCGGCGCGCGAACGCGCGGGCTGCGTGTTGGGATTCTGAGGCCGCACCGGCGCCCCGCGATCAGCGGCCGGGCGGACCGGAGCCGAGCGCCCGGCGGGCGGACGGACGGGAGCGCCGCGGCCCTCGGGCGGACGAACCGGAGCACCACGGCCGGGCGGCGGGGCCTTGACGGGCGCACCGCGGCCCGCGGGCGGGGCCTTCGGAGCTGCCACGGCCTCGGCCTTGAGCTCGGCCTTGCCGCCGAGCGCGGCGAGCGCCGCTGCCTCGTCGACCGACGAGGCAGGTGCCTTGACGTCGAGGCCGGCCGCCTGAAGCCGTTCGAGGACCTCCTTCGAGGCGAGGCCCTGCTCTTTGGCGATTTCGTGGATGCGCTTTTTAGCCATGCAGTTCCAGTGAGTCTACGAAGTTCGGCGACGCCTGAACGGCTCGCCTGAATGCGCGACCGAGCGCACGGCGCTCGATCGCCTGCTGGGCACAGTCCCGGTTGCAGACGTATGCCCCGCGTCCCGGGGCTCGCCCGCCGGTGTCCACCTGCACGACGCCGCCCGGTGCGGTGAGGCGAACGAGCATCGTCTGCTCACGCCGCTCGCCGCAACCGATGCACCGTCGCTCGGGCCCGGCTACGACTCAGCCCCCTCGTCGGCTGGCTCCGCCGGCATTTCCTCGGCCGGAGCTTCCTCTTCGGCGGGCTGCTCCTGCTCGGCGGGAGCCGCTTGCTCAGCCTCGTCGTCGGAAGTCTCTGCCTCGACCGGAGCCTCGCCCTCCGCGGGCGCGTCCTCGGTCGCGGCGTCGTCAGCGGGGGCCTCAGGCTCCTCCTCGACCACCTCGGTCGGCTCCTCGAAGACCTCCTCGGCCCGCGTGACGATGTCAACGACGTCGTCCCAGGTCTTGTCCGGATCCGCCAGATCGGCGATCTCCTGCTCGCTCAACGGCTCGAGGACTGCGACGTACGACGTCGTGAAGCGTGACAGCGCCTGGTGCTTGGGCAGACCACAGAAGGGCGAGCCCGGCAGCGCCTCGTTCGGGCAGCGACGGCCGCGTTGGCTGATCACGAGGCAGCGTCCGCCGACCTCGCCCTGCTCCTCCTCCTGCTCGGTCGTACCGCCACCCTGGGCGAAGTCGGTCTCCGACTTGATGTCGATCCGCCAGCCGGTGAGGCGGGCGGCCAGGCGTGCGTTCTGACCTTCACGCCCGATTGCCAGCGAGAGCTGGTCGTCCGGCACGATGACCGTGGCCTGACGCGACTCGTCGTCGACGACAACCTCGCGGACACGGGCCGGCGAGAGCGCCTTGGCGACGAACCGCGCCGGCTCCTCGTTGAACGGGATGATGTCGATCTTCTCGCCGCGCAGCTCGGAGACGACCATGCGCACGCGCGAACCACGCGGGCCGACGCAGGCACCGACCGGATCGACGCCGTCGGCATACGAGACGACCGCGATCTTCGAGCGATAGCCGGGCTCGCGAGCCACATTGACGACCTCGACGAGACCGTCGGCGATTTCCGGCACCTCGAGCTCGAACAGCTTCTTGATCAGCTCGCCGTCACGGCGGCTGACGATGATCGACGGGCCCTTGGTCGAGGGCGAGACCTCGGTGATCACCGCGCGCACACGGGCACCGTGGTCGTAGCGCTCGCCGTCGACCTGCTCGGATTTCGGCAGCAGGGCCTCGACGCGCTCGCGCAACTGCACGAGCGTGTAGCGCGAGTCGGTCTGCTGGACGATGCCGGTGACCAGCTCGCCGACGCGGTCCTTGTACTCGTCGAACATGATGTCACGCTCGGCCTCGCGGATCCGCTGCAGCATCACCTGCTTGGCGGTCTGCGCGGCGATGCGACCGAAATCCTCAGGCGTGTCGTCGATCTCGGTGATCTGGTCCTTGTACTCCTCGAACTTCGCAGGATCGATCTGCGGATCCTCGGGCTCCACCAGATCCCCGGTCTCCGGGTCGTGGTAGGACTCCTCCTTGATCTGCTCGCCGAGCAGCTCCAGCTCGAGCTCCTTCGGGATCTTGAAGCGGTAGACGAGGAAGTCGCCGCTCTCGTGATCGATCTCGACGCGGGCGTAACGGGCGGCACCCGGCAGCTTCTTGTAGGCAGAGAGCAGCGCGTCAGCCAGTGCGTCCATCAACTTCTCTTCGGCGATGTTCTTCTCACGCGCCAGAACGGTCATGGCTTCGAGCATTTCGCGGGACATCTTGCTCTCCTAGATTTCCGAGTTCAAAAGGTTGGAACGGTGGATGGCGGCGTACGGAATCGTGACGACGCCGGTCTCCGTCGCGACGGTGACGTCGCGGTCGTCGGCGCCGACGAGCTCGCCGGTGAAGGTCTTGCGGCCGTCCTGGGGTTCGGTGGTGCGAATCCGCGCCGTCCGGCCGAGGTAGCGCTGAAAGTGGTCCGGCCGTGCGAGCGGTCGTTCGATCCCCGGCGAGGAGACGGTCAGGGCGTAGTCCTCGCGGATCTCCGGCAGCGCGTGCGTGACGCGCTCGCAGATGTCCAGCGTCACACCCTCGGGATGGTCGATGTACAGCTCGATCGTCTCGCCACGGATTTCCACCACCAGCACCTCAACGTCAGGCTCGCGGACGGCGAGTTGCTGCTCGATCTGATCGTGTATGGCGCTGTGTTTCATGGTCTCTAGAACGACAAAAGCGGGCCTCCGCCCGCTTCCCGTACTGCTCCTGTGGCCAGGTGGCGACAGGTGGAAGTTGTGGCTCAGAGCCTAGCAGCACCCGCTCAGGCGGCGTGGCGCTTTTGTGTCTCTTCGAGGTAGCGCCGGTAGTCGTCGCGCTCCGGTGCCAGGTGCACCGCCTGGGTCAGCGGCGCGAGCGCCTGATCGTGGCGGCCGAGCCGCTGGTAGGTGCGGCCGAGGCAGAACAGCGCGTAGTGGTTGGTCGGTGCGTGCTCGGCGACGGCGGCGAACTCGGCCGCCGCCTCTTCCAGGCGTTGGCTGCCGAACAGGGCCCGACCGTAGGCCTCGCGCACCGAATCCTTCTCCGGCTCCCGCTGGCGGACCTCCGCAAGCTGGATCAGCGCGGCATGGAAATCACCGCGCTGCAAGAGGTCCATGCCGCGGCGATAGCGGTCATACGTGTCCTCTTCCGCCATACGTTCACTCTAGAGGGACGCACGCCTAACAGGGGCCGGGAAGCGGGGCGCCACTCGGCCTGTTCCCGGGCGACGCGCAATCGAGCTCGCGGACGCGATAGCCGAGCCGCTTGAAGTCCGGGAGGTCGACCTTCGAAAGCGTTGCTGGGATGCGGGGGTGCACGACCCACCGCGTGGTCCGGCTCTCGTAGTCGAGCTGCTGGCCGCCCTTGAACGCCTTGCCCTCCAGTCCCTCCTGCACCCGCTCGATGCGGGCGTGCTTGCCGGTCCGCAGCCAATACCGGGTGATCAGGCGCGCCGGGACCGTGCCCGGATCAGACTTGGACCCTGCCAAGGTTTCTTCGAATGTGGCGCCATCCGGTGTCGCCTGGCCGGGTGGGCTGCGCCTCGTGACGATCAGGAACGGTCCGCTGCGTCTGCTGGTCACCGTGTCGCGCTCAGATCTGCCGGTCTGCACCTCCCGCACGAGCCTCCGGAGTTCTGTGGCCGGCGACTCCGCTCCGATCCGGATGCCCGTGTTGGACCAGTCCTTGTGCTCGACGACGGAGAGGCCCGTGCTGGTGCCCACCAGCACATACTCGTCCTTCGGACCGGTGTACCACGTCTGCTCCGTCGGACCGGCCCCTTCGGACCGGACATAGCGGACCGGCGGGCGCTCCAGGTCATGCCATTCGGTCTGCACATGCGTCGTCCACGGGCCCGCGTCCCTGGTGCGGACCTCGAGGCGGTACTCGAGCACGCCACGGTCAAGCGATCGCACCAGCCGCTCGACGGCGCGAGCATCCGGCGTGCCGACCGGGTTGACGGTCTCTCCGCCCGGAATGATCCCGGTGAGGGCGACGGCGGCGCCCGCTGCGAGGGCTGCCGCTCCCGCGTACACCCAACGCCGACGTGGTCGCGGCGCCTGTCGCGGCGCTGCCGCCGATGCCTCGGTGAGCTGCGCATGAAACGCCGCTGCGTACTCGTCGTAGGGTCGCTTGTCGGTCATGCTTGCAGCGCCTCCGTCATTGTGGTGCGGTCGAGAATCTCGCCCAGCGAGCGCAGGCCCCGGGAAACTCGCGCGCGCGCAGCCTGCTCGCTGATCGCCAGCTGGCTCGCGAGCTCCGGGTAGCTGAGCTCGTCGACGACTCGCAGCTGGATCGCCTGCCGGTGGTCGGGAGACAGCGTCGCCAACGCTTCCGCGAGTTCGAGCCGCAGCTCCGCGAGCCCGGCGCGGGCAACGATGTCCGCAGCGACCTCCTCCGTCGCCGCCGGGCGCTCGAGCTTCATCCGTTTCAGGGCCCGCGCACGCGCGTAACCCCTCCGGTAGTAGCCGTTGAGCTGCTTGTGCGCGATCGAGTACAGCCAGGCGACCTGGCCGTCAGCGTCGGTGGCACGGCATCGGCTGATGCCGGCGCAGGCCTGGGCGAAGGTCTCTGCCCAGAGATCTGCGGCGATGTCGACGTCCGCCACGCGCCGGACGAAAAAGGTCATGAGGCCCTCGTGGTGCCTCGCGTACAGCCCGTTGAAGTCCTCGTTTCGTGCCATCGAGATGCTTCAGTCGCACGAACCAGGATTCTGTGACACGGGTCTAGCCGCGACGTGCGCAGATGGCCTCGAGGATCACCCGTGCGACGGCGTCCTTGGAGGCCTTGGGTACCACGAGCTCGGTGTCCGCGGTAATGATCGTGACGGCGTTGTCGCTGCTGTCGAAACCGATGCCGGGCTGTGAGACGTCGTTGACCACGATCGCGTCGAGGCCCTTTCTTGCGAGCTTCTCGCGCGCGAAGTCCACCGCGCCGGAACCGTGCTCGGCGGCAAAGCCGACGAGCGTCTGCCCGGGTGTGCGCATCGCGCTGAGCGCGCAGAGTGTGTCCTCGGTCGCCACGAGTTCGATCGTCAGCGATGACAACCCGTCCTTCTTGCGCTTGCCGTCCTGGGGCTCAGCAGGCCGGAAGTCCGCAACGGCAGCTGCCATCACCAGCACCTCGCTCGCGGGGAACTCGGCAAGACAGGCGGTGTGGAGTTCGGCAGCGGTCGCGACGTCGAGGTACCGAACACCTGCCACGCGGGGCAGCGTCACATTGGCCGCGACCACGGTGACGTCGGCGCCCAGTGCCGCGGCTGCTTCAGCAAGAGCGAAGCCCATCCGGCCACTCGACCGGTTCCCCACGTACCGCACCGCGTCGATCGGCTCTTGTGTGCCGCCGGCCGTGACCAAGACTCGCGTCCCCGCGAGCGGCCCAGGGATTGGTGTATCCGAGGACTCGGTGGCGGGAAGTCCGGCGGCGCCCAGGGCGGCCGCGAGCGCCACCTCGGGTGCGGCCAGCCGCCCGACGCCCCACTCCCCTTTCGTCGCCAGCTCGCCGGTCTCCGGCTCGACGACCGTGGCGCCGCGCTCGCGCAGCAGTGCGACGTTGGACTGGGTCGCCGGGTGCTCCCACATCTGATGGTTCATCGCCGGTGCGACGACGAGCGGACAGGGCGCAGCGAGCGCCGCGCTCGTCAGAAGGTTGTCGGCGAGGCCGTGTGCGAGCTTGGCGATCGTGTTGGCCGTGGCTGGGGCGATCAGGAAGACGTCAGCGTTGCGCACGAGCTCGAGGTGGCTCGCCGGATCGTGATCGGGCGGTGTCTGGTCTGGGAACGCGCCGCGAGCCGGGTCGCGCTCGAACTCGCTGGTCAGGACCGGCGCACCCGTCAGCGCGGCAAACGATGCGGCGCCGACAAAGCGCTGTGCTGACGGTGTCTGAACCACGCGAACGGCGTGGCCGGCTTTGGTCGCCAGCCGCACGACCTCGAGCGCCTTGTAGGCCGCGATACCGCCGCTCACGCCAAGCAGCAGCCGTGCCACGGGATTGCCTACCGGTAGTGGTACTTCAGCTTGCCCGAGGCGACTTCCTCAAGGGCAATCGTGAGGTAGTTCGAGCTCCGGCTGTCGACCATCGGCGGCGGGTACTCATCGAACGTGCCCTCACCAAGGTTGTGGTAGTAGGAGTTGATCTGCCGGGCACGCTTGGCGGCAACAACCACCGAGGCGTAATCGGAGTCAACGTGTTCGAGCAGCTGGTCGATTCGCGGGTTGATCACGCGCCCAGTGTACCGGCCAGAATCGCTTCCAGCTGATCGGCGGCCCGCATCAGGTCGTCATTGACGACGCAGTGAGCGAATTCGGGCGCTGCTTGGAGTTCTTCCACCGCAACAGCAAGCCGCCGTTCCACCTCGCCCGGTGGGTCGGTGCCGCGGCCTGACAGGCGTTCGCGGAGTGCCGCTTCGGACGGCGGCGCCACGAAGATCTGCAGCGCCTCCGGCAACGAGTCACGGATCTGCCGTGCCCCCTGCACCTCGATCTCGAGCACGACCGGATGGCCGGCACCGGTGTGGCGATCGAGCTCCTCGCGCAGCGTGCCGTAGCGCCTGCCCGAGTACTCCGCCCATTCAACGAACGCGCCCTCCTCGACGGCACGGTCGAACTGCTCCTCGGTCAGAAAGCGATAGTCGATCCCGTCGGTCTCGCCGGGCCGCGGTGCGCGGGTCGTTGCCGACGTGCTCAGGCGCAGATTGGGAAAGCGCTCGCGGAGCAGCGCAATGAGCGTCCCTTTGCCGACGCCCGACGGACCGGTGATGACGAAGACCATCGGGCCTCGCCCAGCCGCTTCCACCTACTTGCGCAGCAGCGAGACGAGCTCGGTGCGCTGCCGCTCCGACAGGCCACCGATGGTCTTCGACGGTGAGATGCGGCAGCTCTGCAGCACGCGATGGGCCTTGACGCGCCCGTACTTCGGTACTGCCAGCAGCATGTCCACGACCTTGGCCGTTTCCAGGTAGTCCGGCGGATCTTGCAGCAGACTGTGAATCGACATCCGCCCGGACTTCAGGTCCTTCTTGAGCTTCGCTCGTTGCGAGCGAATGACGTTGGCCTTCTCCAGGGCATCCATCCGCTGGTTGAGCGTCCTTTCGGGCGCGACGGCGGACTTTGGGTGCGAGTCGGAGAGCGTCGTCATAGCGGTGGCCGATACTACACAGCCGAGACCGGTGTCGGTGCGAGACGGCCGAATCCATCTCCACCTCAAGGTTAGGTTGATGCCTCTTCACGCAACTTCACGGTTTCGCGTGCTAGGACCTGAACTTTCCCTGCTCCCAGCCGATTTTCGGAACCGTCGTGCGAGGCTCCAGCCGCCTCGACCCGCCGGGATATCGGCCCGCTTCAGCCCGCAGGAAAAGTTTGTCCAGAGCGCTGCTCGAGCAGCTCGTGCGCGAGCGCTCGCGGCCAGGTGGGACCGCCGAAAACGAATCCGGAGTAGGCCTGGACGAGCACCGCGCCACGCGCCAGCCGGTCACGAACATCGGCGGCATCCGCCACACCGCCGACCGACACCACGGCGGCACGATCGCCGAGCCGCAGGTGCAGGCGATCGAGCACGGCGACGGCGCGATCCCGCAACGGCCTTCCTGACAGACCGCCTGCGCCTGCGGCGGAAATCTCGGCTTCAGACGAGCGGAGACCGGTGCGCGAAATCGTGGTATTGGTCGCGATCACGCCGGCAAGGCCGAGCTCCAGCGCGAGATCGGCGATGTCGTCGATCGCCTCGTCGGCGAGATCCGGGGCGATCTTGACGAGCAGCGGCATGGTGGCATCGATCGTCGCCAGTGCGCCCTGTACGGCCTCGAGAATCCGGCGCAGCTCGGGCACGGCCTGGAGATCGCGCAGACCTGGTGTGTTGGGGGAGCTGACGTTGACAACGAGGTAGTCGGCAAACGGCGCCAGCAGCGTGGCCGACTGCCGGTAGTCCTCGGCCGCGTCCTCAGGGGCAACGACCTTGGTCTTGCCGATGTTGACGCCGACGACGCCGCTGCGACGAGCGCCGTGCTCACGCCAGTGCGCGAGCCGCTGAGCGACCGCGGCAGCGCCATGGTTGTTGAAGCCCATCCGGTTGATGAGTGCGTCGTCGTCGATCAGCCGGAAGAGCCGTGGCCGCGGGTTTCCCGGCTGCGGCTGCGCAGTGACCGTGCCGATCTCGACCGCGCCGAAGCCGAGGCCGAGCAGTCCATCGAGGTGTTCGGCGTTCTTGTCGAAGCCCGCCGCCAACACCAGCGGTGAGGGGAACCTCAGGCCGAGCGCGGTGACCGCCAGCACCGGGTCCAACGGCCTGCGGCGCGCGAGGACTGGGGCTGCGAGGTCCATCGCCCGCGTCCCCAGCTGGTGCGCGCGCTCGGCATCGACGTGCGTGAGGCCGCGGCGCAGGACGCTGGACCAGATCAGGACGGGGCCCCCACGGCGGGAGCATCGACGGCTGCTCCGTGCCGCTCGGCGTGCAGCGTCTGCAGCGCGAAAACCTCAGGCTCGCCCTGGGCGGCGGAAACGATCGCACGGGCCGCGGAGACGCCGGCGCTGAGGGTGGTGAGCACCGGGATGCCGCGCGAGACGGCCTCGCGGCGGATCTCCCAGCCGTCGGCCCGGGCACCGGAGCCGGTTGGCGTATTGACGACCAGCGTCACGTCACCGGACTGCATGGCGTCGATCACGTGCGGCGAGCCCTCGGCGATCTTGTTGATCTCGCTGACCGGCACTCCCATGCGCCGGATCGCGGCGGCCGTGCCCGCCGTCGCGAGGATCGTGAACCCCTGGTCGTGCAGCTGCTGAGCGATCGAGACGGCCGCGGCCTTGTCGGAGTCGGTGACCGTGATGAAGACGGTGCCGCCGGTCGGCAGGCGGCTGCCGGCCGCCGCCTGGGCCTTGGCGAACGCCGTCGGGAAGTCGCGCGCAACCCCCATCACCTCGCCGGTCGAACGCATCTCCGGTCCGAGCCGCGCATCGAAGCCGTCGAAGCGGTCGAACGGCAGCACTGCCTCCTTGACCGAGACGTGACCGATCGGCGCGCGTTCATCGGGCAGGTCGAGGTCCGCGAGTGATTCGCCGAGCATCAGCCGGCAGGCAAGCTTCGCCAGCGGCAGGCCGGTCGCCTTCGAGACGAACGGCACGGTCCGCGACGCACGCGGGTTGGCCTCGATCACGTACAGCTTGCCGCTGTGCACCGCGTACTGCACGTTGATCAGGCCGACCGCACCGACACCGAGCGCGATGCCGCGCGTCGTCGCGCGGATCTGGTCCAGCATCGCCTCGCCGAGCGAATGTGGCGGCAGCACGCAGGCGCTGTCACCGGAATGGATGCCGGCCTCCTCGACGTGCTGCATGATGCCGCCGACCCAGACCTCGGTGCCGTCGCAGAGCGCGTCGACGTCGACCTCGATCGCGTCCTCGAGGAAGCGGTCGAGGAAGATCTCCTGGTTGGCACGCGATGCCGCGTGACGTTCGAGGTAGTCGGCGAGCCCGTCCCGGGAATACACGATCTCCATCGCCCGGCCGCCGAGCACGTAGCTCGGCCGCACGAGCAGCGGGTAGCCGACGTCGTCACCTCGGTCGAGCGCGTCAGCGACGGACATCGCCGTGGCGTACGGCGGCGCCTGATAGCCGAGCTCGTCGAGCAGCGCACCGAAGCGGCCGCGGTCCTCGGCGAGGTCGATCGCGTCGACGCTGGTGCCGAGGATCGTGATGCCCGCGTCCTGGAGACCCTTGGCGAGGCGCAGCGGCGTCTGGCCGCCGAACTGCACGATCACGCCCTCCGGCTGCTCGATTTCGAGGACGCCGAGCACGTCCTCGAGCGTCAGCGGCTCGAAGTACAGCCGGTCCGAGGTGTCGTAGTCGGTCGAGACGGTCTCGGGGTTGCAGTTGATCATCACCGCGTCACGGCCGCTGGCGCGGACCGTCATCGCTGCGTGCACGCAGCAGTAGTCGAACTCGATCCCCTGCCCGATGCGGTTCGGACCAGAGCCGAGGATCACCACGGATGGGTTGTCCCCGCGCACCACCTCGTGGCGCGGGCCGTCGGGCCCCGGCTGCTCCCAGCCGGAGTAGAAGTACGGCGTCTTGGCGGCAAACTCCGCCGCACAGGTATCGACCGAGCGGAAGGTGCGCACACCATCGAACGGGCTCTCGGGGTCGGCCGTGACCGCCGCGAACTCGTGCAGGAACCACTTGTCGATCGAGGTCGCCGCGTGGATCTCGTCGACGGACGCGCCGGCGCGCATCGCGGCGAACAGCACGTCGTAGCGGTCGGGCGTCGGCCGCTCCAGCATCGTCACGAGCTCTGCCGCGCTGAGGCCGTCGAGTTGCGGAACGGCGTCGAGCTCGCGTGAGCGCATCGCCTTCATGAACGCCTGGCCGAAGGTCCGCCCCATCGCCATCGCCTCGCCAACCGACTTCATGTGGGTCGACAGGACAGCGTCAGCGCCGTCGAACTTCTCGAAGGCAAAGCGCGGCCACTTGACGACGACGTAGTCGATCGTCGGCTCGAATGCCGCCGGAGTGACCTCGGTGATGTCGTTCGGGATCTCGTCGAGCGTGTACCCCACCGCAAGGCGTGCGGCGATCTTCGCGATCGGGAAGCCCGTGGCCTTCGAGGCCAACGCGCTGGAGCGCGAGACGCGCGGGTTCATCTCGATGATCAGGATCTCCTCGGTCGCCGGGTTGACAGCGAACTGCACGTTCGAGCCGCCGGTCTCAACGCCGACGGCGCGGATCACCTTGATCGCCTGGTCGCGCAGCTGCTGGTAGAGGCGGTCGGGCAGCGTCTGCTGCGGCGCAACGGTGACGCTGTCGCCGGTGTGCACGCCCATCGGGTCGACGTTCTCGATCGAGCAGACGATCACGACGTTGTCGTGGTGGTCCCGCATGACCTCGAGCTCGAACTCCCCCCAGCCGAGCACGGACTGGTCGAGCAGCACCTGGCCAATCGGCGAGGCGGCGACGCCGCGCGCGACGATCTCGCGGTACTCCTGCTCGGAGCGGGCGATCCCGCCGCCGCGCCCGCCGAGAGTAAAAGCGGGCCGGATGATCGCTGGTAGACCAATGCGGTCCAGTGCGGCCATCGCCTCCTCGACGTTGTGGGCGATCGCGCTCTCGGGCATCCGCAGCCCGGCGGCGTCCATCGTGTCGCGGAAGATCTCGCGGTCCTCAGCGCGGTTGATCGCGTCGTAGTTGGCGCCGATCAGCTCGACGCCGAAGCGCTCGAGCGTGCCGTCCTCGTGCAGCGTCTTGGCGAGGTTCAGCGCCGTCTGACCGCCGAGCGTCGGCAGCAAGGCGTCGGGCCGCTCCTGCTCGATGATCTTCGTGACCGGTCCGGGCAGCAGCGGCTCGATGTACGTCGCGTCGGCGTACTCGGGGTCGGTCATGATCGTCGCCGGGTTGGAGTTCACGAGCACGACCTCGTAGCCCTCCTGGCGCAGGATCTTGCAGGCCTGGGCGCCGGAGTAGTCGAACTCGGCGGCCTGACCGATCACGATCGGACCCGAGCCGAGGATCATGATCCGTTTGAGGTCTTCGCGCTTAGGCATAGGTGCGGACTCCCTCGAGGAAGCGATCGAATTGGTAGAGGGCGTCGTTGGGTCCCGGCCCGGCTTCGGGGTGGTATTGCACGGTGGCCGCCGGGATGTCGAGCAGTTCCAACCCCTCGACCGTGCGGTCGTAGAGGTTGATGTGCGTCAGCTGTGCGTCGCCGAAGTCAGTGCTCCAGCGGACCGGCTCGTCACGCTCGATCCGCCCTCCCCCGTCCGGCGCCTTCACAGCGAAGCCGTGGTTCTGCGACGTGATCTCGATCTTGCCGGTGCGCAGGTCCTTGACCGGATGGTTGCCGCCGCGGTGGCCGAACGGCAGCTTGTAGGTCTCCAGGCCGACCGCCTGGCAGAGCAGCTGGTGGCCGAGGCAGATCCCCCAGACCGGCTTCTTGCCGAGCAGCTCGCGGACGTTGTCGACGATGTAGCCCAGCGTCGCCGGGTCGCCCGGACCGTTGGCGAGGAAGAAGGCGTCGGCGTCCGTTGCGAGAAGCTCCTCGGCACTCACGGTGCAGGGGTGCAGCGTGATCTCGGCACCGCGGGCGTTCAGATGGTCGACGATCGAGCGCTTGATGCCGGTGTCGATGGCGTGAATGCGGAGCAGTTCGCCGTCGCCGGTTGGCTGGTACACAATCGCTTCGGCGGGCGTCACGACGCTGGCAAGATCCTGGCCTGCCATCTGCGGCTCGGCGGCGATCAGTGCCTGCGCCTCAGGCTCGGAGACAGACCCCGGGAACAGGCCCCCGCGCATCGCCCCGGCTTCACGGATGTGCATCACCAGCGAGCGCGTGTCGACGCCGGTGATGCCGGGGACGCCCTGATCGGTCAGCCAGTCGAGCCAGCCCTGCTCGGCCGCCGGGGCGTCGGTGCGGTTGACCGCCTCGCGCATGATCGCGGCGCGTCCCCAGGCCTTGCCCGACTCCATCGCGCGCGCGCTGACGCCGTAGTTGCCGGTGTGCGGGTAGGTGAAGGTGATCAGCTGCCCGGCGAACGAGGGGTCGGTCATCGACTCCTGGTAGCCGGACATGCCGGTCGTGAAGACGATCTCGCCAACGGCGTGTCCCGGAGCGCCGACGGCGTGGCCGTCGAAGCGGGTGCCGTCCTCGAGCAGGATGTAGGCGCTCATCTGATGATCCTTTGAATGTCTTTGAACTCCGGGGTCCCGGCGCGCTCGCACAACTCGAGCAGCACCATTTCAACGGTGGTCAGTACGCAGCCGGCCTGCTCCAGGCGACGCAGCCCGACCTTGCGGTCACGCTTGTGTCGCGAGCCGACGGCGTCGGTCACGACATGCACTTCAATGCCCTGTTCCAGCAGGTCGAGCGCGGTCTGCGCCACGCAGACATGCGCCTCGATTCCGCACAGCACCACTTGCTGGCGTCCGTGCAGCTGGAAGCCCTCGGCGCGGCAGGCGCTGAAGACCGTCTTCTCCAGCCGCGTGACCTCCTCGGGTAGTCCAACGGCCGCGGTCGTCGGACCGAGGCCCTTCGGGTACTGCTCGGTGACGGTGACCGGAAGATCGAGAATCCCCGCCGCCTGGACGAGCTTGGCCGCTCCGGCAACGACGTCCTCGAAACACTTGTAGGACCCGAACCCGTCCTGCACGTCGATCACCAGCAGCGCTGCGTCGTTTGCCCGAATCATGCGGTCACTCCCTCTCGCGCCGGCGCGCGGTGTACGACGGCGCCGGCTGCCACGGTCAGGCACACCTGGCCGCGCAGCGTCATACCGTCGAAGCAGCAGTTGGCCGAGCGCGAGGCGTAGCCGTGCTCGCCGACGACCCACTCGGCTTCCAGATCGAGCAGCGTGACGTTGGCGGCACCACCGACCGCGATCCGCGGCGTCGGCATCTCGAACAGCGCGGCGCCGTCGCTCATGCGCTGAATCACGAGCCCGAGGTCGAGGACGCCGGGCACGACGAGCTCGGTGTAGATCGCCGCGAACGCCGTCTCCAGTCCGGTGCTCCCCATCGGCGCCTGCTCGAACGGCACCTCCTTCTCACTGCGGGCGTGCGGCGCGTGATCGGTCGCGATGCAGTCGATCGTGCCGTCCTTGAGCCCCTCGATCAGTGCCTGGCGGTCGTCCTCGGTGCGCAGCGGCGGGTTCATCTTGCGGCGTGTGTCAAGGCCGCGGACCGCCTCATCGGTCAGGCAGAGGTGGTGCGGCGACGCCTCGCCGGTGATCTGGATGCCGCGCCCCTTGGCGTCGGAGATCGCTTCCACCGACGCCCGGGCCGAGAGATGCTGAATGTGGATCCGCCCCTCTTCGTGACCGGCGATCAGCGCGTCCCGCGCGACCATCGTCGACTCGCTGATCGACGGGATCCCGGAAACGCCGAGCACGGTGCTGACAGCTCCCTCGTGCATCGCGCCGCCGGCGGACAGCGTCGGGTCCTCCTCGTGCAGTGCGAGCCTGCCGCCGCAGAGCCGCTGGTACTGCAGCGCCTTGCGCAGCATCCCGGCAGAGACCACGGGCCGGCCATCATCGGTGAAGCCCGCGGCCCCGAGCGCGCGCAGCTCCGCCATGTCAGTGAGGTCTGTGCCGTCGAGGTTGCGGGTGATGGCCGGGACGAAGCCGAGCGGAATTCGTGCGCTGCGGCCGGCCTCGTCGAAGAGCGAGCGCAGCAGCGGCGCGGAGTCGAGCACCGGGTTCGTGTTCGGCATCGCGAGCACCGCGCAGTAGCCGCCGGCGGCAGCCGACGCGGTGCCGGTGGCGATCGTCTCCTTGTGCTCCTGGCCCGGCGTGCGGTAGTGCACATGGGGATCGACGAACGCCGGCACGAGCATGCGCCCGTCCGCGTCGATCGTCTCGCCGCCGTCAGGCGCGTGCAGCGTGCCGGCATCGCCGAGTTCGGCGATCATGCCGTCCGTGATCACGACATCGAGCAGCGCGTCGACGCCCTCGCGCGGGTCGAGCACGCGCGCGCCGCGAATCAGCAGTCGCGCCGGCTCGGCAGCGGCTTGAACAAGGCGGGTGCTCATGCCGGCACCTCGATCGCGGGGACGGCAGCAGGCTGGCCGCTGGCGGCGAGCACCTCGAAGAGCACCGCCATCCGGACGACGACGCCGGCCGCGACCTGCGCGGTGATCACGGCCTGCGGCGAATCGACGACCTCGGCACTCAGTTCCACGCCGCGGTTGACGGGGCCGGGATGCATCAGCACCTGGTGTGGCAGCAGCCGGTCGCCGTTGATCTGGTACAGGGCGGCGTATTCGCGCAGCGACGGCACCCAGCTCTCGGTCATCCGCTCGTGCTGCATCCGTAGCGCGTAGAGCACGTCCGCACGTTCGATCCCGTCGAGCGTGTACTGCACGCTGCAACCGAGCGACTCGATGCCGCGCGGCATCAGCGTCGGCGGGCCGACAAGGGTCACCTTCGCCCCCATCTTCTGGAAGGCGAGGATGTTCGAGCGCGCCACGCGGCTGTGCAGGATGTCGCCGATGATCCAGATCTCGCGACCGTCGAGGCTGCCGAGCTTCGAGCGCAGGGTGTGCACATCAAGCAGGGCTTGTGTCGGGTGCTCGTGCTTGCCGTCGCCGGCGTTGACGATCGCTGCAGGCGTCCATTGCGAGACCAGCTCAGCGGCGCCGGCCCAGGGCGTGCGGATCACGATCGCGTCCGGCTTGTGGGCACCGAGCGTGAGGATCGTGTCCTTCAGCGACTCGCCCTTCTCGACGCTGGAGCCCGACGCGCTGAAGTTGACGACGTCGGCGCTGAGACGTTTCGCCGCCAGCTCGAAGCTGGACCGCGTGCGGGTGGACGCCTCGTAGAAGAGGTTGAGAACGGTGCGGCCGCGCAGCGTCGGCACCTTCTTGATCGGCCGGTCGGCGACCTCCTCGAAGGCGGCGGCCCGGTCACAGATCCGCTCGATGTCCTCGCGGCTGAGCTCGGCAATCGACAGGAGATGCTTCATGATGCTGCTCCTTCCATCACCGGCACGTCGGTGATCCGCACGTCATCTGTTCCGTCGAGCTCCTGCACCCGGACGGCGACCCGCTGCCCGCGCGAGGTCGGCAGGTTCTTGCCCACGTAGTCGGGGCGGATCGGCAGCTCACGATGGCCGCGATCGGCGAGCACCGCCAGCTGCACCTTCGCCGGCCGTCCGTAGTCGAAGAGCGCCTCGATCGCGGCTCTCACGGTGCGGCCGGTGTAGAGGACGTCGTCGACCAGCACCACGGTGGCGCCGTCCAGGTCAAAGTTGATCTCCGAGGCGTGGACCGTCGGCTGCTCGGGCCGCGAGCCGACGTCGTCGCGGTAGAACGAGATGTCGATCTCGCCGTACGCGGGTGGCGTCGGCTCCAGCTCGCAGAGCAGTGCGTGCACGCGCTTGGCCAGCACGGCGCCGCGTGTGTGAATGCCGACGATCGCGAGCGGCGTGTCGTCCTCATCGGTGCGCTCGACGATCTCATGCGCGATACGTGCCAGCGTGCGGCGCATCGCATCTTCGTCGAGGACGACGTTGTCGGGCATTCGATGGTTCCTTCTCGGCCTCACCGGACCGGGTTAAAGGAGACGGGCAACCGCAGGGGCGCTCGTCAATGTGGGAAGGACGCTAGCACCGGCAGCGGCCTGAAGCGAGCGGCGTGGCCGCTTGTTGCGGAAGTCGGCGCGCTAGATCGTGACGGGCACCGGCGCACCGGCCTCACGGTCCCAGCGGAGCACCTGCGGCGTGCCACGCTCCGGGTACGGCACATCAATCGTGTCGAAGTCGCGCGGGACGACGGTTCCGGGCAGCACCGCACGCGCCTCGTCGCGGATGGCTGATGCCGGATACCGGCTGGACAGGTGGGTGAGTGCCAGCAGCTGCACCCCGGCCTCGAGTGCAAGCTCTGCAGCCTGGCGCGCCGTGCTGTGCCCGGTTTCCAGCGCGCGATCGCGCTCCTCATCACAGAACGTGGCTTCGTGCACCAGCAGGTCAGCCCCGTCGGCTGCCACACGCACCATGTCGCACGGCGCGGTGTCACCGGACAGCACGACACGACGGCCGGCGCGGGTCTCGCCGACCACCTGCTCCGGCGTGACGCCTTCGACGGTCTCGCCGCGCTGCAGGCGGCCGAAGTCGGGCCCCGGCGTCACACCGAGCTCCTCGGCGAGTTCCGCGTCGAAGCGGCCGTACCGCTCGTGCTCGACGATCGCGTAGCCGTATGCCTCACCGCGATGCCGGACGCGCAGCGCCTGGATCTCGTACCCGTCGTAGTCGACGATGGCATCCGGCTCGAGGTCGATGACCGTCATCTCGTACCGGAGCCCGCCGATGATCGGCTTCAGTGACGCCAGGAGTTTCTTGGTCCCTGGCGGACCGAAGACCCGCAGCGGCCGGGTTCTGTCACGCAGTTCAAACGACTTCAGCATGCCCGGCAGCCCAAGCCAGTGATCGAGATGGTGATGGGTCAGGAAGACCTCACTGACATCCGGCAGGCCAACGGTCCGGACAAGCTGCCGCTGCGTGCCCTCACCGCAGTCGAACAGCACCCGGTCGCCCCCGCGCCGCAGCAGCACCGCGGGGAGACCCCGGCGCGGTGTGGGCAGCGAGCCGCCGGTACCGGCGAAGAACAGGGAAAGGTCCACGGGGCGCCCAGCCTAGAAGGTCGGACGAGCGGGTGGCAGCCCTCTGTGCATTCCGGTAGGTTCGCAGCACTTCACCGTTCCAAGGAGAGACACATGCTCAAAGACTTCAAGGCGTTCCTCATGAAGGGGAACATCGTCGATCTGGCCGTCGCGTTCATCATCGGTTCGGCATTTGCCCTGTTGGTGGCGTCGCTCGTCTCGAATCTGATTCTTCCGATCGTGGCGATGCTCATTGGCAAGCCCGATTTCTCCGGGCTCACGTTCACCATCAACGACGCGGTCTTCGGCTACGGAGCATTCCTCACTTCTCTGGTCACGTTCGTGTCGACGGCCGCAGCAGTGTTCTTCTTCGTCGTGAAGCCGATGGAGGCCATTCAGGCCAGGCGCGGCGTCGTGGCCGAAGAGAACGGCCCGGACGAGATCGCTCTCCTCACGGAGATCCGCGACGCCCTCAAGGCCCGCGGCTAGCCACACGCCTGGATCGGGGTGCCGGCGGACCGCGCCCGCACCCCATATCCGCGCTACGCTCCAGCGGCTCGCGCCCGTAGCTCAGTGGATAGAGTGCTTGCCTCCGGAGCAAGAAGTCGCTGGTTCGAATCCAGCCGGGCGCGTCGGGTCTGGACGCCGCCGCTCTTCGGCGGACCGTGTTCTATTGCGGTACCCGCTGCGGGGTGCCACCATCGGGCCATGGCAGACGCAACGCCCGTGACCGACGATCCACTCGCCCGTTTGGCGGAGCAGCTCGAACGCCTCTCCGAAGCGCACCTCAAGCTCAGCGAGAACACCGCCGGTTTGATCCCGCTCGCAGCGGCAGATGAGCGCCGCTTCCTGCGTGAGGCCGCGTCGATCTCCCGGCAGGCTGCGCGCACCGCGGCCGCGGCAAGCGCCGAGCTTGCACGCACGCCGCACTCCCTGATTGACTAGCGCCCAGCGACGTGCGGACGCCGTCGCGTTCCAAGCGACGAGGAGATGGCAATGGGCTTGTTCAAGCAGATGAAGGACATGAAGAACATGGTCGAGCAGGCGCCCGACATGATCCAGCAGGCCCAGGCCATGGGTGCCCAGGCGCAGGAGATGCAGATGGCGCAGCAGGCCGCCGCCCAGCAGGCGATGGCGCAGCAGATGGCCGCAGCCCAGGCTCCGGCCGGCACGCCGGGTGCAGCCGCCTCCTTCGGCGGTGTGACGATGGAGCAGTACGCGACGGTCTGCAAGCACCTCAACAACGCCGGCGGAACGCCGGACCAGGGCGCGATGTACGCCGCGCAGATGGGCATCTCCTCCGAGGCATGGGCCGAGGCCGAGACCGGCTTCGCCAACCTGATGCAAACCGACCCCACCGCTGGTGGGACGTTCCGTCAGTTCTACGACGCAGCGATCTGATGGGCTTCCTGAAGGGTCTGAACGACCTCAACAAAATGGGGAAGGAGATCAACAAGGACTTCGACCCCGGCCAGCAGATGAAGGACGGCATGGCGCGGATGCAGGAAGCGCAGGCGATGATGGCCGCCCAGACCGAGGCCGCCAACCTCAGCGCGACGGGTGTCGACGCCAAGGCGACGGTCGCGTCCGTGGAACAGACCGGCGCAATGATCAACATGCAGCCGACGCTGGTCATCGCAATGACGGTCTTCCCGGCCGCCGGTGTCCCGTACCCGGCGACCGTCACCACCGTTGTGCCGCAGCACCAACTGGCGGCTGCCGCGCCAGGGCGAAGCCTGGCAGTGAAGGTCGACCCGAGCGCTCCGGACAAGATCTGGATCGATTGGGCCGCCTCGATGATGCTGGCGTGAGCTTCACCGTTGAACCTGTCGATGCTGCTGGTGCGCGACCGTCGCGCACCAGCAAGCAGCTGCTCGCACTCATTGCGGTGTTGGTCGGCGCGTTCCTGTTCGCCGGCGGTTTGACCGCCGCGTCCGGGGGGATGCGTCACGTGATCGTCGAGAACGGAGGCTCCTGCGGTTCAGGCGGCCCGTACGAGATTTCCTCGGGGCACCAGTGCGACAGCGGCAGCGCCGGGCTGCTGATGGGCGGGATCGCCGCGCTGCTGGTCGGTGGCGGCATCCTGCTCGCCGGCTCCGCTGCCTACGGCGGCTGGCAGGGCACCGGCGTGATCGGTGTCCTGTGGGGCGCGCTGTTCGGCGTGCTCGGTTTCAACTTCATCCAGTTCGGGCTCGATCCGCCGGACAGCTTCGCGGGCAACGGAGCGGCCGTGGGACTGCTGTTCCCCGGCGTGGTGTTCTGGCTGATGGCGCTGCCCGGGCTGTTTGCACCACTGCTGCTGCTGCGGTGGCGCGGACAGGACAGGACGAAGAAGGACAGCGCAGCGGTCACGGCACCGACGATCGTCCGGGCCAACGTGCCCGAGCAGCTCCGTGAGCAGGTGCCCGGGATACCAGGCTTCCGCGCCGGCGACACCCCTGAACCCGCTGCGCCGCCGATGGCTCCGTGGCTGGTCGGTGCCGCAGCAGGAACAGCCGGCGGCGTGCTCGCCGGTCTCGCGTGGATCAGCGCCGCGTTCTAACCCAGCGCGGGCAGGGGCTGGTCGTGCTCGAGACAGCGGGCAAAGACATCACCGCGCTCGCTGACCCGTGCCAGCACCGCATCGAACCCGAACCGCAGGTCCTCTGCTGAGCGCTCGTCACGCGCACGGTGGACCTCGTCCCAGGTAACCGGCGTTGAGACGCTTGGCGCCGGTCCCGGGCGCGCCGAATACGCGGCAATCGTCGTCTTGCCGTAGGCGTTCTGATACCAGTCGACCAGCACCTTGCCGGTGCGCAGCGTCTTCAGCTGTCGTGACACCACGAGCTCCGGCAGCTGCGCTTCCAGCAGCTCAGCGACGTCCTTGGCGAATGCCGCGGTCTTGGCGAAGCTGAGCCCGTCCGGCCTCAGCGGGACGTAGAGCTGCAGCCCCTTCCCGCCCGAGGTCTTGACAGCGGACTCCAGTCCCAGCTGGCCGAACAGGCCCTCGAGCACCACCGCCACCTCGACGCACTCCTGCAGGCCCGCCGGCGGCCCCGGGTCCAGATCAAAGACCAAGAGGTCCGGCCGCTCGAACGCGGCAGCCTTGGCCAACGGCGCGTGGATCTCGATCGCCGCGAGCTGCCCCAGCCACGCCAGGGTCTCCGGCCGGTCGGCTACGAGGTAGGTGGCGGTTTCGTTGCGCTCGATCACCGCAGCGGTCGTCACCCAGTTGGGCGTGTGGGCCGGCGCGTTCTTGGCGAAGAAGGCCTTCCCGTCGCTGCCATCCGGGAACTTCTTGACCGTCAGCGGGCGCCCCTCGAGATGCGGCAGCATCGTCGGCGCGATCGCGATCAGGTACTCGATCAGCGCGCCCTTGGTCGTGCCATCCGGCCAGAGCGGCTTGTCGAGATTGGTGAACGCGACGTCCTTCATAGGCGTCCAAGTTTGGCGCGCAGCGGCAAACTTGCACGGCGGCGGAGCCGTCAGCAGCCGCCGGCGACGGCCGGCAGCACCTGCAGCTCGGCGCCGTCAGCCACGGGCGTCTCGAGCCCGTCGCCGAAGCGGATGTCCTCGCCGTCTACGTAGACGTTGACGAAGCGCCGCAGCGTGCCGTCGTCGTTGCAGAGGCTGTTCTTCAGCGCGGGATGCTGGGCGTACAGCCCCGCCAGCGCCTCGCCGACCGTTGCGCCGTCGACCGACACCGCGGATGCGCCGTCAGCCGAAGCGCGCAGCTGTGTGGGCAGTTTGACCGTGACCGGCATCAGCGCGTCGCTCCGACCGTTGCCTCGAACGCCTCGAAGTTGGGTGCGATCTCGTAGGCCTCGAAGCTGTCACGGACGGCATCGAGCGTCTTCAGTCCGTCACCGGTGATCACGAGCACGACCGACTTGTCGGGGTCGATCCGGTTCTCGGCCGCAAGCTTGGCCAGCGTCGCCGTGGTGACGCCACCTGCCGTCTCGGTGAAGATGCCGGTGGTCGAGGCCAGCAGCTTGATGCCCTCGCGGATCTCATCATCGGTCACGGCGCTGATCGTGCCGCCGGTGTTCTGGGCGAGCTCGACGGCATACGGACCGTCGGCCGGGTTGCCGATCGCCAGCGACTTGGCGATCGTGTCCGGCTTGACCGGGCGGCAGACATCGGTGCCCTCGGCGAACGCTGTGGCGACCGGCGAGCAGCCCGTGGCCTGGGCGCCGTGCATGATCGGCGCGTCACCCTCGATCAGATCGAGATCACGCCATTCCTGAAAGCCCTTGGCGAGCTTGCCGAACAGCGAGCCGGAGGCGATCGGGGCGACGATCTGCCCTGGCGTCTGGAAGCCGAGCTGCTCAGCGATCTCATACGAGAGGGTCTTGGACCCCTCCGCGTAGTACGGGCGCATGTTGACGTTCACGAACGCCCAGTTCTCGCGCTCGCCGCTGACCTCGGTGCAGAGCCGGTTGACGTCGTCATAGTTGCCGTCGACCTTGATCACGTTGGTGCCATAGATGCCGGTCGCGAGGATCTTCTGCTCCTCGAGATCCGCGGGAATGAAGACGTACGACGGCATGCCGAGCGCCGCACCGAAGGCGGCCACGGAGTTGGCGAGGTTGCCGGTCGACGCGCAGGCGAGCGTGTCGAAGCCGAGCTCGCGAGCGCGCGCGGCGGCGACGGCCACCACACGGTCCTTGAACGAGTGCGTGGGGTTGTGCGCGTCGTTCTTGACCCACACCTCACGCAGGCCGAGCTGCTCGGCCAGGCGGTCGGCGCGCACGAGCGGCGTGCAGCCAGCCGGCAGGCCGACGCGCGACAGCTGCCGCGCGCTGGGACCGGGCTGGCCGTTGACCAGCGGCAGGAAATCGGCGTAGCGCCAGATGTTCTGCGGGCCGACCTGGATCCGGCGACGCAGATCGTCCGGGCTGCCGGCGAGCGCCGCGTAGTCGTATTTCGCCTCGAGCGGCCCGAAGCACGTCGTGCACACGTACTGGGCTGTGAGGTCATAGCTGGCGCCGCACTCGCGACACGCTAGGTGGGTGATGGCCATTCCGGCGAACTCCTTGTGATCTTCGTCGTTGTGTTGCTGGTGTGACGAAGATGTGAGCTCTTACGCCACACGTCTCCAGGAATTGGCACCTTCCCGCCGTAGCGGGGGTTGCCGGGGTTTCATCGGGCCAGTCCCTCCACCCCTCTGGACGTGCTTCTGTTCTGCTGATCGGCAGCATATCAACGATTCTTGACGGCACAAGGACGGCCATTCGACCGGCCGCGAGCTACACTTGCCGCGTCATGCCCGCCGCCGTCGAAGAGCCTTTCAGTCGTGGTTCGTCTGCCACGCACCCCGCTCCGTCGCGGCCTGCGCGACGCTAACGGTCTCGCGACGGTCGTCGAACCTGACGCCCCCCGGATCGAGGAGGTCGAGCAGGACGGCCTGCGCTGGATCACGATCAACGAGCCACGCCAGATCGAGCGCGCCTGGCTGGAGGAGCATTTCGACTTCCACCCGCTCGACTACGAGGACGTCTTCTCCCGCAATCAGCGGCCCAAGGTCGATGAGTATCCCGACTACCTCTTCGTCGTCCTGCACTTCCCCGTCTTCGACAAGCGCGCCGGCCGCCTCAACGCCGCCGAGCTCGACATGTTCGTCGGACCGGACTTCATCATCACGATCCAGAACCAGTCGCTGCAGCCGCTGCAGTATCTGTTCGAGCAGTGCCGGTCGAACGACGAGCTGCGCGAGGAGCTGTTCACCAAGGGCGCGGGCTACCTGCTGTACCGGATCGTCGACTCCAGCGTCGATGCGTCGTTCCCGATGCTGCGCAAGGTCGGTCTGAAGCTGGAGCAGCTGGAGGACACGATCTTCGGCGAGGAGGCCAACACCGAGGTCGTACGCGATATCTCCAACGCGAAGCAGGAGATCATCAACTTCCGCAAGATCGTGCGTCCGCAGCGCGCCGCGTTGAAGGACCTCGAGCGCACGAAACGCTACGTCTCCGGTGAGCTCGACATCTACTTCGACGACATCAACGATGCGTCGGAGCGAATCTGGGACATGCTCGAGAACTTCAAGGAGGTGATCGAGGCACTCGAGGCGACCAACGAGGCCGTGCTGTCCCACCGCCTCAACGACATCCTGCTCGTGCTCACCGCGTTCAGCGTGATCATGCTGCCGCTGACCCTGCTCGCATCGATCTTCGGCATGAACGTGCACGTGCCCGGCCAGAACGGCGTGGCCGGGTTCTGGATCGTGATCGCCGTGATGCTGGCGATCCTGCTCACGATGGCGACGTGGTTCCGCAGGCGCGGTTGGCTGTAGATCACGTGTGACCAACACGGCAATCTGGTGTACAAACACACAGTGACCTCCACGCCGCTCTCTCTCCCGGCGCTTCATGTCGACAGCGCCGACGGCGCGTCGGTCGAGAAGAAGCGCATGCTGCTGATCACCAATCCGCATGCGAGCACGGTGAACGCGAGGCTCCAGGGCCTCGTGCAGTACGCGCTGGCCGGCCGCTTCGAGCTGGACTGCGTGACGACGACCGGCCGCGGACACGCGACCGAGCTCGCGCGGCAGGCCGCGGCGGATGGCGTGAACACCGTGGTCGTCTTCGCCGGTGACGGCACCGTCAACGAAGCTGCCAACGGTGTGCTCGGCACGCCAACCGCCCTGACCACGCTGCCGGGCGGCTCCGGCAACGTCTACAACCGGATCCTCGGCCTGCCGACCGACGTGATCGACGCCACCGAACGCCTGCTCCGCCGCGCCGACGACTGGCAGCCGCGGCAGGTCATGATGGGGCTGGTCAACGATCGCCGCTTCCTCTTCTCCTCCGGCGTCGGCCTTGACGCGGCGATCGTCGGGCACGTCGACTCGAATCCGAAGTGGAAGCACAAGTACAACGAGAACTACTTCCTCTACTGCGCGCTGAAGGTGTACTTCAGCCAGTACGTGAAGAATCCGCCGGCGCTGGAGACCACCTGGCCCGGCTGCGAGCGACCACTGCACGGCATCACCTCCGTCGTGCAGAAGGCTGACCCGTACACGTACTTCGGCGACATCCCGCTGCGCGCGAGCGCCGGGGCGCGGCAGGACGTCGCCGAGTTCTCAGGCATGTCCCTGAAGACGGCGCGGCCCACGATCGTCCCTGGCATCGCCTTCCGCATGTTCTCCCAGAAGTACGTGATGCCCAACCATCGGCAGATCGAGGCGTTCGAGGCCGTGCCCGAGGTGACGATCCGGACACGCGATGAGCGGCCCGTCGACCTGCACGTCGATGGCGACAACATCGGCCAGGTCAACGAGGCGCGCTACTCGGTCGAGCCGCAGCTGCTGACCGTGCTCGGCTAGCCGCCGGGCGTGATGCGGTAGGCGTCGAAGACCCCTTCGACGTTGCGGAGCTTGCCGACGATCTGTTTGAGCGCCTGCGTGTCGGCGACCTCGACGACGAAGTGGTTGTGCACCATCGGTGCAGCTGAGGTGCAGCGCGCTTCGACGATGTTCAGCCCGGCCTCAGAGAAGACGCGAGCGAGATCTTCGAGCAGGCGGTGGCGGTCATAGCCATCGACCTGGATCTCGACGCGGAACGAGCTCTCATGGTCTCCCTCCCACGCCACTGGCACGAACCGCTCGGGCGCCTTGCGCAGGGCCACGGTGTTCGGGCAGTCGTCGCGGTGAATCGTGATGCCGCGGCCGAGTGAGACGTAGCCGACGATCGGGTCACCGGGGACGGGCCGGCAGCACTTCGCGAGGCGGATCAGGACGTCCTCGACGCCATCGACGCGGATTCCGTACTCCACCGCCTTGCCGGTCGGCTGCCGCGGACGCCGCGCGCTGATCAGCGCTGAGGCGCGATCGGGCTCCTCTTCCGCTGCCTCGCCCTGCTTGAGGCGCTGCATGATCTTGTTGACGACGACGTTGGCAGAGATCTTGCCGCCGCCCAGCGCCAGGTAGAAGTCCTCGCCCTTGCGGAAGCCCATCTCACGGATCACGTCAGCGAGCAATGGCGACGCGGCGATCTTCTGCGGCGGCAGCCCCTGCTTGCGCAGGTTGTCCTGGAGCAGCTCTCGGCCCTGGTGCTCGGTGTCGACCCGCGTCTCGGCCTTGAAGAACGCCTTGATCTTGTTCTGCGCCCGCGACGTGCGCACGAGCGAGAGCCAGTCCCGCGACGGGCCGCGCTCACGCTTTGACGTGAGAATCTCGACGATGTCGCCGGACTTCAGCTGGTAGTTGAGCGGCACGATCCGGCCGCCGACCTTCGCGCCGACACACCGGTGCCCGACCTCGGTGTGCACCTCGTAGGCAAAGTCGAGCGGCGTCGCGCCGGCCGCGAGCCGCTTGACCTCGCCGCGCGGCGTGAAGACGAAGACCTCCTCCTCGAAGAGGTTGACGCGCAGCGAATCCATGAACTCCTGGGCGTCGCCGACGTCCTGGTCGGAGTCGATCATCGAGCGGACCCAGGAGAACTTCGCACCGTCCTCGGCGGTCACGCCGGTGGCGTCGGTCTTGTAGCGCCAGTGTGCCGCGACGCCGTACTCCGCGAGGTCGTGCATCTCCCGCGTACGGATCTGGATCTCCAGCGGCAACCCCTCCGGCCCGATCACCGTCGTGTGCAGGGACTGGTAAAGGTTGAACTTCGGCATCGCCACGAAGTCCTTGAAGCGTCCCGGCAGCGGCGTCCACAGCGCGTGGATCACGCCGACGGCGCCGTAGCAGTCCTTGACCGAGTCGACGATGATCCGCATCGCCACGAGGTCATAGATCTCGTTGAACTCGCGGCCCTTCTTCGTCATCTTCGAATAGATCGAGTAGAAGTGCTTGGCGCGGCCGGAGATCAGCGCATCGATGCCGAGCTTCGCGAGCTCGTCGGTCACTGACGCACTTGCGGTCTTGACGTAGTCGTCGCGCTCCTCGCGCTGCTGATTGACGAGGCCCTTGATCTCCTGGTACTTGCGCGGATGCAGCGTCGCGAACGCGAGATCCTCGAGCTCCCATTTGATCGCGTGGATACCGAGCCGATGGGCGATCGGCGCGTAGATGTCGAGCGTCTCGCGCGCCTTGTCGATCTGCTGCTGCTTCGACATCGCATCGAGCGTGCGCATGTTGTGCAGCCGGTCGGCGAGCTTGATCAGGATGACCCGGATGTCCGTGGCCATCGCCACCATCATCTTGCGGAAGTTCTCGGCCTGCGCCTCGTCACGGCTCGTGAACGTGATGCCGGTCAGCTTCGTGAGGCCGTCGACGAGGGCGCCGACGTCCGGCCCGAACTGCTCGGTCACTTCCTCGAGCGACGCGCTGGTGTCCTCGACCGTGTCGTGCAGCAGGGCGGCGACGAGCGTCTCGGTATCGAGGCGCATGCCGGCGCAGATCTTGGCGACGCCGACGGGGTGGACGATGAAGTCCTCCCCTGACTTGCGGCGCTGATCAGCGTGGTGGTGACAGGAGAAGACGAACGCCTCCTCGACGCGCGCGCGGTCGATGCGCGGCGCGCCCTGATCCTCGTGCTCCTCGACGATCGCAAACAGGTCCGCGAGCAGACGCTGCTCACTGTCGGTCAGGTCAGCACGCTCGGTGACCGGTCCGCCGGGACTGCCGTTGTGCACGACATCGACCGGATCGCGGTCGGGAATCGACGCCGACGTTACGCCGCGATCGCTGCTTGACGGTCTGCGCTGAGCTGCGTCAGCCACGTCAGACGCTCCTCATGTTCACGCGCCGCCTGCTGGAACACCGTCGACGAATCGAGCTCGGCGCGCGCCGTGGCGTGCGGCACCTCGACGGTCGCGCCGTCGTCGGCGTCGGACAACACGACGAGCCCGAGCTCCGCGAGAACGCCGAGCAGCCGGCCGGCCGTGCGGGCTGACGTCCGGCCGAACGCGTCGGCGACAGTCTGCCCATCGCGAAGCGCGCGGTAGGCCGCGACGAGTCCTGGCCTGAGCGAAAGATCACGATCCAGCGCATCGCGAGAACAGCGTAGCTCAGCGTCCCCCCATGCCAGATGCACGAGGGCCTGGCCGGCGAGTTGATCGAGCAGCCGCTGTTGATCGGGGCTGAGCGGCGGGTCCAGCGCGACGACATGCGCGACATGCGCGGCGAGCTCCGGGGCCTCGGCCAGAGCATCCCACGAGCAGATCGCGAAGCCGGCGAGCCGCCCACGCGACTGCTCTTGCCGCAGCAGCGCGTCCGCGCACACCACGAGGACCGGCTCGCCGCTTGCGACCAGGGCGCCGATCGTGCCGCCGATGCCTGCGCCACGCCGATCGCGGACGCCGGTTCCGTGCGCGACTGCCTGCCAGACGGCCGTCGCAGCGTCGGCCGCGTCATCCGTGACCACCTGCTCGGAAGAACCGCCGCCCACCGACACCGCGACGAGGAGGCGACTGGCCTGCCGGGCACTCGCCAGCACCTCACTGGTCCAGGCGGCCGTGCCCGGCGCGGGCTCGCCGACGAGCTCCGGCACGGCATCGATCGCCGGCACGGCGTGGCGCAGGACCAAGCGCGGCTCCACGGCACCGCGGAACTCGTTCAGCTCGAGCGAGAACGTGGCGCTCACGCGCCCGACGGCGGCGCCGTCCGGCAGCGCGGTCGTGCCGAACGCCACCGCCTGGGCGCGGGCCCCGCCGGCATCGACGGTGAAGCGCAGATGCTTGCCCTCGCCGATCGGCCGGGCATCGACCAACCTGGCGGCGGGGACGAGCAGTGAGACCGAGGGGTTGCCAATCCCGAAGGGTCCGAGCCGCTCCAGCTCCTCTGCGAGCGCGTGACCGAGTTCGTCACCGCCGACGACGGCATCCACGCGCGCCTTGATCACCAGATCGTCAGCCGTGAGCGTCACGGCGAAGTGCGCGACGAACGCCGCGCGGAACGCCCCCACCTGATCGGCCCGCACGGTGCAGCCGGCCGCGGCCCGGTGGCCGCCGAAGCGCTCCAGCGTGCTCGCTGCCGCGGTCAGGCCGGCGAGCAGATCGACACCCGGGATCGAACGCCCCGAACCGGTGCCGAACTCGCCATCCAGCCCGATGATCACGGTGGGCCGGTGGTAGCGCTCAGCGATCCGTGACGCGACGATGCCGATCACGCCGGGATGCCAGTGCTCGCCGGCGAGGACGTAGGCCGGCTGCTCACCGAGCGCCGCAGCCTGTGCCTCGGCCTCGTGGAGGATCCGTGTCTCCTCGAACCTGCGGCGCGCGTTGAGGTCGTCCAGTTCCTGCGCGATCTCCGTCGCCCGCTCGTCGTCGTGGGTCAGCAGCAGCTCCAACGCCGAATCGGCGCGCGACACGCGACCTGCGGCGTTGAGGCGCGGCGCCAGGCGGAAACCGATGTCACGAGCGGTCATCCGCTGCGGCTCGACCTGCGCGATCCGCATCAGCGCGCGGAGCCCGGGCTTCTCGGTCCGCGAGAGCGCCCGCACGCCGTGCCGGACCAGGCGGCGGTTCTCGCCGACCAGCGGCACGCAGTCGGCGACGGTCGCCAGCGCCACGAGATCGAGGTCGGCCAGAATGATCGACGCGTCGTGACCCGCTGCCTCCAGCAGCGCGCCTGCCAGCTTCCAGGCCACGGCTGCCGCGCAGAGGTCGGCGCAGGGATATTGCCCGACCGTCGGGTGCACGATCGGCGCGGCGGGCAGGACGCCGTCCGGCCGGGGCGTGTGGTGATCGACGATCACGACGGCGAGCCCGAGTTCTCGCGCCAAGGCCACTTCTTCGACCGCGGTGATGCCGCAGTCCGTGGCCAGCAGCAGTTGGGTGCCGCGCTCCGCGAGGCGGCGAATCGTCGGTTCTCGGAGGCCGTAACCGTCCTCGGTCCGGCTCGGCAGGAACCAGTCGACGTCGGCGCCGATCGAGCGCAGCGCACGCACGAGGATCGCGGTCGAGGACACGCCGTCGACGTCGTAGTCGCCGTGCACCGTGATCCGCTGGCCTGCGGCGACCGCATCCACGACAGCCGCCACGGCGGCTTCGATGCCGTGGAACGCCGAAGCGGGATGCTCCTCGTCGGCGGCAAGGAACTGTCGGGCGGACTCCACGTCCGCCAGTCCACGGCGCACGAGGATCTGAGCCACCGCGAAGCTGACGCCGAGATCACGCTCGAGCGTCAGGGCGTGCTCGACGGAGCAGCTGCCGATGTCGATGGTGGCGGAGGAATCCACGCCGTCAGCGTCGCAGCCACAGCCGACGGACCGCGCGATTGATCCCGCTCTCAGCGGGAAACGGTGCCGCCAGCTGGACGACTGTTCGGCGCCGCTGCAGGCGGTCTTGCACGGTGGCTAGATATCCAGGGGCTCGATGCCGCGCCGCACGCCTTCGGCGTACATCAGCGCAGTACCGAGCAACGCGCCCGGGATGCCCTCGAGCGCCGTCAGCACGGATGTCTCGTCGCGCGATGGCACAGAAAGCCCGTTGATCAGCCAGGCCACGACGACGGCGCCGACCGCCGTGGCGACAAAGGTGCCAACGATGCCGCCCCAGAAGCGGTCCGGGATCCAGATCGCAAAGTGCCACAGCGCGATCGCCATCATGATCCAGGCGAAAACAGCCATCAGCGAGGCCTCCCATGGCGCTTGTTGCGCGGTCGTTTGGGCTTGTTGATCCGCTTGTCGTCCTTCATCACGAGATCGTCGGGGCTCGCATCCGCCGTCGGATCTGCGGCTTCGAGGCCGGCAGCACGTCCGACGGTGGAGGCATCGGCCTCGATGTCGGCGACCATCGCGTCGAACTCCGCCTTCGAGACGCCGCGCTCCGGATCGTCAGGTGCCGTCAGGCGTTGCCGCGAGGCACGGTTGACGGGCTCATCGTCGAGCACGACGTTGTGGCCGCCGGTCGCGTACGCCGGCACGTGCCCACCATGCTCCGCCGCGATGCGGCGACGGCGATTGCGATACATCGTCTCGCGTTCCTTCCAGTGCACCAGCACCGGCGTCGCGATGAAGATCGAGGAATAGGCGCCGGAGATCACGCCGACGAGCAGGGCGAACGCGAAGTCCCGCAACGTGTCGCCACCGAACACCATCAACGACGCGATCGGCAGACCGGTCGACAGCGACGTGACGAGAGACCGGACGACGACCTCGCTCATCGAGCGGTTGACGATCTGCGAGAACGCCGCGCGTGGCATGCGCGGCACGTTCTCGCGGATACGGTCGAAGACGATGATCGTGTCGTAGAGCGAATACCCGAGGATCGTCAACAGCGCCGCGACCGTTGCCGTCGTCACCTCGCGACCGGTCAGCGAGTAGACGCCTGCCGTGATCAGGAGATCGTGCACGAGCGCGATCAACACCGGAACGGCGAACTTCCACTCGAAGCGCAGCGTGATGTAGACGCTGATCACAAGCAGCGAGACGATGATCGCGATGATCGCGCCCTTGGCAACGGTCTTGCCGAACGTCGGGCCGATCGAGGTGACCGACAGCGCCTTCGTCGCGCCGTACTTCGTCTTGAGCAGGTTCTCGAGCCCGGCAACCTTGCGGCCGGTCTCGGCGAGGGAGATCTGGATGCCCGTGCCGCCCAGCTCCTTGTCACCGGTCACGGTCTGGACCTTCGGGTTCTCAAAGCCGGCCTGCCGCAGCACGTCACCGACGTCGCTGGATTTCGGCTGCGTCGCCGACTCGAACGAGACCTTCGCGCGCGTCCCCGACTCGAAGTCGATGCCGAAGTTGAGCCCCTTGCCGCCGATCGCCAAGGCGCCGACGAGCAGGATCACGCCGGACATCGAGAACAGCCAGCGCGAGGCGCCGGTGAAGTCGAAGTTCCGTCGCTGGACGTTCTCGTCGTCGGCCTTGGCACCGAGCGCGGACGGCCGCGCAAGCAGCTTCGTGCGCTGCATCGTCCCGAGCACGGCCTGCGTCGCGAGCACCGCGGTGAAGAGCGAGGTGATCGTGCCGATACCGAGCGTCAGCGCGAAGCCCTTGACGCCGGACGTCGCGATCACGAACAGGATGAAGGCGACCAGAACGGTGACGACGTTGGCGTCGATGATCGTCGACAGACCCTTGCGGTAGCCGGTCGCGATCGCCGAGCCGGTCGAGCGGCCGGCACGGACCTCTTCCTTGACCCGCTCGAAGATCACGATGTTGGCGTCAGCGGCCACGCCGATCGTCAGGATCAGACCCGCGATGCCCGGCAGCGTCAGCGTGACGGGAATCAGCTTGATCAGCGCGAGGAAGTAGATCGTGTACACCGCGAGCGCGCCGACGGCGATCACGCCGAGCACGCGGTAGAACGCCATCAGGAAGATCGCCACGAGCAGGAAGCCGACGGCACCGGCGAGGATGCCCTGGTGCAGCGCCTGCTGGCCGAGCGTCGCCGAGACCTGGGAGTTCGAGATCAACTCCAGCCGCAGCGGCAGGGCCCCCGTCTTGATCAGGTTCGCGAGGCGCTGCGCCTCTTTGAGCTTGAAGTTGCCCTCGATCACCGAGCCGTTGACGCCATCGATGCCGTCAGGGTTGTCGCCCGGATCGATGATCGGAACCGAGATCAGCTTGTTGTCGAGGACGATCGCGAAGTGGTCAGCAGCATCCCGCGTGTTGCCGCTCAACCCGACGCGCGCGGCACCGCGCTGGGCGATCGTGCGGGTGACCTCCTGCCACTTGTCGCGGCCCTTGTCCGAGAAGCCGAAGGTGACGTTCGGGCTGCCATCGCCGCCGCCGCCCGTGTTGTAGTCCTGCTTCGGATCCTTGATGTCCTTGGCGCCGTTCAGTGCCGGCTCGTCCTGCAGCACGAAGTACGCGTCCTGCGCGGCCTTGACCGAGGCCGGGTCGCCGGAGTCCGACTGCGCCTGAACGACGATCCAGCCGGTCGGGACCTCGAGATAGTCGGTCGGCCGCTTGCCGGCGTTCTGGCAGACCTCCTGCACGTCGGCCTTCGACTCCTGCGGCCCGCACAGCACCTTCTTGGCCTTGGTGTCGACGCCGTACCAGAGGCCGTCGTGGGTGCTGTTCTTGGACGGCCGCGGCTTGAAGCCGGAGGCCCGCTTGACGGCCTCGTAGTAGGTGAGCGCGACGGGGCTGTTCGGCTGGCCGGCGCTCGGGCGACCGGTGACGTCATCGTTCTCTGGAGCGGTCTTGCCGTTCTCATCGACGATGTTCGCTTCCCAGTCGTAGAAGTACAGCTGCGCCGTGGTGCCGACCTGGTCCTGGGCCTGCTTCGCGTCTTTGACGTCCGGCAGCGAGACGTCGATCTGGTTCTCACCCGAGCGCTGGATCTCGGGCTCGGAGACGCCGAGCTGGTTGACGCGCTCGCTCATCACGTCGATCGTGCGCTGGATGCTCGCGCCGTCGACCACCTCGCCCCTCGTGGCCTTGGCCTCGTAGACGAGCGAGACGCCGCCCTTGAGGTCGAGCCCTTGTTTGGTCGGCTTGGCGACGAGGACGGCGATCGACGCGGCCAGAAGGGCAGCGACAAAGGCCAGGATGAGGAAGTTGCGGCGCCGGTCGGTCATACGCGACCGCGCAGGCTAGCGGTTGCCCTCGGCGGAACCGTCAGGCCTTGGCCGGTGTCAGCACCAGCATCAGCCCGCCGTCGTCGTCATACGCTGGGAAGATGTCGGCCACGGCATCGGCCGGTAGATCACCCTCCGCGTTGACGGTCACCGGCTGGGCGAGCTTGCGCACGCCCCACTCGAGCACCGTCGCAACGGCATCCTCGCCCGAGGCGAAGGTCAGGCCGAGCAGGTCGCTGACCGGCCGGCCGATCGCCTGCTCGTCGCTGATCCCGGTCAGCTCGTAGGCGCCGCGGCCACAACCGATCACCATGCCCTGCTGATCACAGACGAAGAACGCGGCGTCCGGCGCGGGGTAGTAATCGTCCATCAACTCGAACAGGAATCCGAACCCGCAGTGACTGCAACCCCGCTCCGCGCGGCGGAGGCCGGCCTGTCGATCGACCTCTGCTGAACGCCGTCCGCAGTTGGGGCAGATGAAATGATGAGCCATAGGGACGTTGCAGCCTAGCCAGCGGGCGCCGGCGGCACGCAGATCTGCCATCCCGACGGCTCACTCTGGTACACCCCACACCATGGATGACGCTGAAGAGCCGCCTTCCGGCGAGCAGCCGCCGCCGACCGGCGGCACTCCGAACGTGTCACTCGCCGACGCCGCGATTGCGGCCGCGATCGGCCGTGCTGCCGCGCAGGGCCGGGGCCCCGATCGCGCGCCGACGCTGGAACAGCTGCTCGCCGCGTTCGGCGAGGGCGAGGCCACGACGGACGCGCGCGCACGCGTCGGCGCGGCGCTGAGTCTCGCGGGCGTCGCCGTCGAGCCCGAGCTGCGGACAGCGGCCCCCGGCCAGCGACTGACGCTGTCGACGCCGGGCATGACGCCGGCAAACAGCCGCAGTCGCGTGTTCACGGCGATCTACGCGCTCGGCGCGCTCGCGTTGATCCTCGGCACGGCCTATGGGGTTCGCCAGGCGATCGGCAGCGATGACGACCGTGTTCCGGTGCTGACCAAGACCACCCTCACGATCAGCAGCGTGCCGACGACCACTACGGCGACGACGACAACGCCGACCACGGGAACTGCCACTGCCACGACCGTCGGGACGACGACGGCGACGACCACGGCGACCGAGACCACCGAGACGACGACGGCCGCGGAACGCGCGGCGAAGAAGCGTGCCGAGGAGAAGCGGCGGCGCGAACGTGCTGCGGCGAAGAAGAACGTCGTCGTCCGCGTTGAGGCACCGACCGGCGGCACCTTCCTCTGCGTCGATGACGGCGAGGGCAACAGCCTCTTCAACGCCACGCTCGAGGGCAAGCGGACCTTCAAGGCCAAGCGCGTGCTGCTCAACATCGGACTCGCGACGACCCGCGTCACGGTCAACGGCAAGGCGATCCCGCTCTCGGGCAGCCCGACCGGTCTCGACGTCACACCGAAGGCCGTCAAGCCGCTCCCCCTCGGTTCCCGCCCCTGCGCGTAACCGCTACGGCGTGAAGAGGGTGGCGTCCGGCGGCGGCGCGAGCCCGAGGTGCAGGTATGTGCGTTTGGTGGCAACGCGGCCGCGCGGGGTGCGCTGCAGCAGACCCTGCTGCAGCAGGTAGGGCTCGTAGACGTCCTCGATCGTGCCCGGCTCCTCCGAGGCGGCAACCGCGAGCGTCGACAGCCCAACGGGTCCACCGCCAAAGTGCCCACACAGGAGCGTCAGCAGCTGGCGATCCAGACGGTCGAGGCCGAGCTCGTCGATCTCCAGCAGCGCCAATGCCGCGTCGGCCGCTGCAGCGTCGATCACTCCGGCCGCGCGCACATCGGCGTAGTCGCGAACCCGCTTCAGTAGCCGGTTCGCGACGCGGGGGGTGCCGCGCGAGCGACGGGCGATCGCTTCGGCCCCGCCATCGTCGAGCACGCAGTCGAGGATCTGCGCGCTGCGCCGGACGATCGCAGCGAGCTGCTCGGTGTCGTATGGCTCAAGCCGGTGCTGAATGCCGAACCGGTCACGCAGCGGGTTCGTCAACAGGCCGGCGCGCGTCGTGGCGCCGATCAGCGTGAACGGCGGCAGCGGCACGGTCATTACCTTCGCGCCGGCACCCTGGCCGACGGTGATCGGCAGCTGCCGATCCTCCATCGCCGGGTAGAACGTCTCCTCCAGCGCCCGCGGCAGGCGGTGAATCTCGTCAACGAAGAAGATCGAGCGCGGCTCGAGCGCACTGAGGAACGCGGCGACGTCCGCCTTGCGCTCCAGCGCCGGGCCGGCAGTCGCAACGAAGCCGACGCCGAGTTCTGCCGCCAGGATCTGCGCCAGGGAGGTCTTGCCGAGACCAGGCGGGCCGGCGAGCAGCACATGATCGAGTGCCTCGCCGCGCAGCCGTGCGGCGTCGATCGACACGCTCAGCTGGTCCTTGACGGCCGCCTGTCCGACGAACTCCTCGAGCCGCCGCGGCCGCAGTGAGCGATCATCGTCCTCCTCGTCGATCGCTGCCGCACCGACGTCGATGCGCACCACACTCATGCCCGGGCCGCCTTCAGTGCCTGCTGCAGGAGCAGCTCGGGCTCGTCGCCCTTCGCGGAAGCGAGCAGGCGCTCTGCCTCCTCGAACGTGAAGCCCAGTCCGACGAGGCCTTCCCGTGCCAGCAGCCGCGGGTCATCGCCGCGGTGGACGCTGATCTCACCGCTGACGTCACCGTCGTCGGGCACCGCGGTGGTCAGCGCGCCGCCGGCGAGGCTGTCGCGCAGCTCGACCAGAATCCGTTCGGCCGTGCGCCGGCCGATTCCGGGAACCGCGACCAGCCGCGCCGTGTCGCCAGACGCGATCGCCGTGATCAGGTCGGTGGTGGTCCCACCAGACAAGGCGGCCAGTGCCATCTTCGGGCCGACCGACTGCACGCCGATCAGCATCGTGAAGAGGCTGCGCTCCAGCTCGGTCGCGAAGCCGTAGAGCGAGAGCGCGTCGTCGCGGACGATCAGGTGGGTCAGCAGCGAGATCTCCCCGCCGACCGGCGGCACGCTGGTCAGCGTCTGGGTCGAGACCGCCACCCGGTAGCCAACGCCGGATGCCGTCTCGACGACAACGGCGTCCGCCGCCCGCGCCGCGACCTCACCGGCGACGAGGGCGATCACCGCACACCCGCAAGCGCTTGGGCGAGCGGCGCATGGTTGAGGTGGCACATCGCCACCGCCAGCGCATCGGCCGCGTGATCGGGAACGCGCGAGTCCGCGAGCCCCAGTGCGGACACCACCATCGTGATCACCTGCTGCTTGTCGGCCCGTCCACTGCCGCAGACGGCCTGCTTGATCTGCTGCGGCGTATAGCCGGTGGCGGTGAGTCCCCCGCGACCGGCGGCGAGCAGCACGACACCGCGCGCCTGGCCGACCGCCATCGCGCTGCTGGCGTTCTGGCCGAAGTACAGCTCCTCCAGCGCCACCGCGTCCGGGGTGTGCTCGGCGATCAGACCCTCGACGTCACGAAACAAGGTTGTGAGGCGTTCTGCCGGCGACGCGCTGGCAGGCGTGGTGATCACGCCCGCGGCGAGCGCGGATGCGCGCGCGCCGCTGCGCATGACCACGCCGAAGCCGGTATTCGCGATACCGGGGTCAATGCCGAGAATCTTCACCGTGGATGGATTCTGCGCATCACGTCGGATGCCTCCAAGATCTGTGCCGTGGGTCCGCGCAAAACCGTAGGCTCACGCTGTGCCCGACGCTTCCGCCGACTTCGCGCGTGACGGCTACCTCGAGGGCCTCAGTGACCAGGCGCGCGCCGAGCGCGTCGAACTGCTGAGCTGGTTGACCGACCAGAGGTTCACGCCGGAGGAGCTGGCGTGGGGTCATCGGCACGGTGTCCTGGCCTTCCTTGCCGCCGGTCGTGAGATCGGCGGCGCGCGCAAGTACACGCCGGAGCAGGTGGCAGCGGAGTCGGGAGTGGACCTGGAGTTCCTGATGCGCGTGCGGCGTGCCCAGGGTCTGCCCACCCCAGAGGCCGGCGAGACAGCGTTCTCGGATCTTGACCTCCAGGTCTCCGGCGGCCTCGCGGACTGGATCGAGCATGGTTTCGAGCCCGAGGGACTGATCAGCACCACGCGCGAGATCGGCAGCAGCATCGCCCGGGCCGCTGAGGCGATGCGCAGCGCGCTCTTCGACCTGGTCGTGGCGCCCGGAGCGACCGAGAAGCAGCTCGCGGAGACCTACGCCAAGACTGCTGCGACCCTCCTGCCGCTCGCCGATCAGCTCGTCGTCGGCCTGACGCGCCAGCATCTGCGCAACATCATGCAGACCGAACTGGCGGGCGCCGTCGAGCTGGCTGCGGGCCGTAGCAGCGGCGCGCTGGACCTGGCGGTCGGCTTCGCCGATCTCGTCGGTTTCACGCGGCTCGGCGAGGAACTGCCGCCGGAGGACCTGAGCCGTGTCGCTGAGCAGCTCGTGGAGATCGTGCAGGACCTCGTCAGCCCGCCGGTCCGCATGGTCAAGACAATCGGCGACGCCGTGATGCTCACCTCGCCCGACCCTGTCCCGCTGATCGAGTTCGGGCTGCGTCTCTGCGAAGCCGTCGAGGCGCGGGGACCCGAGACGCCGCAGCTGCGGGTCGGCATCGCGTCAGGCCCGGTTGTCGCCCGCGCCGGCGACGTGTTCGGGGGGCCGGTCAACGTCGCGAGCCGGGTCACCGGGGTGGCGCGCGCGGGGAGCGTGCTGACGACGGCACCGGTGCGTGAGGCCGCCGGTGAGGGCTTCCTCTGGTCACTTGCGGGCGTCCGCCGCCTGAAGGGTCTGCCGCGGCCGTTGCCGCTGTTCCGCGCCAGGACCCTGCCCAGCTGACCCGTCAGCCCATCAGGCGCTCGAGGACCTCGTCGTCGACGTCGAAGTTGGCATGCACGGCGTCGACGTCGTCGTTGTCCTCCAGGGCGTCGATCAGCCGCAGCAGCTTGGCGGCGCCGTCCTCGTCCAACGGCACCCGCACCTTCGGCCGCTGCGTGACCTCGCTGCTCTCGAAGGAGATGCCGGCATCTTCCAGTGCCTGACG
>Ga0209023_10000611_pt1 | contig 53055 bp, 46 predicted proteins | sample LakOneMetagenome_FD_187468 | JGI IMG/M metagenome (GOLD analysis project Ga0209023, IMG submission 187468) | Freshwater and sediment microbial communities from Lake Erie, Canada (SPAdes) (version 2) | ecosystem: Environmental > Aquatic > Freshwater > Lentic | place: Lake Erie, Canada... | reverse complement strand
CCGACCACATTGACGCGATTGCCGCCGATATGGCGGGCCACCAGCACGATGCTGTCGAGCGGCAGTTCCGCGGCCACACGCGGGGCGTGATCGAGATGGATATCGAAATAGTCCGCCAGCGTCAGATGTGCATCGCTCGGCGCGACGGTGACGCCATACGTATCGGCCACATCCTTGAGCGTGACATCACCGGCCATCATGAAATCGCCGAGCAGATGGGGATCGGGCGCTGGCACCACCGGCATATCGATAAAGAAGCGGTCCAACGCCTCGGCTTTTTCAGGCGGGGCAAGCAGATAGAGATAATCGCCCTTGACCACCGGCTCGGCCTCGGTGGGCGAGAGAATCTTTTCGTCACGGATCACCAGCGTCGGCTTCGACCATGACGGGATCAGCCCGCGCTTCAGGTACAGACTGTTGGCGCGCACCGGATAGCCCACAAGCTGCTGTTCGAGTTGTCCCGGCAGATCGAGTTCGACGCGCCGCGGGCCGCGGTCCGCGCGCGGCAGCGCCACATGCAGCCACCGCGCCGCGGAAGCCAGTGTCCAGCCCTGCAGCAAGAGCGAAATCAGAACGACCACAAAGGCGACATCGAAATAGATCTGCGCGTTCGGGAGTCCAACCAGCATCGGGATCGAGGCCAGAAAGATCGCCACCGCGCCGCGCAGTCCGACCCAGGCAATAAAGGTTCGTTCACGCCAGTTGAACCGGAACGGTGCAAGGCACAGAAACACGGCAATAGGCCGCGCCACCAGCATCAGCACCAGCGCGACCGCAACCGCGGGCAGCACCGAGTTCAGGGTTCGCTCAGGCGACACCAAGAGGCCGAGCAGCACGAACATCACGATCTGCGCCAGCCATGTTGCGGCATCGAGGAACGCGACGACGGAGTTATGCGCGCGGGTCGGCCGGTTGCCGATAATCATACCCGCAAGATAGACCGCGAGGAATCCAGACCCGTGCGAGATCTGGGAGACTCCGAAAATCACCAGCGCGGCAGTCGTCACGAACGGCGCATGCAGGCCCTGCGGAAGCGCAACGCGGTTGAGCGCGAACACCACAAGCCATCCGCCCGCGGCCCCGAACACCACGCCGAGCACGCTCTCGCGCGCGAGTTGGAGCACGATATGGCCAGCCGAACTCTGCCCGATGGACAGGAATTCCACCAGCATCAGCGTCAGGAAAATCGCGAATGGATCGTTGGTGCCGGATTCCACCTCCAGCGTCGCGCCGACACGCGGACGCAGGCGCAAGCCCTGACTGTGCACCAGCAGAAACACGGCGGCCGCGTCGGTGGAGCCCACAACGGCACCGACCAGAAACGCCTCCGGCCAGCCGATGCCAAGGGCGTATTTGGCCACCGGCGCCGTGATCAGCGCAGACACCAGCACGCCGATGGTAGCCAGAGCCGCCGACGGCGCCAGCACCGCGCGGATGCTCTGGAAGCGGGTCTTCAGCCCGCCATCGAACAGAATCAGCGCCAGCGCCACCGAGCCGACCAGATAGGTCGTTTTCACATCGTCAAAGCGGATGCCGCCCGGCCCGCTGTCTCCGGCAAGGATGCCGACAAAAAGGAAGACCAGCAGCAAGGGCGCGCCGAACCGCAGCGCCAGCAGGCTGGAGAGGATGCCCGCCATGACGAGAACCGAGCCGAGCAGAATGGCAATGCTGACCGAGTCGAGGGATGCCATTAGCGCTGCCTGTCTCCGTCCGTGGGATCCGAATTGCCTGCATTTGCATGAATATCGTCGCAGCGGCCCGACGCCAACCCATTTGTCATACGATCACGATTGCGCCGGATTTACTGGTGTAAGTCCCCCCGCGTACCGGATTCTCACACACCGGACGCGGAATGTGGGATTCTGGCCTGACCGAATCGCGGCAGGATCGGTCCCCAAATCCTCTCGAAGTCAGGGCGGCCGGCGCCGCTTGTCCAGCAAGGTCAATTTGCCCATGGAATGGGAAGATATCCAGCAGGCGCTGCAGGCCGGCATCAAATCCGCCGAGGCCTATCTCGTCTCGCCCTGGTTCTACATGCAGGCCGGCATCATTCTGGCCGCCGCGGGCCTGTCACTGGGCTTAGCGAGCTTCCTGCGTGCGCGGGTCAACCCGACCTCGCTGGGGATGGGCCTGCCGGCGCCGCTGCGTGCGCTGATCCGCATCCTGATGAACCGGGCCGACACGATCATCTTTGCGCTTCTGATCAGCATTTCCCGCGCGGTCATCGTCAAGACCGAGGTCCTGCGGCACGGCTATCTGCTCTCAATCGCGGCCAGCCTTGCGACGGCTTGGGTCATCATTCGTCTGGCGACCGGGTTGATCCGCAACGAATTCGTGGTCCGTGCGGTCTCCGTGGCCGCCTGGATCGTCGCGGCCCTGAGCATCATCGGCAAGCTGGATGAGGTGACGGAGTTGCTGAATTCCGTAGGCTTCATGATGGGTTCGGTCCGCGTCACCCCGCTGCTGATCCTCAAGGTCACTGTGTCGCTCGGCATCGCGCTCTGGCTGGTCAATGTGCTCAGCAAGTTCCTGGATACGCGGATTTCGCGCTCACGCGATTTGACGCCATCGGTTCAGGTGCTGCTGATCAAGATGGTGCGGCTTGTTCTTTTGATTGTGGCCGTCATCGTTGTCATGAGTTCGGCGGGCGTCGACCTGTCCGCCCTTGCGATCTTTTCCAGCGCCATCGGCGTCGGCCTTGGCTTCGGCTTGCAGAAGATCGTTGCGAACTTCATCAGCGGCGTGATCCTGCTGGCCGACAAGTCGGTGAAGCCCGGCGATCTGATCACCATCGGCGATGCGACCGGCCGTATCAGCGCGATGGACACCCGTTACATCTCGGTCGCCGCCGGAGATGGCCGCGCAATCCTGATTCCGAACGAGGACCTTATCACCCAGCGCGTGGTGAACTGGACCTATAGCAACAAGCATTTGCTGGTGAAGGTGATTTTCGCCACAAATTACGATGCCGATCCCAAGGTCGTGTGCAAACTTGCAATGGATGTCGCCACCAACTCCCCCAATGTCGCGGCGATCAATCCGCCATCCTGCCTTCTGACCGACTTCGCCGAGACCGGCATGAAATTCGCGCTGACCTTCTGGGTGGCCGATCTCGATATCGGCGCGGACAACGTCCGCAGCGAGGTGATGCTCAAACTGTGGGACGCGTTCAAGCACGAGAATATCCGCGTGCCGTATCCGGTTCGCGAAATCCGCGTGCGCGGCGGGGCGCTGCCGGTCGAGACAATCGTTGACACCCAAAGCTGATATCGATGCGCTTTGCCAGCGAACTCATCCCGGCAACCCTGATCCGCCGCTACAAGCGTTTTCTCGCGGACGTTCAGCTTGCCGACGGCAGCGTCATCACCGCGCATGTCGCTAATCCCGGCGCCATGACCGGCCTTCAGGCGGAAGGCGCGCGGGTGTGGCTGTCGAAGTCACCGAGCCTTGCGCGCAAGCTGCCTTATTCGTGGGAGTTGGTTGAAGCGGACTTCGGCACCGGCCTTGAACTGACCGGCGTCAACACCATGCATCCGAACCCGATTGTTGCCGAGGCTCTCGCAGCCGGTGCGATTCCCGAACTCGCAGGCTACGCCAGCATCCGCCGCGAAGTGAAGTATGGCCGCATCATCAACGGCAAGGGGTCGCGGATCGATTTCCTGCTGGAAGATCCCGCGCGGCCGCCCTGTTATGTCGAAGTCAAGAATGTGCATCTGATGCGCCGCGCCGGCGTCGCCGAGTTTCCGGATTCGGTAACGGCGCGCGGTGCAAAGCATCTGGGCGAACTGGCCGAGATGGCCGCTTCGGGCGCCCGTGCGGTGATGCTGTTCGTGATCCAGATCGGCTCGGCGCACTCGTTCGCCCTCGCCCGTGATATCGATCCGGCCTATGCCCGCGCGTTCGATAAAGCCCGCCAATCCGGCGTCGAGGCGCTGGCCTGGACCTGCCGTCTCACCCGCGACGAGATCGGGCTGGACCGCTCTGTTCCCATCGAGGGCTGAACCTTGCAAAAAAGCCCTGAAATCAAGCCCTGCACTGGAGCTTGGCAGCCCGGCGCGGCTGCCGCTTGCACTGGAGCCTGCATCCATTAAATTGAGCGGACATTCACTCCATCCCTCATTTGGAAACCAGACTGCGCATGACCTACGTCGAAGCCACTGACGCCTCACTCCGCAAAACCGGGCAGATCAAGCTGCACGGTCCGCAGGCCTTTGCCGGCATGCGTAAGGCGGGGTCGCTGGTCGCCAGGTGCCTCGATGAACTGGCAGCCATCGTGCGCCCCGGCATCTTCACTTCGCAGATCGACGATTTTGTCCGCAAGTTCGCGTTCGATCACAAGGCCTATCCTGCGACACTGATGTATCGGGGCTATCGCTACTCGACCTGCACCTCGATCAATCATGTGGTCTGCCATGGCATGCCCGGCGACCGTCCGCTCAAGGAAGGCGACATCGTCAACGTGGACGTGACCATGATCGTCGATGGATGGTATGGCGACTCGAGCCGCATGTATGCGGTCGGCGAGATTTCGCGCCGCGCCGAGCGGCTGATCGACGTCACTTATGAAGCGATGATGCGCGGCATCGCCGCAGTCAAGCCCGGCGCGACCACCGGCGATATCGGTCACGCGATCCAGAGCTTTGTCGAACCGCAGCAGATGAGCGTGGTGCGCGATTTCTGCGGCCACGGCCTCGGCCGCATGTTCCACGACGAGCCGAACATCATTCACATCGGCCGCCCCGGCGAAGGCGTCGAGCTCAAACCCGGCATGTTCTTCACCATCGAGCCGATGATCAATCTCGGCAAGCCGCATGTGAAGGTGCTTTCGGACGGCTGGACCGCGGTGACCCGCGATCGCTCGCTGTCGGCGCAGTTCGAGCACTCGGTCGGTGTGACGGCGGATGGCGTGGAGATTTTCACGCTCTCGCCCGGCAAGCTGGACAAGCCCGTCTTCAGCAAGTGATCGCACAGCCCTGATCACCTGGATGTACAAGTCGGTATATTCAAGCGACATTCCTGTCGTTTGAAACGCCACAAATGTATGTTGCAAATGGTGCAACTCACAGCGATGCTTGCAGCGTTTCGAGCACGCATCGCATCATGCCGACAAAGTCCAAAGAACCGCCCGACCCGTCTGGCTTTTCCGAAGCGCCGCATTATCATGGCCATCGCGAGCGGCTGCGCGATCGCTTTCGCGACGCTGGCCCCGATGCGCTCAGCGATTACGAGCTGCTTGAGATGGTATTGTTTCGCGCCCTGCCGCGGCGCGACGTCAAGCCGCTCGCCAAGGCGCTGATCGCGAAGTTCGGATCGTTCGCAGAAGTGGTCCATGCGCCTGAGCTGCGTCTGAAGGAAATCAGCGGGCTCGGCGACTCGGCCATCACCGAGATCAAGCTGATCGCCGCGACCGCAAGCCGTGTCGCCAAGGGGCAGATCAATACGCAGAAGACCGTGCTGTCGTCATGGTCATCGGTGATCGAATACTGCCGCGCCGCGATGGCCTTCGCCGACAAGGAGCAATTCCGGATTCTGTTTCTGGACAAGCGCAATCAGTTGATCGCTGACGAATTGCAGCAGGTCGGGACCGTCGATCACACGCCGGTCTATCCGCGCGAGGTGGTGAAGCGTGCGCTGGAGCTTTCCGCCACCGCGATCATTCTGGTGCACAATCATCCGTCCGGCGATCCGACGCCGTCGACAGCCGATGTCCAGATGACCAAATCCATCATGGCGATCGCAAGTCCGCTCGGCATTTCCGTGCACGACCACATCATCGTCGGCAAGAACGGCCATGCCAGCCTCAAGGGGCTGCGGCTGATGTAGTGACGTCTACTGCCGCGTCAGCAGCAACGGATCGGCGCTGTCGGGTATGCGCCGCCACTGCGCATTGTCATCGGCCTCAAAACGCCAGATCTCACCCTTCGCCGACTGCAGCAATAATTCCCCGCGCTCAATGCGCCACAGCGTCGGCGCGAAGGCTGTCACCAGCGGATCGCACTTCGGCTTGAGAAACACCGCGAAATTCTCCGGCGTCGCCTCGGTGTTGGTCAGCGTCAGACCGCAAATCGACTTGCCGCTGCCGCGCACCATCGTCCAGTCGCCGATCAACTGATCGGTCGACTTCGACAGGGCACGAGCCGCCGCAAGATTCTGCAGCAGATAGATCCCCTCGCCTTCGCGGCGGCCTTCGAAGATTCCGCTCTCGACTTCAGTGAAGTCGATCACCGACTCGCCTTTCGAGTCCTGCAACCGGACGAGATCGAGACCCTTGACGCTCCACGCCGTAATATTTTTCGCGAAGGGAAGCGCGTCGCCGCATCCCTTCTCCAGTTCGAGTTTCAAGCCTTGCGGAGAGGTTTCGTTCTTGAGCGTGACCACGCAGGTCTTGTCGCGCCCTGCCGTCGACAATTCCCACTGTCCCACCATTTCGCCGGTAAGCGAACGCGCATCCTGCGCCACGGCATTTGATGACCCTGCAATGATCGCCGTCATCACGAACAGACCCGAAAGCCAGCCCGACAACGATCTGCAGCGTGCAAGCACCATGGCGCGGGTCACGTCAGCGTCCCTTCACCGGCGTCTCGGCAATCGGCGTCAACGGAGCCTTGCCATCGAACCAGAGCTTGAGGTTGTCCACCACAAGCTGATCCATCGCATTGCGCGTGGTGATCGAGGCGGACGCGATATGCGGCAACAGCACCACGTTCTGCATCGCCTTCAACGCGTCCGGTACTTCCGGCTCGTTCGCGAACACGTCAAGGCCGGCGGCCATGATGGTGCCGTCCTTGAGCGCCGCGATCAGTGCGTCCTCATCGGCCACCGAACCGCGCGCGACATTGATGAAGACACCGCGCGGGCCAAGCGCTTTCAGCACATCAGCATTGATCATTTTCGCCGTCGAAGGGCCGCCCGGCGTGATCGCGATCAGCGTATCGACGTCCTTCGCCATCTCGATCAGGTTGGGATAGTGCTTGTAGCTGACGCCCTTGGCGGGATTGCGTGAGTGATAGACCACCGGCACCAGCGACGCATCGAGACGGCGCGCGATCGCCTGCCCGATGCGGCCCATGCCGACCATGCCGACCTTGCGGTCCCGCAGCGAGCCGGGGCTGAGCGGAAAACCCTTCGTGCTCCAGTGGCCCGCGCGCAGATAGCGGTCCGCCTTGATGAACTCGCGCAAGGTCGCGATCAAAAGGCCAAGCGCCGTGTCCGCGACTTCCTCGGTCAGCACATCCGGCGTATTGGTGACAATGATGTTGTGCCCGGCGGCATATCTGAAATCGACATGATCGTAACCGACACCAAAACTCGACACGATTTCGGTCTTCGGAAACTTCGCCAGCATCGCGGCATCGGCCTGCACCAGACCCGTAACCGCAATGCCGCGAATGCGCGCGGCAACGTCAGGCGAGATGCGGCCGAGGTCACGCTGGTTCTCGAATTTGTGGAGAACGAAGTTCGCGGGAAAGCCGTTGTCGACCACCGGCTTTGACGGGCCATAAATCAGCACATCGACCTTTTCCTGAGACCCGTTCGCAGCCATTAGTTATCCTTTCCAAGCGCACTTTCGTGCCAGCGTCGTAGCACAAGATACGAGGCCAGCGAGAGGCCTCCATAGATGACAATTCCGGCAATTGAGAGCAACAACAGCGCCGCGAACATGCGCGGAATATTGAGCCGGTAACCCGCCTCGGCGATGCGGTAAGCCAGTCCGGAGCCTGCCCCCGCCGATCCTGCGGCGATTTCGGCGACCACCGCACCGATCAGCGACAGACCTCCGGCGATGCGTAGGCCGCCGAGAATATGTGGCAGCGCCGAAGGCAGCTTCAGGCGGTAAAGGGTCTGCGTGCGGGATGCGCCATAAAGTTCGAACAGCCCGAGCAGGTTCCGATCCACCGAATTGAGACCGAGCGTTGTATTCGACAGCACGGGGAAGAACGCCACGATCCAGGCGCAGGTCACCACCGCGACATGCTGGGGAAGATAGATCAGGAGCAGCGGCGCGATGGCGATCACCGGCGTCACCTGCAGGATCACGGCATAGGGCAACAGCGCATACTCCAGCCATTTCGAACGGCTGAACAGGACCGCGAGCGCAATGCCGCCGATGGCCGCCGCGACAAAGCCCTGTACCGTGGTCAGGAGGGTGGTCAGCAGCGATCCCAACAGCAGCGGCCAGTCCTGAACCAGCGTCGCAAACACCACGCTCGGCGCAGGCAGGACATAGGTCGGAAGATTGTTGATGCGGACGACGGCTTCCCACACCGCAACACCGGCGGCCAGCGCCAGCAACGGCAGGGCAACCTTCGTGAAGCTGCTGGGAGCATCGTGCCGCGTCATGCCGCCGCTCCGCCCTTGCTGGCCCTGGCAAGCTCGGCGGACACCTCGCGGCAATACGCACCATATTCAGGCGACGTCCTGAACTCCTCACCACGCGGCTCCTGCGCATGAATGCGGACATCGCGCGCGATGCGTCCCGGACGCGGCGTCATGATCAGCACACGCTGGGACAGATAGACCGACTCGAACACCGAATGCGTCACGAACACGACGGTCTTGCGCAACTTGCGCCAGAGCATCAGCAGGTCGTTGTTCAGCTTGAAGCGGGTGATCTCATCCAGCGCAGCGAACGGCTCGTCCATCAGCAAAATGTCGGGATCGGTGACGAGCGCCCGCGCCAGCGACACCCGCATCTTCATGCCGCCCGACAGTTCGCGCGGATACACTTCCGCGAACTCCGATAGCCCGACCTGCGCCAGCGCCTGATCGACACGTTCGCGCGCATCGCCACGCGAGACATGCGCAAGATCGAGCGGAAGCTGCACATTGCCGCGCACGGTCGCCCACGGCATCAATGTCGGCTCCTGAAACACGAAACCGATATTGTGACGCGCGCCATCCTGCGCACCGCGTCCCTTCACATCGACATGACCAGCCGTGGGATCGCTGAGACCCGCGACAATCCGCAACGCGGTCGACTTGCCGCAGCCGGATGGCCCGAGCAGCGAAACAAACTCTCCGGTCCGTATCGTCAAGTTGACGGGGCCAAGCGCAACCGTGCCGTTGTCATAGACCTTGGTGACGTCGCGCAGCGACACCGCCAAGCCATCCGGCGGTCTGCCCTGCGCGCCATCAACCTCGAGAACCGACATGCCGGACAACCCGCAGCGTCAGTTTTTCGGCCGCAGGTCGAGACCCACCGCCTTGTTGATAAAACGCAGGGTGTAGGCCTTGCGATAATCGACATCGCGCCGCGTCACGCCGGCACGCACCATCTTGCCGAAGAACGCCGCCATGCGTTCGTCGCTCATCGCGCCGATCCCGTCTCTCAGAGTGTCGCCTGAATCGACGATGCCGTATTGTTTCATCTTGTCCACCGAATAGGCCAGCAGATCGTCGGTCATCTCCGGATTGGCTTTCTTGATCAGCGCATTGCCGGGAGCGTTGTTGCCATAGATGTAAGTGTACCAGCCGATGATCGAGGCATCGACAAAACGCTGCACCAGATCGGGCTTCTTTTCGGCATAGGCAATCCGCGTTTCGATCAGGGTCGAATAGGCATTGAAACCGTAATCGGCGAGCAGGATGACCGTCGGCGTGAACTTCGCCTGCTTCTCCACCGCGAACGGCTCGGACGTGACATAGCCCTGCATGGCGCTGTTCTTGTCCGCCAGAAACGGCTGCGCGTTGGATGTGTACGGCTTCACCTTGTCTTCGCTGAATCCGTATTCGGATTTCAGCCACTGGAAATAGGTCGGCATTCCCTCCTTGGACACGAACAGGGTCAGCGGCTTGAGGTCTTCCAGCTTCGTCACCTTCGAGGCGGGATGCGCGAGGAAAACCTGCGGATCTTTCTGAAAGATCGCCGCGACCGCGATCACCGGCACATTGTTGGCCACGGCGTCGAAGGATTGCAGCGAGTTCGCGCTCATGAAGAAATCGAGTTTGCCAGCGATCAGTTGAATGCGGTTGTTGACGTTGGGACCGCCGGGAACGATTTTGACGTCGAGGCCATAGCGCGCATAGGTGCCATCCGCCACTGCCTGATAGAATCCGCCATGCTCGGCCTGCGCGACCCAGTTGGTGCCGAACGACACCTTGTCGTGGCCAGCCGTGGTCTCCGCTTTCGCCGCTCCGCCCGTCACCAGAGCCACAACGATGGCAATTGCGCGCAGCAAACGGCTGGGTGGCATGATTGGACTCCGTGAGGCGATTTGCCCATGATGGGCGACGCCAAACTACTCTGCTAATCGATTCAAAGAAACGCCTGTTCGAAGAAACCGCTCCCGATGACCCCGAATTCCCTGCGCGACTGGACCGCGTTTCGTTCCGCTGAGATCGGCAAGGCCGAAGCATCCCGCTGGATCGCCGTGCTGCCGCTGGCGGCCACCGAGCAGCACGGACCGCATCTGCCGTTCGAAACCGATGTCCTGATCGCGCAGGCCTATCTTGCGCGTGTCCGGGCTATCCTGCCGGACGATCTGCCGGTGACGTTTCTTCCCATCGAGCCGGTCGGAATCTCCACCGAGCATATTGCCTGGCCCGGCACGCAAACGCTGGCGACCGACGCTGCGCTGAGCAAATGGATGATGCTGTGCGATGCCGTGGCGCAGACCGGCATCCGCAAGCTTGTCATCGTCACCAGCCATGGCGGCAACAGCGCCGCGATGGCGCTGATTGCGCAGGATTTACGTGCGAAGCATGACATGCTCGCTGTCTCGACAAGCTGGAGCCGTTTCGGCGCGCCTGAAGGAATGTTCTCCGCAGACGAACTGCGTTTCGGAATTCACGGCGGCGCTGTCGAGACCTCGATCATGCTCGCGGCTTTCCCCGATCAGGTGAAAGAAAACCGGATCGCGAATTTCGAATCCGCTGAAAAGGAAATGACGACAGAATTTCGCTGGCTCTCCGCCGGACGCCCCGCGCCGTTTGCCTGGGCGGCGCAGGATCTCAATCCGCTCGGCGTGGTCGGCGATGCCACGCTGGCCAGCGCCGCGAAAGGCAACGCGCTGCTGGATCACGGCGCGCGCGCGTTCGCCGAATTGCTCGACGATGTCCGCAAATTCGATCTCGCCCGGCTGGCAAACCGGCCCCAGATCCTGAAATAACAAGTCAAGCTATTGATAATTAATCATTTTTCCTGATTGAAAGATTCAGCAAAGAATCTTCGAACCTATTCCCATGTGCTCACCACCAATTGGCATGCGGTCCACACGGCCCGCCCCAAATCAAGGATGGAGAGTTTCATGTCGATCAAGACCAAGATTGCCGCTTTCGCAGTTGCCGCCCTGACCCTGACCGGTGGCATCGCCGCCAGCACCCAGCAGGCCCATGCCGGCAAGTTTCATCATCATCACCATGGCGTCGGCATCGGTGTCGGCCTCGCCGCAGGCGCCCTGTTCGCCGCCGCTGCCAGCGGTGCTTACGCCAACGACTACTACGGCTATCGCCGCTGCGGTTGGGTTCGCCAGTTCGACGCCTACGGCAACTACATCGGCCGCGTCCGTAGCTGCTACTGATCGAAGTTTGAGTTGAGTTCGGCGCGGCGCCTCATCCACGCCGCACCGACCCAAGGACCCGCCCGGTTGTCCCCCCGGGCGGGTCATTTTTTGCTACTTGCTGGAGCGCTTGCGCGGCACGGCAAGTATCCCTAGAGCCACGCCGTGTCGTCTGGTTGTCACACAGCAATGCCATGGATCACCGGCGATTTCCGCCGCCGCGCCCCGGCTGCTCATAAGTCAAACGAGCCCTTGAGAACCAGTCGCAAATACCGCCAAATGCCAGAAAGCGCGATGCTTTCCGGTTCCTCAATCCGCAGATGCGACCCCGTGTGCTGGCCGTCTCATGACTCTGACCCGACGCCGCAAATTCCTGATGAAAGGCGCAGTCGCGGGACTTGTGCTGGGAATGGCGACGGCTGATTCCGCGAAGGCCGCTGACGCAACAATGCCGCTCAAGGCCGCGCATGCTTCACCGGTGTACGACTGGAGCGGCTTCTATCTTGGTGGACATGCCGGTTATGGCGGCGGCAGCTTCGGGCCGGGCACCAATCCGCTGCCGCAGCAGGGTGTCTTCTTTCCGCACAGTATCACCGGACTGATCGGCGGTGCTCAGGCGGGCTACAATCTGCAGCTCGCAAACAGATGGGTGCTCGGCGTCGAGGCCGACATCTCATTCACGAGCCCGCTGGATCGGCCGAAGCTGGTGCCTGCGCCGTTCCACACCACGTTCGATTATTTCGGCACCGTGCGTGGTCGCGTCGGCTACGCTTTCGGATCATGGTTGCCCTATGTCACCGGTGGCGCGGCGTGGGCACGAACCCGCGTCGACCTCAACGATCTGGCTGGTGATGTGATCGGCAACAAATCACGCATGCATCTGGGCTGGGTCGCAGGCACCGGCGTTGAATTCGCACTCGGCGGCAACTGGAGCGGCAAGGTCGAATACAATTACATCGATCTCGGCACACGCACTTACGGACTCAGCGACGTGCCGCTGCCTGACGTCGCGGTCGATCCGAAAATCCATGCTGTCAAGGTTGGCCTCAACTATCGGCTCTGGGACACACCCCCATGGGTGACTGGCGCGGCGGTCAAGCCGCTGGCGCTGCCAGCGTCGAACGACTGGAATGTTCACGGCCAGACCACGCTGATCACACAGGGTTATCCGTCGTTCCGCGCGCCCTATCAGGGGCCGAACAGCCTGCCCGGCATCGGGCGCACGCGCGAGACATGGACTGTCGGCGCGTTTCTCGGCTGGCGGCTGTGGGAGGGCGGCGAATTCTACTTCAATCCTGAATTCGCGCAGGGCTTTGGCATCGGCAGCACGCTCGGCCTTGCGGGATTCTCCAATGGTGAAGCCCAGAAGGGCGGCGCGGAGTATCCAAAGTTTCGCGCGCAACGCTATTTCTTCCGCCAGACCTTCGGCCTCGGCGGCGAACAGGAAGACGTGGCCGATGCGGCCAATCAGTTGCCGGGCAAGCGCGACATCGACCGTATCACTGTGACGGTGGGACGCTTTGCCGTGGGCGATTACTTCGACGGCAACTCCTATGCGAAAGACCCGCGCGCCGATTTCATGAACTGGGCGATGTGGGCGTCCGCGGCTTACGATTTCCCGGCTGACCTGCCGGGCTTCACGCGCGGCGCGGTGGTCGAGCTTAACCGCAAGGACTGGGCCATTCGCGCTGGCCTGTTCCAGGTGCCGTCCGCGCCCAACAGCGATGTGCTGACTTTCAAGAGCGGCGGCGCGGTGGTCGAATTCGAGGAACGCCACACCATCTTCAGCCAGCCCGGCAAGCTGCGCGTCGGCGTCTTTGCCAACAAGGGCAACACTGCGAACTATCGCGACGTGCTCGGCATCAGCGCCATCAATCCCGGCCTCGATATCAATGACATCGTTCTCGGCGAGCGTCGCGAACGGACGAAATACGGTTTCTATGTCAATGCCGAGCAGCAAGTCACGACCGACGTCGGCATCTTTGCGCGCGCAAGCTGGAACGATGGGCAGAACGAAATTCTCTCGTTCACCGACATCGACCGCAGCGTGTCAGGCGGCGTCTCGGTCAAGGGCAGTTATTGGGGAAGGCCAACCGATACGATCGGCCTCGGCGGCGCCATTAACGGCCTGTCCGGCGCGCATCGCGACTTTCTCGCAGCGGGCGGCAAGGGCCTGCTGATCGGCGATGGCCGGTTGAATTACGGCAACGAGCGCATCTTCGAGACCTATTATGCGCTCGCGCTCAACAAGGCCTTCACCTTCACCGCCGACTACCAGTTGATCGCAAACCCAGCCTACAATGCGGATCGCGGGCCGGTTTCGATCTTCTCAGGCCGCCTGCACGGCGAATTCTAGCTTCTCAATGCGCGGCGACGGCCGCGACAACCGGCGCGGACGGCAGCACCGTCGGAAGCGGCGCAAAGGACTCCGCCTGCGCAAAAGCCCAGGCATGGAAGCGCGGATTGTCGACGTGGCCTTCCAGCAATTCACCGGGACGCAGTTCGGGATAAAGCCGCGCGAACGACAGCACATCTGTTCCCGATATACGGTGCGAAAAGTGGATCGGCTTGATGTCCTGCGGATGGCTCAATCCTGAAGCGGCGATCAGTTCCGCCAGCGCATGGAGCGTTGCATGATGATAATTGTAAACGCGCGTGGTCTTGTCAGGAACCACCAGCGCGCGGTTGCGCGTCGGGTCCTGCGTGGTCACGCCGGTCGGACAACGATCGGTATGACAGCTGAGCGATTGAATGCAGCCGAGCGCGAACATGAAGCCGCGTGCCGAATTGCACCAGTCCGCGCCGAGCGCCATGGCGCGCGCAACATCGAATCCGGTGGCGATCTTGCCCGCCGCGCCGATGCGGATGCGGTCACGCGCATTGATTCCGATCAGCGCGTTGTGGACGAAATTGACGCCCTCGCGCATCGGCATGCCGAGATGATCCATAAATTCCGCAGGCGCCGCGCCGGTGCCGCCTTCATTGCCGTCGACCACGATGAAATCGGGATAGATGCCGGTCTTCACCATTGCCTTGCAGATCGCAAGAAACTCCCAGCGATGACCGATGCAGAGCTTGAAGCCAACCGGCTTGCCACCGGACAGCCGCCGCATCTCGCCGATGAACTGCATCATCTCGATCGGTGTGGAAAACGCGCGATGAAAAGCCGGTGAGATGCAATCCTCGCCCATCGGCACGCCGCGAATGCGCGAGATTTCCTCGGACACCTTTGCAGCGGGCAACACGCCACCATGGCCCGGCTTCGCGCCCTGGCTGACTTTCAGCTCGATCATCTTGATCTGATCGTCGCTTGCGATCTTCGCGAACAGATCGGGATTGAATGTGCCATCGGGATTGCGGCAGCCGAAGTAGCCCGAACCGATTTCCCAGATCAGGTCGCCGCCATTCTCGCGATGATACGGGCTGACGCCGCCCTCACCCGTATCATGGGCGAAGTTTCCCTTCTTCGCTCCGGCATTTAGCGCGCGCACCGCGTTGGGGCTCAGCGCGCCAAAACTCATGGCGGAAATATTGAACACCGACGCCGAATACGGCTTGCTGCAATCCGGCCCACCGACCGTCACGCGAAAATGCTCGTCCGCGGGCGGTTTCGGCGCAACCGAATGGTTCATCCATTCATAGCCTTCGGCGTAAACATCTTCCTGCGTGCCGAACGGGCGCTTGTCGAGCACCATCTTGGCGCGCTGATACACCACCGCGCGTGTATCGCGGCTGAACGGTTTGCCATCCTTTTCACTCTCGAAGAAATACTGCCGCATCTCGGGCCGGATTTCTTCCAGCAGAAAGCGGATATGCGCCGAGATCGGATAATTGCGCAAAACGGCGTGGCTCTTCTGGAGCAGGTCGTGAATGCCGAGCACCGAGAGCGAACCGAAAATCGCAATCGGGATCGCAAACAGAACGATATCTTCGGGATCGTAAATCGCACCGCAGACCAGAAGCGCAGTGACGGCAATGCACAGCGTCAGGACAATGAAACGAGGCGAGAACATCAGCTCAAGAATCTGCATGAAAACCTCGCTGGCGAATCCGGCAACCACTCCGGCGGCGGCCCATACCTTGACGCCTTTCGTGACGCACGTCGATGGCGCGTTATGAACGGCTCCGATAGCTGGAAACTATACATCAAACCGCGGATTCATCGATATCAAGGAAGCCGGATGCGCACCGGAGCCTGACGTGATCCCGTCATATCGCTCGCATAGAATTGATCCTCGGCGTTAGTCCAGCGCCTTGTTGCACAGCAATATCATCAGATGGCCATAACCGGCTGGCAATCGATCAATGCCGATGAGGCTGCATCTCACCCGGAATGCCGCCCTTCTCCAAACCGCCGTTCGCAATCCAGTCCTCTGTGCTTTTGATCGCCCGCGCGATGTGATCGTCGGTGCGGGTGAAGTCATAAGGCGAGCCGACCAGCGGGCAAAGCGGCGGCACAACACAGTAATCGACGGTCGATTCGAGATATTGCAGCTCGACCGTCATCTGCCGCGCAATAAGCAACGTCAGCGCATGCAACGCAGTCGCTACGGCTCCGACCGGCGGTGCCTGCCCGGCACAGGCAAATCCGGTGGGCATGATAATCAGGCGTTCCGCGCCCTTGTCGATGGCGACCCGGATCGGCGTGTTGCTGGAAATCGCGCCGTCGGCGAGAAAGCGGTTATTGTGTTCGACCGGCGCAAACGCCCCCGGAATCGCCGTGCTGGCTACAATCGCTTCCGCGGCGGAGCCTTCAGACAGCACCACGGTTTCACCGGTCACGATGTCAGTGGTGACGATATGAACCGGGATGATCGCTTCCTCCAGCTTCCTGTACGGCAGATGATCCTCGATCAGCTTTCGCACACCGTCATGGGAGATCAGGAAATCGCGCCGCCAGAGGAATGACACGAAAGATCGCAGCGAGACCGGAAACACATCCTGCCGTGTCAATCCGCGCCAGATCTCGGCGAGTTTCTTGACACCCTCCAGCGACGGCGCGCCAGCATAATAGGCCCCGTTCATCGCGCCCACGCTCGAACCGACCACGAGATCGGCTGTCACACCGTGCGCGGCAAGCGCCTGCATCATCCCGACCTGAATCGCGCCAAAGCTTCCGCCGCCTGCGAAAACGAACGCTGTCCTTTTTGCAGTCTGGGCGCTCTTGCCGTGCATCCAGTTTCAGCCGTCTTCGCTTGCCAGTACGTCGCTGCAACAGGCTGCACGCGATGCGCCGGATTTATACCAACGCACCGCCAGAACGGGCAATCAAGATTGGTTGTTTGGAACGCCGCCTGACGCCGTTCCGGCATTTCAGCCGCTATCTGACGAACGAGCGTTTCGGATTCTTGTGCAGTGCGACTGCATCCGCTGCCGAGTCTACCTTCGGATAAAGCTCGCGCACCATCGGGTCGTGACCCGGAATGACGCGGTCGGGATGACCCGCAAGCCGCTCGACTGTCCGCCAGCCCTGCATCATGTCGCCGAGGTTGTAGAGAATCGGAAACGGGTTGCCGCGATGCATGTTGCCGTAATAGTGCGCGGCATCGGAGGCCAGCACCACCGGCCCGCGGTCGGTTTCCACGCGCACCACCTGCAGGCCATCCGAATGTCCGCCGACATGATGCAATGTCACGCCCGGCGCGATCTCGGCATCGCCATTATGAAACATGACGCGATCGCTATAGACATGCCGCACCATCAGCGTGACGTCTTCGACGGAGAACGGATGACGCAGCAGGCCATGGCACATACAGCGGCCGGTGGCGAATGCCATCTCGCGGTCCTGCAGATGAAACTTCGCCTTGGGAAAGAGATCGAGATTTCCAGCATGGTCATAGTGCAGATGGGTGATCACAACGTCGCGAATGCTGTCGGGCGCAACACCGAACTGCTTCAACGCGTCTGCGGGATTGATGGTGAGTGCGCGCGAACGCTCCTTCGCCGCCACGTCGTTGAAACCGGTATCGACCAGAATATTGCCCCCCTGGCCCCGGATCAGCCAGACAAAGTAATCGAGGTCGGTGCCTTCGTTATGAATATCTGGCGTGAGATAATTCTGGTGTGGCTGGCGTCCGGTCATGGTGGCGTAACGGATCGCATAAATCTCGCTGTGATCGGCCAAGGCGTTCCCCGTCGGCTGTTGTTTTGCCGACACTGTGCACATCACAAACCTTCGCGACAAGCCGCGTGTGGGAATGGCCGCCCTTACGCCAACGCCGTGGAATAGATTGTCATTGCGCCGATGGCGATGGTGACAATGCCGACCACGGCCTGCAGGGAGCGATTGGCCCATGTCAGCCATCTTGCCGATGCGGCCAGCGGCACCGCGATCACGGCGGACAGCGCGCCCATCCCCAGCATCGAGCCTATTCCGAACAGCAGAATGTAGAGCAGGGCATGCAGCGGATTCGCGAATTGCGATGCGACCAGCACCAGCAGCGCAGCCGAGCCGGCCATGCCATGCATCAGCCCGACCAGAAGGGAACGCCACTGGAAGCCATGCTCATGATCGTGGGTGCTGCGCTGATGCGGGACAGCGTCCGCGCCATGGCTGTGCACATGAAGATGTGCAGTACCGTCGCTGTGCCGATGCTGATGGAAATGCACCCGGTCGCGCCACAGCCGCCACAACACATGGGCACCGAGCCCGACCAGCATGATCCCGACCGCCGTTTCCAATGGCCCCGCGATATGCTCGGGAATCACATGGCCAAGCAGAATGGCGACACCCGCAAAGACAAACAGCGTGATGGTGTGACCCAATCCCCAAGTCAGTCCATGCCTGACAATGTCACGGACATTCGAGCGCCGCGCGGCGATGCTGGACACCGCCGCGATATGGTCCGCTTCGAGCGCATGCTGCATCCCGAGAAGGAAACCAAGACCTAGAATTCCGAACATTCGTCTGTCGATCTCATGTGGTGGGCGCGACCTTAGAGACTCTTTCAACCGTGTTGAAGCAAACTCTTTGCATGGGTCAAAACTGGCCCGCCACGGTGAGCCTGACGGCGAACGGTTCGACAGGATGCAGCACGCTATCCATCACGCCGGTCTGGCAAACCGCCGCTGGCGGCGGCGCACCGGATCTGCATTGCGCATACAGCGCGTCGGTCTTCAGCAGCGACCCGTAAGCATAGGTGATCTGGTCGGACTTGCTGTCCGTGAGATTGTAGGCATCGAGCTGGATGCGCCAGCCATTGTCGAACCGGTAGCCGACCTGCCCGTTGAGAAGTCCCGTCCCCGGCGACATGAAAGCGCCATCCTCGGTCAGCGGACGCGGCCCGAAATAGCGATAGCGCAGCGCGCCGAACCAGCCAGTCTTCTCGCCAAGCCGGATTCCCGTCGAGGCGATCATATTGGGCGCGCCCGGAATGTAATTGCCCGGTGCGTTGCCGATCTGCGCCTGCGGATATCCGGCCAGTTCGGCATAGGCCGCCGCCTGCGCGGAGTTATTGCCACGGAAGCGTGCGTGAGTCATGGCAAGATCGCCATCGATCTGCAGCCATGACACCGGCTTGTAATGATTGCTCCACTCGAAGCCGTAGCGGCGGCTCGGACGGCTCGGCTCGGTATCGCCCGCATCGCCGACGAACAAAATTTCCGACGCCGAATCCAGCACGAACAGGCTGAACGAACTGTCGAGGCCGGGAATGATCTTCGTCCGCACACCGACTTCTGCGCCGCGCGTCCTGACCAGAAACGGCGACGCATCAACCGGCGATCCATCGGATGGCGATTCCTTGATCGTGATGCCGCGCGCATCGTTGCTGTGAAAACCCTCGCCGGCATTGATGAAGAACTCAGTTTTGTTGAACGGCCCGAATACAAGGCTCATTTTCGGGCTGCCGATGGAGGCATTGGCGTTCCCGGAATTGGCCGGCGTCAGCAGCGAATTAACATTGGCGTTATAGACATCGCCGCGATAGCCGAGCGTGGTGCGCATCCAGTTCGTCCAGTGAACCGTGTTCTGGATGTAAAGCCCGACACTGGCTTCCTTCACCTTGTCGTTGCGGGTGCCGGACCAAAACTGCCGCTGGTAGGTGTTCGACAGCGCGACCTTGATGTCATCATAGCGGCTCTGGAAACCGATCTCGGTCTGCATCGGCAGACCCGCAAACATCGTGTTGAACGTGTGCGAGGCATTCACGCCCGCCAGCACGCGATCGTCGCGCTGGTGAAACTGGTCGCCATATTCCGCACCATTCACCGGTTCGTTCAGGAAGAAGGTGAAATTGTTATAGAGATCGAGCGAGCTTTTGATGGCGTAGAAATTGATCCTGGACGAGCCGTCCTTATCGGTCTGCGCCCATCGGCCCGACACCGAAAAGCGGTCGGATCGTCCGCCGTCGGTCGGATCGAGCGCGCCGTAAAGACCGACCTGTCCCGATGTGATCGCACGCAACGGGATCTGGTCGGTCGAATTCCAGCGATTGGCATAGGCCATGCCGGTCAGCGAAAAGCCGTTGGCTGCGGTGCCTTCCGTGTAGCGCACCACTGCGTTGAGCTTGCTCAGCTTGTCGGGATTGTCCCACGGCCCGTTGTAGGTGTTGACCTCTCCGGTCACCAGCAGGTTGCCATCGCCCACCTTGGTGGAGGTGATGCCAAGGCCGCGGCGATAGCCGAAACTGCCGACGGTCGTCAGTGCCATGGTTTTCTGGATGGTGTCGATCAGCCCGATATGCACCGCACCGACAGATGAAAAATCGCCCTCGTCCGCGAAGTACGGACCCTTGCGGATGTTCACCGACCCGATCAGTTCCGGAATCAGGAAGTTCAGATCGGCATAGCCCTGCCCGTGGCCATGGGTGCGCATGTTGACCGGCATTCCGTCGACGCTGATCGCCAGATCCGTTCCGTGATCGAGATTGAAGCCGCGCAGAAAATACTGGTTGGCTTTGCCGTCGCCGCTGTGCTGCGTGACAATGAGACCCGGCACGACTTCAAGCGCTTCGGCGGGCCGCGAGAATGGCCGCGCGTTGACCTCTTCACCGCTGACATTCTTTTCGCTCGCGGATGTAGCCGATGCTTGACCGGCACCCTCCTTCACATCAGGACTTGCCGCTGTCGCAGGCACCGTCTGCGGTGCACCGCGGCGCGGCTGTTGCGCCCGCCGCGCCGTCACATTGACGGGAGGCAGCGAGGAGTCCGCCGTCACGTCCACGCTTTGCGAAAACGCATCCTGCGGCGCTGCAATTATTCCGGCGAACGCAATGCCGATCACCAGCGTTGTCCGATAGAGTCGTCGCGCGCCACAACGCGCACCACGGCAACCCGCGCCCGCTCCGCGGCATCTCAAACGCAACCGTTGAATGGAAATGCCCCCGCACATCGACCTGAACCGGCAGGGCACGCTCGCACGCGCAGTATGATATTGTCAATTATTCATCATACTATCGACTGCGACCACCTCCGTGGTATTGCCGGAACACCGGGACACCGATGAAAACCCTGTTGCCGCGCGGAGCGCCTTCCGTGATGATGCATAGCTCTCATGCGCGATGCCTTGCCCCGTGCAAGGCTTTGTTCAAGATCGGCAATCCGGAAACATCCGGCAAAGAAAACGCCGCGGTCAGCGGCGCAACACATATCCGGGAGGATAAACGTGGCCCTGAAATTCCATCGATATGCCTTGCTCGCTCTCATGGCTGGCGCACTTGCGGCCGGACAGGCTCAAGCCCAGAACTGGCCGGAGAAACCCGTCACCTTCATCGTGCCCTTCGCCGCCGGCGGCGGCACCGATGCCTTCGCCCGCCCGCTTGCGGCACAGCTCGACCACCAGTTGGGAACCCGCGTGCTGATCGAAAACCGCGCAGGCGCTGGCGGCACTGTGGGCGCATCGCAGGCCTCGAAGGCCGCGCCAGACGGTTACACCTTCTTCGTCGGCGCAGCGCATCACGCCATCGCTCCTGCGATCTATCACAACCTCGATTACAATCTTGAGAAAGATTTCATCCCGGTGGCGCTGATCGCGCGGCCCCCACAGGTGATCGTCGTCAATCCGGGCAAGGTCGAAGCAAAAACTCTTTCGGAGTTTATCACCTTCCTTCGCGCCAATCCGGACAAGCTGAACTACGGCTCGGCGGGTGCGGGAACGACGCATCATCTTGCAGGTGAGTTGTTCAAGATCCTGACCAAAACACGCATTCAGCATGTGCCTTATCGTGGCGCAGGCCCGGCCATGGCCGATCTTGTCGCCGGTCACGTGCCGCTGGTGTTCGATGGACTTGGCACGTCCGCGCCGCAAATTCGCGGCGGGCATTTGCGCGCGCTTGCGGTTGCAGCCCCGACACGGGTGCCGAGTTTCCCGGATGTGCCCACCGCTGCGGAAGCGGGCGTACCGGGATACGAGGTTTCAACCTGGTATGGAATCTTCGCACCGAAGAACACGCCGCCCGCGATTGTCGAGCGCATGACCAAGGAACTTCAGAAGGCCTTGCAGACAGCGACGATCAAGGATGCGTGGGAGAAGAACGGCTCCGACGTTCCTGATGTGACGGGCGCAGCCTTCGCGACCATGGTCGCGTCCGAAACTGTGCGCTGGCAGAAGGTGGTCACCGAAGCCGGTGTCAAGCTCGACTGATCGCAGCACAGACTCGCATCGTCACCGCCGGTTCGCATCGTCACGAACTGGCGGTGATCACGATTGCAAATGAATGCGAGATGAATGGCGATCCCGGGAAGACTCGAACTTCCGACCTGCGGTTTAGGAAACCGCCGCTCTATCCGGCTGAGCTACGGGACCGGTCTGACATCCTGCCGAAGATGAACGGCAGAAGCGCCTAAAACTTTCGCAATTCCATATCAGACGCCGCGCGCGACCGCCACCCCGCCTTGTAACCGTCATATCGACACACTACTCTTCGCGAAGAGGGGCATTCGACAGGAGACGACAATGGGTTTGCTCGACATTCTCAACGGCATGCAGAACGGACCGCGCGAGCCTAGCGCTTCCGGCGATAGCAAAGGCGGGATGTCGCCGATGACCATGGCGATCCTCGCTCTTCTGGCCTACAAGGCCGTCAAGCATCTCGGCGGCAGCCATACCGGCGCAAGTCCTGCCGGCAATGCACCATCACCTTCAACACCGACACCATTGCCTGGAACGACAACCGCCAGCACCGGCGGACTTGGCAGTGGACTTGGCGGCGCGCTTGGTGGCGGACTCGGCGACTTGATGAAAGGTCCGCTCGGCGGTGCCCTTGGCGGCCTGCTTGCAGGCGGCGCAGCGGGCAGCGTCCTCAGCGGCGGACTGAACGATCTGCTGAAACAGTTTCAGGATAACGGCCACACCGAGACCGCGAATTCGTGGGTCAGCCCCGGCCCCAACAAGCAGATCTCGCCCGGCGATCTCGCCTCCGCGCTCGGCGCCGACCAGATCAACACGCTGTCATCGCAAACTGGCCTGTCGCGCGATGAACTGCTCTCCGGTCTGGCGAAGCAATTGCCTGACATCATCAACCAGCTCACGCCCGACGGCCGTTTGCCGACGGAGCACGAAGCGTCGCGCTGGATCTGATCGCATCACGACAATGCGTGGAGCGATATCATTCGCTCCACGTTGACGGCGAATGCTCTTTTGATTGAGGCACAAGGACACCAGCAATGCTTTATATTCTTATCGTCGGCGCGGTCGCAGGCTTTCTCGCGCGTCTCCTGTCGCCCGGCCCCAACAATCCGACAGGTTTCATCCTGACCATCGTGCTCGGCATCGCCGGTGCGTTCCTCGCGACCTTTATCGGCCAGGCCATCGGTCATTACGGACCGAACCAGGGCGCCGGATTCATCACGGCCACCATCGGTGCGCTGGTGGTGCTGTTCATCTGGAACAGACTGGTCGCGCGCGGGGTCGTCTCCGATCCCGGCAACAAGATCTGAATCGATAGCTCCGCCTGATCAATTCCGCTTGGGCAGAACGGCCGGCCCGAGATGCGCGCCCGCATCGATCCGCACGATTTCACCAGTCATGCTGCGCGATGCGGGGCTCGCAAGGAAGCACACCAACTCGGCGACGTCGTTCGCAGTCGTCGCCAGTTGCAGCGGTGATTGCGTTGTCACCATCTCGCGAATTTTCCCGGCAAGCTCCGGCCCGCGGCCCTTGGTGAACCACGGCGTATCTATATAGCCGGGGCACACCGCGTTGACGCGGATCAGCGGCGCGAGCGCACGCGACAGGGACAGCGTCATGCTGTTCAGCGCGCCTTTGCTGCCGACATAGGCAACCGACGAGCCGATCCCCGCGACACCCGCGATCGACGACACATTCACAACGGACGAACTGCGCCCGGAATGCTTTGCGCCGGCCTCCAGCAGCGCGCGCGTCGCACGGATCATCTGAAACGGTCCGACGGCGTTTACCGCATAGATGCGCTGGAAATCTTCCGCGGAAAGCCCATCGAGATCGCCATGGTCGACATGCTTGGTCGTGCCCGCATTGTTGATCAGGCCATCGAGCCGTCCCCATGAGGACGCTGCGGCTGCGATCTTCCTGCAATCTTCATCGCGCGATACGTCGCCCTGCACCACCACCACATCGGCAGCGCCGGCGCTGCGGCATTCATCGGCGGTCTGCTCGGCCTCTTTCTGGCTCGACGCATAATTGATGACGAGGCGCGCACCCTCCTTCGCCAGCAGCAACGCGGACGCAGCGCCAAGGCCCGAGGCCGAACCCGTGACAATGACATTCAAACCGACCTTGGCCATTTGGTATCCTTCTTGGGAAGCTGGAGTTGCGCGCAATCTAACGGTCCTTCTCAAGCCGTGACAGCGATTTTCAGGCCTGTCCGTGGCCGGAATGGCAGATACGCGAACGCACGCTTATCACCCCCGCCCGGCGATCAGCGCATCGACGATGGTGACACCCGCGCCTTCTTCATGAACGCGGACCGGATTGATCTCGATCTCGGAAACGCGGTCCTTCAACCCTGCGGCCAATTGCGAAATCCGCGCGATCAATGCAGCCAGTGTCGCTATGTCGGCTTTCGGCGCGCCGCGAAATCCGCTGAGCAGCGCAGCGGATTTCAGCTCGCCGATCATCGCGGCGGCTTCAGCGTCATCCACCGGCGCAGGGCGATAGATCACATCCCTGAACAGTTCGGTCGCAACACCGCCGAGGCCAACCATCACGATGGGACCGAACGTGCTGTCGTTGACCGTGCCGACAATCATCTCGACACCGGGCGCAGCCATCGGCTCCACCAGCACACCGTCAATTTTGGCATCCGGTCTGTAATTGCGCGCACGCACAATCAGGTCATCGAAAGTTGCGGAGGCCTCATTGATGTCACGAACATTGACACGGACACCCCCCGCTTCGCTTTTGTGCGGAAGGTCGCGCGACTGAATTTTCATGGCCACGGGAAATGCCACGCCGGAGAGCGCGCCAGCGAGTTGTGCTCGGTCCTTGACCAAATGCCCTTCCGGCACGGAAATTCCAGCCTCGCGCAGCAGCACCTTGCTTTCGTATTCCGAAAGCTTTTCCGGCACCGGCCCCGCCGGAAGCGTCAGCTTCGGCATCTCGCGTGGATGATGTTTCAACGTAAAGCGGCTTCGGCTGACAAGGCGGCTGACGGCACGGCCGAATGCCGCGATGCCTGGAAACGCCACGATCCCGGATGCCGCGAGTTCAGTCCGCGCGAACTGCGAAGGCAAGGTGTAGGTGAAAAACAGGATCGGCTTTCGCTGCGCTTCGATCAGCGGCTTGACTTCGTCCCGTTTCACCGGAATGCGCATCTCGCTTGAGAGCGACACCACGACAACGATGACATCCACCTCGTCCGATCGCTCCAGCAGTTCGACAATCTTCTGCAGCCCGCCGCTATGCACCGCCTGCGCCGTGATATCGACCGGATTGCGCGGCGAACCATAGGAGGGGATCAGCGCGCGCACCTGCGCTTGCAACGCGTCAGATAACTCCGGAAGCTGCAGTCCTTCCGCTGCAAGCGTGTCCGCCATCCATGCGCCTGCCCCGCCGGACACGGTGACAATGGCCACCCGATCCCCGCGCGGCAGCGGCGCACTGGCAAAAGATGCTGCAATGGCCACCGCCTCATCCAGATCGTGCGAGACGATGAATCCGTACTTTGCAAATACGGCGTCATAAGCTGCCGTCCATCCCGCCATGCTGGCCGTGTGAGACGCCGCGGCACGCTCGCCCGCGCCGGAGCGGCCCACTTTGGTCACGATCACCGGCTTGCCGCTTTCGGCGGCGCGCTGTGCGGCAGCCACGAACATCTGCGGATCGCGAATGCCTTCGATGAACATCAGGATGACGTCGGTGTTCGCATCCTGCGCCATGTAATCGAGGAATTCACCCGCCGCGAGATCGGATTCATTCCCGGTGCTGATGACATTGCTGACGGCAACGCCCATCGCCTTGGCCCGGTTATAAATCGCAAAGCCGATGCCGCCGCTCTGGGCGATGATGCCGACCCGGCGCGGCGTTGCCAGCAATCGCGGCGCATCCGGCTTGACGTCCACGGTCGGACTGAATGTCGCGGCGATCCGCTGCGGCTCGTTGTAAAAACCTTCCGCATTCGGCCCGGAGATGCGCATGCCGGTGCGCGTCGCAAGCTCAGCAATCTCCGCCTGCATGTCCGCGCTCTCGCCGCCCTCCTCCGCGAAACCAGAGGAAATCACGATGGCGTTCCTCACACCTGACGATGCACATTCTTGCAGCGCGCCAAGCACCGCGCGGGCAGGAATGATCACGATGGCCAGATCGATGGGTTTTCCAACCGCGGCGAGCGACGGATAGCACTTGAGATCGCCGATGCTCTCATAGGATGGATTGATGGGATAAATTGCGCCGCCAAATCCATTCCTGCGCAGGAAAGTCAGCAGCAGGCCGGGGATTTTCTTCTCATCCCGCGATGCGCCGATGATGGCGATGCTGTTCGGCGCAAAGAACGTGTCCAGCGGATGTTTCGGCATTGCGCTTAGGCCGTGATCCGGAAATCGACACCCCCAAGGACGAACGTGTCGCCTGTCACCGCGTGCCCACGCGCCTGCGCGGCGCGCAGTACAGCAGCCGGATCGCGCACGCGAAAGGCAAGCCCGCTCATGATTTCATTCTCACCCTTGACGACGTTGATCCTGCAGTTGCCAAGATCGATCTCCGTGCCCGCTGCAGGAACGCCAATGATGCGGCCCCAATGGCTCGCAAGTCCCTGCGGATCTGGACTGGAGAGGGTGACATCCGTGAGCGCCAGGGTCACATCGTCGCTGATCGCCTTGTGCCAGTCAGGCCCTGCCGGCGGATAGGGGCCGCGACGATTGTCGCTACCAGTGGTGTGATTGAATTCGATGAAGGCCGCGCGGCAATCGCGCGGATGAAGCTGCACGCCAAGATACGGCGAACGATCTATCACATGCGAAGTCCGCACACCCATCGTCTCGGCATTCTTTTGCCGCTCACGCGGATCGGCGCAGGACAGGATCGCCATGTAGCCGCCGCGCCCGCCGGTCTTCTCAATGAAGCGCCCGGCGGCGGTGCCATCCTGAAACGGAGCCACCACTTCAAGCAGGATGTCATCGACGGGCAGCAGCGCGTTTTTGAGGCCGTACCGCGCAACATTGGGATCGCGATAGCAAACCGTCAGTCCCATGATCGCGGCGATGTCGCCGACCACCGGCTCAAGATGCGGCGCGACCAGACAAATCTGCCGCATGCGTGTGGTGCCGGTCATGGGGGCGCTCCTTGTGTCGCTCTTGTTCTTTGACTAACGATTTCTTTGCCGGGTGTGATGACACCTCAGTGTCCTTTGAACACCGCCTTGCGTTTTTCCATGAAGGCTTTCGCAGCTTCTCGATGGTCCGCCGTTTCGCCACAGCGGGTGTGATGCGCGGCCTCGGCGTCAAAGCAGGCTTCCAGCGAGAGCTGCTCGGCATTGTTGATGTTGCGCTTGATGTAACCGAGAGTCACGCTCGGTCCCTGCGCCAGCGACATCGCAAGTTCGGTTGTGGCGTCCGCCACCTGATCGTCCGGAACGACCTTGGTGACTATGCCGAGTGCAAGTGCTTCCTGCGCCGTCAGCACCGGAGAGAGCAAATAGAGTTCACGCGCCTTGGCGCTGCCGAGCATCTGCGTGAGGAAATAAGTGCCGCCGTAATCGCCGGAGAAACCGACCTTGGCGAAGGCCGTCGTGATCTTGGCTGAAGCGCCCGCGACACGCAGATCGCAGGACAGCGCGATCGACAGGCCCGCGCCCGCTGCCGCGCCGTCGATCTGCGCCACCACGGGTTTCGGCAATTCATGCAGCAGCCGCGAGATTTCCATACCCTTGCGCAGATTGGCGCGCTTGGTCTCGTAGGTGAGTTCGGACTTGTTCTCGGCCATCGACTTGACGTCGCCGCCGACGCAGAAGGTGCCGTTCGCGCCGCGCAGCAGCACCGCTCGCACTTCGGTATCGTCCGCCGCCCGCCGCGCCGCCTCGATCAGGTCCGCCGACATTTCCGCGTTGATCGCATTGCGGCGGTCGGGCCGGTTCATGGTGATGGTCAAAAGACCGCGATCGAGGCTTTGCAGGACGGTGCCGCTCATGAGGATTTTCCTGTGCTGAACAAAGAACAAGCGCCGGCCGCAGCCGGCGCTTGCGATGACGTTACTTCTTGATGAACGGGCAGCGCGACGCGTCGAGCGACTGGAACGCCTGATCGCCGGGAATGGTGGCGAGCAGCTTGTAGTCGTCCCAGCGCGCCTTCGATTCCGACGGCTTCTTCACCTCGAACAGGTACATGTCGTGAACCATGCGACCGTCCTCGCGGATCTTGCCGCCCTTGGCAAACATGTCGTTGATCGGCGCCGATTTCATGATCTTCATCACCGCAGCCGAGTCCGTGGTGCCGGCTTCCTTCACGGCCTTCAGATAGTGAAGCACCGAGGAATAGACGCCCGCCTGCGCCGAAGTTGGCACGCGCTTGACGCGCTCCTGGAAGCGCTTGGTGAAGGCGCGGGTATCATCGTTCAGGTCCCAGTACCAGGCTTCCGCCAGCACGAGGCCCTGCGCAGTTTCAAGTCCGATGCTGTCGATATCGGTGATGAAAGCCAGGAGCGGCGACATCTTCTGTCCGCCCTTCATCAGGCCGAATTCCGCGCCCTGCTTGATGGCGTTGATGGTATCGCCGCCTGCATTGGCGAGGCCGATCACCTTCGCCTTCGAACTCTGGGCCTGCAGCAGGAAGGATGAGAAGTCCGACGTATTGAGCGGATGCTTGACGGTGCCGAGCACCTTGCCACCCATCTTGGTCACGACGGCGGACGTATCCTTTTCCAGATCCTGCCCGAACGCGTAGTCGGCCTGCAGGAAAAACCACGTATCAAGTCCTGCCTTCACGGCGGCAAGGCCGGTCGAGTTCGCCTGCCCGAACGTGTCGAACACATAATGGACCGTGTAAGGACCGCAGGCCTCGTTCGTCAGGCGGATGGAGCCCGGACCGTTGAACATGATGATCTTGTTGCGCGCCTTGGCGATCTCGTTGGCGGCAAGCGCAGTGGCGGACGCAGCGACGTCGACAATTGCTTCAACGCCCTGATTGTCGAACATGTCGCGCGCAATGCTGGATGACAGATCGGCCTTGTTCAAATGATCCGCGGCAATGATTTCGATCTTGCGGCCGAGCACTTCGCCGCCGAAATCCTCAGCGGCCATTTTCGCGGCGGTTTCACTACCGGTGCCGGTGATATCCGCATAGAGACCCGACATATCGAGAATGGCGCCGAGCTTCAGCGGCGGCTTGCCTTGCGCCATGGCAGCGCCTGAACCCAGCACCAAAGCGGATGAAAGAAGGGTCGCGAGAATTTTCTTCAATATAGTTCTCCCATAATCGATGCCGCACTTCGGCGGCGGCATCTTTCATTGATTTCATCATGGCGCAACCTTGCAGCGGCAGCAAGCAACCGGCGGCACGCATGCTGTGCCCTTGACTCGCGCTGGCAACGGACAACACATTCCGCATGTCGGAACTGATTTCAGAACGTCTCCCTCAGCGTATGACATGAGCTGATAGCGTGGTGATGAATCGCCGCATCTCGATGATCGTCTGCTGCGCACTGCTGTTGATCGCGGGCGGCAGCAAGACACTTCACGCCGCGTGCGCGTTCGCGCATCAAGGCGAAGGCCGTGTCAGCACCGTGCTCGATGCCAGAACGTTTCGCCTCGATGACGGACGCGAGGTGCGCCTTGCCGGCATCGAAGTTGCGGACGATGCAACCGAGCGCAGCAAGGCCGTGCTCGCAGGATTGATTGTCGGCCGCGCCGTGACGCTGCATGGCGCGGACGACACCCCGGATCGCTACGGGCGCCAGCCTGCCTTCGTTGTTCCGGAGGGGTCGGACAGGCCGGTCCAGTTTGACCTGCTAACCCGAGGTGACGCCTTCGCCTCGCCTACGGTTCGCGACCAACCCTGTTCCCGCGCGCTGCTGGCTGCGGAAGCAGCGGCCCGTGCGGCAAGACGCGGCATCTGGGCCGGCTCGGCTGCCTTAAAAAACGCGAAAAGCGCCGACGATATTTCGACCAGACGAGGACGTTTTACCGTTATTGAGGGGACTGTTTCGTCGGCGCGGCTTGCTGGCGCGACATTTTATGTCAATTTCGGACGCCGGTGGACACGGGACTTTGCCGTGACTATTTCAAGGCGCATGATGGCCTCGGTCGAGGCGGCCGGGATGGACCTTAAGTCTCTGAAAGACAAAAGAGTTCTGGTCCGTGGCTGGATTGAGACGCGCAGCGGGCCAGGACGAGGACCAAGGATTGAGGTCACGCAAGCCGGGCAGATTGAGGTAATTGACGCAGCCGGGCCGGGGAACGGCCTGACTGCGACGGCAACAGTGCCTGAAGATGAGGGCAAATAGAGGCGTGGCAGCATCTGCGAGCCAGGACGACCCGAAGAGATCCCGCCGCGCTGTCGCGGCGGCGCTCCTTTGCGTGTCCCTTTCGCTCGGTGCCTGCGGTGACCTTGGCCGATTCCAGACCGCATCCAATCCCGGCTTTGTGCCGGTCAAGCCGAACAAACCTGCGGCGCAGACCCCCGCCACCGAGCGCGAACACAGCCGCATCCTGTCATCCTATGGCGGGTCCTATGACGATCCCCGGCTGGAAGCGCTGATCACCAAGACCGTCGATCGCCTTGTCGCGGCGTCCGAGCGGCCCGATCTCGCCTACAAGGTGACGATCCTGAATTCCGGCGCGGTGAACGCGTTTGCCCTTCCCACCGGCCAGCTTTATGTCACGCGCGGATTGATCGCGCTCGCCAGCGACACATCGGAATTGTCGTCGGTACTGGCGCATGAAATGGCGCATGTGCTGGCCAAGCATGCCGCGATCCGCGAGGACCAGGCCAAGCAGGCCGCCGTCGTGACCCGCGTGGTCGCCGAAATGGGCAGCGACGCCGACATGAATGCGCTGGCGCTGGCGAAAACAAAACTGACCATGGCGAGCTTTTCGCGCTCACAGGAATTCGAGGCCGATGGCATCGGCGTCGGCATCGCCGCGCGCGCCAAGTTCGATCCGTTCGGCGCATCGCGCTTCCTCACCGCGATGGAGCGCAACGCCGCGCTGAAAGCCGGACGCACGCCCGCCGATCCGCGCTCGCTGGACTTCCTGTCGTCGCATCCCGCAACACCTGAGCGTGTGCAGAACGCGCAGGCCAGTGCGCGCCAATTCTCATCGCCGGAAGGCGGCGAACGCGATCGCGATGCGTATCTCTCCGCCATCGATGGTCTCGTCTATGGCGAAGACCCGAGCGAAGGTTTTGTGCGCGGACGACGTTTCCTCCATCCCAAGCTCGGCTTCACCTTCCAGGTGCCGGACGGCTTCGTGCTGGAGAACACAGCGCAGGCCGTGGTCGGCGTGCGCGAAGGCGGCACACAGGCGATGCGGTTCGATGTGGTGCGCGTGCCCGCCGAACAGACTCTCGGCGACTATCTCAATTCCGGCTGGATGGAGAATGTCGACAAGGCGTCGACGGAAGACACCAGCATAAACGGCTTTCCATCAGCCACGGCGACCGCCGCCGGCGACCAGTGGCAGTTCCGGATCTATGCCCTGCGCTTCGGGACTGATGTGTACCGCTTCATTTTTGCGGCAAAGAAAAAAACCAGCGAGAGCGACCGCAGCTTCCGCGACACGGTGAATTCATTCCGCCGCCTCACGCTGGCTGAAATTCAGGCCGCGCGCCCACTACGCATCAAGGTCGTGACAGCGCAGCCGGGCGATACGGTCGAAACGCTGGCGCACCGGATGCAGGGCGTCGATCGCCCGGTCGACCGCTTCCGTGTTCTCAACGGATTTGACTCGCGCGCAACGATCAAGCCGCGCGAGCGTGTGAAGATCGTGGTGGACTAAAGACCGACACCGCCACACGCACAAAAATCATCGCAAAATAAAAGCCCGGCGCAACGGCCGGGCTTTTCGATTTCTGATGCCGTGACGATCAGGCTGCTTCGTCGGCGGACACATCGCCGTCATCGCCATCCTCGGACTCGTCATCGGCGACAGCATCCGCACCAGCTTCGGCTTCCGCCTTGGCGCCACGGCGCGGGCTCTTGGCCAGATTCGATTCGATCTCCTTGACCGCCTCGGTCTCGGTGACGTGCTGAACCACGGCGATCTCGCGTGACAGACGATCGAGCGCCGCTTCATAAAGCTGCCGCTCGCTGTAGGATTGCTCAGGCTGCGATTCCGAACGGAACAGGTCGCGCACCACTTCGGCAATCGCGACGATGTCGCCCGAGTTGATCTTCGCTTCGTATTCCTGCGCGCGGCGCGACCACATGGTGCGCTTGATGCGGGCACGGCCCTTGAGGGTTTCGAGCGCGCGCTTGACCAGCGCGGGGTCCGACAGCTTGCGCATGCCGACATTGATGACCTTTGCCGTCGGGACGCGCAGGGTCATCTTGTCCTTGGTGAAATTGATGACGAACAGCTCAAGCCGCGCGCCTGCGATCTCCTGCTCCTCGATCGCAAGAATCTGGCCGACACCATGCGCCGGATACACCACGAATTCATTGGTCTTGAAGCCCTGACGCTGGGTCAGCGGCTTCTTTGGCTCTTCCACGCGCGGCGCGGCGGCAGCCGGCTTCGCGGCGGGCTTCACCGGAGCCTTCGCGACGGGCGCCTTGACGGCCGGAGCCTTTGCAGCGGGAGCCTTTGAAACAGGGGTCTTGGGCGCTGCGGCCTTCGCAGCAGGCTTTGCCGCTGTCTTCGCTGCGGGCTTCGCGGTCGTCTTTGCAGGTTTCTTGCTGGGCATCGTGCTTCTTTTGGTTTTTGAGGTGGCGGATGCGCGAGCATCCTTCTTTGACGCGCTACGGCTCGCCGCAGACGCGCTCTTGGTGCCCTTATCCTTGGAACCCTTGTCGTTGATCTTGGAGTTCTTTTTATGACGCAATTTGTCTGACACAGCGCCTATGCGTGGAACCGCCACGCCCCTGTTCAATTGTTTCGCGGGAACCCATCGGAACCCAAAATGGGGGTGAAAAGGGGTTCAGCTCTTGAATGTGCCTAAAATAGCACATTTCCCGCAAAAATCAATGATTTATGGGCTATGGCGCGCCTCTGGCGGCCCTGGAGGCGGCATTCGTCGCCGGTAGGGTTAAGAGTTATCCGTAATACGGACGCTGGCCGAACGTCTTTGCCGCGCCACCCGTGGACAAATTCAGTCGCCCGACCCCGGATTCTTGGAAAAGTATTTGTCGAACTTGCCCTCGACGCCATCGAACTCCTTGGCGTCGTCCGGCGCATCCTTTTTCTGGGTGATGTTCGGCCAGGACTTGGCATACTCGGCGTTGACCTCGAGCCATTTCTCAAGGCTCGGTTCGGTATCCGGCTTGATTGCGTCCGCCGGGCATTCAGGCTCGCACACGCCGCAGTCGATGCATTCATCCGGATGGATCACCAGCATGTTCTCACCCTCGTAGAAGCAATCCACGGGGCAAACTTCCACGCAGTCCATGTACTTGCACTTGATGCAGTTTTCGGTGACGACGTAGGTCATCCAAGGCTCCGGAACGTCTCAATTTTCAGGCTTGGCGTAGCGCAGGATGTGCGTCGCCGCAAGGGATGCCGTCATCGCGATGACCGGCAATTCGTCATTCCGGGGCAGATTGCAGATCAACGTAAATGGCCTGCGCGGCAGCGGAATCGCCGCGCCGCTCCGCGAACCCGGTGATTTTCAGGACACGCACCCGGCTGTCGAGCGCGATGGTGAGGACCTCACCCGCTTTCACCGCATGGCCGGGCGATGTCTGCCGTGCGCCATTGATCCGGACGCGCCCCTTGGCGACCAGGGCCGCAGCATCGGTGCGGGTTTTCACCACCCGCGCATGCCACAGCCACTTGTCGAGGCGCTGCCGGTCCAAATTAATCCTTGCGGGTGCCTGCGAGCTGATCCTTCAGCGCCGCCAGCTTGGCGAAGGGTGAATTCGGATCGGCGGGGCGATCACGCTCGCGCGGCGCGGCGCTGGTCGCATAAGTCCGATGGGCTGCGCCGCCACCGCGGTCATCCCTGCGGCCATCGCGCCGCTTGTCGAACGAACCCTTGCCGCGATCCTGACGATCCTTGCCCTTGAAGTGCTCGCGCGGCGGACGGCCACCCTTGTCGTCACGCGGTGGGCGCGCCTGTGCAGTGCCTTCACCGGCATTCGCAGCCGGTGCATCGCCGCGCGGGCGGCGATGATCGTTGTTGCGATCCCGGCGATGACGGCCATGGCGCTCGCGCTTGTCGCCCTCGGCGGCGGCTTCACCCTCACCCGCCGCAGCAGACTTGTCCGGTCCCTTGTAGCGGCTGCGGTCATGACGCGGACGGCGATCCTCGGAACGCCCGCCCGGCCGCCAGACTTCCACCAGAGCAGGCTCCGCAGGCGCGACTTCTGCTTCGGACGTTGCAACTTCAGCGGCGACGGCTTCAGCAGCAGCAATAGGCTCGGCTGTGGATTCAATCGTCACCGCTTCAACAACAGGCGCAGTTACTTCCACCGAAACAAATTCAACATCCGGCAGAGGTGTTGCGGTGGTTTCAGCCGCCACGATCTCGGGAGCGGCGACATCGTTCGTCACGTCCGCAGTTTCCGGCTGGGCCGCCGTCTCTGCGGCATCCACATCCGACGCAACAGGTTCTGCTCCAGCAGCGATATCAGCCTGCGTTTCTGTCGAAGCAGGCGGCGCAGCTTCAATCGGCAGCGGCGGACGTTTTTCCATGCGATAGCCAAGCGCACGCAGCACCGCGGCGAAATCCTCACCGGCGGAGCCGGTCAGCGACGTCATGGCCTGCGTCACCACGAACGAGCGTCCGTCGAACGCACCGGCGGGCTTTTCGCCGGTCGTACCCGGACGCCACGACAGCGCGGGACGAATGATATCCGCAAGGCGTTCCAGAATATCGACACGCACGGCGCGCTCGCCCGCGAGCTTGTAGCCGAGCGTGCGATAGGTGTCCTGATTGAGCGCCTTGTCCGCCGGGAACGATGTGCGTCCGCTCGAGGCCAGATGCTGCGCGCCGGTCAGCGCCGCCCAGTCCGTGTTGTCGTTCTTCAGCGCCATCAGCAGCGATGCGAGGCCGCGTGCGGCAGGCTTCAGCAGCGCCGGGAAGAAAATATGATAGGCACCGAACCGCACGCCGTACTTGCGCAGGGATGCACGCGATGGCTGGTCGAGATCCTTCATCTCGGCGGCGATCTTCGTGCGCTCCAGCACGCCGAGTGCTTCGGTCAACTGAAAGGCGATGCCGCGCGCGATGCCGGTGATGTCCTCGGCCTTCGACAGTTCAAACATCGGGCCGAGAATCTTCTCGATATGCGTCTTGAGCCAGAGGTCGAGCCGGTTCTGCACGGCCTCGCGCGAGGGGCCGGTCAGGCGCTCGTCGGCGATGATGCGGATGCGCGGATGAAGCACATCGTCAGCGGCCACGAGTTTGGCGACCGCGTCGCCGGTCCAGCGCAGCGTTCCATCCGATGTCAGCACGAACTGATCGTCGCCCGCGTTCGAGAGCTTTTCGGCGCGCGCGTCGATCTCGCCGGCCAGCGCCTTGAGCGCAGCCGCCTGCAACGCCTTGGCATCCGAGCCAGCCTCGGCCGATTCCGGCGCGAACATGAATCCGTCGAGACGGCCAATGGTGTGGCCCTCTACGATCACTTCGCCGGTCTTTCCAATCTCAGTGTTCAGCATCGTGTTTTCCCGCAAGCGCCGCATCAATACACTGGTCCGGCGATCAACGAAACGCTCAGTTAGCCGTTCATGCAGGGCATCTGACAATTTATCCTCGACGGCGCGGGCAATTCCCTGCCAGCGCTCGGGGGCCACCAGCCAATCGGGACGATTTGCCGCGAATGTCCAGGTCCTTATCTGGGCAATCCGGGCCGATAATGTGTCGATATCACCGTCGGTGCGGTCGGTTTGGGCGATCTGAGCCTCGAACCAGTTGTCCGGAATCCGGCCCTTGCGCATCAAAAACCCGTAAAGCGTGGTGACAAGCTCGGCATGGGCGGCTGGCGAGAGCTTGCGATAATCCGGGATCTGGCAGGCTTCCCACAGCCGCTCGACCGCCTCCGCGCCTCTGGCCATATCGCGGACATCGGCGTCCCGCGCGGCATGGTCGAGCACGCGAATGTCCTCGGCGATGGGCGCACGCGTCAGTCCCTCATGGTTCGGCACCAGCGCAAGCGAAACCTGAAGCGCGCCCAGCGAGGAAAAATCCAGCCGCGCATTCCGCCACTGCAGCATCTTCACACTGTCGAAAGTGTGGTTCTGCAGCGCATTGACCAGTTCCGGCTCGAACGGCGCACAGCGCCCCGTGGTCCCGAAGGTGCCGTCGCGCGTGGCACGCCCGGCGCGGCCCGCGATCTGAGCGAATTCCGCTGGCGTCAGGCGGCGGAACTGATAGCCGTCATATTTGCGGTCCGATGCGAACGCCACATGATCGACATCGAGATTGAGGCCCATGCCCACAGCATCGGTGGCGACGAGATAATCCACATCGCCCGACTGGAACATATCCACCTGCGCATTGCGCGTGCGTGGCGACAGCGAACCCAGCACCACTGCCGCGCCGCCATGCTGACGGCGGATCAGCTCGGCGATGGCGTAAACTTCATCGGCGGAAAACGCGACAATCGCCGTGCGCCGTGGCTGCCGCGTGATCTTGCGGTCGCCGACGAATTCAAGCTGCGACAACCGCGGTCGGGTCACGATATTGGCGCCGGGCAACAATCGTTCGATGATCGGCCGCATGGTTGCGGCACCGAGCAGCAGCGTCTCGTCGCGGCCGCGCCGGTTCAGGATTCTGTCGGTGAAAACGTGACCGCGCTCCAGGTCCGCGGCGATCTGGATTTCATCCACCGCAAGAAACGACACATCGAGATCGCGCGGCATCGCCTCGACGGTGGAAACCCAGTAGCGCGCGCGTGGCGGCTTGATCTTCTCCTCGCCGGTAATCAGCGCAACCGCATCTGCTCCGGCCCGCGCAGCAATCTTGTTGTAGACCTCGCGCGCCAGAAGACGCAGCGGCAGGCCGATAATGCCCGACGAATGCGCCAGCATACGCTCAATGGCGAGATGGGTTTTGCCGGTGTTGGTCGGACCCAGCACCGCTGTCACGCCGGCACCGGGTGCGCGCTCATTGGAAAACAGCGGGACAGAAGACGAGAGAGGCATAATCACAAGGTCCGCATGACGCACACGACGCGGACGCCGCAGCCAGTTTTGTCGAAGTGTCTCACAATGCAACGCTTTTTACGCCGCAACTTAAGACTTGGAACGGGTAAGGAACGAAAGCGGCCCGAATCGCTGACTCGCGCAGCGATCAGCGTGAGGCGATCAACATGAAGCACAATCAGCGGACCAACAATACTAGATGGGGGTTGGACAGGCTCCGCGCATGCTGCAATTGGGGATGAAATCGTTAAGTTCGGAGTCGAATCAGATTGGCTGAAGAGTCAACACGATTCAGAACCGGATTCGTTCCGGAATCGGCGGCGTATCGTCCCGCCCACTCGATCAGTTTGTTTTGGCCGTCTTCTGCACCGACACGAATTCCGTGGCCTCGATCATGCCGGTGCCGAGCGGCGTCGGGATAGTGATCCTGTAGGGCGCGAGCACGCGCGTTCCGGCAATCGGCGCAAACCAGATTTCCATGTTGCGCTGGGCCGCGACGTATTTGATCGCGACACGATCCGGCACATAGCCTGCGATGGGCGTGAAATAGACCGCGCAGACGACGACCGGCCCGTGATAGCCCTTCTCGGCCTTCACGTTCTCCATGCGCTTGTATTCAAGGCGCAGATCGTAACGCATCCGCCCGTCGAACACCGGCAGCGTCTTGCGGCATGCCTCGGGACCCACCGGATCGCCGGTGCCCGCGATTTTCAGCAGCGCTCCTGTCATCGGATCGAGCACATTGCGCCGATGCGCGTCAGTGACCGGAATACGGCCGGGCGTTTCCGGCGGCTGCGGCTCGATGGCGGAATCCTTCACATTGCCGCCGCCGAGATTGATGCGGATGACCTCAGCTTTCTTGCCGTAGTTGATGGTCGATACATAGCTGAGCGGCGAAAATTGACCCGCCGCGATGCGGCCCTGCGCGGTGCCTGTGCCGTTGCCGCCACCGATGGATTTCATCAGGCCCGTGGTCGCGCCACTGACAGCAGCCGAATACTGGTCCTCGGAGACGTCGACAATCCACGCGCCCTTGCCGATCGGCAGACCGGCCAGCGAGGCTTCATACTTGGCATCCAGACGGCCCTGGGCGCTGGCGGCGGTCCCGTCCGACAAAACCGAGGCGGCGCAGAGGGCCAGCGATAGCCCGAAAGAGGCCATCGGAGACCGCCTGGAGATCGATTTGAGGAACCGGGGCATATCCACCGACGAAAATCCTGTTGCGCAATGACCGGCATTGACCGGTGCCACCGGGCACGGCGTCGGCGGGATGTAACCCGCATAGGCCGCGAAAGTCATGATCGAAAGCCTGTAACACCCTGTTTGATCAGGGAATACGTCGATTATATGTTAGGAAATCCTTGGTTTGACGGGAGAAAATGCCGTTTTGGCAGGCATTGGCGAGCTGTCCGACCTGCAGATAAGGGACTGAAATCGCCTCTCAACCTTGACGCTGGGCCGCTAGCCCCTTATAGCTCCGCCGTTCCTGAAATGGACGGTTTCAAAACCCCCACGCGACCCCTTCGGGCGGTCCGGGGCGACACAAGGATTTCTCGCCATGTCTCGGCGCTGCGAATTGACGGCCAAGGGCCCTCAGGTTGGCCACAAGGTCAGCCACTCGAACCACAAGACCAAGCGCCGGTTCCTGCCGAACCTGTGCAACGTCACCCTGATCTCGGAAACGCTGGGCCGCAACGTGCGCCTGCGCGTGTCCACCAACGCGCTGAAGTCGGTCGACCACAACGGCGGCCTCGACGCCTTCCTGCTCAAGGCCAAGACCGACAACCTGTCGCCGAAGGCGGTCGAGCTGAAGCGCCAGATCGAAAAGAAGAAGCTTGCTGCCGCAAGCTGATCGTTCGATCCACATCCATGATTTCGAAAAAGCCGGGCGCAAGCCTGGCTTTTTTGTTTACGGATCGACCAGCGTAAACTGCAGCAGGAGCGTGCGCTGGATCATCGAGAAATTATCGTCGGACACCATCGTCAGCACGGTTTCGCCCTCTGGCGTGACATGCACGTCGATGCCTTCCATGTTGTCGACTTCGTATCCGAGATCGACGTCGAAGATCGTCGGCCCATCGATCACCGCGTCCCGCGCAATGGACGCGCCCGAAATGCGGCGGATACGGATGCCGACGCCTTCCAGCAGCGAGAACTTCCGTTCCAGCAATAACAGATCGCCGGACGGCAGCAGCACCGCATCGCTGATATCGAAATTATTCGTGCGCTTCGCGGTGAACTGGCCGGGGGATGGCCCACCGATCAGGAAACACAAAATGTTTCCCGGCGGATCGAGCCCGCGTTCGGAAATCGCAATCAGCGTGCCCGCAAGCGGTTGGCCCTTCGGAACGAATACCAGCGCCTCAAGCCCCTTGTTGAACGGCAATTTGCCGATCTCGGGCGGAAGCGGAAGCGCTTCGCCGCGCGCGCGGATGCCGCCCTTGGCGAAGTCGAAACGCACGATCTGATTGACCCGCTCGAAGCCGACATAAACATGCGATCCGTCGAGCGCGAGGGACTCGCTGTCGAACCATCCACGAGACGTTATTTTCTTGCCATCACTGTCCAGCATCGGCGCTGATTTCACATCGGCAAGACCCGCAAGGCGTTTGCCGCGATAGGCGATGCGCCCGGTGAACCAGTTGCCCTTGTCGCTGATCGCGATGAACTGCTCGCCCTTCTTATCCAGCCGCAATCCCGACAGTCCACCGAAGCCGCGAAAGGACGACGTGAGAACCAACCCGCTGCGGAATTCCAGCGCACCATAACGAACGTGGCTCGGGTCGCGTGGATCGAACGACTCGATCGGGCGCGCCTTCACGTCCACGATGGATGCCGCCGTCTGCGCGGCGGCGGGGCTTACACCAAAGCCGCCGATGCTGACCGGCAACGCCGCCGCAGCGCCCTGCAGAAGCCGCCGGCGGCTGATCCCAGGTGTCATGGTTTTAGGAGTGCAGTTTGCGGCGGCGAGGCGTCGGAGCCTCTGTATGCGTCTCAGTGAAAAGCTCAGCCAGTTTTTCGGTGATCGCGCCGCCGAGTTCTTCCGCATCCACAATGGTCACGGCGCGGCGATAGTAGCGCGTCACGTCATGCCCGATGCCGATGGCGATCAATTCAACCGGCGAGCGGGTCTCGATTTCCTCGATGATATGGCGCAGGTGCCGTTCGAGATAATTGCCCGGATTGACCGACAGCGTCGAGTCGTCCACCGGCGCACCGTCCGAAATCATCATCAGGATCTTGCGCTGCTCCGAGCGGCCGAGCAGGCGCTTGTGCGCCCAGTCGAGCGCCTCGCCGTCGATGTTTTCCTTGAGCAGCCCTTCGCGCATCATCAAACCAAGATTCTTGCGCGCACGCCGCCATGGCGCGTCCGCCGACTTGTAGATGATGTGACGCAGATCGTTGAGGCGGCCCGGATTGGCAGGCTTGCCCGCCGCCAGCCACGCCTCGCGCGACTGCCCGCCCTTCCACGCCCGCGTGGTGAAGCCGAGAATCTCGACCTTGACGCCGCAACGCTCCAGCGTGCGCGCCAGAATATCCGCACAAGTCGCGGCCACCGTAATGGGGCGTCCGCGCATCGAACCGGAATTGTCGAGCAGCAGCGTCACCACCGTGTCGCGGAAGGTTGCTTCCTTCTCATGCATGAACGAGAGCGGATGGAACGGATCGGTGACCACGCGCGACAGCCGCGCCGGATCGAGAATGCCTTCCTCGAGATCGAAATCCCAGGCGCGGTTCTGCTGCGCCATCAACTTTCTCTGAAGCCGATTGGCGAGACGCGCCACGATGTGCTGCAGATGCGCGAGCTGCTTGTCGAGATAGCTGCGCAGGCGCTCCAGTTCGTCGTGCTCGCACAGATCTTCCGCCGAGACGACCTCGTCGAACTTCGGGGCAAAGGCATGATATTCCGGCCCGCGCGGTTCGTTGCCGCCGCGGCCGGGCGGGCGATGCGCTTCGCCCGGCGTCTCGTCCTCGCCCATCTCATTGTCGTCGAAGGCGTCGCTGGCGGAAGCCTGCGCGCTCTCCATCGCATTCTCCGACATCTCCTCTGTCGAAGACTGCGACTGGTCAGCGCTCATCTCTTCAGCAGCATCGCTGTCGGGCGAGCCGTCGGCGCCGGACTGATCCTTCTCGCCTTCGCGGTTCTCGTCCTGATTGTCGTCCTCGTCCTGATCGGCGTTGGTCTCGTCGCCGAGCTCAAGCGCGTCCAGCAGATCGTGGACCACATCGCCGAAGCGCGACTGATCCTCGGTGAATTCCTTCAGGCGGTCGAGACGCGCGCCGATCTTGTCTTCCAGCACGGGCCGCCAGAGGTCGACCATCTTGCGCGCAGCCTGCGGCGGCGCCATGCCCGTGAGGCGCTCACGCACCAGCATCGCCAGCGCATCGGCGAGCGGTGCATCGGCGCGGTCGGTGATCTCGTCGTATTTGCCGCGATGGAAATGATCGTCCAGCATCGCGGTGAGGTTCTTGGCCACGCCGCTCATGCGCTTGGCGCCAATCGCCTCGACGCGCGCCTGCTCAACGGCCTCGAACACACCGCGCGCCTGCGGATTGCCCGGCACCAGCTTGCGATGAACCTTGGGATCGTGACATGCGATACGCAGCGCAATCGAGTCCGCATGGCCACGCACGATGGCTGCGTCCTTGCGGGTCAGTTTACGCGCAGGTTCAGGAAGCCTCGCCTTGCCGGGCGAGAGGCCCGGACGTTCGGCGGCGAATGTCACTTCAAGCTCAGGCTGCTTCGCGATGGCGCGCAATGCAGATGTCACCGCGCGCTTGAACGGCTCAGTCGGAGATTCCTTCGACCCGGTCCTGAACTTGATATTGGATGTGCTCATGACACCTTTCCTCCCCGCAGGCGGGGAGAGGAAGCAGCTTAGCTCAGCGCGACATTCACCGAGGATTCCGGCAGTTCTGCATTGAAGCAGCGCTGATAGAATTCCGCCACCAACGGACGCTCAAGCTCATCGCACTTGTTGAGGAAGGTGACGCGGAACGCAAAGCCGATGTCGCCGAAGATCTCGGCGTTCTCGGCCCAGGTGATGACCGTGCGCGGGCTCATCACCGTGGAGAGATCGCCGTTGGCGAACGCGTTGCGCGTCAGGTCCGCAAGGCGAACCATCTTGTTGACGATGTCGCGGCCCGCATCGGTGCGGTAGTGCTTGGCTTTCGCCAGCACGATCTCGACTTCCTCGTCATGCGGCAGGTAGTTCAGCGTGGTCACGATCGACCAGCGGTCCATCTGGCCCTGGTTGATCTGCTGGGTGCCGTGATAGAGGCCCGAGGTGTCGCCGAGGCCGATGGTGTTGGCGGTGGCGAACAGGCGGAACGCCGGATGCGGCTTGATGACCTTGTTCTGGTCGAGCAGCGTGAGGCGGCCCGACACTTCAAGCACACGCTGGATCACGAACATCACGTCCGGGCGGCCGGCGTCGTATTCGTCGAACACCAGCGCGACATTGTGCTGAAGCGCCCATGGCAGAATGCCGTCACGGAATTCCGTGACCTGCTTGCCGTCGCGCACGACGATGGAGTCCTTGCCGACGAGATCGATACGGCTGATGTGGCTGTCGAGGTTGACGCGCACGCAGGGCCAGTTGAGGCGCGCCGCGACCTGCTCGATATGGGTCGACTTGCCGGTGCCGTGGAAGCCCGTGACCATGACGCGGCGGTTCTTCGAAAAGCCCGCAAGGATCGCAAGGGTGGTGGCGCGGTCGAAACGATAGTCCGAGTCGACGTCGGGCACATGGGGATCGCTGTTGGAGTAGGCAGGAACCTCAAGGTCGCTGTCGATACCGAAGACCTGTCGAACCGACACCTTCATGTCGGGAAGGTTCGTGGGTTCCTGGGATAGAGTCGTGGCGGCGCTCATCAATCCTCCGTGGTCCCGGATGCTCCCGAAACCAGTCGTGCTTGCTGCGGGTGGGGTGCGTGGCTCAACCTAGCAGACAGATGCGAACGGCAGAAGCCCACCGCACAAGGAAAGTTCCAAAGTATTTTCATGAAGATAGGTGGTTTTCGCAGCTTTGGTAGGTCTGCCCTGCGATGGACGGGGAACGCACCGGATGATTGCGAGCCGGCATCGGGCATTTGCGCCAGATTCGCCGCTATGCTGGACTCCGCTGGAATCACACCATCATCGGGCGTCAGGTGAGTTCGGACCTCCATCAACTGATCGGCTTTGTCTCGCTTCATGCGGCGCTGGCCTATGCCGCGATCTTCCTGGCAGCCTTTCTGGAAGCCATCCCCATTGTGGGCACGCTGATTCCGGGCTCGACCCTCATTCTGGCGCTCAGCGCATTGATCCCCGCCGGGAGCCTGCACCTCACGCCGGTGCTGGCGGCCGCCGTTACCGGTGCCGTCATCGGCGAGGCGCTTGCCTACACGATTGGCCACATCAGCCAGCGCCGGGTGCTGACAGCGTGGCCGCTGTCGAACTACCCGGCGGTGGTTGCGCAAAGCGAAGACTTCTTCCATCGCTACGGGATATTTGCCGTGTTCCTCGCGCGGTTCGTGCCGCCGGTCCGGGCGATCATTCCCATCGTCGCAGGCGCGCTCGGCATGCCGCCGCGGCAATTCTATCCGGCGAGCGTAGCCGCCTGTCTGCTCTGGGCACCGGCGCATGTGCTGCCGGGCCTGCTGGCGGGTTCCGCCGCCGAGCAATGGGGCCTGAAGATCGAGCATTACGGATTGCCGCTGGTCGGCGGCATCGTCGCCATCGGCTGTCTCATCATCGGCGTGCGGCAATGGCGCATCCGGCGCAAGACCGCGGCAGACGCCAGCCGGTAGCGGAGAGACTTCAGTGAAGCGGACGAGCACCAAGGCTTTTTCAGACCGCTATGTTGCGAAGGTGTTTGACGCCTATCCTGACGACATACGCGCCAGACTGATGCAACTGCGCGCCATCATCTTCGACACAGCCAAAGACATCGATGGCGTCGGCCCGCTCGAAGAAACCCTGAAATGGGGCCAGCCCAGTTATCTTACGACCGAATCCGGCAGCGGCAGCACCATCCGCATCGACCGTGAGAAGGCCGATGGCCGGATCGCGATGTATTTCCACTGCCAGACCAACCTGGTCGCGACATTCCGCGAATTGTATCCGACGCAGATGACCTACGGCGGAAACCGCAGCATCCTGTTCAATGCCTCTGACAGAGTCCCAGAAAAGGCGCTACGCCACTGCATCGGACTGGCGCTGACCTATCATGCGCGCAAGACTCCTGCGCGCAAAAGCGCGGCGAAGAGCAAAGCAACCTCGGTGAGGAAGAAAGCCGCCCTCAGGCCTCGCGCACGACCGTCTTGAGATAGTTGTAGGCCTTGATGATCTCGATCAGGCGATCTTCGGTGGAACGGTCGCCGCCATTGGCATCGGGATGGTGCTGCTTCACCAGCAGCTTGTATTTGGCCTTCACCGTTTCCAGCGTGGCATCGGGGCCGAGGCCCATCACCAGCAGCGCCTTCTTCTCGGCGTTGAAGATTTTTCGCGTTTCCGCCTTCGGTTCCTCCGCCTTGGCGTTCGAACGCCAGCGGCCGCCACGGCCATTCATCTCGCTGAAAACGCTGAACGGATCGACAGCATCGTCCAGATTTGCCTGACCGGACTTACCTTTGCCCTTGGCGCCGTTCTGACCCATCTTCCAGGTCGGGCGATGGCCGGTCTGCGCATCCTTCTGATAGGTGGCGACGGCCTCATCGCTCATGCCCTGAAAGAAGTTGTAGCCCTGATTGTATTCGCGCACATGATTGAGACAGAAGTGCCAGTAGTCCTTCTCCTGGCCGCGTCCCTTCGGCGCGCGATGCGCGCCCCTGTTCTTGCAGCCCGGCGCCTCGCACATCGCCACTTCCTCGCGCGCAGCCTTTTGCTTCGCGGCGGTCTTGGTGGGCTTGACGCGGATGCTGTCGAAAAACTTCGATGAGTCGATGGCCATGACGGACTGTGACAATGCCTGAATGCGAGCTTCGAATTCGGAAGCGGATTTTCGGGAGCGCGGAGTATACATCGCCGCGCCGGTGAACCGCAATTGAAACGGCTCTATTGACCTGCGCGAATAACGCACGATATTGCGCGGATCATGACAGTCCGGGACATTATCACACATAAGTTGAGCGAAGCTTTCACGCCCGAAAGCCTCGATGTTGCCGATGAATCCCAATTGCATGAAGGCCATGCCGGGCACAGGCCAGGCGGCGAAACGCATTTCAGGATTTATATCGTGTCGAAGGCGTTCGAAGGGAAGACCCGGATCGACCGTCATCGCATGATAAATACACTACTTGCGCCGGAACTGTCCGGCTCCATCCATGCGCTGGCTATTCATGCCCATGCGCCCGGCGAGAACAGCCGTCGCCCCGCGCCAACGGAAGCCTGCAAGCACTAGCTTTCCTGTTTAAGACTAGAACGACGTTCCGGCCTTCGGCTTCTTTTCAAGCACATCGCTGTCGCGCGGCAGCGGAACGATGCGCAGCGCCGTGATGCGGTTGCGCTCGCGGCGAAGCACGCGGAAACGGAACCCGTGGAAGGTAAAACTCTGGCCACGATCGGGGATCGAACGCGCCTCGTGAATCACAAGGCCGGCAATGGTGGTCGCTTCCTCGTCAGGCAGATGCCAGTCCATCGCACGGTTGAGATCGCGGATCGGAACCGAACCATCGACCACGACTGAGCCGTCGGGCTGGGCGCGCACGCCCGCAACCGCGACGTCATGCTCGTCGGAAATATCGCCGACGATTTCTTCCAGAATGTCTTCCAGCGTGACGAGGCCTTCGACCTCGCCATACTCGTCGACCACCAGCGCGAAGTGCGTCTTGCGGCGGCGGAAGGCCTTGAGCTGTTCCGACAGGGAGCGCATTTCCGGCACGAACCATGGCGGCAACGCAAGCGCGGCAACGTCAATCTTGGACAGATCGCCATCATTGGTCCGAATGGCGCGCAGCAGATCCTTGGCGTGCAGAACGCCGATGATGTTCTCCGGCTTCTCGCGCCAGAGCGGAATGCGGGTGTATTCCGACTCGAGAATGCCCTTGATCACCGCATCGGGCGGCCCGTCCGCGTTCACACTCACCATCTTGGTGCGGTGGACCATCACATCCGACACCGACAGATCGCCGAAACGGAACACGTTCTGGATATATTCCGCCTCGCCGCTCTCGATCTTACCGTGCTCGGCGGATTCTTCCACCAGACCTTCGATTTCGGAATCGGTGAGGATTTCGCTCGTTGAGGATTCCTTGACGCCGAGCATACGCAGGATCGCGCGCGATGCACCGTTCAGCAGCCAGTTCAGCGGATAGAGAACGAGATAGGAGATATGAAGCGGATAGGCGATCCATTGCGAGACGGGAATCGGCTCACGGATCGCCAGCGTTTTCGGCACCTGCTCGCCGATCACGATATGGAGCGAGGAGAAGACCAGAAAGCCGGTGATAAACGCGGTGAAATGCAGCGCCGATTCCGGCATGCCCAGCGGCTCGAGCACCGGCTTGAGCAGCGCGGCCACGGTCGGCTCGCCGACCCAGCCAAGCCCCAACGAGGCCATGGTGATGCCGAGTTGACAGCAGGCAAGATAGGCTTCGATGTTGCCCATCATCTGCTGCAGCAGACGCGCACCGAAGCGGTTCTGTTCCGCCATCGCCTTGACGCGGAAGCCGCGGCTTTTCACCAGCGCGAATTCCGCCGCCACGTAGAACGCGTTGGCGGCGAGCAGAAGAAGGGCGATCAGCAGATTGACGGCGGCTGAATTCATGCGTGTCCCGGTCCCGGCTTCATGCGCCCGGACAATAGTTCATGACCCTGACAGTTTTTCCTGAAGAAAATCGCGTACCTTCGACGGGTCGACATCATTGACAATCACGGCCTTGCCGATCTCTTCCAGCAGAATGAACGTCAGCTTGCCGCGCTTCACCTTCTTGTCCTGCCCCATCAAGGCCAGCAGCGTGTCGGCATCGCCGAGACCTTCCTGCTGAAAGCCCGCAATGTCCTGCAATCGCGTCGGGAGGCCGACAGAGGCCAGATGCCGCTGTACACGCGCCGCTTCCACCGCCGGGATCATGTTCAGATGTGCCGAAAACTCAGCGGCGAGCACCATGCCGACGGCAACGCCCTCGCCATGGAACAGCCGGTCGGAGAAACCTGTCGCCGCTTCCAGCGCATGGCCGAATGTATGTCCCAGATTGAGCAGTGCACGGTCGCCCGTTTCGCGCTCGTCGCGCGCCACGATCGCCGCCTTTGCGCGGCAACTCATGGCAATGGCATGCTCACGCGCCGCGCCCCCTGAGAAAATCCCGGCGTGATTGGCATCAAGCCAGTTGAAAAAATCCAGATCGCCGAGCACGCCATATTTGGCGACCTCTGCATAGCCCGCGCGGAACTGGCGCGGCGACAGCGTGTCGAGCACAGCGGTATCGGCAATCACCAGCACCGGCTGATGAAACGCGCCGACCAGATTCTTGCCATGCGGCGAATTGATTCCGGTCTTGCCGCCCACCGACGAATCCACCTGCGCAAGCAGCGATGTCGGCACCTGCACGAAATCCACGCCGCGCCGGACAATCGATGCGGCAAATCCGGCGAGATCGCCGATCACGCCGCCGCCGAGCGCCACCACCAGATCATTGCGCTCGATCTTCGCGGCGATCAGTCCTTCGGACACATCCTGCAAAACGCCATAGCTTTTCGAGGCCTCGCCCTCGCCGACCACGATGCGCGACGACGCAATGCCTGCATCCGCGAGCGCTGCCTCGGTCTGAGCCAGCCAGTTTTTCGCAACCGTGCGATCGGTGACGATGGCCACGCGCGCACCGGGGCGCAGCTTGGCAATGCGCCGGCCGAGCGAGGGCAACACATCGCGGCCGATGACAATGTCATAGGCACGGTCGCCGAGCGCAACGCCGACGGTGACCGGATCTTCCGTCACCGGATTCGAAGTCTTCACAGAAGTGGTCATCATGTTCCGCTTGAGGAGTGGGACGCGCTGGCGGGCAGCAGATGCGCGAACAGCGCGTCGATACATTCATCGACGATCTTTTCATGCGGTACGTCACGCGACGCCACTGCCAGATCGGCGAGTTGATAGAAGGGACTGCGCTCGGCGATCAGGCGCTCGATGGTCGCAGCCGGGTCCGCGGTCTGCAGCAGCGGCCTGTCGGCGCGGCGCCTGACGCGCTTGAGGATCACATCGCCATCCGCCTTGAGCCAGATCGAAACCGCCTTGTCGCGAATCCGGCTGCGCGTTTCATCGCGCATGAAGGCCCCGCCGCCGGTCGCGATCACGCAGGACCCGCCATCCAGCAGGCGCGCGATCACCCGCGCCTCCCCGTCGCGAAAATACGGCTCGCCATGCTGCGCGAAAATTTCACTGACCGTCAGGCCCGCATGCGCGACTTCGATTTCATGATCGGCATCGAGAAACGGCATGTGCAGCCGTGCGCCAAGACGCCGCCCGATCGTCGACTTGCCCGATCCCATCATGCCGATCAGCACGACCGGACGGCCGCGGAGCGCCGCGACAATGTCGGCCTCACGGGTCGTGCTGTCCTGCTGTCTGGCCGCGATCTCGGTCATCTCTGGCCCGGTTGGGGATACTCAATGACACCTATACTACTCCTGCGGTTACCGCCGCCAGAGACTCTTGCCGAAACGGCGCGAACGTGTTGGTACTTTGGAACGGCTGAACCCTCGTTCTGCTGGTTAACGCGCTGTTCAGAGCGCCCCAAAGGTTAATTTCGAGGCTTTCCGCGATGCCCAGCCTGTTTCGCTTCCTGACAGTTGTCGCGGTGATCGGCGGGCTGATCTATGGCGGCATCTTCGCGCTGGCCAACTTCGTCAATCCGAAGCCGCGCGAAATGACGGTCAGCGTTCCGCCCGACAGATTCCTCAAGCGATAAGCAGGCTGGAGGATCATGTCCGGCGAAAAATCCTCCGACATCCGGTTCATCGCCCTGTTTCTCGACATGCTCGCGGCTGAACAGGGCGCGGGCGTCAACACGCTCGATGCCTATCGCGGCGACCTCGAAGATCTGTCCGGCTTTCTCGCGCGAAAAAGGTCGTCATTCCAGAGCGCCGACACGCAGATGCTGCGCAACTATCTCGACGATCTCGACACGCGCGGCTTCAAATCATCGAGCGTCGCGCGCAAGCTCTCATCCACACGTCATCTGTTTCGCTTCCTCCTGAGCGAGCGCGTGCGCGCCGACGATCCGGCGGCGATCCTGTCCGGTCCGAAACGGGGACGCGCGCTGCCAAAGGTCCTGTCCATCGCCGATGTCGATCGTCTGCTGACACAGGCGAAAGCCTCCGCAAGCCTTCCGGAGCAATCGCCGCTGCAAACGCTGCGCGCGCTGCGCCTCTCCTGCCTGCTTGAAGTCCTGTACGCGACCGGATTGCGCGTCTCCGAACTGGTGGCGCTGCCGCTCTCCGCCGCGCGGCGCGATGCGCGCATGATCGTGGTGCGCGGCAAGAGCAACAAGGAACGCCTCGTTCCACTCAACGAATCTTCCAAACAAGCGATGGCGGATTATCTCGCGGCGCTGGACAACATCCAGAAGGAATCGAAAAAGTCATCAGCGGCCTCGAAGTGGCTGTTTCCCTCGTCGGGCGAAAGCGGCCATCTGACACGGCAACACTTTGCGCGCGATCTCAAGGAGCTTGCGGCTGCGGCCGGCATTGCGCCGCGCCTGATCAGCCCGCATGTGCTGCGCCACGCATTCGCATCTCACCTTCTTCACAACGGCGCAGACCTGCGTATCGTTCAGACACTGCTCGGCCACACCGACATCTCCACGACGCAGATCTACACCCATATCGTCGAGGAGCGGCTCAAGAGCTTAGTGCGCGATCTGCATCCGCTGGCAGACAAATGACCCTTTGAAAAGTCCAACAATATCGGGCCTTTCCATCGCGGCGCTTGACTTGGGAGCGCTTCTTGACTTGAAAGGCCATCCAACCATTGCCCGGGACCGAAATACCTTTTTTGACGCCCTTCGCCTGAGCACCACAATCCCTATATATTCGCGACATGCCGGACCCGATGCGCAGTTATCTCGATTTTGAAAAGCCTGTCGCCGAACTCGATTCGAAGGTCGACGAGTTGCGCGCGCTGGCCGCCAGCGGCAGCGACATCAGCGAGGAGGTGTCGCGCATCGAGGAGAAGGCCGCGCAGGCGCTGAAAGACCTCTATGCCGAACTGACGCCCTGGCAGAAGACACAGGTCGCGCGTCATCCGATGCGTCCGCATTGCGTGGACTACATCAAGGAACTCATCACCGAATTCACGCCGCTCGCGGGCGACCGCAAGTTCGGCGACGACGAAGCGCTGGTCGGCGGCTTCGGCCGGTTTCGCGGCGAAAGCGTCTGCGTGATCGGCCAGGAGAAGGGCTCCACCACGGAGACCCGGCTCAAGCACAATTTCGGCATGGCGAAGCCTGAAGGCTATCGCAAGGCCGTTCGCCTGATGGAAATGGCGGATCGCTTCGGCATTCCGGTTCTCTCGCTGGTGGACACAGCAGGCGCTTATCCCGGCATCGGCGCTGAAGAGCGCGGACAGGCGGAAGCCATCGCCCGCTCTACCGATGCCTGTCTCGGCCTCGGCGTGCCCAATGTCGCCGTCGTCATCGGCGAAGGCGGTTCGGGCGGCGCGATTGCGATCGCCACGGCGAACCGCGTGCTGATGCTCGAACACGCCGTCTACAGCGTGATCTCACCGGAAGGCGCGGCCTCTATTCTGTGGCGCGATTCGGCCAAGGCGCAGGAAGCCGCGATCAACATGAAGATCACGGCGCAGGATCTTCTCCGTTTCGGCGTGATCGACACCATCCTGAAGGAGCCGCCGGGCGGTGCCCATCGCGACCCCGCCGCCATGATCGCGCGCGCCGGAGATGCCATCGCGCAGTCTTTCAACGACCTGCGCAGCCTCGACGCGACAGCGGTGCGGAACCAGCGCCGCCAGAAGTTCCTCGATATCGGCCGCAAGCTCGGTTAGCGCCCCAAGCGGGCCGCATGAGCCCGCATCTATCGCGCAAAGCCACATCGTGGCCTTTTTGGGGCAGCGCCCTTTCGGCGATCAGCGGTATTTCATCAATATTTTGATTTACTTAGCGTTGACCATAACGCGGGCAAAAGCCGCGGGCTACGGGCCGTTCAGCTTGCGACCGAGGGGGGTTTAAGGATAATAATTGCTCAATTGCCGACGCATGTTTTGAGCCAAAAAGCGAAGGGCGCTTTTACGACGAAAATACATGCGGCCTTTTGAGAAGGCAGCATTTTCCGGCCGCCCATTGCGCGCCACTTTGTCGGAAGATGATTTGCCACCGGCGTTTGGGTCTCGCCGGAGTATGGGGATTGCCGGTTTGCCGCACCGTTTTGGCATTGGAAGTTTTGGCACTGAAAGCCTTGCTTTGATCGGCCGCACGCCCGCTCGCGCGCTTGTGACTGCGGCTGCGCTTGCGGCTGGCGTCCTGCTGGCCGGCTGCAACGGCGAACAGCTCTCCCCAAGCTCGAAGGCCAATCGCCCGATCCCCGACAAGCTGCTCGCTGACATCGAAGCGAAGAACATGGACAAGAGCTCGCCGATGCTTGTCCGCCTGTTCAAGCAGGAAGCCGAACTCGAAGTCTGGAAGCAGAATCGCGACGGCAAGTTCGCGCTGCTGAAAACCTATCCGATCTGCCGCTGGTCCGGCGACCTCGGGCCGAAGGTGAAGGAAGGCGACCGGCAGGCGCCGGAAGGCTTCTACTCGATCACACCGGCGCAGATGAATCCGAACTCCGGTTACTACCTGTCATTCAACATGGGCTATCCGAACGCCTATGACAGGTCCTGGGGCCGCACCGGCTCGCAGCTGATGGTGCATGGCGACTGCTCGTCACGCGGCTGCTACGCCATGACCGACGAACAAATTTCGGAAATTTACGCGCTCGGCCGCGAATCCTTCTTCGGCGGCCAGAACGCGTTTCAGGTGCAGGCCTATCCGTTCCGCATGACCGCGCAGAACATGGCACGCCATCGCAACAATCCGAACATGCCTTTCTGGAAGATGATCAAGGAAGGCAACGACCACTTCGAGGTCACCAAGCAGGAACCGAAGGTCGACTTCTGCGAGAGAAAGTATGTCTTCGACGCGGAGAGACCCGCAGGCTCGACCCGTCCGCTGGCGTTCAACGCGTCTGCGCAGTGCCCCGCCTATCAGGTCGCGCCCGAAGTCGCCGAAGCCGTGCAGGACAAGCAGCGCCAGGATGAACTCAAGACCGCGCAACTGATCTCGCGCGGCACCTCGACCGCGCGTTCGCGCGCCGGCATCGACGGCGGCATGCATCCGATCTTCGCATCCAAGCTGCCGGAAGGCGAAGCGGCGATCGACCGCGACGTCACCGACTATGCCGTGGCGTCCAACGGACCCGCGCCGGGCACCGTTCCGTCTCATGCGACAATTCCACGGGCGCCTGAAGGCACGCCGTCGTCGTTCAGCTTCGCTTCGTCGAATTCCAATAGCGAGCCGATGGTTGCTGTGACCAGCACCACGCCTGCTGCGTCGACCAACGCCAGCGCCGGCTCATCCGAAGGCTTTCTGAGCAAACTGTCGCGCAGCGTCGGCCTGCGCGGTTCGGATCCCGCTCCTGCCCCGGCTGCCGCACCCGTGACCAGCGCCGCGAAAGCGAAAGCAAAGTCGTCGGAACCGGCTAAGACGGCCAAGAGCGCTCCGCCGCGCGTAATCCCGATGGATCGTCAGCAAGCTCAGGCGCAGTCACAGCAGGCGAAGCCCACCGCTCCGGCCGCGCCTGTTGCAGCAGCCCCAGCACCTGCCGCTGCGCCTCAACAATCGCTTGCAGGCGCGCAGCCCGCCGTTCCGGCGAATTCGTTCGACAGCCGCTGGTCCACGGTCCGCTAAAGCAAAGCAATTTCACGTCACAAAAGATC
>Ga0209023_10000610_pt1 | contig 53136 bp, 52 predicted proteins | sample LakOneMetagenome_FD_187468 | JGI IMG/M metagenome (GOLD analysis project Ga0209023, IMG submission 187468) | Freshwater and sediment microbial communities from Lake Erie, Canada (SPAdes) (version 2) | ecosystem: Environmental > Aquatic > Freshwater > Lentic | place: Lake Erie, Canada... | reverse complement strand
TTTCAGCGAGCCAGGTAGGTTTGTATTTGAGTAAGGTCAAAAATGAAAATAATACTAGGGGTTGATAATGGACGACAAAATAACAAAAATTACATTAGAAGCGATTGAGCGCTTGAACAGTGTGGAGCAATCTGTTCAAAGCGTCGTAGATGAACATTTTGATTTATGGGAATACGAGCTTGCTCCTGTGTTGCGTCGTAGGAGGATGTCGGTCTACAAAGAGGTGGCAAAAATTATCCGTAGGGCAGGGGTGGTGAGTGCAGATGAAAAGAATGTCGGTGCTTGCTTTCGTCGTATTCGTAAATCGAGAGAGGTGAGCAATGTTCAATAATGATGATTTCGTACGGTGGACCAATGAAATAATTGCTCACGATTTAGAGAACGGCGAGCTAAACAACATACTTAAGATTTGCGAGCAAAACTTCGATCTCTGGACGAAGGAGCTTTTTCCTGTCCTTCAGCAACAGCGCAAGTCCTGCTATCGCGTTGTTGTGGACATTCTGCACAAAGGCGGTTGCATGAATGCGAATGAAGATATGGTTCGCAGCTACTTTGCCTATATCCGTAAAAAGCGCGGTTTGACCAAAAATCCTGCTCGTGCTCCCTCCCTCACCCCAACTCGCTCCGTCGATGTCGTACCTACTGCGGTAGTCGTGTCGCCCGTAGCGGCGCCAGTGGTAGAGGCTCACCCGCCTGCACACCAAATGCAACCAAGTCGCCCAACCGCTCCAGCGCAGGCCGATGAGGTCGCTTATCCCCATGTGTATGCGAAAGCGTCTGTGACTCCCCCTGTGGACTACCAGGACATGAGAGAAGAGCTTGAGCGATGGAAGAGTGAAGCCGTGGAAGGTTGGGTAGCTGACTGGACAGGTGTTGACGAGTTCGTTTGGTTGGATTTTCTAGAGCGCATTGAAGAGTTCAACAGGTACAACAGTCCGAAGTGGACGGTCATGGGCAACCATGTCAAGTTCAAGAATGAGATAGGTCAGCAGCAATTGAAGGAAGCGTTCGATCTATTGAAGAAGAAGGTGATGAAGCAAAGAAAAATTTAATAGGGAGAATTTATGTTGAGAGGTGAGAAACTAGATTTATCGGATTACAGGGATGACATTCTTTACTTAAGTGCAGTCGGTATTCATACGAAGAGGGATCTGACAGACACATTGCAATGCAACCCCAATGGCGTTCTTGTTATTTACGAAGACGGTAGGCAAGAGCATTACCTTAGTGAGAATACGTTTGGAGGTCCAGATTGGGCCACTGTGCCTGACAGTGCAAAGCGATTCGCTTGGCCGCATGTGCAAATCATCAAAGGCAACGGTGAGCCTGACGTGGTATTCGATCTTCCGTTTGAGAGGGTAGGTGAGTTGGCGAAGTTCCAGGACTATGTGAACAACAACTCAAACCTGTGCTACTTCGATACTGATGATGGGCAGTACAAGGATACGAAGCTATGTGACGATAAACTTATAGATTGTTGCTATGCTTACGACTTCCAGGAGAGATTACGTCAGAAATTGTCTAATGTGCCAGTGAAGAAGAAGCCAATCGGAAAACTAAAATTATGAAACCAAACAGAAAGCCCCTAACGGGGCTATTTTTTAGATAAGGTGAGGTAAGAAGTCTTTCTCAAAATCGTTGACCAACTCTTCAATCAAACACCAGTCAAATAAATCGATCTTCCCCTCGTCATTCATCTTCTTCAACTGGTCAAGAGTTTTTGATTTAATTAGTGCAACTGCTGAAGGCTCTAACTTTGTTCTGATTGTCATAGTGCTCGCTTGGCCTTGTGCAATCATGTCCTGAATCGTTGCACTTTTAGCGAAAGCTTGATGAACATCCTTTTTGTTCTTGCCAATCAAACCTTCATTGAAGACAAACAAGAACTTAATGTTTTCAGTGTCAATGCCGTCAAAGGTGCTGATCAATGCTTCTGCTGATGCTATGGACTTATCAACGGTCACAATAGGCACAATGTAAAGAATGTCGCGCTTCATCATCTTGTGTACCTTCACGTATGACTCAATAGAAGGTAACTTGTTGATCTCGTCTATACCGTCTGCTGGGTAGTCTAAAAGAATATCTACACCTTTCAAGCCTGCTTGACCAATGATGTCAATAGACTTTCTACCGTCTTCGCGCACGTCAAAGTGGGCAACCCCCTTGATTGGATCTTGCTTATCAATATCAGTTAAAACACCTTTGCTGTACTCGCCATAGACGTGCAATAGCTCTTGATGATGTTTGTCCAAGGTGAACTTTGCAAGAGGTATGTCAAGGTATTTGAAGATACCTGATGAAAGCAATCCAATGATAGTTTTACCTACGCTACCTTCATTGCCAGTCACCGCGATTACCTTCTTGTTACGCTCTGCTGTTTTCACTGCTTCTCTTAATTCTGTGATGCTCATTATGATCTCCTAATTTTGTTATATGTTTTATGCGTTAGCTTAATTTCCGTCCTTCTCTAACTTCTCTATGAGAGCGATAAGGATGTACGAAGCAATTGATCTTTCATTTTTCTTGGCTGCTTTCTGTACTCTTGACTTCATAGTGGAAGGTAAGCGAAGTGAATAGTTGTATCTTGTGGTCGCCCTGCGCGGTACGAAATCCCCTTCAAACTTCTTTGTGTTTTTCATTTTATCTCCTTGTTGTAATTTGTATATCATAGTTATATCATCTTATTTATTGTTGTCAACAAGGAAGAGCCTTCTCAGGCTCTTATTTTTTACATGGATGCTAACCACTTCATAAAGTTTTCGTTTGTGGGGTTGTTCAAGTATTCGTATTCTTCAGTTGTAATCTCGTCATAGTCTTCCATGTCAATAGCAATTGATGCGTTACGAACAGTGTTTGTGTTGTACATCTGTGCTACGGGATTGTTTGCTGATAAAAATTCTAATGTTCTCATGTTTGCTCCAAATTATAATTATTTTTATGGTTGTCTTACTTGCCGGTTACCACATCAATCAAGGTTTCGATCTTGACCCACACGTAGCCAACTGCTAACCAAAGCATTGAGCCAATGGTGTCTTTGAAAAATGCGATTCCGAACAATCCGATTATTAGTAAAAGTATTCCCATTTTAGTTGCCTCTTGTTTTTATTGTTATAATCATATGATATACAATTGATATACAAAGGCAAGGTTTAGGCATTGTTTTTACTTTGATTTCAGACGAACGGTAAGTTTTAAAGATAAACGGTAGGATTAGATGTTGCCTTGCTCTTCAGTGTGTAAGAAGTTCAAAAAAGAAGAGAAAACTGTACAGGGCCGAGCGCAGCGGCGTGGGTGAAGCCCTGCGGCTTGAGCGTGCTAGATAGCGGGGTGGATACCAGGGCGAAGCTGGGTGTCCTGTAGGGACAGAGGTAGGCGAAAGCCTGTCAGGTAGGGTGTTGGTTTTTGATAGGTCAAGCAATACTTATTTCCAGTCCATGTCTATCCAACCCTTCATTAAATTTATTTGGGGGTCGTTGCCAACAGTTTGGTAGCGAAGCATCCACACCTTATCCTCGGGTACAGTTTCCCATCCCGCAGGCATAGAATCTTTATGCACTAACCCCTTATGTTCCTCTTTGGTCAAACGCACTAGGTAGTATCCTCGTTCTAGTTCTAGTGCCACATCAGTATCGTTGGGCTGTAAAAGCATTCTGTCGACAAGACATTTAACAGGAATTGCGTGATCCACTTCGGTTGCAGATATTGATGGTCGGAGTTTGTATGCCTCTTCAGAACAGAATACCTTGAACTTCCTACCACTTACGTATTTGTCATGCGACGTAAGAAGTCGGATGAGATAGGTTGCAACAGTTCTACAGTCTTGTTCAGAACATAATCCCTCACGACGCTCTCTGAACACTGCTATAAGAAGTGATGTTAGCCCCCCGCGTGAAAGACCTTTGATCATGCCAGGCTTTTGTATCGGGACAGGTTGTGAAGTTGCCATATTTTTCAGTATGGTTGTGAACTTGAAAAAGCCCGTCTATAACGGGCTTTAGTTAGGTTGCCGTCACTTGTAGAACTTACGCTTTCTTGCGACGGCGTGAAATCAAAGCTGTTGCTCCAAGTGCGAACAGTGAAAGAGTAGCTGGCTCAGGCACATTGCCGCTTGGTTGGCCGTTGGCTGCTTCCAGTGCTGCGATGGTCTTCGGGCTACCGGGGATGCCGGGGTCGCCCAAGAAGTTGTGAACGTCGCCAGTGCTGAGGTTGGTGATGACCTCGAAGAACGGGCCTTTGACTTCACCGAAGGCGGCGTTGAAATCGATCTGGATAGTGTCGTAGCTGAGGGTGTCGGGTATGCTGGTCGCGTAGAAAGACAGAGCGCCGCCGCCAAGCCCGAATATGTTATTGGTAGGCTGGATCTCATAGGTCCATTTCAGATCGGTAGGGCCGTAAGTCTGCGAGACGCTCAAGCCGCTGATGCCCATATCGTCAAAGTACGGAAGGTAGAAGTTGCTCATGTAGCCGGTTGGGCTTTGTGCTGGGTTGCCTCCGCAATAACCGAAGCCGCCAGATGCCATAATGCTGTAGTGATAGGTGCCGTCGCTGTTTTCGGTGACGTTGGACATAGCTTGAGGCGGTGCGTAGCCACAGGCTGCTTGAGCCTGATTGGTGATAATCGTGACAGTTGCGATAGCTGCGGCCAAATAAAGTGACTTCGATTTCATAGTGACTCCCTAGTCGGTTGAGGAAGCCTTATCTGAATGCAATTATTGGGCCAGCGAAAAGATTGTCGTTAATTCAACGAGTTAGTATTTCCGAGTTGATGTAGCGTAAAATTTTCCGACAGCAAGAAACCGACGTGCGTCATAGTTGCGCTGACGATGTTACGAGTCAGTGAAATTCTGTTAGTTTTCGCAATATCGCTTTGGCAATCGGTAGCTCGTCCCGTCGGGCAGTGTAGCAAGGTGTCTTGTTACCTGCTCGCATTGACCAGGCGGCGCTTGTTCTAGCAGAGCTAAGTTTCAGGGTGTCTCGGCCATAGCGATTGTTCAGGTTGTCCAAAGTGTCCACGATCTTCTTGCTCTTGGCTTTTGCCTCGGGGTCGTCAAAAAACGAGTGCTGGACGATGTTGTTGGGTGAGAGATCCAGCAGCATTACCCCAGCCTTCTTGTAGAGGTAGCCTTCACGGTAGATAGCGTCCAATCCTCGTAGTGCGAACGAAGCTAATATGCGGTTGTCGTCGGTCGGCTCGGGCAGGGGTATCGTGCAGCCGTTGTTGTATTGTGGGTCTTGCTCACGAAAGGCGTTGGTCTGAACGAAGACATTGATAGCTGCGCATACGGATTTTTGACCTCGTAGCTTTTCAGCGGCTCGGGCAATGTATGTGCTCACGGCTTCCCTCAGCTCGTCCAGGGTGATAACCATTGTGCCAAAGGATTTTGAAGATACGATCTCTTTGCGCGGTGCTGACACTTCCTCTAGCTCGAGACAGGAAATGCCCCGTAGCTCGTTGCAAGTCCTCTCCATAACAACACCGAGGCGTGCTCGTATGTCGCGCGGGGAAGTGTGCTTGAGGTCTTGGACAGTGTGTATGCCCATGTCGTTGAGCTTGGCTGAGATCCTTCTTCCAACGCCCCATACTTCTCCTACCTCAATACGCTCAAAGAGCCAGTTCATGCGGGCCTGTGACATCGTTGAGAAGTCGCATACACCGTTGAACAGGGGTAGCTTCTTGGCTACGAAATTCGCCAGCTTGGCGAGAGTCTTTGAGCTTGCGATACCGACACAGACAGGTAGGCCAGTCCAGAGCAAGACACGCTTTCGGATGTCCTGTCCCATGAGGGTAGGTGACGCCCAAATGCTTCCCATGCCACTGAGGTTCAGAAAGCTTTCGTCAATGCTGTAGACCTCAACGTTCGGGCTATACGTGCGTAGGATCGCCATGATCCGGTTGCTCATGTCACCGTAGAGTGTGTAGTTGCTGGACAGTCCAACGATGCCATGATCGCGCACGAGGTCTTGCATTTTGAACCAGGGGGTTCCCATCTTGACGCCGAGTGCCTTGACTTCGTTTGAACGGGCGACAGCGCAACCGTCATTATTGGACAGGACGACTACAGGACGGTTTTGAAGACGTGGGTTGAAGGCTCGCTCGCAACTCACATACATGTTGTTGACGTCTACCAGGGCGAAGAGGTCACAGGCTTGCCCCATAGCCTACACTCGCATTTTTCTGATGACGGCGGTAACAACTCCCCAAACTTCAAGGGTCTGTCCCTCTACCAGGCGAAGAGGGGAAAAGGCTGAGTTCTCAGGATGAAGCTCAACACACTCACCCACGCGGTAGAGCCGCTTTAAGGTGTACTCGCCGTCGACGACCGCAAGAATTATGTGGCCGTGCTGTGGCTCTACGGCTCGGTCAACTAACACGATGTCGCCGTCCATGATGCCTGCACCTGACATGCTGTGGCCGGTCACTTGGAAGAAGTAAGAAGCTTCCTTGTGGTGGATCAGGAAGGTGTTGAGGTCAAGCCCCTTCTCTGTGTAGTCTGCGGCTGGGGAAGGAAAGCCAGCAGCAATCTTGTAGCCGATGAGTGGCCGTGTGCTCGGGACTGGCAAGATCTTCACAGAATCGAAGAACAGCAGAGTAGGCATTTCTGTATGGAAAATACTGTATAAAAACACAGTATAGCCATTTAGCCAAGTTGTGGGAAGATTTTGCTTAAGCGTGCGGACGGCTAAGTGAGTTTTGTTGCTTCATTTTCAATATTCTAGGGGTAGATCTTGAGCGACGGTGTAGACGAGAATGGATTCTTTAGCAACGGTATCTCTGTACATTCTAATGAGGCGTTGAAGTCTGGCGTCAATTCTACTGACAGTACTTATACGGCTGTAGATAAGATCGAAAGAGAAAAGTCTAGGGTGCTTGCTGAACATTTGAAGAACTATGGTCCAGCTTCCACTTCAACAGGTAGTCAAAATCCAAGCGGATTTAGACTATTCTTCTTGGGGTTGGTACCGTTAGCAATTATTAGCTATGTTGGCTGGCATGCTTTCGTTTATGGCCTCGAAAAAATTGTGCCTGTCGGAACCGACTTCAACGGTGCAGGGAAAGACGTGCTTTGGTGGAAGATTGGCTTGCTCTTATCTTTGATTGTCATTTTCGGATTCATCCTCTGGCTGAAATCCATCAAACTCATCAAGAAGATGTTATAGATTTGAGATTTAACCTTCGTTGCTCAAGTTTAGAACATAAGGCAGCAAACTTTTGATCAGATTTTTGCATTAAGTACATGTTAGGTCCTTCGGGCTCGATGCCTTCTTTTTACGTTAGCCGTCTGCTGTAAGATTACGAAATTAAGCTAGCAAAGGCAGGCTTCCGTCGCCATGACCTAAGGCTTGGTTTGGTCGCTGCTCAATCGTTAGCAACTGTGGTACAGACTCAGACATGTCATATACGGGCACGTTCGCATAACGCACCCATCCTAAACCTGCAAGCAGGCTGTTATGTTCAGTTTCGGTTACGATGCACCCGACTGTTTCTTCTAGAAGTAAATCCAGTTTCTCAGGGTTATTTCTATAGAATTCAACATTATCTAATATTTGGGCTGATACAAGAGCCCGAGGATAGACATGTTCATGTTGAATCCGTACTTTTGAGGTTGGATCTTCCGTCGCCAGTCTCACTACTTCTACACTTCGAAACCTCGTTGAGTATTTTCCGTCAGCTTCAGAAAGAAACCACAACACTTCAGAGAGTATCTTTTTCTTGTGACGAAGAATAACATCATCACTGGTTAAGATGAGCTTCGTCAGGTTCTTGGCACTCAGTATTACTTCAGTTGATTTCGATGACCTGCGGTACGGCGCCCTTAACTTCTTGTAGTGGTCTGCGATTGTAACCATATGATTTCCCCGGCTTAGTCATTAGAGGATGTATTGCTCTTCTTTTCTTTTGACTCATTTCAGGCAGCGATATTCTCAACATAGAACTTTACTTTTCGTTGAGGGATCGACTTAGGTTTTTTGAACAGGTCTTTGTATGATCTAAGCATTGGTTCCATCGTGAATTTGCCGGTGGTGTCCAGCTTCAAGATATGCTGGTCGAAGAGCTTGTGCAGATCCGTCCGTAAAACGATGCCATTTTCGATTACATCTTTACCACCGTGGCGAACTTCGTGAATGTGTGCGGCGTCGATCACCCTTGTGTTCGTCTCACCAGTGATGAGACATTTTGGACTGTGTTGCAATATCAGCTTGCGAAACTTTGAGTCTCGTGCTGCTCGTGTATACACAGCATACTCTCGGGAGGTCACCGCGTTGGACAGTGTGCACGTTGGGGTTGCCAGTACAGGTGGCTCGTCAAAACTTACCCATGAGCAAGTCCATGCGGTCTTACCGTCTTGGTCGAAGGTCTTCTGATAAGTCGCCGTGCCGTAGTCCCCGTTGGCTGAGACCATCTCATCAGTGTCGTCCAGCCATACTCCGCCGTCTGTGTAGGTAAGGGTGAATGCGCCAGGGCTTACGGTTGAAGGTGCGATAGTCGGCTCGTACAAGACCTCGCAAAATTCCTTCGCGCGTAGCTCAATGGTTTGCACAGTCGCCGTTGTACCAGGTTTGTAAGCCTCAAGTGCCTGCGAGATCTGCTGCATATCAAGTCGCTCGGTGCCTGAGTACCATTTTACGGTCATCATGACTGGTGCTGCGTCGTGGACGGCTGCTTCTTGCGGATCAAAAGGTTTCATCTTGGATGCTGTATGGGGTACCGGCTTTGCGGCAGATCCGTCAGCTTACAGGTTGCCTTAAATCAATGCATTTAGTTTTTGGATTTAAGGTCGTATTCTCTACTGTTACAACAGTGGGGAGAGTCAAGAAGGTCTCAGTCTTGCGCAGATGGCAACCAGCTTGTCGATGAGTAAAGGAAACCCCTTGTAGTCAAAAGCGGCTTGCGCTGGAGTATAAAACTGCACCGTCACTACGCAACGGCTTTGGGCTGAACGAGACTACAAACTGCTGGGGCTCCCCAAAGCTCTTCCAAATCTACGTCGTCACTACTCGGTCTGTGCATTTTATGCAGAGGATCTATTTTTAGAATCATGGGCAGGTCAAAAGCCGTACCCGTCACGACGCAGCATCCCCTTGTTAAGGTCGGAATAAGAGCCTTTGAAGATGAATCTAGAGTACTGATTGTGTTGTCCAGTAGATGCAAGTCGCGCTCATTAACCAGCCGATGAATGAAGAAATTATGTATCTGCGAGACTATGGTTGGCGATATATCTGCGGGCCTCTGGCTTGACAGGGTCAGGTAAACTCCATACTTTCTTCCTTCTTTGATGATCTCTTCAAATAACTCCAGTCGATAGTCCTTCCAGATCTCATGCTCTCTCGTTGATTGTTCAGAAAGAATGTTGTGGGCTTCATCAATAATTAAATGTAGGGTACGGCTTGGCGGACTCTTCAAGGTTTCTGAATCTTTATGGTTTGTATAAATGTTTTTTGCAATCAGAAGAGGGAGGATCTTCTTAATCTCATTTTTGCATTTCTTGAGAGAGATAACATGCAATAGAACGGGCGGTGGTGGAACGTCCACGATTTCTAAGACGTTGCGAAGCGCTGAAATTGAGGACTTCGCCCTTGAAAGCACTGGTTGTATATGTTCGTACTGTGCGTATCCTAAAACAACGTCAGAGCAGAGCTGTAAATAGCATCTCAGTATAAGTTCGCTAAATTGATCAAGCTGGTCCAAATCAACCTGGTCCAGAAGTGGTTTTAGATTTTTTTCGAACCCGTCACTGTCTGAATTGTAGAAACAGTTATTAGCGTCCTTGAGATATTTGTGCTTTGCGTTGTACACCATTCCTTTTAAATGGTTTTGCAGAGGCAAACAGCACAAAATTCTTGCAATCTCACGGCTTAGCTCAAGAGCATCAGGTTTCGGTTCGCTAGAGCTAAAAGCTTTTTCAAAGGTTTTTTCAATATAATTTTTCAGCGAGCCAGGAATATTTTTAAAATGTTCGCGCCCACTAAGTACCCGTCTGATAAAAGGCTGCTGTGTGTTGGTTGTTGCCTGAAAAAGTAAGCTAAGCGTTTCCGCATCCCAGAAGTGAGACGCTTCAATCTTAAATTTGTCCCCTTTCTTCTTTTGATCGAGAATTGTTATTTTCTTTGCTTTCGCTGGAAGGATTTGATCCTCTATATATTCGCCATTGAAATCAAGGATAACAAACTGGCTTTTGTTCTTCAATGATTCATGTTTTTCGTCAAACAAAGTTGTGTACAGTCTAACCAACGTGTTAGATTTTCCGCTTCCTGTATTTCCGAAGATGCCAAGGTGGCTGTTAAATATTCTCGCCCAAGGCAAGTTGATAGGAACGTTCTCTTTAAGCATAGTGCCAATGGAAAACGGGGTCCTCCCAGCGGCGCCATAGATATTGGCGACCATCGGCTCACTTAGCAGGGACGCCTTGTCCCTGATCATAGGCATGTACTTCACGCCTTCAAAGAATTTGTTATCGACGATGAAGCCTATCGGTCTAACGTCAACTTTTCTGATGTATACAGTCTTGTTGTTTTCAGATTCGATCCTGCGTTCGTCAAGGTATTCGCCCTCAACTAAACATACAATATCGATGAATCCGCGTTGGATTGATACATGCTCTCTTAAAGACACGCCTCTGTACTTTACGCCATCATAGAAGATGGTTTCTTGACTGGAATCCTCGAATATACGAAGTGTAATCTTTATGCCGATTACCGCAATGACCTCACCGACGACGATGCTCATACAATATCCTCAGGCGCTACATACTTCTCTGGCTTTAACGATAAAATGTATTTGTTGAAGTTGGTAAAATCAAGCTTTTCGTCATCAGGTGGCGAAATAATTGTTACGTTTTTCCAAAGCTTAAATTCTTCGCCTAGTTTCTTGGCTCCACTCTGGCTAAAGCAGCAAATGAATGTTTGAAGCTGAGGATTGGAAAGTGAACGTTGTATGAGCTTAAGAATATGTTCGTCAGCAAATGAGAATCCAAATGTGATCAAGATCGAATTTGGCTTCTCAAGTTCATAACTAAGTAACCTTAGCATCTGATAGTAATGCTCTTCAAATACGGTTTCGTGAAATTTCCACTTTGTCGGATTTACGATTGGAAGTTTGTTATATTCTTGCCAAAAGCTTTGTATTTGTCCGGCTGTGAACGAAACGTTGGGGATTTTCGTTGTCGTCCCACCTTCAGTCCCTAGGTACGCAGAGAAGCTCTTAATTTTTTCTATTGTTTTGGGATGGAGTATATTTTTGAAGTCGTTGCTATAGCTAACTTCTATTTTCTCAGCACTCTTCTTCCAATAGACTGAGCCATGAAGATGAATGATGTTTAATTGCGGAATGCCGTAGTTAGTTCGCTCAAAAACACCGGTTTGACACTGGAACGTGTTGAAATTCTTCGCATGCAGATGTTTCTTATGGAAGCCCGACGTTCCGTCATTGACTACGAAATCATGTGATCCTCTCATCAGGATTTTGTCTGCGATATGAGCGAGGCATCCGTCATAATTCGTAGTAAAAACATTGATTTTTCGATTTAAGTCTTTTCTTCGGTCCAGTAGTCCCAAAAGTGTTTTAATCAACACCTCGTAGTTTTCAAGGTTCGTCACTTGTTTGGGCGAGGATGCGCTTGCGGGTGAAAAGGTTTGGACTGGATATATGCATGTGTTGTAGTAGTGCATAAAAAGGGCCGTTCCCTTTTCTGTCCATGTTCCAAACTTGGTCGCAAGAGTTTCTATGGTTTCCCACTCGTCTTTATTGTTTTTAATTGCAAGAGCTAAAGTTGGGAACAGATCTGCCGAAGCGCCAGAGCCAATAAGAATATTGATATTTTTGTTGTATATGTCAAGTACTTCTATTGGCTCAAACATGCCTACGCCTTTTGTCGCTTCTGTATTAAAAAGAAGACCTCAGCTATCACGGTCTCGGATGGTTTGGCGTCACGTTAGCTTTGCTATCAAGCCTCACCAGGTCTGGTCCCTTACGGTGGGTAGGGCTGAGGAGACTCGCTGGGCTGACGGTATGCACCATGAGCTTTCCCGGAAAGAGCCGGGTTTCTGTACTGATAATGTAACAGATAGCAAGAAACTTGCTGAGGTGTCGGCTTAGGTCCATTGGGCCGTTTCCCCAAGTGGTACCATATTGTTACAGTAGGGAAACTAGAGGAAACAATGGTAGAGCAGTGGGGTTCAACGTCAGTTGGTGCATTTTTCACAAGAAGTTCTGCGTGGCAGATTTCGCTTAAAGGGCCAACGGTGGTCCTCGTCAAGGACGGGCGTACCTCCGTGGCGGGCTTGATCGATCCAGAGCCGTTGACGGTTCAACCCGGGCACATCTGGTCCGCGGTGACGTTTTGCCCGACTGGTGGGCAAAACGTACTTCTTGATGGGATTCCGAATGCCAGTGCTAAGGACATGCTGGATCAGGTAAGCGTTGAGAGGAAGAAGCAGTTTGCACTAGTAGAGACCAGGAAGAAGCTGGCACGGGCTGATGAGCTTCTCGGGCCGGTCGTGGCATGGGCAGAGAGTGTGTCTGGACAGTTTGGCTTCTACGAGACGTCCAAGTGGTGGATTCCAGAAGAGGTCATTCAACAGTGGGTGCGTTTGCGAAATCAGGCGGTTGGCAATCGCACGGAACTGGACAGGCTCTTGGCCGATCATGAGGTGAGCAAACATATTGCCGGTAAGGGCGAGGAGGTGCAGAGCGCACTTGTATGGCTTCGCAAGGACTTGCCGGCGCACGTGGCCGCCCGTAATGAGATCCACTTCAAAAGCGAATTGGTTGAGTGTCATGACTTCCTTGAGAAGATTGAAAAGACTCGGCTAACCGATGAACAAGCGAAGTCGGTAATCTGCTTTGACAATCGGGTGATGAGCATCGCTGCTGCTGGGTCAGGTAAGACCTCAACAATGGTTGCGAAGGCGGGCTATGCCCTGCATCGTGGGATCACGTCCGCTGACAAAATTCTCATGCTTGCCTTCAACAGCAGGGCGGCAGAAGAGTTGCAAGAACGGGCCAACGAACGGTTGGCGCAGTTTGGTGTTCGTGCTGGTACCGTCAAGGCACAGACGTTTCACGGTTTTGGCCTTTCAGTGCTCGGACGAGCAACAGGGAAGAAGCCTTCACTCGCTTCGTGGGTCGAGAAGAAGAAAGAGCTTGAAAAGTTAGCTGAACTGATTGACGGCCTCAAGGACAGCGACGCGACATTTCGCACACAGTGGGATCTTTTCAGGCTTGTCCTCGGCCGGGACGTGCCTACCGTCGACGAGGGCAATGCGAAGCCGGTTGAGAAGAACGCCAAAACCAAGCCCCCGAAGTTCTATACCTTGAACGGCGAGTATGTACGCAGTCACGGCGAACGCATGATCGCAGACTGGCTGTTCTACAACGGCGTTGAGTATGAGTATGAAAGGAAGTATGAGCACGACACGGCAACGGAAACTCGTCGTCAGTATGCTCCAGACTTTTACTACCCCCATGCGAAGCTCTACCATGAACATTGGGCGTTAGACGGCCAAGGCAATCCGCCAGCCGAGTTCAAGGGATACCGTGAAGGCATGGTGTGGAAGCAGCAACTACACAAGCAGCATGGTACTGCGTTGGTTGAGACCACCACGGCAGGGCTCCACAACGGTAGTGCATTCGCTACCTTGAAGGCCGCACTGGAAAAAGCTGGTGTCGTGCTCGATCCCAATCCTGATCGTGAGGTACCAGGTAGAAAGCCGATCCCGAACGAAGTGTTGGTTAAGCGGTTTAGAACCTTCCTCTCCCATGCGAAAAACAACTGTTATAGCGACAACGATCTCTACGTAAGGTTGAAGGACCGCGGCGGTAGGGCTGTGCTGTTTCGGCATGCAATGTTCCTTGACCTCTTCGTTAAGGTGAGGGGTGCTTGGCAAGCAGCGTTGGACCAGGAGGGGACGATTGATTTTGACGACATGCTCAACCTGTCGGCCAGTCACATTGAAGCTGGCAACTGGACTTCACCTTACGATCTCATCATGGTTGATGAGTTCCAAGATGCATCCAACTCTAGGGCGAGGCTGGTTGCCGCGCTGGTGAAACAGCCAGGCAAGTTCCTGTTTGCGGTAGGTGACGACTGGCAGAGTATCAACCGATTCGCCGGCGCCGATCTGTCGGTCATGACTGACTTTGAGAAGCGTTTCGGCAAGGGCCAAGTTCTTCGCCTCACGAGGACGTTCCGGTGCTCCCAAGAGCTATGCAACATCTCAAGTCAGTTCGTTTTGAAGAACAAGGCTCAGCTAACCAAGCCGGTGAAGTCTGAAACGAAGGCATATGCACCAACGCTTGAAGTCAGGCTTGCCGACAACGAAAAGGGTCTTGAACCGGGCATACGAGCCTTCTTGGATGATCTTTGCGAGAAAATTAAGGCTGGGCAGATAGACCCTGCGAGGAAGGGAAAGATTAGCGTCTTCGCCCTCGGTCGCTACAACCAGGACGAAGACTACCTGCCATCAGATTACAAGAAGAGGTATGGTAAGGACATAGACCTGAAATTTGTGACTGTCCATAGATCGAAGGGGCTCGAGGCTGATTATGTGATCATGCCTCGTGTAGCGAAGGGTAAGTTCTCACTGCCAAGCACGATTGAAGACGATCCAGTCCTCGCACTAGCCATGCCAAATGCAGAGACGTACGAAGCTGCGGAAGAGCGACGGCTGTTCTATGTGGCGTTGACTCGGGCAAGGCGTTCAGTGACGATTTTTAGTGAGAAGGGCGATCTCTCACCCTTCGTTACTGAGCTTATCCACGATCTAAAACTTACCCCTCTGGACGCTAACGGTGTGCCGGTTCCGCTTCGGGTATGTCCAGGCTGTAAGGAAGGGCTAATCAGAAAGAAGCCAGGGAAGTTCTCTGATTTCTTTGGATGCAGCCGGTATCCTCATTGCGAGTACAAAGAACAGATTCCGAAGCCGAAGAAGGTAGGCTAGACGTGCCTTGTGCCACCGATCTACCGGGCGTACCTCTTCTAGTGTAAGGCGCTCAAGAGTGAGAGATAATATACAGATGAACAACTCAAAGCTTGCTGTTCTCATTGATGCCGACAATGCACAACCGTCTGTAATTAAAGGGCTGCTGGCAGAGGTTGCTACGCACGGCGTAGCTTCGGTCAAGCGTGCTTACGGCGACTGGACAAACCCGAGTTTGAAGGGCTGGAAGGAAGTGCTCCATCTCTGGGCTATACAGCCTGTGCAGCAGTTCAGCTATACAAGCGGGAAGAATTCTACCGACTCTTCTCTCATCATAGATGCGATGGATCTGCTCCACGCCGGCAAGCTTGACGGGTTCTGTCTGGTGTCGTCAGACAGCGACTTCACCCGTCTTGCCACCCGCATCCGGGAATCAGGTCTGGCCGTCTATGGTTTTGGTGAGAAGAAGACGCCAGGTGCCTTTGTAGCTGCCTGTGATAAATTCATCTTCACAGAGATTCTAAGACCTGCGGAACCGATACCTGCGCCTGTAGGCACGAAGGCTCCAGCGATGGTGAATCTTGGCGAGATGGAAGCGACGATTCGAAATGTGATTGCTCTAGCTTCAAGAGAGGACGGACTTGCCCCGTTGTCCAGTGTTGGTAACCTTTTATTGAAGAACAGTCCTTCATTTGACTCCCGAAATTACGGCTGCGAGCGACTGAGCGAACTAATGCGGCGCCTGCCATTCGTTGAGGTCAAAGAAATACAGAGTGACAAGTCAACCATGCTGCATATCTATGTCAAGTTGAAGAGTTAGGATGGGCGGAATCGTTATGAGAATTTACGGTGAGAACAGCAGCAATGATTAGTACCGATCTTGAGTTAGCGTCTTTGGTTTCTGATGCTATCGGGCGAACCTATAAAGAGGCAGTGGAATTTACGACAGCTTTGCCGTCATATTCTTTGATCCGCTATCGCGACGTGTTAGAAGGAATCTGCGGTTTGGTTGCGGAGGACAAAAACATCGCATCAAAGTCGCTCTCGCTGTTTGAACAGATAAATTTTTTGGCGGAAGCTGGAGCTATCACTTTCGGCTTCAAAGATCGATGCCATAGGTTGAGAAAGCTTTGCAATCCTGGCGCACACAGACGGTCAGGCTCAGTTGATCCCCAAAAGAAGGATGAGATCAAAGCAGAGCATGAACAGTTGAGAAACAATGCTCAGGAAGCTCGTGATCTAGCATTATGGATAATCGAAAATTTCTGTCGTTCTGTAGGGAAGGTCAGTGGTGAGCTGAAATATCTTTTAGTAGAGATTCAGACACAGGAATGGAAAGACCTCCTGTTCTCTGCTGTCACTGATGCCGATGCTCAAACGAAGTTTAAAGCTGGGCTTTGGTGCGAAGCTGAAGCTGAAAAGCGTGAATTAGAGTTCAACGGGATCATCGCGCCAACAGAGTTTGAGCATGACCAAAACTTCCTTAAGCGACTTGCAGCTACATTCCATCTTGCCTCGTACGAGGCGACGAGAAACATTGATGCAGGCTTTCGTTATGCTCAGTTCGTGGTCCAAAAGAAGATCGATGCGGACAAACTAGCCGAGGCCAGAAAACTTATCGAAGAGGCGGCAAATGCTGGGCATGGTGAAGCTTGTGACTACCATGCCTCTATCCTCTACGACGACGAACAGGACTATGCGAATGCTGAAAAGTTTTGGCTACTTGCAGCACAACGCAACGTAACTAGGGCGTTCAGTTGTCTATATTTCTATTATACAGAAGGGAAGGCGTGTCCTCCTAACCCTGAGAAGGCTGTTGGGTTCGTAGAAAAAGGGGTGGAGCAAGACTGCCGAGACTGTTTGTACTCGCTCGGTCGCGCCTACTTTGAAGGAGAGTTCGTCCAGAAGAACGATGACAAGGCAAGAGAACTGCTGGCTCGAGCGTCTGAACTTGGGCATGGAATAGCGCGCGGATATTTGCTCTTAATGGTCAACGGCGGTATGAATGTGATCGCTGAGGAATTTGCCAAGATCGGTCGTATGTTAGAAGCAATCGATGCGCCGAAAGTAACGGCGAAAGCTCTGCCTCCAGATCCCTATTCGCCGTGCACTTGCGGTTCAGGTAAAAAGTATAAATGGTGCTGCATGGGTAAGGCAGCAGAAGCGAAGCCATCAAGAAGTCCGTTGGCTCAGTACTTGCCACGTCTCTAATAGGTTTGGATTGTAACTCGTACTCAATGAGTGGATAACAACTAGATTTGAAGAGTAAGCAAAAGAGCCCATGTAGGGCTCTTCTTAATTGAGTTTAGTGGATTCTGCTGTGCTGCTCTACATAAGTGTTGAAGAGTTGAGCGAAGTATCCAATTAGGCAAAAAATCACAAGGGCTTTGTACCAACCCCTATAGATTTTGAAAATGCTCCCCCAATTTCTCATGCTCTTAAACGCAAGTGCGATCAAGGCATGCGGAAGGGGAAGAAGCAATGAAATAAAAAATCCGCCCAAAATATGCGAAGCCGTACTGCCAGGTGTATTGCCTTGGATGATAAGGTAGATCGTGGCTAGGCTTCCTAAGCAGTACCAGATTGCAGTTTGCTTTCCAAAGTTTGGCTTTGCTTCTGCTGCTACTGGATGAGTGCTTTCAGCTTCGATCATTTCATGTCCTTTTATATTTTCAACTGCTACAAGGTCGGGTAAGGTGGGTTGGGAGGTTAGGATGATTCTTCTATCCCATGCTTTTTTCTCATGTGCCTCTTCAAGTTTTTGTCCGTCACCTCTACATTGCAGACAGGGCATCTGCTCATCTCATTGTTCTTTATCGATGTGATGGCAAAGCGATACTGAGGTTCTTCAAGTGCCCATATTTGCTTTTCAGTCAGCGAGTACATGCAGAGCTTGCCAAGCAGGAAGCCAGCATTGAACTTCGTTTTGATCCTTTGATGTCCTGCGCGTCCAGTGTGAAACTCAAGAATCGTAGATTTTCCTTCGTCGTCCACCTCACTGGACTTCACAACACCAATCGGCGCACCAGAAGCGTTAAGGTAAGTCGCCTTGATCGCATAGTCCGAAGCTAAGCTGTTCTTCGCGTTGCCCTCGGTCGGGCTTTCAAAACAACCGTGCTTCGTCCAGGGAGGCCCAAGTGGCGGATCGATCCAGACACTTCCTCCGTTGTGACGAATGAAGAAGACATCGCCACTGCACTTCGGGCATGAGGTGCTGAAGCACGCGCTGTCGTGGCTCACCAGGTAGCCAGAGTAGGTAGTTGCGGTGCCTCCTGTCTCTTCACAGCGTCCACTGCGGTGCAAGGGAATGCAGCGGCCATTGACATATCGGAAGTCAACGGCGCCTCCGCATCTGCTACAGAAGCTCATACAGTTCCTTGTGGTGGGGTTACGGTGTCGTGTTCTTGTGAAGGTCCTGCAGGGCGCCGGCGTAGGTATCGTCCAGCTTCTTGATGGCGAGGCCGTTCAGTCGAAGGGATCGCTTCAGTTCGGATACTTTGCTGAGAAGACTAGGACTTGCGCAACCTTCCTTGGTGTGAGCAGCTACCTGAGCTTCTACAAGATCTATGTTGCGGGTAGAGAGGCGTTGCTTGCTGAAGGCTGCTTCGTCCGACTCGGTAAGAAGGGAACTGATGGCAAAAGCCGTCTGCTTGTACCAGTAGCTCATCTCGGCGTCGCTCACGAGCTTACAGGTACGGCCAGCATGGATCACAGCCTCTTGCTCGTTGGTTGCGGCCAGAAACGCGTGTGAGGTGGTTGTCTGGGCAAAGGTCGGGGCACTAATAAGGCCGAACGCAAGACCAGAGCATAAGGCAGTCCAGTTCATGTCACTTCCTCGCGTTTGCTGACCGTGGGAAGATATTCACGCACCTGTCACGGATACTAGGCACGATGTCATAAGCTTTACGGGTGTCGGCAGGCAGACTCGCGTAGCCGTTTTGTTCTTTGCTCTTGGTGGTGATCGCGATGTACTCGTCAAACGAAAAGGCCACTGGCATGTCCTTCGCTAAGCACGAGCAAAAAGGCGCATATCCGACCGCGCGCATACAAGCCATGTTCCGGCTTGCTACGAGGTCGTTAAGAGTGGATTTGGCACGCTCTAGCGCTCGTAGCGAGCCTGTCAGAATTTCTGTGTGGAACGGGGTCATGAAATAATGCCGAAAGGACTGTTCCATGACCGAAGTGATGACCACCAAGAAGCCCAAAAAACAGAAAGCAGCCTACCCGTTCCCCGTCGAGCTGATCGACCAGTTACTGGCCCAGGTTGAAAACAAGGACGCCGAGTCGATCCTTGGCGAATCCGGCCTGGCCGGGCAACTCAAGAAGATGCTGGCCGAGCGCATGTTGTCGGCCGAGCTGAATCACCACTTGGCTAGCGAGGAAGAAGGCAGCAAAAACCACCGCAACGGCAGCAGCCCGAAGAAGGTGCTGACACCCGGCGGTGAGCTCAATCTGGACATCCCGCGCGATCGCCTGTCGAGCTTTGAGCCGAAGCTGGTGGCCAAACATCAGCGCCGAATGTCCGGCTTCGATGACCACGTCATCAGCATGTACGCGCGTGGCATGAGCGTGCGCGAGATTCAAGCGCACCTGCTGGAGTTGTACGGCACCGAGGTGTCGCCGGACCTGATTTCGACCATCACCGACGAGGTGCTCGAAGAGGTCGCGCAGTGGCAGCAACGGCCGCTCGAAGCGATGTACCCGATCGTGTATTTCGACGCATTGCGCTTGAAGATTCGGGACGAAGGCACCGTCAAGAACAAGGCCGTGTATCTGGCCCTGGGCATTCGTGCAGATGGCCGCAAGGAAGTGCTGGGCCTGTGGATCGAGCAGACCGAAGGCGCAAAGTTCTGGCTGAAGGTTTTCAACGAACTGAAGAACCGTGGGCTGGACGATATCCTGATCGCCGTCGTCGATGGCCTGCGGGGCTTCCCTGGGGCCATTGAGGCCGTTTATCCGCAGGCGCAAATCCAGACGTGCATCGTGCACCTGATCCGCAACTCGACAACGCTTGCGGCCTGGAAGGACCGCAAGGAGCTGGCAGCAGCGCTCAAGCCGATCTACCACGCCGCCAATGCCGACTTGGCCGAAGCAGCGCTGGATGCCTTTGCAGCAGGCCCATGGGGCATCAAGTTTCCGACCGTGGCCGCGATGTGGCGACGCCAATGGCAGCAGGTGATTCCGTTCTTTGCCTACCCGCCAGAAGTGCGCACGATTATCTATACGACCAACGCTATCGAGAGCCTGCATATGCGTCTGCGAAAGATCGTCAAGAATCGTGGTCACTTCCCGAGTGATGAAGCCGCAACCAAATTGTTATTCCTGGCCTTGCGCAATATCGAGAAAGATTGGAAGATGCCGCAGCGTACCTGGAAGCAGGCTGCCAATCAGTTCGCCATCATGTTCGGCGAGCGCTTTACGAACGCAATTATCTAACTACGAATTCTGGCCCCGCACACAGAATTTCTGACAGGTCCATTGTGACGGACCAGGTCATCGGCAAGACGCTCGCCGCCAACCTGCAGTGGTTACGCAAAGCAGCACATCCGCAACGCCACCTGTTACAGCCTGCATTGCGGAAGGCATATAAAGACTACCTGAAGTATTACTGCAACGCGGAACGGACCTTGGCGTCGGTTATCCGTTCGGCCGCGACCGCCGTTACGCTTCCCTATGACGATGGCGTCATGATGTTCAAAGATCTTGTGTGGACCAAGGAAGTCCTTGTCAATCTACGTGTGGACTCCTTAGCGCTAACTGGTCCATGCCCGTCGCTTTCTTTTCCCGCTCCGGTTGTCACGGAGAAGGTCGCTTAATCATGAATTCAAATCTCAGCGTTAACTCAGTCATGAAACCGGTGGACGAAAGCGTCTCGTTCCAGCAACCGTGCCGTCTGCTCTGGATGGATGAGCAAGTGGATCTCGTCGCGCTTATCACCATCGAAAAAGAGCCGAAAAAGCCTTGGTTGCTTGGATTATCGACGCTGCGATCGCTGTTATCGGAACAAAAAGCAGTCATCGTCCAACTGAAAGTTCCAGAATTTATGATGACACTTGAGGACGAGATCCCTGCCAAATACAAGAACAAGCGCGATGCAAACTGGGAACGTATTAGGCCAATAGTGCAAGGAACGTCGCCAAGCCGAATGTTCGAGCCGGACACTATGGGCGCGCTGGTCAAGCAACATGCCAAGGCTGTAGGTGTCGAAAAGAAATCTCTCTACCGCTTGCTGTATCGATACTGGATGTTCGGCTCTATTCGTAATGCTCTCCTGCCGAACTATCTTAATTCCGGAGGAAAGGGAGTCGAGAAGAACTATGCGCCGGGCAAGTTACCTGGAAGGCCGCCAAAGGTGATCAGTACCACTCCAAGACCTCGCGCAAAAACGTTGACCAAACAAGACAAGATCGCGATCCGGATAGGCTACGCACTCTACTGCAAGAACGAAGTGAAGTCGAAGGGAGACGCGTACACGCGCATGCTACGGAAGTTCTATTGCGAGTCGATCCCGACGCCTGACTTCCCTGAACAAAACATAACCCTGAAGCCTTTGAGCGAACTCCCCAACCAAACCCAGTTCGAGTATTGGGGCAAGAAATCGTTCGATGACATGACCGTTCTTCGCGGCCGTAAGGGCGAACGGAGGTGGGCTAAGGATCATCGACCGCTCAAAGGCAGAGCATCGGATGGATTGTTCGGCCCGGGTCATCGCTTCGAAATCGACGCTACGGTCGCCGACATATACCTCATCAGCAGGTTCAATCGTAACTGGATCATCGGGCGGCCTGTCGTCTACGTCGTGGTGGACGTCTTTTCTAGGATGATCGTAGGCCTCTTCGTCGGCCTCGAGGGTCCGAGTTGGAACGGTGCGCGGCAGGCACTACTCAACACATTCACTGACAAAGTGCAATTCTGTGCGGACTACGGCATCCAAATCCGCCCGGAAGACTGGCCCTGTGCACACTTGCCACAGGAGTTGAGCTGCGACCGCGGCGAGATGTTGGGCCTAGCGGCGGAGGCCATTGTCCCGAGCCTTGGCATCGACTTGGTTATTGCTCCACCATTTCGGCCGGACTGGAAGGCCGTCGTTGAGAGCAGGTTTCGAATTCTTAACCAGCTTACGCAGATTCACTGGATACCGGGAGGCGTTGCTCAACGAATCAAGGAACGTGGGGAACGCGACTACAGGGAAGACGCTACCCTAACTCTTCGGGAATTCACGGAGATTATTATCCGAACCGTTCTTCACTATAACCATCATGCGACACATCCTGATAGCCTTACGCCCCCTATGGTCGCGGAGGGCATTTCTTCAACTGGAACATCGATCTGGAACTGGGGAATTGATCACGGCTTTGCGACCAGAGTGGAGCAAGCCCCGGACCTGGTGAAGCTACAGCTTTTGAATAAAGCTGCGGGAACGATTCAGGCAGGCGGGATTCATTTTTCCGGCATGCTTTTTACCCCGGAGGACGACCGATATGAGAAATTTTTCGCTCGAGCTCGGGCCAACGGTCATCAACCCATCGACGTCTGGCATGACCCGATGAAGCCGGCGTACATATGGATCCGAGATACGGATAAGTCACTGTTGCGCTGTCAGTGGAGATCTCCCGGCCAGTATGACGAGGCCGCCCGATTTGAAGAGATCCTGGACATGCAGCAGATGATTAATTATGTCGGACCGGATCAATTGCATGCCGAGCTTATGAGCAAAGTGAACCTTGACGCCAGGATCCAGGCCATCGTCGACACCGCCACTGCTGAGAAGCGCGAGGCGCCTAAGCCAGCGTCAAAGGCTGCACAGCTTGCGAATATTCGTAGCAATCGTGCGATTGAACGCGCCGCGGGGACCGGTAGCCCCCAAGTGAGCTCGGACGTCCAACAGCAGGATCGCGATGTGAAACCTTACATTGCAGAAGGCTACGGCGAACGCAGCGCCGAAGTGATCGATATTCTTTCCCAGCTTCGCAGGAAGGGGGCAAAGTGAGCAAGCGCGCCCATTACCAACCGTCACCTGTTCCGGAATACACTGGAAACCCGCTTATCGAGGCGTTGCCGCCCATTCTTTCCGAAGATGACGCGGGTGCAGCGATGGCAAATTTTCCGCCTACCCCTGAGGATGAGCGACACCTTAGCAAGGAGGTGCGTCTTCATCTTGTCAATCGAATCCGATCGCTGGTTCAGCCCCTGCCGATCCACCTTGAGCTAGAGAGCACGATATCGAGCCTGTTGCGTAGCGGTTATGTTGCGCGAAACCCGATGCGGCCTGAGACCATGCGTCATCTGTACGGGCTTTCCACCGGCCGTAACTCTTCCACGGGTTTCATCTCTACCGCTTCGACAACTAGTCTCACCGGCCTGAGCGGGATGGGAAAAACGACGGCTCTCAACTCGGTGCTCAGCCTGTACCCGCAGACGATTGAGCATGTCCGATACGAAGGCAAGGAGTTCGTTCATACTCAAATTGTTTGGCTCAAGCTGGAATGCCCATACGATGGCTCCCTCTCCGGCTTATGTCATGCATTCTTTCGGGCCGTCGACAAAGCGCTAGGACAAGAAGATCGATACGCGAGCCGATATCGGGCCAGAGGCGGCATCGAAGAGATGATCCTGCGAATGACCCAGCTCGCCAGCACTTATTTCATCGGCGCGCTTTTTATCGACGAGCTCCAGCATCTCAACCGGGCAAAGGTCGGTGGCCAGGAGAACATGCTGAATTTCTTCGTCAACCTGATCAACAGCATCGGCATCCCCGTGGTCTTCGTCGGAACCAATTCCATGGTGAAGCTTTTTGCTGATGTGCTGCGCAACGCAAGACGGGCGTGCGGCCACGGCACGCATTACTTCCAGGAACCGAAGGCCGACGACCCGACGTGGGATATGCTTGTCGATGTGGCATTGGACTACCAATGGGTACAGCGACCCGTAGAGCTGACTCCTGAGATCAAGGACGCGCTTTATGAGTACACCCAAGGTGTCACTGACTTTCTCGTCAAACTACTCATGCTGGGCCAGCGGTACGCCATCCAGGCCAAAATCGAGACGCTTAACCCCCAGGTATTCAGTCACGTCTTTAACACCAAAATGAGGCTGCTGAAACCGGCGCTGGAGGTACTTAAGTCCCGCGACCCGGAAAAGATGTCCAAGTTCGATGACCTGCTCCCGCCTGACGAGATACTAAATGAAATGTTGTCCGAAAAGGAGCCCACCCTATCGCTCGACATGCTTGCGCGTCTAAGACGTTCTAAACCGGATACGCGGCCTGCGCAACCAAGCCCATCTACGCCGTTGAACGACGAACCTTCACGACCAACGTCCCGAATAGCCACGAGGCCAGCCGAGCAGCCGGCCTCCGCTTTGATTGCTGCTCGCGAGGACACGCGCAGTGCCCTGATTGAAGTTGGTTGGCTTGCTTCCGATCCACTCGAATTCTCAGAAACCTATGCGTTGGCAAACGCCCCGTAGGTTCGACCGATGAGGATATCGTGGCTTATGAACCTGATGCAACGAGGCTTGTCTTCTTCCCACCAGCCCTGCCGGATGAAACCCTGCACAGCCAAGTAGCGCGATACCACCGTCTTTCTGGAAACCTCGATGACAGGCTAACTCTGAGGGAAGTGTTTGGATCACAGAGCCTGGTGACTACTTCCCTGCTTCCGAGCCATTTGAGGCTGATGTCGTCAAGGCTTCCGGAGAGAGCCGAAACCTGCGCCGATGGTCTACTGGAGCAGGGAACCATCTTCCCGTACTATCGACCACTTCTCGCTCCGCCACAAATCGCTCGATGCCTCGCGGCCGCTAACAGCACAGATGCACGCGATCTTAAAATTAGCTTAGGAATGGTAGCGGGTCGTTTGGGTGGACAAAACCCATTACGGCTTTGCGATCAATGCTTTGTCGAAGATCGCAATCTCTACGGCACGCCTTACTGGCATCGCACGCATCAACTCCCTGGGGTGCTCGTCTGCCCTCGACACCAATGCTTCTTGCTTGAGCCCGATCGGGCTTGGGCGCATCTACGGCGCCATAGTCTTTTCTTGCCCGATACGGTCCCTCGTGCGCAAGTCGCGTGTCCTTTTGCTGTCGAGGACCATCACATGCCCGCGCTGATAAAACTCGCCCAGTTGAGTGCACAGCTTTTGGTATCCGCAACCATTCAGCTCCCACCCGATGTGCTTAGAACGTTCTACCTGACTCGAGCGGGGCATCTTGGTTGGCTAACCGGACATGGAAGAATTCAAAGCGAAGTTATTGACTCGGTGGGGAGACGTTGTTGCCAATGCTTTCCAGATCTCCCCGACTTCAACTTCCTCCGTCTCCCGGTGAATGATGTGCTTCGGGGAGCATGGATACTTCAACTATTACGAAAACAACGCCGCGCATCCGCACCTATTCGACATCTGACGCTTCTGTTACTGCTCGAATCCAGTTGGAACGACTTATCCAAATTTTGCTCTTGCTTTACGCCGCCAGCGCGAAAACCAGAGCCCCACGTTTGCAGCTCTGATTCCAAATCCCGAGGTATGCAAGCACTCGTAGAGATGAGCCGGAGCGGCTGTTCGCTGCGAGAAGTGAGCCGACAAACCGGGATCGCTGTGACAACCCTTCGCATCACAGCAGAGCGGGCCGGACTACACCCTGGCAAGCGCCCAAAGAAACTGAAGGGAACTAAATTAGATGAGCTTAAACAGGACCTTGTCACAACCGCTTCCCTTCATCAAATCGCTTGTGCGCACGGTGTCGCGCTTGTCTCTCTCTACAGGATCTTGCGCGCTGATCCCTCTTTAGCGAACAGACGGGAAATGCTTCTGATGGAGGAAGAGAAAGAAACACGTCGAAAAAGATTCAATGACGACCGCCAGAAAATGCCTGCAAGACAAGCCGCCGACTACGCTTGGCTGTATCGGAATGATCACGCTTGGCTTCAAGCGGCCATAAAATTTGCAGCGCCAATGCAAGCAACGACGAGGCGGGAACGAGTCAACTGGGCAGTGCGCGACCAGAGCTTTGCACAACAGGTACACTCGATAGCAGAAAGTCTATATAGTGTCCGGCCACCCGTGAGGGTTAGCCGGACCCGGATTATCCGCTCGGTCGGCCGCCAGGCGCTAATCGAGAAATTCATGCATCGCCTGCCACTCACGACTTCTGCCTTACGGGAAGTAGCGGAGTCTGTACAGGCATATTCGCAGCGTCGGGCTAGTCTCGACGAGGCTACCTCGCTCGATGCCCACTAAGCGGGGCACATCCAGGGAAAGCGTCCCGGCTATTGTGTATTAGCGTAGCGCCCGCGCCACACGGGTGCAGCCTGCGTTAGCAGCCGCCCGTGAGGGTGGTACCACGGACCCCAGACCTTCGCCAGCACCACGGTCGGGAAGTGATCTCCGGGGCGAGGCGCGAGAATTGAATTTCGTACTCATCGGCGCAACAGCCTCAACCCATTGCCCACGACGAGCAAACTTGCCCCCATGTCGGCGAACACGGCCATCCACATGGTCGCATGACCAGTGAAAGTCAGCACCAGAAACACCACCTTGATGCCAAGGGCCAGTACGATGTTTTGCGTCAGCACCCGGGCTGTAGCGCGCGACAGGCGCACAAAGGTCGGAATCTTGCGCAGGTCATCGTCCATCAGCGCGACGTCGGCCGTTTCGATGGCGGTGTCGGTGCCGGCGGCGCCCATGGCAAAGCCGATGTCAGCGCGCGCCAGGGCCGGGGCATCATTGATGCCGTCTCCCACCATACCGACCTTGCCGGACTGCGCTAGTTGTTCCACCTCGCGCAACTTATCCTGCGGCAGCAGGTTGCCTTCAGCACGGTCAATGCCAGCCTGAGCGGCGATCACCTGCGCGGTGTGCGCGTTATCGCCGGTTAGCATCATGGTCTTGATACCCAGAGCATGCAGCTCCGCGATAGCGCTTCGGCTGCTGTCCTTGATCGTATCAGCGACCGCGAACAGGGCCTTGACGCCGTCCGGACCAACCAGCATGACGACGGTCTTGCCTTGGGCTTCCAGCGCCGTGATGCGTTGCTCCAGCTCGGACGTGCTTCGGCCCAGCTCTTCGAGCAGCCGATGATTTCCCAGATGATAGGTCACGCCGTCGATATTCCCGCTGACACCCCTTCCAGGAAGCGCAGCGAACTCGGCCACTTTGTTCAACGCCATGCTTTCGGCGCGCGCGGCCAGCGCTACCGCCTTGGATACCGGATGATCCGATCGCGCCGCCAGACTGGCGGCGATACCTTGGCTGCGCGCGGGCTGTGCGGCGCCCCAAGCGATGAAATCGGTCTGCGCGGGCTTGCCATGCGTGATCGTGCCGGTCTTGTCCAGTGCCAGCCAGCGTAGCTTGCGCCCGTCTTCGAGATAAGCGCCGCCCTTGATGAGAATGCCTTGACGGGCAGCTGCAGCCAGGCCGCTGACGATACTCACCGGCGTGGAAATCACCAGCGCGCACGGACAGGCGACGACCAGCAAGACCAGCGCGAGGTAGATCGAGTCCAACCACCCCCGACCCATGAACACCGGAGGAACCAGCGCGACCATGACCGCCACACCGAAAACGATAGGCGTATACCAGCGGGCGAACTGATCGACGAAGCGCTGAGTGGGCGCGCGGCTGCCTTGCGCAGCTTCCACCGCATGGATGATCCGGGCCAGGGTGGAATTGCTGGCCACTGCCGTGACGCGATATTCGAACGAGCCGGATTCATTGATCGTGCCTGCAAAGACTGGATCGCCCTGCGCCTTCTCGACCGGCAGGCTTTCGCCGGTGATTGGCGCCTGGTTGACGGTCGAGCCTCCTTCCACCAGCTCGCCATCGAGCGCGATGCGCTCGCCCGGTTTCACGCGAACGCGGCTCCCGATAGCAACCTGTTTGGCATCCACCTCGCGCCATGTTCCGTCCGGCTGTTGAACGGTAGCCTGCTCCGGTGCGAGATCGAGCAAGCCACGAATCGCGTTACGGGCACGATCCAGTGACTTGGCCTCGATCACCTCGGCCAGCGCGAAAAGCACCATCACCATTGCCGCCTCTGGCCAGTGGCCGATCAGCATCGCGCCCGTGACGGCAATCGACATCAGGGCGTTCATGTTGAGGTTGCGGTGCTTGAGCGCGATCCAACCCTTCTTGTAGGTGGACAGCCCGCCCGTTAACACAGCCACGAGCGACAGACCCACGACCAACCACTGATTGCCGCTGTGGAGCCAGGAGACAGCTTCCGCAGCCAATGCCGTCACAAAGGAGATACCGAGCGGCCACCAGTTGGTATCGGGCGCAACCGATGCCTCCAGTGAATCTGCAGCCTCGTTTGAGTCGAGCACCTGCGCATCGAAGCCCAGCGACGTCAGCGCTGCCAGTACTTCGGGTAGCGTGTGCGGAGCGTGGCGCACGGACAGCGTACGCTGCATCAGATTGAAATCGAGATCGGCAACCCCGGGGATCGTGCCGAGCTTGTTGCGAATTAGCGCCTCCTCGGTCGGGCAATCCATCTTGGCAATGGCCAGCCTCGTAGTCGGGTCGGATGAGGCTTCATCCTTGCGGACGGCGCGCATGCCGATGGCCGCCAAGGCTTGCTCAACGGGCGCCAGCGATGGCAGGTCGTGCCGCACTGCGAGGGTGCGCTGCATCAGATTGAAATTCAGGTCGACCACACCCGAAAGCCCAGCAAGCTTGTTCCGTATTAATGCCTCTTCCGTCGGGCAATCCATGTTTTCGATGCGATAGATTACGCTGGCCGATTTGGTCGTGAAATCAGCATCTGCCTTCGCTTGGATTGTAGGCTCGCTCGAACAGCCGCACCCCTTCGAACCACATTCGCTCATGGCAATTTCCTTCACTTAAGTAGCTTGGTTTTGTCTATTTAAGAGCCTATAGCGACTATAGAGTCAAGTTTTTTTGGTGATCCGGAACGAGCCCTACTGAACAGGGACAAGAATCTGCCACGACAAACGCTAAACAGAAAAAAGGATTAGAATCCCTGTAGTTACTACAGGGTCAAACAGGAGAGGCACGTGGAGATCAGGATCGGCCAATTGGCCAAGCTTACGGGCTATCAGGTGGAGACAATCCGCTTTTACGAACAAAAGGGGATTCTTCCTGCTCCTGTCCGATCGGAGAGCAACTACAGGATGTACGGGAAAACCCATGTCGAGCGCTTGCAGTTCGTTCGGCGGTGTCGCTCTCTTGGCATGTCGCTCGAAGAGGTCAGGACACTGCTCACGTTCCACGATCAGCCAGGGCAGCCATGCGATGGCGTGAACGACGTCCTCGACCAGCACATTGCGGACATTGACCGTCAGATGGCTGAGCTTCGCGCACTGCATACGGAGTTGATGCGGTTGCGCGCTAGCTGTGGTTCCGCGAGGCCGGCCGGCGAATGTCAGATCCTCAAAGAACTGGTGAACGCTCCCGCTGACTCTCTATGACCATTCCGTCCTCCTCGCGTACCGCTCGGTCGACGGCGATGTCGGCAGTCGGAACGCCTTCAGTGCACTGCGAATCGCGCCAAGCACGCCATGACCTGTTCCGGGCAGTCCGCCGTTTTTAGCCATTCATATTCCTTATTTACCCGATTATAGGGGATAGACCCTCTCGTAATATTCGCATTGCCTCATTGTGCGGCACGAGTCTGAGATTAAGAATAGGATTCGCTTTCACATGACGGGGCATCGTGTGTCTAGCAGCGTCATACTCATCAATTCTATTCAGGAGGGAATAATGACGGCAAATGAAGCAACTAATATGCAGGCTTGCATTGAAGCATGCGAAGAAGCGCTCCACGCGTGCCAGGCATGCGCTGCGGCAGATATTCGTGAAGGTAGCTCGCACTGCGCGCTGATCAACTTGGACTGTGCAGACATCTGTGCCGCAACGATGAATGCGCTTGCGAGGGGATCTGACCATCACGGAGATTTTTGCTCCTTATGCGCCCACATTTGCCGGGCGTGCGCCAATGTGTGTGCTAAGCATGCCGGCACACATGCGCACTGCGCCGCGTGCCAAGCTGCGTGCGAAAAATGTGCTGAGGAATGCTCGAAGCATGCCAAAGAACGTCACGTCTGAGCCCAAGCACATCATTCCAACGTAGCTTCCTTTCATCGTTGGTGTGGACAGGTTCTACATCAACGATGCGTTACAAGCATGTCGACAGCAAAAGGGAAGATTGAAATCAAAAAAGGAACGTCGCAGTCGGAGCAGGTTGCTATGGTCCTTCGTGCCTTCTTTAAGGGAAATTCCGCCACATGGCGGGCGTCAGGTGGCAGCGTGCGTCATTTTCTAACAACCCGATTGAGTGCGACATCACCGTTTGATGCCCTCTTCGAAATATGTTCCTCTTAAACGAGTTGAGAATCTTTCCTCGACCATAATGTCGTGGTTGTTCTGCTTCTGCGGGTACTTAAAGAACATATGGGTGTCTAATAACATATGGGTGTCTAAAATATCTCGATGTGGAAAATGCCATGAGTTCGCGGCAACAACGTGAGCGCCTTATTTTGCTATTCGCCACTATCACAATTTCGATCGGGCTAGGGACATTATTAAGCGTAGCTGAAGCAGGCCAACCACATGCCGCTGCGGCGCCAATTGTCGGCCTGGAGTTCGATGATGTCACCGGCGCGCTGTGGAAGGCTACGCCCCGATCGCTTGCTCGTAGCCTGAACCAGGGGCAGACGTGGACGCCAGTGGCGTTGCCGGCTTTAGCGCAAGGCAATTTGGTTGCACTTTCGATCTCGGCTGGTCGTGCCAAAACGATCTATGCCGCAATCACGGGCTCAGGCGTATTAGTCAGCCAGGACGGTGGACGCACCTGGATAGCACACAACCGAAGTCTGCCCAATAGTAACGTTATCGCATTGACAGCGCATTCTACTCAACCCAGTACCGTGTATGCTTACGTTGTTGGGAAAGGTATTTTCCAGAGCCGGAACGCCGGCGCGACTTGGTACTTCGTCGACCAGGGCCCCTCCGAATCGGTGATGCAACTTGCGCATTCGAACATGCCAAGTCGAGTCGGCACTGGATGGATCTTCGCCGCAACAAGCAAAGGCGTGCGCCGGACAATGGATTGTTTCTGTGGATGGCATAGCGCAGGTGCGATCCGGCTTAGCTTCAATCTTGTTGCTAGCGATGCTGCCTGGCCGGCACGGGTCTACGCTGCCGCGCGGGAAGGATTGTTTATTAGCCCGGACGGAGGAGACCATTGGATCCGGATGCGGGAGCCGGTTGCCACCGTGACTGCACTGGTCAGTACGCAGTCCGGAAGACTTTACGGCGCGATCAATGGCAAATTGATTAGCAGTGTCAATCGAGGTGTCACCTGGGAATTTGTCGTCAAATGATCTGCGTGCAATGATGACGATGGTCTGACACCGCGATTTCTTGCCAAACGTGCGACTCCTTGCCGACGTGCCAACTACTCCGCTGTGCTCATTGTTGAGCGTAACACCCTACTAAGATCAATTTACTGCCGGGCTCCGCGGCCAGACCGGCGTAAGCTAACTGAAACCACTTAAGCGGGTCCGCGTTCGACATCACCGACATCAGCTTCGCCGCCGCTCTCGATATCGACACGGTAAGTAGGCGCACTAGGACCTTCAACACTTCCGACTGCGGGAACGGCATTATTGTCGGCATGCTCGACATCGACATTCGTGATCGTGTCACTTGCCGTCTCGACATCGGCTTCTTTTTCCGGACGCCCGGCATCGGCAGGCGATGTACCCTGCACTTTTACACGTTTTCTAGTAGCCATTCGTCCTCCAGAACAGTTCGGTTAGATTGGAAACCAGGCTCAGCAGTTTGCGGCCGTGTAGTTCTCAGGAAACAGCTCGCGTTCCACAAGCTCCAGGAGGATATGGATGATCTTGATGTGCATCTCTTGCACACGATCTGCGTATGAACCACCGGGACTGCAGATGCAAACGTCGCACAAGCCCTGCAGTGGCGACTCAGGCGTCCCAGTCAATCCGATCACATGAATACCCATCTGGCGCGCCACCTGGGCTGCAACGAGAATCGACTGGCTTTTTCCGCTCGTACTAATTGCAAGTAGCACGTCGTCGCGTTGACCATGTGCCTGAATGTACCTTGCGAAAACCTGGTCGTATCCAAAATCGTTTGCGACGCAGGTGATATGTGTAGGATCGCTGATAGCGACGGCTGCGACTCCCGGGCGATTGTTGCGGAATCGTCCCGTAAACTCTTCGGCAAAGTGCATCGCGTCACACAGCGATCCACCATTGCCGCAAGAAAAAGCCCTGCCCGAGTTACGGAAAGACGACACAAGCAGGCAGGCGGCATCGGCGATGCTTTGGAGGTTACCGTCGCCCTGCAGGAACCGGCTAAGGGCAGACTGTGCATCGACCAGGCTGTTCTTGATGTGTTCGATCATAGGCTTCTCATTGAGGAAGAACGATTTCCTAGATTATTTCGATGAGCTGAAGCGATTTGACGAGGTCGTCCATTAACTTCAACTGTGAAAGGAAAGATTCAAGAACGCCAAGTGGAAGCGCGCTCGGCCCGTCGCATTTCGCCGAACTTGGATCGGGATGTGCTTCGAGAAAAATCCCACCCAGACCAACAGCGACGCCAGCACGTGCCAACTCCACTATTTGCGCACGCCGGCCCCCAGACGTTGCGCTCAGCGGGTCACGCTGCTGGAGCGAGTGGGTAACGTCAAAAATAACAGGAACACCAGGACAAGCTTTTTTCATCACGCCAAAGCCCAGCATATCTACGACGAGGTTATCGTATCCAAAGCAGGTGCCGCGATCGCACAGAATGAGCTGATCGTTCCCCGCCTCCTTGAACTTTTCCACGACGAAGGCAGCTTGCGTTGGACTCAAGAACTGCGGCTTCTTGATGTTAATGACACGGCCTGTCTTTGCCAGCGCAACGACCATATCGGTCTGCCTGGCCAGAAATGCGGGCAACTGCAGTACGTCCGCGGTCTCGGAAACAATCGGCGCCTGCCACGGCTCGTGCACATCGGTCAGGACGGGCACACCAAACGCCGATTTTACTTTCTCGAGCATTCGCATGCCTTCTTCAAGCCCCGGCCCGCGAAATGAATGGATTGACGATCGGTTCGCCTTGTCGAAGCTTGCCTTGAACACGTAGGGCATGGCAAGCTTCTCAGTGACTTTGACAAACTCTTCACAAGTGCGAAACGCCAGTTCCAGCGACTCAAGCACGTTTATACCGCCAAAAATAACCAGCGGAGCATCGTTTTCGACCTTGATATGTTGCGTGATATTAGGCATTGGTCAGCTACTCTTACGTGACGTTCGAATGTGAGCTCTGATGATAACGCGAGCCAAGAAATGGTACCGCGCAGTAGAATTGCCTAATCCACTAGGGATTGAGCAGCAAGCACCTGATTGCGATAGGCGTCGAAGATGTAACGCAGAGCATCGGCCATGGTGGTCCTCGGTGCCCAGTCGAGGTCTCGCATCGTGTTCTCGATCTTCGGCACGCGGTTCTGCACGTCCTGGTAGCCGGCGCCGTAATAGGCGCCCGAGCTGGTTTCGGCGATCTGCACCTTCGCAGCGCCGGCCGCGTATTCCGGGTACTCGGCGGCCAGTTTCAGCATCATGCTTGCCAGGTCGCGGATCGAGTAGTTGTTGGCCGGGTTGCCGATGTTGTAGATCTGGCCGCTGGCCTTGCCGTCCTTGTTCTCGATGATCTTCATGAGGGCGGCGATGCCGTCGTCGATGTAGGTGAAGGCGCGCCTCTGTGCGCCGCCGTCGACCAGCGAGATGGTTTCGCCGCGCACGATGTGGCCGAAGAACTGGGTCAGCACGCGCGAGGAACCCTCTTTCGGGGTGTGGATCGAATCCAGGCCGGCGCCTATCCAGTTGAACGGACGGAACAGGGTGAAATTCAGGCCTTCCATGCCGTAGCCCCAGATCACGCGGTCCATCAGCTGCTTCGAGCAGGCATAGATCCAGCGCGGCTTGTTGATGGGGCCATACACTAGCTCCGAATTCTCCGGATCGAATTCGTCGTCGTGGCACATGCCGTAGACTTCCGAAGTCGACGGGAACACCAGGTGCTTCTTGTATTTGGCGGCCGAGCGGACGATCGGCAGGTTGGCCTCGAAGTCCAGTTCGAACACGCGCAGCGGCGCTTGGACATAGGTCGACGGCGTCGCGATGGCAACCAGCGGCAGGATCACGTCGCATTTCTTGATGTGATACTCGACCCATTCGGTGTTGATCGTGATGTCGCCTTCGAAGAAATGCATGCGCGAGTGGCTGAGGAGATCCTCGATGCGGTCAGCATTCATGTCCATGCCATAGACTTCCCAGTCGGTGGTCTCGAGGATGCGCTTGGAGAGGTGGTGACCGATGAAACCGTTGACACCGAGGATAAGAATTTTTTTCATAGTGCAGTTTATGTAACCAAGACTAAGGAAGATATTGCAGATTTTTCCCGCTTCCGAGGACAGCGAAATTTCATTGCGATGATAGATTTACTTTGCAGTTAACGCTTGCGCCGACCTTGTCTTTTAGAATTCTTCCGGTCTTTGGTTTTTTGGGAGGGCATACGATAAATAGCATGATCCTTCTTCCGACGCCAAAAATATGCGATCTTAAGAATGCCCACTAATATAACGATGCTTGCGATCGAACCAAAAAAAACTATCAGAAAGACCTCGTCCGGCATCTCAGGTTCTTTTATCATTTGAATTTCCGGACGAATCTAAAATCCCAAAGATGCCCATCAGACGAGCATGTCAATCATAAATAGAAGAATAAAACCCAGAAAAAACATCGCTGTCTGAACTGGAGTTTCGGCTTCCTCATGTGCCTCTACTAGCAACTCCTCGGTAACCAAGTAAAGCAGTGCGGCGACACCAAATGACAGAAGTGCGTCGATATACACTGGCGTTACCGCATTCAGTAGACCGACTCCTGCGCCAGCTCCCGCCAGCAAGCCGATACCAAGCATTGCCGCGGTAGTACCGACGCGCAGAGCACTTTGGCCAACGCTGCGAAGCGACGTTCCGCATGACACGCCGAGAAAGAAAACTTCGAGAACCAAGCCGATCGTCAACAATAGCCCTTGTTTTTCTCCGGCAGCGAACGAAAGGCCGATGAGCGCGCCATCGAGCACGACGTCTACACCCATCGCCGTCATCAATCCACGCGTATCGCGCCCTCCCGCAGCCTCCTCGCGGCGATCTCCGAACCACTTCAGGACGAGCATGAAGGCAACGCCAAGCGTGAATCCGATAAAAGTCGGCCATGGCAGACGCCGGTGCACTAGATCGGGCAGCAATTCCACGGCCAGCACGCTAAAAACGGTCCCGGCCGCAAAATGCTGAACTGCGCTGCGCAACCCAGCGCCTGGTTGGCGCACAACTGCCAGCAGCGCCCCGGCCAGTACGGCAACCGCGGGCAAGGCAGCATAGCCCAGTACTTTGGACAGGCCCGCCATCATGGTGACACCTTCGTTTGACCGACTTTCTGCTCACTTTCGGCGCGTACCATATCCTCGCCTGCGATGGTCGGTGTGCCGGGGTAGGCAAGCAGACGCAGTGCATTGATAACGACGAGCAGGGTTGAGCCTTCGTGGAACAAAACGGCAGTCCCGATATTGAGGCCGAAAATGGTTGCCGGAATAAGTACTGCAACGACGCCGAGGCTGACCCAGAGGTTTTGTTTGATCACCCTGCGTGTGCGCCGCGACAGGCCAACCGCGAACGGCAGCTGGCTCAGATCGTCGCTCATCAACGCGACGTCTGCCGCTTCCAGAGCGACGTCGGACCCCGCGGCTCCCATGGCGATCCCGACCGTAGCATTCGCCATGGCCGGTGCGTCGTTGACACCGTCGCCGACCATGGCGACTTTACCGTGACGCTCACGCAAGGCTTTTACCGTCTCCACCTTTTGCTCAGGCATCAGGTCTCCCATGGCTTCCGTCAGCCCAACGGTGCGTGCAACGGCATCAGCAACCTGTTGGTTGTCGCCCGAAAGCATCACCAGGCGCTTGATGCCGAGTTCGCGCAACTGTTTCATGACGATAGGGGCTGCGGGACGCGGCGTATCCATGACACCGATGACGCCAAGGAAGCGTGCTCCCTTGCGTACGACCATCGTAGTGCGCCCGGACTGGACCAGCTTGGCATTGGCATCGACCAATTCGCCGGGCAGACGCATGCCCTCCAGTTCATCGAACAATATGGGTTTTGCGATATAAGTCGTTTCGCCATCGACAGAAGCCTGCACTCCGCGCCCGGTCAAGCCGCGCACATCGTCGACGCGTATGGAATCGACATTCGAAGGCAACCGTTCCCGCCCCCCCTCGACCAGTGCGGACGCGAGCGGATGGTCGCTATGCGACTCGACTGCCACGACCACGGCGAGCAATTCGGATTCACTGACGCCGGAAGCAACTATCACATCGGTCAGCTTTGGCCGTCCTTCTGTCAGGGTGCCCGTCTTGTCAAACGCAATCGAGGTAAGGCTGCCGAGATTCTCCAGCGGTCCTCCCCCCTTTACCAGCACGCCGCTGCGGCCCGCGCGCGCTACGCCCGACAATACGGCGCTGGGTACTGAAATTGCCAAAGCGCACGGACTTGCAGCCACGAGTACCGCCATCGCACGATAAAAACTGTCTGAAAAGGATTCGTCGATGACCAGGAATGCCAGCATCAGCAATGCGACCAAGGCAAGGATCACGGGAACGAAAATGCGTTCGAATTTGTCGGTGAATTGCTGGGTGGGCGACCGTTGAGCTTCCGCTTCTGCCACCATCTGGACCACGCGCGCCATGGTCGACTGCGACGCTAGACGCGCCACCATTACTTCCATCGCACCAGTACCATTGATGGTGCCGGCAAATACCCGGTTGCTGGCTTGAACCCGATCGAATGCGGCAATGGCGGCCATGCCGTCGTCGACTGGCGATTTGTCGACTGGGACGCTCTCGCCCGTGACCGGCGCCTGATTGACGCTCGAGCTGCCTTTGACCACCACGCCGTCCGCCGGAAGGCGCTCGTTCGGCTTGACCAACACGATGTCGCCAGGCTGCAGGTTTTCTACAGGAACCTCTTCGGTTTGATCACCTTGCTTCAGTACCGCAGTCTCAGGGGCAAGCTTGGCGAGTGCTTCAATGGCACGCCGCGCACGTCCCATCGCAAAGTGTTCCAGCGAGTGACCGAGACTGAACAGGAACAGCAGCAAACCACCCTCTGCCCATTTGCCGAGGGCTGCCGCGCCGACGGCGGCCACGAGCATCAGCGTATCGATCTCGAATCGACGCGCGAGGATGTTTTGAATGGCTTCCTTTGTGGTAAAGAAGCCGCCGCATAGGTAGGCGCCGATATACAGCGCTAGCGAAAGCCAGCCGCCATCTCCATTGCGGCGCTCGACCAGCCAGCCAGCGAGTACGAACGCGCCGGCCGCCACAGCGAAGATGAGTTCCGTATGTTCTCCAAAGATGCCGCCATGCGCATGGTCATGGCCAGCATGGTCGCCTTCCGTCCCATGCTCGTGCTTATGTTCGTTCCCATGCTCATGCTCGTGCGTATTTTCCTTCCCGTGCTCGTGCTTGCCACGGGCAGGCGGGGGTATATTGCCGGGCGTGGGAACAATCGCCCCGGTTGCCGGTTCAGGCAGCTCAGTACCGAACGAGCGCACCAGGTCCTCCAGCTGCCTTTGCGATACATTCGAGCGTTCGTATTCGATACGGATTCTGCCGGAGGGAGAAACCTCTGCTTCCAGAACGCCAGGAACCTGGCGCAGACGTTCGGCGAACGTTCGCGCGCCACGGGCGTGCAATGGCGCCGGCGTGTTGCCTACATAATGTGCGAACTTGTCGGTCAGTTGTGCGCCGACGGCACAGACCACTTCACGCAGTCTTCCCACCGTAATTGCGGCTGGGTCGTAATGAAGACAAAGCAAGGGAGGCGCCCCCTCCGGCGTCTCCACGTGAACACGCTCGACACCGGGGCGCCCCTGCAACAGGCCGATGAGCCGGTCGATGCATGGATCTTGCGGATTGTCGACTTCCGGAAGGATCAATGGCAGTTCAAGTCGTACTCGCGTCAACGCTTCCATTTGCTTACCTTTCTCTCGAAACGGCCATTATGAAAAAACAATCCGACATCGTCGGTGTGGGGGCGCACCGACGGGATTGGTTAGCTCTGCCTGGCGATGATTTCTGGCCGATGCGACCCTACGCAATATGGAGAATGCACTAAGACTTCTCCATTTATTTTCAAGCCAACTCGTTCAGTCACAAAGACGTTGACATACCGATTGCTGCCGTGCTGTCTGAATTCAACTGTGGCGTAACGTCCCGCCACGCGCTCAGACTCAGTCAGCGGCACAAGACACTCCGGATAATCAGCGGGTGTTTCGTCTGTACCGTAAATCTTCGTGATATAACCGGCCTGCACACCCAGATCATCGGGCTGAGAGGTAGTACATGCGGCCAGACTTTGCGCGATAAGTACCCCGACAATGATCGAACGAATTCTCAATTGATACCCTTTACGTAAGCCGGGCTGGAACGAGCAAGAGTCAACCAACCACATTCTTGAACATCGCATCCATTTCCTTGTATTCGTCAGCGACCTTTTGCAACATAAATTGATGCTTGACCGCTTGCTCGGCAAAAGCGCTTCGCTCCCGGTCCATGTCAACCGTGTTGCCATCCACTGCACCTTGTGTAGGAACCCGGTACATCAAAAACAGATTGTCCGCGTTATCGCTGGCGTGGCTCCTGGGCCTGTCGACCGCCTCGTTTATCGTTGACGGATGGTTCAGCGCTTGCTGTAGTGCAGCCCGAAAGTCGATGTCGCGTGCCTTGTAATTCGGCGTATCGGAATTGGCAATATTCGACGCAAGGACGTTGAGGCGCTGCTCCGATAACTGGAGTGCCCGTTTCCAAAATTCGTCATTATCTCGCGCGAGGGCCTGGGGCATGCCTCTCGGACCATTCTTGATCTCGTTCATCTGTGCTCTTTTCACACGTTATCGGACGACAATGATTGTCGTTTCTTCAACATCCAGGGGTAAAGCCACCACAACCCCAGAATCAACGAAGCGAATACTGCGGCCACACCAATCCCAACTGAATGGCCGACAACTTCCGCTATCACCAAGCTTGTACCCAACACCAACGACAGGGAAAGAAAGAACGCCCCGGCCAACATTTGTCTGCTTGCGACATCCTTGAAATGCACGCGGTCTTCGAGTGGTCGCAGAACGCGGTGCTGCACAGCTGGCGCCGTAAATAAAATTAGACTCGAGAGCGAACATAAAAAGGTCGCCATGTATATCCACTTCTCCAGCTGCACGATCTCCCGGAACCCGGCATTGAAAGGCAATGCAATGAGAAAGCCATTCAATAACTGGGCGCCAGGAAGCAGGACGCGCAGCTCGTTCAGCATTTCGGTCATATCGGTTTCGTCGTGGCCATTACCCGCCGTGGTCGAGCTTACTTCCGCTGATGCCGCTTGAGGCGTCTCGCCAGCATTATTATTCATGAGGTTTAAACCCTTGTACCACAGTAACTTTCACGACCGACGATGGTCGGGCGCCGTGCTGGCGCCCGACCATCGGAGCTCAATGCGCTGTGACAGCCCTGTTCGCAACTTCTACTTCTTCTTGGTCCTTTCGGTGCACGAGACGATATAGAAGTGGCAGCACCAGCAAGGTCAACGCGGTCGAGGACAGAATGCCGCCAATGACGACCGTTGCCAGCGGTCGCTGGACCTCGGCGCCGGTGCCCGTCGCAAGTGCCATGGGAACGAAACCGAGCGATGCCACCAGCGCTGTCATCAAGACCGGCCGCAAGCGCGTCAGGGCACCCTGCAGGATTGCCTCGTCCAGCGACAGCCCCTGCTCGCGCAGCGACCGGATAAAGGAGATCATCACCAAGCCATTCAACACCGCGACCCCGGATAGGGCGATAAAGCCCACCGCTGCCGTGATCGACATAGGAATGCCACGCAGCGTCAGCGCGAGGATGCCGCCCGTGAGCGCAAACGGAATACCGGTGAATACCAACAGGCCGTCCTTTATGTCACCAAACATGACGAACAGCAGCGTAAGAACCAGGAACAGGGCTAGCGGCACGACCAGCTTCAGGCGTTCGGTAGCAGACTGCAGCTGCTCGAAGGTGCCGCCCCACGTGGTCCAATAGCCGGACGGAATCGCGACTACGCGTTCGATTGCCGCCTGCGCTTCGGGCACGAAGCTGCCGACGTCGCGTCCGCGCACGTTGGCGCTCACCACGACGCGCCGCTTGCCATTCTCGCGGCTAATCTGGTTGGGTCCAGGCGCGAACACAAGTTCCGCGACTTCACCCAGCGGCACGTACGAAGCACCGGCTCCGGCTGCACTCGTAGCGCTTGCCGGCAAGGCGATCGGCAGGCGACGCAACTCGTCGATATCGCTGCGCAGCGCTTCCGGCAAGCGCACCAGGATGTCGAAACGGCGGTCGCCCTCGAACATGATGCCGGCCTGGCGTCCGCCCGTCGCGGTGGCGAGAGCCGCCTGGACATCAGCGATATTCAGGCCGTAGCGCGCGGTCTTCTCGCGGTCGATGTTCACCGACAGCATCGGCAGGCCACCGGTCTGCTCGACCTTGACTTCCGATGCGCCAGAGACTTTCTGCAACACCTCGGCAATCTGTTGGCCCGTTTTCGCCAGTACCTCCATATCGTCGCCGTAGATCTTCACAGCGACGTCGCTACGCACCCCAGAGATAAGCTCGTTGAAGCGCAGCTGGATCGGCTGCGAGAACTCGAAAGCGTTGCCGACGTACTTCTCGGCCTCTTCCTGGATCGCCGTCACCAGCTCGGCATGCGTCTTCTTCGGCGCTGGCCATTGCGCTTCCGGTTTGAGCATGATGTAGCCGTCGGAGATATTCTGCGGCATGGGGTCCGAGGCGATCTCGGCGGTACCAGTGCGAGCAAAGACCCGGTCGATCTCGGGGAATTTCGCCTTGAGGCCGGTTTCTAACTTCTTCTGCATTTCCAGCGACTCGGTGAGGCTAGTGGCTGGAATGCGCAGCGCCTGGATCGCAAGGTCACCCTCGTTCAGGTTGGGAATGAATTCGCTGCCGAGGCGTGCGGCAAGCAAGCCGGACAGCACGACCAGCACGACGCTAGACGCCAGCACGGCCGGACCGTTTGCCAGCACGCGCGCCAGCACCGGCGCGTACCAGTCCTTGGCCTTGCTCATCAGGCGGTTTTCCTTTTCGGCGACGCGTTTGCCGATGAACAGCGCAACGGCCGCGGGAACGAAGGTCATCGACAAGATCATTGCGCCGACCAACGCCAGCACGACGGCGAAAGCCATCGGATGGAACATCTTGCCCTCCACGCCAGCCAGCGCGAAGATCGGCAGGTACACGACCATAATGATCAGCTGGCCGAACAACAGTGGCCTGCGCGCTTCCTGCGCCGCGGCGAACACTTCATGGAAGCGCTCGCGCAGCGTCAGCTCGCGCTTATGGTGTTCCTGCGCGTGGGCCAGCCGGCGCACGCAGTTCTCGACGATCACGACCGCGCCGTCGATGATGATGCCGAAGTCGAGCGCGCCAAGGCTCATCAGGTTGGCACTGATCTTGTACGTCTCCATGCCGGAGAATGTGAACAGCATCGATAACGGAATCACAAGTGCCGTGATCAGTGCCGCCCGAATATTCCCGAGGAATAGGAAGAGGATGACGATGACGAGGATTGCGCCTTCGGTCAGATTCTTCTTGACGGTCGCGATCGCCTTGTCGACCAGCACCGTACGGTCGTAGACCGGCACCGCTTTCACGCCAGCCGGCAAGGTTTTGTTGATCACAGCCATCTTGTCGGCCACGGCCTGGGAGACAACCCGGCTGTTTTCACCGATCAGCATGAACACCGTGCCGAGCACGACTTCCTTGCCGTTCGCAGTCGCCGCGCCGGTGCGCAGCTCTTCGCCCAGGCCAACCGTGGCAACGTCGCGCACGCGGATGGGCACCCCGCGCACATTGCTGACGACGGTATTGCGAATGTCGTCCAGCGTGCGCACCTGTCCCGGTGCCCTCACGAGAAATTGCTCACCGCGGCGCTCGACATAGCCTGCGCCGACGTTACCGTTATTGCTTTCGATGGCAGCGACGATGGCGTTCAGGGTCAAGCCATAGGAGCTGAGCTTGGCCGGGTCTGGCGTTATGTGGTACTCCTTCGAAAAGCCGCCGATCGAGTTGATTTCGGTAACGCCAGGGACCTGGCGCAGCTGCGGCTTGATGATCCAGTCCTGTACCTCGCGCAGGTCGGTCGGCGTGTACGGTGTGCCGTCGGGCTTTTTCGCGCCGGGCTCGCTCTCCACGGTCCAGAGGTAGATCTCGCCCAGACCGGTCGAAATCGGCCCCATGGTTGGCATGACGCCATCCGGCAAGTTCTCCCTTGCCTCCTGGATGCGCTGGTTGACGAGCTGACGTGCGAAGTAGACGTCGGTTCCGTCCTTGAAGATGACGGTCACCTGCGACAGCCCATAGCGCGACAGCGAACGTGTCTGCTCCAGGCCCGGCAGGCCGGCCATCACGGTCTCGATCGGAAACGTCACGCGCTGCTCGACTTCGAGCGGTGAGTAGCCTTGCGCCGAAGTGTTGATCTGGACCTGGACATTGGTGATATCCGGTACTGCATCAATTGGCAGGCGCTGATAGTTGTACACACCGATGGCCGCCATGGCGAACACGGCGAGCATGACGATCCATCGGTGTTCGATGGCGGAACGGATAATACGTTCAAACATGGCTGCTCCTTAATCCTCGTGCTCGGCACTGCCCTTGCCCTGCTCGGCTTTGAGCACGAAGCTACCGGTGGCCGCGTACGTCGTTCCGGCCGTCAGGCCCTGCACGATTTCCGTGTAAGACTTATCGCTGGCGCCTACGACGACCGGCTGGGCCTTGAAGCCATCGGCCACCTTGACGAAGACGACCGGCTTGTCTTCCACCGTTTGCACGGCATCGCTACGGACGGCGACAGCCGCACGCTTCGAACCCTTCACCAACGACACGTTGACGAACAGCCCGGGGCGCCACGCGAGCGACGGATTCACGAGCTCGACGCGCGCCGTGGCGGACCGGGTCTGTTCTCCCACCAGCGCGCCCACGTAACTGACCTTGCCGGTGGCGGTCAGGTCGGTCGCCGACGCCTTGATGGTGGCGGTTTCGCCAACCCGGACGGCGCCTATATCCTTGGGGGTGACGACGACGTCGACCCACACGCGCGACAGGTCGGACAGCAGAAACACGTTGGCGTCTTCCTTCACCGCCTCGCCCAGGCTGATGTGCTTCTCAACGATGACACCGTCGAACGGGGCGCGCAATTCGTAGCGGTTCAGTGCGCCGTTGCCGGCGACGACGCCCAATGCGTTCAGCTTTGACTGCGCATTGCTCGCCGCAATCTTCGCTTCTTCATAGGCCTGCTGGGCCTGGAGGTAATCCTGTTGCGCCGAAATTTTGTCTTCCCATAACTTCTTCTCGCGCTCGTAAGTCGTGCGCGCAAGGTCGAGGCGCGTTTTGGCTGCATTTAGCGTGCTGCGCAACTCGGCCAGTTCCGGACTGGAGATCACGGCCAATACCTGGCCTTTCCTGACGGTCTGACCAAGTGCGGCCTGGACAGATTCCGCAATGCCAGGCAATCGCGGCACGATGTGCGCAGTACGGTCTTCGTTAAAACGGACTTCTCCGGGCAGCTGTACGGCGTTCTCGATGGTTGCAGCGCTCACGGCGGCGGTTTGAATGCCGGCCTGCTGAATTTGTTGCGGCGTGAGATGCACCAGTCCTTCCTCGCCAGAATGACCGCCGCCCGCCTTCCCTGCCCCAGTCTCGGCCTTGCCGACGGCCGCAGGCTTCTCTTCGTGACCGCCCTCACCTGCAGTCGCGCCGGAGTCCTTCTTCCAGAACAGGATGGCAGCGCCGAGCACCACACCGATCGCAACGATCGCGAATACGGCCCGGTAAGATTTATTTTGCTTGATCAACTTCATTTCAGTGTGCTTTCAATGGTAGTGGTGCCGGCATTGGGAAAATAGCGTTCGATATCGGAGATCGAGCGGTAGCGGTCGGCCAGCGCGCGCAGGTACTGTGCCTTGGTCTGAAATAACGTGCGCTGGGCGTCAAGCACATCGGTAAATCCGAATTTACCCAGTTCGAAGCCGGTCACCGCAGCGTCGTAAGCGCTCTGTGCGGCTGGGAGCACTTGGTCGCGCAGGGTAATGGTTTGAGCAGAAGCAACCTCGGCGCGCTGGTAGGCGTCGGCCAAGGCCTGATTAAGACGCACGCGCTCAGCTTCGAGGTCGTCACGGGCCTGGTCGGCGCGGCGCAACGCCGATAACGTATTGCCCTGGTTTCGGTTGAACAGTGGCAATGGAACCGAGAGCCCGATCACGCCCTGACGGCGTCCTAATTCGCGTTCGCGCTGGGAGCCAACCGTCACGGTCAGGTCTGGAATGCGTTGCGCACGCTCCAGGGCGACCTGGGCATCGCGGCCTGCAATCGTCGACTGCGCACGACGTAGCTGCGGTGAGGATTCCAGTCTCGCAGCCAGCTCGGGCCAGGCAGGCAGGTGACCGAACGCTGCATCTGGTGCGATCAAAGGACGGTCGGGCTGACGTGGACTCGCCCAGAACGCGGTAAGCCGGCGCCTAGCGAGCGCCAAGTCGGCTTCCGCTTGAGTCAACTCGAGTCGCGCAGCAGCTTCGGCAATGCTGGAGCGCGTCTGCTCCACTGGCGAGATTTTGCCAGCGGTCACACGTCGACTCGTAACATCTGTCGACTTATGCGCCAGGTCGAACGAGGCTTGCGCCAGAGTCACACGTTCCTGTGCCGTTAGGGCGTCCATGTAAGCCGTGATTACGTCTGCTCGCAATTCCGCCCGCCTCGCAGCGACTTCGCTGATAGCAATATTGCGTTCCTGCTCGGCGACGGCGATACGCGCGCTACGCTTACCGCCCAGTTCGATCACCTGGTTGATCTGGGTTGTCTCGGTGCGGGTGTTACGGTCCGTACCTTCCGACAAGAACGACACTTCCGGATTGGGCCGCGCACCGGCCTGCAAAACGGCCCCGTCGGCGATGCCGATTGCGCGTGTTGCCGAGCGCAACGCTGGATTAGTGGACAAGGCCATTTGAATTGCCTGTTCGAGCGTCAGCGGCAAGGTCTCAACGCCCGATTGGGGCGATGGTACGCTAGATAATGCTTCTTGAGTTTGCTGCTCGATGGCGTGAGCAGTCGGGACGAAGACCTGCAGCAGCAGGACTGTTGCCCCCAGCACGAGGTGCTTGGATTGCATGATGACTCCGAAAACTATTGATGGAAAATAGCCAGCGGCAGCCCAGTACGCGCCATTGAATGCGCGCAACAATGCGTGTCAACGAAATGATCGAAGAAAGGGGGCCGCAGGATTAGGCGCGGCCGGCCCACTGAGGACGTTCAGGGGGACTCAGGAAAATGGATGCGAGGGCAGCAACTGGGCCCGAGACAACACTTTCGCCGCAGTCTACAACCGGCGGTGTGTCGAAGTAGTCCGGCATCGAAAGAGCCAAGTGCACATAACCGCCGCAATGGGCATCGTGCACAGTCACCTTTTTCGCAAGATGTCGGCCATCTTTGGCGACAAGCGAGAGCTCGTCGTTGCTGGTGTTGTGCTGGTGATGACCAAGATGGTCCGCGGCCTTGCCGGTCTCATGCATGCAATACGAAGTGATTACGTTCCAGCTGAGCTGGAACGTAATCACTGCGCACAAGATGAGGAGGATACGGCGGGTCATGGTCTTCGCAGTATAGCACTTCGATGTCCGTCGCGCGCGCGCATTGTCATGACTCCGCAGGCTACGGCAATAGCGATCGTAAGTATGATACAAGGCCGTCCCCACTAGCCTGTGCTCGACAGCTCGACAGCGCGATAAGACGCTGCAAGAATAAATTACAGGCGACCGTCGACGCTGTGCCGACCATGACAGACTGTCTCTGCTGGTAGACAGCAATAGTATCAAGATGCAGGTGAAGGGAGATAGAAGACAAGAAGCACAGCGCGGACTACCGCCGCCAATGGCAAGGTGCACTTCGTGATCGACGCGTGCACGCTTAAGATCGAGCCATCGAATAAACCGACAACACGATTAGGGACAAGCTTGTTCTGCCAGCGCCGCCTGTCAGATTCTACGGACGAGCGCATTGCTCCCGTAATTGGCGATGGTACCTATATGAGACGAAGGCTGCCACGACGTGATCGCATTGCGGGCTGCGCAAGCACTACCCTGGACTTGTAACTACGTCAAGCCTTAGGCGAAAGAATCATTACGATGCCGATGGGTGCAACGAAAAAGTTAAGCCGGACATTATGGGAAAAGTGGATCGGTTGCCAGCCACGCAGCTTGTTAGAAACCGAAATACACTGATTCAAACTGCTGGGCGAACGCGTCATAGCACACAACTTCGACCGTCGGGACACCGAACTGCAGATAAGCGATTGTGCTGAATTGCTTCACTCGGCAGGCTAGCCCGGCCACGATCCCAGCGTTGCAAAACCGGGTGCAAATTACATATAACGTCGTGTCGACCTTTTCGTGAGCCGCTCGACAAAGGCATCCAACAGCATGAGATCGACTATCTCGACCGTATAGTTTTGATCAGGGTGTTGATCGTATAAATATATATGAGACCTATTGGCCAAACATAGAAGTTATAGTTGCTCCTCGCCATAAAAAAATGGGAGCAATAGCATCGCAACTAAATAAAGGAAAGCGTAGGCAGCATAGAACCTTTTCGGATCGGAATGCAAAGTTAAGAGTTTGTAGAAGAGCCATCCTGCAAGCGCGGCCGGAATCAGCGACCAAACTGGAAGTCGACCGTGGAGCCAGAGAACCGGAGGGACCCCACCGATCAGTTCGGTGCACGCTGTGACTAAATATAGTAGGAGGCGGCGCATAAGCTAAAATTATCAGATGCACAATTCATCCGCATAAAAAATTCCCTACTGACATAAAAAAATTAGGTGCAGTGCCGATCTTGCATCACTCGAGTATTCTCGTCATGTTAGTATGCATGCTATTTTAAGAAGTCAAATGTCTAGGATGTCTCGGCAGCGCTATCGTACGGCATACCTGTGCACGTCCAGAAGCAAAGCAAACAGAGTTGATGCGCAACAGTTTCAAGCATTGAGCTCCTAAAAATCGGCACTCAAACCGAACTTGGGATGTCGAGCGCCGCTGTCACCACTATCGAATAAACCCCTTTCTCGTCTTGAATGTCAGAGTTTGCCAATCAAGCTCTTACCGCACATGCGAACACTGCTCTATTTATCATATATGCATGGGCTTCCGCTACTTTAAAATCTGCACAAATCATCACAAACGCTTCTTTACGATTGTCTATTCTCCCAAGCTAACCTTCAGTTAAGATCCAATGGTGGAATCGGGTTTTGTAAAGATCAATCGAACAACCTTTTGAGGAAGCCAGCGTTATTTTGTGAGTTGTGGCCAGAACCGTGCCCGCGGTCATCCTGATGATGCCCACCACCAAGTCCCCCGCCGTGTCCGAAGCTAGTCTCACCATATACTCCGTATGGTTGCTGTGGAGGGGGGGGGGGCTGCGGAACGTTAGCCGATAAGCCTTGGGTCGCAAAACTGTTATTTTGCGTCAAAAAGCTGCTTTCTTCATGCTGGCTGCGTTCAATTATCTTGTCGAGCTCTCCTCGATCAAGCCATACCCCTCGGCATTGGGGGCAGTAATCGATCTCGATATTTTGTCTTTCCGACATAACAAGCTGCACTTCCTTGCAAACAGGGCATTGCATAGCTAACTTCCTATAAGAAATTGATTCAATATAAAATAAATAACGTAATACCAATAGAAAGATGTTTCATGATGCCATTTCTGCCGTGAATAACTAGATTATACATCAAAGACATATCTCAAGTCGCACTCCACGTCAAATTAGCCTTATGGATTAAAGGATATTGGGAACGTGAGCGATGCGTGTATCAAACAGATCGAAAATTTATTCATCTCAACACGTGAAGTCATCACACATTACCTTCGAAGTATTCATTTGGCTCTCCCTATTGATTCGCAGTCTCCGCCAAATGAACGAAACCGAAGATGCTCATTAAAGGATGTTTACGGTGCGCGGGCAACAGGCCAACGGCCAACAATGACGCACTCGATCCCACCATGAATAGCAATTTGGCGCGCACGCTGACCGATAGCATGTCGGTTGGGGAAAAGGCCATTGTGTTAGTGAAAGAAACGAACACATAGTCGAAAAAGCTCGCCATCTAGGCAGCGTGCCCTGGGCGGTCCGGATTCATTTGAGGAACATAAAATCTGCGGCAGGTTGTCGATGAAGGCCGCATGCCGCGGGACCGCCACGGTTGATATTCCAGAACCAGAGCGCAAACACGATGAAATTCGTTAGCCAGAGGTTCAACGCGTCGATTAGATGGCTTTGCCCCGTCGCCCCCCTTTACGTCATATAAAAGTCCCAAGCACGCCGAACGGCGACTCAAAATTCATCAAGGCAATGATCACGGTAAGCACAATCGCTGCGCTGCGGACCTTGCGCCGATGATGGATCAGGGTCCAATGATGCTCGCTGGTAGCGCGGCGCATCTGGCTATGGTTCCAGGCCATAGCCACCGACAGCGGGACGAACAGCGCCAATTCGGCCACTGAAGCGAGCCACCACGGAAGCATCGTGAAGTCGTTAATCAGAAACGCGTTGAGCGCTGCAGTGAGGACGATTGCACTACGCGCGATCCAGAACTACCGCATTTGTTCTTTTCAGGTCCTATCCAAGCTCTGCCATAAACCCCTATTGCGTGTGTAAGTTTGACGCCTGTTGCTCACGATCTGGATACCGCGCTGTGCGAAACCACTATTCCTTGCGCAGCTTCACTTCCTGTTTCTCAGCGATGGGCTTGTCCAGCGTGCGCCGGCACAATGCACGCTCGATCGGTTTGCCGAGCACGAACAGCAGGAACGCAATCACCAATGCTGGCGATCCGCTAGGAGCGGTGCCGTGCCGTTGGCCAAGAAAATCCACGCGCATGCTGTGGCTACATTTCTTGCCGTGCAATGCTCGTTAGCGCTTCACTGCCGACTGCTAGCTTAGCTGGCTCCGCGCAGAGAATACGTAAAAATGGCACCGGCGATACATCAACCACCTGACTATTTCTTTCTGCGTGCCAATACTGCTGGCAGTTGGCGTACACCAATGGAAGTTCGCCATGGGCCTATGGCATTTTGTTGCATTAAGTTTGCCCAGCTGGCTTTTCCCTAATGCCATTGATTTTGTAGCCGCCTACACGAAGGAGATACTCAACCGGGTCTTCATCTTCATTACGCGAAGAAGCGGAGCGGAGCATATCTGGGTTGAGCCTCTTGTCAACCACATCATACTCAGCCCTCTTTTTATCTGGCGCGTCCTCGGAATCAATCTCGGTCGGTTCTTGTGGTACGCCATGATGAGTATATTCAACAAGCCACGTTTTTTTCGACATGAACCCGTCCCGCATCGATTGGTAGGCACCCTATTTTAGTTAAAAATCGTTCAGCTAGGTGATGTCGTCTTGGTCAAACCGAACGAGCGGTTGCCGGTCGATGGCGTGGTGGTCAAGGCACGTCCAGCGTGAACCAGGCGCCGGTGACCGGCGAGAGAGTCCCGGTCGACAAGGCGCCAGTCCAGGACGGAAAGACCGCGATTGCTGCGTTCGACCGCGTTGCCACCTCAAGCGGGGTCTTCGCGGGCACCATCAACGGCAGCGGTGCGATGGACGTCATGGTGGCGCGCCTGGCATCGCAATCGACCATGGCCCGGGTCGTGCAAATGGTGGCGCAAGCCGAAGCGCAACGTTCGCCCACCCAGCAGTTCACCGACAAATTCGAGCGGATATTCGTCCCCGTCGCCCTTGCCCTGGTGGGACAACTGATGCTCGCCTTCTTCGTGGTCGACGAACCTTTTTCTGCCAGTTTCTATCGGGCGATGGCCGTGCTGGTGGCCGCGAGTCCGTGCGCTCTGGCGATCTCGGTGCCAAGCGCCGTTCTGTCCGGAGTAGCACGGGCTGGCCGTAGCGGCGTACTGGTGAAAGGAGGCGGTCCGCTGGAAAACCTCGGCAGCCTGAATTCGATTGCCTTCGACAAGACCGGGACGCTGACCGAGGGCCGTCCAAGGCTGACCGATGTGGTGGCGGCCTCAGGCGTGAACGAAGCCGAGCTGCTGTCCGTGGTCGTGGCCGTCGAATCGCACAGCGACCATCCGCTGGCCTCCGCGCTCGTGGACTGTGGGCGCGAGCGCCTGGCTGCTAATAGAGAGAATGTGCGTGCCGATGATGTACGCGGCATCACAGGCCGGGGGGGCAGGCAACAGTCGATGGCGAAACAGTCTACATCGCTAAACCTGTGCTGTTCAGCGAGCTGAAGGGCACGGAGATGCCAGCCGAGCTCACCGCCGCCAATGACAAGCTGGTCCAGTCCGGCAGGACCACGATGGTCGTGCGCAAGGGAGAGGGCTTCCTTGGCGTCATTGGCGTGATGGATACGCCGCGCCCTGCAGCACCTGGTGTGATGGCACAGTTGCGCGAGCTCGGCATCGAGCGCCTGGTGATGATCTCGGGCGATAACCAGCAGGTTGCCGATGCGGTGGCGCGCACGGTCGGCCTGACCGAAGCCATGGGCGACCTGATGCCCGAGCAGAAGGTCGAAACCATCAAGGCATTGCGCGAACGTCACGGCAAGGTTGCCATGGTCGGTGATGGCGTCAACGACGCTCCCGCAATGGCCAACGCGACCGTCGGAATCGCGATGGGAGCAGCCGGTTCGGATGTCGCCCTCGAAGCCGCAGACGTCGCGCTGATGAGCGACGATCTCAGCCAGCTTCCATTCGCAGTGGGTCTGTCGCGCAGCACCCGCCGCGTGATCAAGCAGAATCTTTGGGTCAGCTTGGGCATGGTAGCGGTGCTGATCCCGGCGACGATCTTCGGTCTGAATATCGGGACCGCCGTGCTGTTCCATGAGGGATCGACCCTGCTAGTCGTGATCAATGCGTTGCGCCTGCTGGCCTATCAGGGCGCTGCCGCTCGGCCTGCCGAAGTTGAGGCTGTGTCGCAGGCGCGCGCTGTCGCGTCGGTCTCTGCCAACGTCGATGAAGTCGAGTCGTCGAAAGAGCCGACATGACTGCCACCCTCGCTAAAGTATTGACTTACGCCTCAATGCCCGCCATTGCTGTGCTGGTCGGGGCCTTGGTCTCGCTCGTGCGGGAACCGGGTACTGGACTACGCAGCGCGGTCCAGCACTTTGCAGCGGGAACCGTGTTCAGTGTCCTTGCGGTCGAGTTGCTGCCGGACCTCATGCATCGACACCTGCCTTGGCCGACCTTCATCGGTTTTACGCTCGGTGTCGCCTTCATGCTGGCATTGAAATGGTTCGGCGAGCGAAACACAGACGAGAAGGAGGGACGTAGCACCCGTGGCTTGGTTACCGCCATGTGCGTCGACGTTGCCCTCGACGGCGCCCTGATCGGGCTGTCATTTGCGGCGGGCGAAAAGCAAGGGTTGTTACTGACCGTCGGCCTGGTGTTGGAATTGCTCTTTCTTGGCGTGTCCTGTGGAACGTCGCTGCGGAGCGCCGGGCGGTCTGCGCCGAGGATAGCAGGTACCGCGGCCGTGCTGGGCATCACCATGATGGCGGGGGCCACTGCGGGAGCCGCAGTCCTGGCTTCCGTCAGCGCTATCTATGTCGATGCGCTGCTTGCCTTCGGGGTGGCTGCGTTGCTGTACCTAGTCACTGAGGAATTGCTGGTGGAGGCGCATGAAGAACCTGAAACGCCGGTGCAAACCTCGATGTTTTTCCTCGGGTTCATTTTGCTGTTCCTGATCGATATGCTTGTCTAGGTCTTGCAATTACTAAGCCCCCATTTGCCCTTTGCAAGATGGCCACCATGACTTTGATGGGGCGTTCAGGTCACACCCGGCGCACAGTGCGCCTCCCGCTGTCGATGCGATGCCGTTGTGGTTGCTTGCCCTGCGTTGCTCGCTCCTGCCACCTTCAGACCAGATCGGGTTCCTGCAGCATAGGTATGGTTCCTCAGGACGCATGGGTTTGCGGTGCCGGGCTGTTGTGAGGACAACCCGGCGAGCCGGGCTATCTTAAACTGGAGCAAGCGAAGACCATCGGTCCAGCAAGCAGATGGGTGAACGTCACCCGCTGGCGCCTCGACGTTCCTCAATCCTATGAGATCAAGCTGGAGAACGTGCTGATCGCCGAGATAGCCACCGGGATGGACGAGGGTAGCCTGATGAGCGAGTCCGTAGCCCTGACGTTCTCGAAGACGAGAAGGCGCTACACCCAACAGAGGATTGGCGGGGGTGCCGCCGGCTGCAGCGTGGGCGGGTGGGATCGGGCGGCGAACGCCGCGCATGACGGCCTGCGTCACCGGACGCAGTACGCCATTCACATTCAGAGCACCTCCATGTCGGATTGGGGAAGTCGGCCAAAGTGCGCCGCCCCAATCCGCATTGTCAAACTTTTTTCTACATTGTCAGACAATTTTATATATTGTCAGACTTTTTTATGTGTCGACAGCGGGCGAACATCAGCCCGCCATCTATTATTCCACCGTCACCGACTTCGCCAAATTACGCGGCTTATCCACATCCGTACCACGCGCCAGCGCGGTGTGATAAGCCAGCAGCTGCAGCGCCGCCACGTGCAGGATCGGCGACAGCAGGCCATAGTGCTCCGGCAAACGAATCACGTGCAAACCTTCCGAAGACGTGATCTGGGTATCGACGTCGGCGAAGCAGTACAGCTGGCCGCCGCGGGCGCGCACTTCCTGCATGTTCGACTTCAGCTTTTCCAGCAGCGCGTCGTTCGGGGCGATCGTCACCACCGGCATCTCTTCGGTCACCAGCGCCAGCGGGCCGTGCTTCAGCTCGCCTGCCGGGTAGGCTTCGGCGTGGATGTACGAGATTTCCTTCAGTTTCAAAGCGCCTTCCAGCGCGATCGGGTAGTGGATGCCGCGGCCCAGGAACAGGGCGTTTTCTTTACGCGCGAATTCCTCGGCCCAGGCGATGATCTGTGGCTCCAGCGCCAGCACCGCGCTCAGCGCGACCGGCAGGTGGCGCATCTGCTTCAGGTAGGTCGCTTCTTCTTCCTCGCTCAGGCGGCCGTTGACTTGCGCCAGCGTCAGGGTCAGCAGGAACAGCGCGGCCAG
>Ga0209023_10000609_pt1 | contig 53231 bp, 45 predicted proteins | sample LakOneMetagenome_FD_187468 | JGI IMG/M metagenome (GOLD analysis project Ga0209023, IMG submission 187468) | Freshwater and sediment microbial communities from Lake Erie, Canada (SPAdes) (version 2) | ecosystem: Environmental > Aquatic > Freshwater > Lentic | place: Lake Erie, Canada... | reverse complement strand
GCGGCGGCGACCTGGGCGTCTAGCGCCCCGGTCTGCAGGGTCAGCCGATCATCCTTGATCCGGCCGATGACCTGGCCCTGCCGCACGAGGTCGCCCTCCTTGACGCTCAAAGCCACCAGGGTTCCGGAAATCCTCGCCCGAGCCTCGGCCATGTCGCGCGTGGTCAGGGTGGCGGGAACCGGCTTCAGGTCGTCCACGACCTGGGCGCGGATCGTCAGACGGTCCGTCGCTGGAGCCATCCTGATCGCCGGCGCCGCGGCCTCCTTGGATTCACCGCAGGCGCTGAGCAGCAAGGCGGCTCCCAAGGCGCTGATCAGATATGGCCGTGCCGTCATGGCGTCCCCTCCAGGGCTTTTGGTCTTGTGCTTGTCGACTAGCGGACGGTCGGCAGGCCGGCGGCCTTCCAGGCCATGATCCCGCCGGTCAGGTGGGTATCCAGCGCGTGGCCGGCCTTCTGACAGTGGCCCACGGCGGTCGCCGAGCGCTTGCCCGAACCGCAACTGAACACCACCGACTTGCCGCCGGCGTCCGGGAGGGTCTTGGGGTCGAAACTGGAGAGCGGAACATTGACCGCGCCGGGAATGCGCTCGGCGGCGAACTCGGCCGGCTCGCGCACGTCGACCAGCAGGATCTCCTGGGCGTCGAGAGCGGTCTTCACCTGATGGGCGGTGAGGTCTTTGGTCTTGGGCGATCCGAACATCGTTACGTCTCCTTGATGGATGCGGGGCAGGGGGCGGTTCCGGGAACCGCGCAAAACAGACGCGAGAGGGTCTCGACCAGGGCGCGGGCCTGACCGCTGCGGAGGCCGTAGTAGATGGTCTGGCCGTCACGCCGGGCGGCCACCACGCCGTCGCGGCGCAACAGGCCCAGATGCTGCGAGGCCAGGGTCTCGCGAACGCCCAGGCTTTGGGCCAGCGCGCCCACCGACTGCTCGCTGTCGATCAGCGCGCAGACGATCATCAGCCGATGCGGATTGGCCAGCGCCTTGAGCAGGGCGCAGGCGTCGTCCGCGGAAGCCTTGAGGGCGGCAGGATCAAAATTCATAGTTGCGTATATGCGACTTTACGAATATCTAGTCAAGCCATCGACAGGGTGACGCTATCCCGAACGCTCGGGCTCAAACGTGATCCTGATCAAAGTGAGCCGTGCGGAAAGAGCACAATCTCGGCTCCGAACCACGGCGTGAGAGGAAACGGTATCATGGCCAAGCCGCGCATCGTCATTCTGGGCGCCGGACTGGGCGGCGCCATCGCCGCTTTCGAGATCAAGCAAGCCGTGGGCGACAAGGCCGTGGTCGAGGTGGTCTCCCAGGGCGACACCTTTCACTTCGTGCCGTCAAACCCGTGGGTCGCCGTCCACTGGCGCAAGCGCGAGGCCATCGAGGTCAAGCTGCCGCCCGTGTTCGAGAAGAAGGGCATCGCCTTTCGGGGCATCGGCGCGGCCAAGGTCATGCCCGAGCGCAACCAGCTTAAACTGACGGACGGCGTGCTGCTCGACTACGACTATCTGGTGATCGCCACCGGGCCAGAACTGGCCTTTGACGAGATCCCGGGGCTTGGCCCGCACGGGGGCTTTACCGAGTCTATCTGCCACGTCGATCACGCCGAGACAGCGGCGGCCGCCTTCGATCGTTTCGTCGCCAATCCGGGTCCGATTGTCGTTGGCGCGGTGCAGGGCGCCTCCTGCTTTGGTCCGGCCTACGAATTCGCGATGATCCTCGACACCGAACTCAAGCGTCGCAAGATCCGCGACAAGGTGCCGATGACCTTCGTCACCTCCGAGCCCTATATCGGCCATCTGGGCCTGGACGGGGTGGGTGACACCAAGGGGTTGCTGGAAAGCGAGATGCGCCAGCGTCACATCAAGTGGATCACCAACGCCAAGGTCGCCTCGGTCGAAGCCGGGGTGATGCATGTCGAGGAGATCGCCGACGACGGCGCCGTCAAGGCGACTCACGATCTGCCCTTTGCCTACTCCATGATGCTGCCGGCCTTCCGGGGCGTGGTCGCCGTGCGCGGCGTGGAGGGGCTGACCAATCCCCGGGGCTTCATCCTGGTCGACAAGCATCAGCGCAATCCGACCTATCCGAATGTCATGGCCCTGGGGGTTTGCGTCGCAATCGCCCCGACCGGCAAGACGCCGGTGCCGGTGGGCGTGCCCAAGACCGGCTTCATGATCGAGAGCATGGTCACGGCCATCGCGCACAATCTCAAGGAGATCGTGGACGGCAGGCCCGCCCAGCACGAGGCGACCTGGAACGCCATCTGCCTGGCCGATTTCGGCGACGGCGGCGTTGTCTTCATCGCCCAGCCCCAGATCCCGCCGCGCAACGTCAACTGGTCGGCCAGCGGCAAGTGGGTTCACCTCGCCAAGGTCGGGTTCGAGAAATACTTCCTGGCGAAGGTCAAACGCGGCGAGAGCGAGCCCTTCTACGAGAAGCTCGCCCTGGACGTCATGGGCATCCACAAGATCAAGCCCTGAGGGCGGAAGGCATCGTGATGCGGCAGCTTGTTTGCCCGGCCTGCGGCGCGACCAATCGCGCGCCGGAAGACAGAAACGCCCTGACAGCCAAGTGCGGCCGCTGCGGCGAGCGCCTGTTCTCCGGGGTTCCCACCGAGGTGAGTGGCGCGCAGCTGGCCGCGCACGCTGGCAAGACTCGCGGCGTTGCTGTTCTCGTCGATGTCTGGGCGCCCTGGTGCGGGCCCTGCCGGTCCATGGCTCCGCAGTTCGCCGCTTCGGCCGCACGGCTCGAACCGGAGGTGCGGCTCTTGAAACTCAATTCCGAAGCCGAGCCGCAGGCCGCCGGGGCGCTGGGTGTCTCGGGTATTCCGGCCCTGCTGCTCTATCGGGACGGCTCCATCATCGCACGGTCCGCCGGATTGATGAGCGCGGCCCAGATCGTCGCCTGGACGCACCAGGCCCTGGCCCAGGCGAACGCCTCGGCCGCCAAAGGAGGTTGATCATGACTGTCGATCGTATGGTTCTGGCTTTTGCCGGCCTTGTCGTCCTGCTGGGCGTTGGCCTGGCCCACTTCGTTCACCCCTGGTGGATCGGCCTGTCGATCTTTGCGGGGCTCAACATGATCCAGGCGGCCTTCACCGGCTTTTGCCCGGCCGCGATGATCTTCAAGAAACTCGGCGTCAAGCCGGGCGTCGCGTTCCAGTGAACACCCTGCGCGCCGTCCTCACCCTGACCTTTTTGGCCAGCGCCGCCGCGCCCCTTGGCGCGTCGGCCATGAGCCTGCCAGAGGCCATCGCCCTGGCGCGGCGCGCCAATCCCGGTCTGGCCCAGGTCCAGGCCCAGTCCGATGCGGCGTCGGCGCGCCTGGCCCAGGCTCGCGCCGGCCGGCTTCCCAGCCTGACCGTGTCGGGCGAAGGCGGCAGCGGAACGACCGATCTCGGCGGCTTCTTCGGCTTTGGCCAGAGCGATGTTTCACCCCGCGCGGCATCCCTTCAGCTGCGCCAGCCCCTCTTCGCCGGCGGAGGCGTCAGCGCCGCCATTGCCCAGGCTGATGAGAGCAGGGTGGCGGCGTTGGCGCAGGTCGGTGGCGCGGGGGCCATGCTGAGCGCCGAGGTCGCGGCGGCCTATGTCGGCGTGTTGACCGCCCATGACATGGTCGCCTTGAGCCGGACCCAGGTCGTCCAGATGGAGACCATCACCAGCCAGGCGCAGTTGCGCTTCAAGGGGGGCGAAATCCCCCGGACCGATCTTGAACAGGCCCGGGCCCGCCAGGCTGAAGCTCGCGCCGGCCTGGCGCGCGCCGAAGGTCAGCTGGCCAGAAGCCGGGCCCGTTTCATCTCTGTCGTCGGCGCGGAGCCTGAGGGGCTGGAGCCCGTGGTCGCTCCGCCCGCGACGCCGGCGTCGCTCGATGAGGCTATCGCCCAGGCGAGCCAGTCCAGCCCCATGCTGCTGGCCGCCCAGGCGGCCGAACGCGCGGCGCAGGCGGGCGTCCGCTACGCCCGCGCCGAACGATTGCCGAGCCTGGCCCTCACGGCGACCGCCAGCACGGCGCGCGACCAGTTCTTTCCCGGCTACAGCGCAGACAATGTGACGATCGGTGTCCAGGGACGCTGGACGCTGTTTTCCGGCGGGGCGGTCAGCGGACGCATCGACGAGGCCAGCGCGGCGCTCCGGGGCGCGCAGGCGCGCCTGGATGCGGCGCGGAGGCAGGTTCGCGAAGCGGTCATCGGCGCCTGGGGCGATGTCGCCACCGCGCGCGCGGTGATGCTTGCGGCGACCGACCAGTCAAGCGCGGCAAATAGTGCGCTGGACAGCGTGCGCAACGAGGTCCGGGTTGGCCAGAAGCCCGTCTTGGACCTTCTCGACGCCCAACGCGAGGCCCTGGCCGCGACAACCGCCCTGGTCGCCGCGCGCGGTGACATGACGGTCTCAGCCTACAGCCTCAATGCGCTGCTGCAGGGCCAGTGAGCTGGCGAGGCCGGCGATAGGCCGCCGCCCACCTGGGGCCGACAGATCGCTGACGCGGAGGCCTTGACCCTCGCCGGCAGACTCCTACGACTTGGCGAGCGCGGGGAAAGCACAAGCCATGACGTCCTTCTATGATCGCCACATCTTGCCTCGTGTCATCGGCTGCGCCTGCGGGGCGGGGGCCATCGCAAAGCAGCGCGCCCGGGTCGTGCCGCAGGCGGAAGGACGGGTTCTGGAGCTGGGGATCGGCGGCGGGCTGAACCTGGCCTTCTATGATCCGTCGCGGGTGACCAGCGTCACCGGCGTTGATCCGTCGGAGGGTTTGCGCGCTCGGGCGCTGGCGGCGCCGCGCCCGGAAGGTCTCAAGGTCGAGATCCTGGCGGGGGAGGCCGAGCAGATGGGCTTCGACAGCCACAGTTTCGATACCGTCGTCTGCACCTTCACCCTCTGCTCGGTTCACACACCCACCGCGGTCCTGGCCGAGGCGCGCAGGGTTCTGAAGCCGGGCGGCCGGTTCCTCTTCTGCGAGCATGGTCTGTCGCCCGACCCTCGGGTCGCCCGCTGGCAGAAACGCATCGAGCCCTTCTGGACGCCGCTGGCGGGCGGATGTCGCCTGACCCGCCCCGTGGGCGCGGCGATCACCGCCGCGGGGTTCGTGATCAGGGAGACCAAGGCGTTCTACATGCCCAGGGCGCCCAGACCCCTGGGCTGGTGCGAGCTTGGCGTCGCGCTCTCCGCCTGAGGCGTCGTCCCATTCATCAATGGCTGCGCACGGTGTTCGGGGCTGGACATGGCCGCGCGTACGCCATGCCGACTGAGGACAACCACCTTCTCGAGGCGATCGGCGGCGGCCTGGAACGCGCTGGCGACGCTGATGCAGGGAGTGAGGGCGATGGGTCTGCCGGGCGGAGCACGATCAGCATGAGATCTTCTCGGCCGGGGCGATCGTTCACGGACGTCGAAAGGTTAGGCCGCGCCGTCGATCCAGGTGTCGCGGACCTGGAAGGCGTCGTCCAGAAGGACAAGATCGGCAGCCTGGCCGACCGCGATGCGGCCGCGCTGGTCCGTCAGGCCCAGGAACGCCGCCGGCGACGCCGAGGCCATGGCGACTGCGTCGACGAGCGACAGGTGGAGCATCGACATGGCGTTGCGAACGGCGGCGATCATATCCAGATCCGAGCCGGCCAAGGTGCCGTGGGCGTCGACGCAGACCCCGTCGACCACATGGATCTGGCGGCCCTGCAGGTCGAAGCTCTTGTCGATCATGCCCACGGTCGGCATGGCGTCGGTGACCAGCATGAACCGATCGAGGGGGCGGGTGCGTAAGGCGATCCGCAGCACGGCCGGATCGACGTGGCGGCCGTCGACGATCAGGCCGCACCAGGCGGTCTGGTTTTCCAGGGCCGCGCCGACCACACCGGGCTCGCGGCTAGTCAGGGGCGACATGGCGTTGAAGAGGTGGGTGAAGCCGCTCAGGCCCGCCGCCAGCGCCTTACGCATCGTACCGTAGGCGGCGTTGGTGTGGCCCGCCGCGACGATGACACCGGCTTGCGTCAGCTTACGGATCATGTCGGGCGTCGTGGTCTCCGGCGCCAGGGTCACGAGGGTCTTGCCGACCTTCAAGGAGCTCAGAAGCGCCAGGGCGGCGTCATCGATGACGCGGAACTTGGCCGGGTCGTGGATACCCTTGCGCTTCACGTTGAGGAACGGCCCCTCGATGTGGACACCCAGCACGCCAGGCACGCCCGCCTCGATCGCCGCTTCGGTGGCGCGCATGGCCGTGTCGACCACGGTCAGGTCGTCGCTGATCAGGGTGGGCAGGAAGCCGGTGGTGCCGAGCGGGCGGTGCGCTGCGCCGATGGCGGCGATGGTTTCGACCGTCGGCGAGTCGTTGAACAACACGCCGCCGCCGCCATTGACCTGGGTGTCGATGAAGCCGGGAGTCAGCAGGCCGCCCTCGAGGTCGCGGCGCGTCGCGCCGGCGGGCGCGTCGGCGCCGTCGAGGATCGCGGCGATCCTGCCGTTCTCGATCACGACGCACTTGCCGTCGACGACACCGGTTTCCGTCAGGACGCGGCCATTTACGAGTACAGCCTGCATCAGACGGTTTCTGTCACCTTGTTGAGATGGGGCGGGCTGTCGGGATCATAGCCCCGCGCCACGGAAAGCGCGTTGGCCATCCGATAAAAGCTCTGGATCATCAGGATTGGCTCGACAACCGGATGGGCGGCCAGCGCGGGCAGCACGCCGGCGCCGACCTCTCCAGCGCCGACCAGCAGCACATCGGCGTCGCGCGCCTTCAGCCCCTTGGCCATCTCGTCGACGCTGCCCCGGCTTTCGTCGTTCTGGGCGAACACCAGGACCGGGAAGCCGGTCTTCACCAGGGCCATGGGGCCATGCAGCACCTCGGCGGCGCTGAAGGCCTCGGCGTGCAGGCCGCAGGTTTCCTTGAACTTCAAGGCCGCTTCCTGGGCGACGCCATAGCCGACGCCGCGGCCCAGGACATAGAGATTGCGCGCCAGCGTCAGGCGCTCGACGGCGGGCGTCCAGTCCAGGGCCCAGGCCTCGGAGAGGCCGGCGGGCAGGGTCGACAGGCCCTTGGCCAGGTCGTCGTCCTGGGTCCAGGCGGCGACCAGTTGCACGATGGCCGACAGGGCGGCGATATAGGATTTGGTGGCGGCTACGCTCAGCTCCGGGCCGGCGTGCAGCGGCAGAACCTCGTCGACCAGCAGCGCCAGCGGCGAGGTCACGTCATTGACCAGGGCGATAGTAAAGGCGCCGGCGTCCTTGGCGGCGCGGACCGAGGCTAGCAGGTCGGGGCTCTTGCCCGACTGCGAAATGGCCAGATAGAGCACGCCCTCCAGGGTCTGGGGCGCGGCATAGACCGAACTGACCGACAGGCCGGCCGACGAGGTCAGGACGCCGGTGCGGGTCTCGATCAGATATTTGGCGAAGGTGGCGGCGTGGTCCGAGCTGCCGCGCGCGCAGGTGACCACGGCGCGCGGCGGGTTGGCGCGCAGGCGCCGGGCGATGGCCTCGATCCGCGTGGCATTGGCGTCCAGTTGGGCGGCGACCACCCCAGAGGCCTGGCCCGCTTCCAGGAACATGCGGGTCTTCTCCGGCGTCAGGTGCGACGTTTCCGGCTCGGCGATGGATGGCAAGATACTAACCCTTGAATGCGGGGAGCCCTGAGGGCTCAGGACAGATCGTTGAGTTCGGCGACGAAGTCGTAGGTGTCGCCGCGGTAGTAGGATTGGGTGACTTCCACCGCCCGGCCGTCTTTCAGGTAGCCCCGGCGCTCGACCAGCAGGCCGGCATCCTTGACCTTCACGCCCAGCAAGGGCGCGTGCTGCGCGGTGACCAGCACGGCGCGCAAACGCTGCAGGGCGCGGGAGGGGCGATAGCCCGCCGCCGACAGGGCTTCATAGAGCGAGGAGCCGACCACCTCGGTGGAAGGCAGGGCGAAGCCGGCGATGGTCGAATACTCCACCGCCATCGGCGCGCCGTCGGCGTAGCGGATGCGATGGAACCGGTAGACCGGCGTATTGGGCGACAGGCCCAGCGTCAGGGATTCTTCCGGGGTGACCCTGCCTTCGCTCTTGCTGATCCATTCGCTGTGCGGCGCGCGGCCGCGCGAGACCATGTCTTCGGTAAAGCAGGTCAGCTTGGAGAAGTTCTTTTCCACCCGGGCGGCCACGAACGTGCCGGCGCCCTGGCGGCGGGTCAGCAGGCCTTCGCTGACCAGGCCTTCAAGCGCCTTGCGCACCGTGATGCGCGACACCGCGAAGTCCTCGGCCATCTCGCGCTCGGCAGGCAAGGCATCGTCGGGCGTCAGGATCTTGTGCTGGATCGCCTCGCGCAATGCCCGTTGCAGCTGCAGGTAAAGCGGCGCCGAGGCGTGGTCCGCCAGCGGCCCGATGCGCTCAGACAGCAACATGGCGCGGCCCTCGGGTGACGCTGGCTGTTGCGGGCTGCTTTCGACGGAACGGAGCTAGAGACATACCAATCTAAGTCCTCTTGCCGTGGTGGCGCTGACGGCGTGATGCGCAAAAGGATGGCGTTTCCACTCCCTGTCAACGCTATTTTCAACGATCGCAGTCGTGGGGTATTGCAAGGTGGTACTAAAATGGCATTACGCGCCTAAGCCTTCATCGTCGACTGCTCGAATGGCGAGACCTGGCTTCCAATTCCTCTTTCGGATGCGCCGCTGATGTCCAATCTCGTCCTGTCATCGCCGCTCAAGGGTTGGGTGGGTCCCTTGGACGATGTGCCCGACGCGGTGTTCGCCGAGCGCATGCTGGGGGATGGCCTGGCCATAGACCCGCTGGGCTCGATCCTGCACGCGCCCTGTGACGGGCGGATCATCTCGACATCGGCCACCCGGCATTCGGTCACGCTGCGCGCGGAGGGCGGCGCGGAGATTCTGATGCATGTCGGCCTGGAGACAGTCGGTCTTGGCGGTGAGGGTTTCGAGCTCCACGTCGAGGACGGCCAGGCCGTGAAGTCGGGCGACAAGTTGATCAGTTTCGATCTGGACCTGCTTAGTTTGCGGGCACGCAGCCTGATCACTCCGGTCATCATCACCAATCCCGAAGCCTTCCGGATCGTCAGCCGCGCGCAGGATCACGCCACTTCGGTCGGGAGCTTCCTGATGGAACTGGCCCCGGTCGGCGACGTGGCCGGTGACGCCGCCGCGCCCGCTGACGAGGTCTCCCGCGACGTCATCGTGCCCCTGGCCCATGGCGTCCATGCCCGACCCGCCGCCAGAATTGCCGAATGCGCCCGGGCCTTCAGCGCCGAGACGGCTCTGGTGTCCGGCGAGCGCCGGTCCAGCGCCAGGAGCCCGGTCGGGTTGATGTCTCTGGCCATCGGCCACGGCGCCCATATCCGCGTCGTCGCCAGCGGACCAGACGCCGCTCAGGCCGTCGCCGCCATCGCCGACCTGATCGACAGCGGCATGGGGGAAGGCGCGGCGTCCGCGCCGGCCAAGACGCCCGTCGTGACGCCGCCGCCGCCCGCCGCCGCGCCCAGCGAGCCGGGCCTGCTGCGGGGTGTCATGGCCGCGCCGGGCCTGGCGATTGGTCAGGCGGTGCGATTTGTGTCCGCCGACCTCGTCGTGGTCGAGGCGGGCGCGGGCCAGGCCCAGGAACACGCCGCGCTTGACGGGGCCCTGGGCCAGGTTCGCGCGCGGATCGAAACGGCTGCCGGCAAGGGCGACGCCGCCCGCAAGGCAATCCTCGGTGCTCACCTGGCCTTCCTGGAAGATCCGGAGCTGACCGCCGCGGCGCGTGTCCTGATCGGGCACGGCAAGAGCGCGGGCTTTGCCTGGCGAAAGGCGGTCGGCGGCTATGTCGACGCCCTGCGTGGTCTGGGCGACCGGCGCCTGGCGGAGCGCGTCGATGACCTGATCGATCTGGAACGTCAGGTGCTGCGCGCCCTGGCTGGAGAAGAGGACGAAGCCCGCCTGCTACAGCCGGGCACGATCCTGCTGGCGGACGAACTGCTGCCGTCGCAGCTGATGGGGCTGGACGCCGGCCAGGTGGCGGGGATCTGCACCGCCAAGGGCGGGCCCACCTCGCACGTGGCGATCCTGGCGGCCGCCATGGGCCTGCCCGCCGTGGTGGCTGCGGGGCCCGGTGTGCTGGACGTTGCCGAGGGGACCAGCCTGATCCTGGACGCCGAGGCCGGTACCCTGCGGGTCGGACCGGACGCCGCAGCCCTGGCCGTCGCCCAGACCGCGATTGCGCTTCGTCACGAGCGCAAGGCCGCCGCCAAGGCCGCCGCGCATCAGGAAAGCCGCACGGCCGATGGCCAGCGCATCGAGGTGTTCGGCAATGTCGGTTCGTTGAACGACGCCCTGGCCGCCGCCGCCAACGGGGCCGAAGGGTCAGGCTTGCTACGCACCGAGTTCCTGTTTCTGGAGCGCGACACCCCACCTGACGAGGATGAGCAGGCGCGCCAGTACCAGGCGATCGCCTCGGCCCTGGACGGCAGGCCGCTGATCATCCGTACGCTGGACGTCGGCGGCGACAAGGCCGCGCCCTACCTTCCGATTCCGACCGAGGAAAATCCGGCCCTGGGCCTGCGCGGGGTGCGCGTGTCGCTCTGGCGGCCGCATCTGCTGAAGACCCAGATCCGCGCCATCCTGCGCGTTCGCCCGCTGGGCCAGTGCAAGATCATGGTGCCGATGATCGCCAGTCTGGATGAGTTGCGCGCCGTCCGCGCAGTGCTCGACGAGGCCAAGCGCGAGATGGGGATCATCGAGCAAATCGCTTTGGGGGTAATGATCGAAACCCCGGCCGCCGCTGTCACGGCCGATCTGATCGCCGCCGAGGCCGACTTCCTGTCGATCGGCACCAACGATCTCACGCAGTACGTGCTGGCCATGGACCGGGGCAATCCCGAGCTGGCCGCGCGGATCGACGCCCTGCATCCTGCCGTGTTGCGGATGATCGCCCAGACCTGCCAAGGCGCGGCCAGGCATCATCGCTGGGTGGGCGTCTGCGGCGGGGCGGCGTCAGACCTGATCGCCGTGCCGATCCTGCTGGGCCTTGGCGTTACCGAGCTGTCGGCCACAGCCTCCGTCGTGCCGGAAGTGAAGGCGCTGGTGCGCACCCTGAACGTCGAGGCCTGCCGGGCCCTGGCGCTTCAGGCTCTGGCGCAGACCTCGCCCGAGGCCGTGCGCCAACTCTGCAAGGCCTTCGCGGCCGATCTCCAACAGGCAGGGGCCTGATCCACATGAAATCGCCGCTCGAAATCCTGCAGCCCCTGGGCCGCGCCCTGATGTTGCCGATCGCCGTCCTGCCGGTGGCGGGACTGCTGCTGCGCCTGGGTCAGCCGGACCTGCTGAACATCGCCTTCATGGCCGCCGCCGGCGACGCGATCTTCTCCAATCTGGGCCTGCTCTTCGCCATCGGCGTCGCCATCGGCTTTGCCCGTGAGAACAATGGCGCGGCCGGCCTGGCGGGCGTCGTCTGTTTCCTGATCGCCGTGGAAGGGGCCAAGGCCCTGCTGCAAGTACCGCCTGAGGTCACGGCAGGCATGGTCCCGGCCCATGCCGACCTGGCCGCGGCCGCCTACAAGGTCAAGGCGCTGGCCAAGCTGAGTGTGCCGATCGGCATCGCTTCGGGTCTGATCGGCGGGATCTTCTACAACCGTTTCTCGACCTTCAAGCTGCCGGAATATCTGGCCTTCTTCAGCGGTCGGCGCTTCGTGCCGATCATCAGCGGCATGGCCGGCCTGCTGATCGCGGTGCTGATCGGCCTGGGCTATGACGGGATCAATGGTGCGGTCGACGGCGCCAGCCGGGCGATCGTCAATTCGGGCGAACTGGGCCTGCTGGTCTTCGGGTTCCTGAACCGGATCCTGATCGTTACCGGTCTGCACCACATCCTCAACAACATCGCCTGGTTCGTGATTGGCGACTACAACGGCGCGACGGGCGACCTGCGGCGGTTCTTCGCCGACGATCCCAGCGCTGGCGGCTTCATGAGCGGGTTCTTCCCGGTGATGATGTTCGGCCTGCCCGCCGCGTGCCTTGCCATGTACCACACCGCCCGGCCCGAGAAGAAAAAGGCGGTCGGCGGCATGCTGACTTCGCTGGCCCTGACCTCGTTCCTGACCGGCGTCACCGAGCCGATCGAGTTCAGCTTCATGTTCCTGGCTCCGGTGCTTTATCTGGTCCATGCCGCGCTGACGGGCGTTTCCATGGCCGCGATGCACCTGCTGGACGTCAAGCTGGGTTTCACCTTCTCGGCCGGGCTGTTCGACTACGCGCTGAACTTCGGCAAGGCCACGAACCCGCTGTTGCTGTTGCCGATCGGCGCGGTCTATGCGGCCATCTATTACGGCCTGTTCCGGCTCTTCATCCTGAAGTTCGACCTGAAGACCCCTGGCCGTGAAGTCGATGACGAGGCCGCCGTATTGGCCGCCACGGGCGGCGGTCGGGGCGCTGACTTCCTCGCGGCCCTGGGTGGCGCGGGCAACCTGGTGTCGGTCGACGCTTGCACCACACGCCTTCGTCTGATCGTCGTGGACCAGGCCGTGGTCAGCGAACCCACTCTGAAGGCGCTGGGCGGGCGGGGTGTGGTCAGGCCTTCCGACAGGGCGTTGCAGGTGGTTCTGGGCCCGATCGCCGACCAGGTGGCGGGCGAGATCCGAACGGCGATGGGGGCCGCCGGCCCGTCCCTGGCGGCGGCGATCCCCGTCAAGCCTGCCACGATGGCGACGGCAGCGCGGGACGATCGCGCGGAGGCGCTCATCGACGCCCTGGGCGGCGCGGGCAATATTGAGGCGATCAGCACCTGCTCCAGCCGTCTGCGGCTGCTGGTTCACGAGACCGGCAAGGTCGACGAGGCCGGGTTGAGCGCTCTGGGCGCGAGGGGCATGGTCCGTCTGGGCGAGCGCGCCGTGCACGTGATTTTCGGCCCTGACGCCGAGCGGATCGGCGAGGCCCTGCGAGCCCGACTGCCCGTCAACTAGTGACGCCTTTGCATCATGGCAGCGACTTTGGCGGGGCGCGCTGGCGCGCGCTCCGCAGCGCGCACGTTTTGAGCGACCCCTGCGGGGCTGGGCTCCCGCTTTGGCTGTAAGCCCCCACCCGATGGGCGCGAGATGGTCGCAAAAAAGGCATTAAATTGGTATTGTGACCCTGTGTGGGGTTTGGGCGAATTTTTCGCCTATTTCATTGAATTGTATTGGGAAAAATTGATTTTCCTCGTTTTCCGCGCATTTAGCCCTTTCGGCGCGGCGCCTACGTCTCAGTCGTCGCGACAATATCGATAGAATAAAGGGTTGCGCACTTTGACCCCCATCAGAAACCTCCGCATACCGTTCCAGTGAGCGGTATCACATAGGTCTCTAAATGGTCCTGCTCGGTATCGCCGCTGGGGTGCGGCGTCAGAAACGGCGCGGTGCTTCGCGTCAACGGTTTGAGGGGATAATATCATGATGCGTCAAAAGCTTGCCGCCTTCCCACCCGCGGGCCGCCAAAAGGCGTTCGCGCTGACTTTGCTTGCGAGCGTCTGCCTGGCCGGCGTGGCTTCGGCCCAGACCACGCCCGTCGCGCCGTCCGAACCTGACGCCATGGACGAAGTGGTCGTTACCGCCTTCCGCAAGAGCCTGGCGACCGCCCTGGACGCCAAGCGCAAGGACATCCGGGTCAGCGACGGCATTTCGTCCGAGGACATCGGCAAGTTCCCGTCTGAGAACATCGCCGAGGCCATCCAGCGCATTCCCGGCGTTCAGATCTCCAATATCAACGGTCGCGGCTCGACGATCAGCATCCGAGGCCTTGGCCCGCAGTACGCCATGACCACCGTCAATGGTCAGTCGTTCAAGAGCGCCAACTTCACCGACGGCTTCCGCTATGACGTGATCCAGACCGAGCTGGCGTCGGCGATCCAGGTCGTCAAGTCGCCGACCGCCGACATGGACGCCGGTGGCCTGGCCGGCACCGTCAATATCGACACTGTCCACCCGTTCGACGTGAAGGGTCGTCAGTTCATCGTGGCCGGCAAGCTGCAACAGCAGAAGCAGGCCGACGGCGACCCGACCGGCAAGATCAGCGCGACCTATGTCGACCACTTCTTCGGCGACAAGCTGGGCGTCTTCCTGGGCGGCGGCTATCAGGAGCTTTCGGACCGCGGCGACTATCTTTGGATGGACCGCTGGACCGTCGCCAACAGCGTCTATACCCCGGCTCGCCTGCGCTATCGCCGCATCGACCGCGAAACCAAGCGCTACATGATCAACGGCGCGGTCCAGTACAAGCCGTTCGACGGCCTGCAGATCAACACGATCGCCACCTACGCCAAGGACAAGACCACCTCGGACCTGCACCAGCAGGTGTTCCTGTTCACCAGCCCTTCTGCCGCCAATGTCGTGACCCTGGCCAGCGCCGGCGGCACCGCCACCAAGATCCAGATCAACAACTTCCGGCTGGAAAACAACCACCAGTTGGAGAACCGCCCGCAATCGACTGGCGCCTTCACCACCGACTTCCACTGGACCGGCTGGGAGAACTGGGACGTCAAGGGCGTGGCGCACTACTCGCGCGGCCATGCGCAGGTCAACGAGGCCGCCGTGATCCTGGGCGTTGTCGTGCCGACCGCGACCCTGGACATCAGCAATCCCAAGAATATCGCGTTCACCACCTCGAACGCCCTGACCAACGCCGCCCAGTATGTCCCGGCCAACCTGTTCCGGAACAACTATCCGACCGGCGCTTTCCGTACGATCGACTCGTACGAGGAAGCCGCCCAGTTCGATGTGAAGCGCTACATTGACTACAGCATCCTGGAGTCGATCGCCGTCGGGGCCAAGACCCGCCACGAGGTGCTCAAGCGCAACGTCAACCGCTTCGACCGCCAGAGCGAGAACGTCCCGACCGCCTTCTCGCCCGATCTGGCGACGACCGGCATCACGGTTTCGGGCTTCCTGGATGGTAACATGACCCTCCCGAGCACCTGGATCTCGCCCAGCATCGACGCCTACCAAGCGGCTCTGATCAAGGAAGGCTACAAGGTCTACGAGGCCTTCGACCCGCAGGGCAGCTACAATGTCGATCGTGACCTGACCTCGTTTTATGCGATGGCCAACCTGAAGGGCGAAGTGTTCTCGCTGCCGTTCCGCGGCAACGTGGGCGTGCGTCGCGAAAGCACCGACCAGACGGTCAACGGTTTCGTCGCTGGCGCGGCCAACCCACAGAACACCGAAGTGCGTCTGGTGGCTGGCAAGTATTCGACGCCGAAGTCCTACGACAACACCCTGCCGTCGGCCAATTTCAGCGTCGATCTGACCGACAACCTGCTGCTGCGCTTCGCCGCCGCCAAGGTGTTGGTCCGCCCGATCATCGACAGCAGCAACCAGCTGGCCACCACGGTCACCACCACCACCGACAGCACCGGCAAGCGCGTCAACACCATCGTGTTGGGCCAAGGCTCGCTGAACCCGCTGACAGCCGCCCAGATCGACATCGGCCTGGAGTGGTACTACGGCAAGGGCAACGGCCTGAGCGGCGGTTACTTCACCAAGAAGGTCAAGAACGGCACCTATACGTCGGTGATCTGCCCGACCACCTACGAAGGCGTCAGTCTGAGCAAGGATGCCAGCGGCGTCTGCGTGTCCGGCGCCGGTGACACCTACTCGATCACCGAAAGCCAGAACGACGCCCGCGAAGTGACGATCAAGGGCTACGAGCTGAACTGGCAGCAGTCGCTGGATGCCCTGCTGCCGATCGAAGGCTTCGGTTTGGTGGCCAACTACACCCACGTCAGCCCGGCCACCTCGACCACCGGCTTCAAGCTGGCCAACCTGTCGGAGCACACGGCCAACGGCACGGTGTACTGGGAGAACCAGACTTTCAGCGCCCGTATGTCGGCCAACTATCGCAGCGCCTATGACCAGACCTCGGTGGAGAGCTTCTTCGCCGGTCCGCTGGGCCACACGGTCGCCTCGCGCACCCAGTTCGACCTGAACCTGGGCTACAACATCAACGAAAAGCTCAGCCTGTCCTTCGCGGCCATGAACCTCAACAACGCCGAGGAAAAGGCCTACCTGATCGAAAAGAGCCGCTGGCAGATGAGCTCGTCCACCGGACCGAGCTACTACCTGTCCTTCCAGTACAAGATGTAACGCGTAAACTTCTCCCCGAAGACGCCAAACCATTGGCGTAACTCCTGGTCGCCGTCTGACTCCTGGGCGGCGGCCAGACTTTTCTTTTTTCGAGACGTCGCGGAGCCCGTTCGCCTTGTCCTTCACGCCCTCGCGTCGCCAAGCCCTGCAACATGGCCTCGCCGCCTTCGGCGCGGCCACAGTCCCGTCGTTCGCCCGAGCGGCCGGCAAGGGCGGGACGGCGTCGGCGCGGGCGGTGCTTGTCCGGGCGTTTGGGGAACGTGCGGCCCAGATCGACCTGACCGTTTCGACGGGCGGCGGTCTTCCCGGCTATGCGGTGAGCAGCCGGGGCGGCAAGGTTCGCGTCAGCGGCGATACGCCGGTGGCGTTGGCGCGCGGCGCCTACAGCTATCTGAAATCCATCGGCGCGGCCTCCGTCAGCTGGGAAGGCGACCGGGTGGCGCTGCCCGCGCGGTTCCCCGACGCCGACACCGGCCGGGTGACGACGCCGTTCGCCCACCGCGCCTACATGAACACCTGCACCTTCGGCTACACGACGCCCTGGTGGACGTGGTCGCGCTGGTCGCGCGAGATCGACTGGATGGCCCTGCACGGCGTCGACATGCCGCTGGCCATGGAAGGCCAGGAATATGTCTGGCGGGCGCTTTGGCGCGAGACTGGCCTCACCGAGGCCGAGCTGGCCGACTACTTCTCTGGCCCAGCCTTCACCCCCTGGCAGCGCATGGGCAATATCGAGGGTTACGCGGCTCCGCTGCCGACCGCCTGGATCGACAAGAAGCGCGACCTGCAGGTCCAGATCCTGGCCCGGATGTGTGATCTGGGCATGACGCCGATCCTGCCGGCCTTCGGCGGCTATGTGCCCAAGGCGTTCGCGCAGAAGCATCCCGAAGCCCGCATCTATCGCATGCGGCCGTGGGAGGGCTTCCATGAGACCTATTGGCTGGACCCCGCCGATCCGCTGTTCGCCAAGCTGGCCGGCCGGTTCCTGGCGCTCTACACCCAGACCTATGGGGCGGGGACCTATTATCTCGCCGACTCCTTCAACGAGATGCTGCCGCCGATCTCGGCTGACGGCGCCGACGCCCGCGACGCGGCCTATGGCGACGGAAGCGCCAACACCGCGGCGACCAAAACCAAGATCGAGGTTGATCCGGCGCTGAAGGCCCAGCGCCTGGCGGCCTATGGCAAGGCGATCTATGACTCGATCCGCCTGGCTCGCCCCGACGCCGTCTGGGTGATGCAGGGCTGGCTGTTCGGAGCCGACAGGCACTTCTGGGATCCGCCGGCCGTCGCCGCCTATCTCAGCCAGGTCCCTGACGACAGGCTAATGATCCTGGACATTGGCAACGACCGCTATCCCGACGTCTGGCAAAGCGCCAAGGCCTTCGGCGGCAAGCCGTGGATCTACGGCTATGTGCATAACTACGGCGGCAGCAATCCGGTCTATGGCGACCTCGACTACTACCGGCGTGACCTCAAGGCCTTGGCCGGGCGGAGCGACACGGGTCAACTGAAGGGCTTCGGGATGTTCCCCGAAGGCTTGAACAACAACTCGATCGTCTACGAAGCGGCCTATGACCTGGCCTGGAACGGGGGCGAGGCCTCGCAGGCCGCGTGGCTATCGACCTATGCCCGTGGTCGTTATGGCCGCACGACGCCGCAGCTCGCCAGCGCTCTGGGCCAGTTGGTCGAGGCGGCCTATTCGACCCGCTACTGGACCTCGCGCTGGTGGAAGAGCAAGGCCGGCGCCTATCTGTTCTTCAAGCGCCCGACGGCGGAGATCGTCGACTTCCCGGGCCATCCCGGCGATCGCGCCAAGCTGGACTCGGCGGTTCGGGCGCTGAGCGCTGTCGCGCCGGAGTTCGCCGCCGAGCCGCTCTTCGTCATCGATCTGGTCGATGCTGCGCGGCAACTGGCGAGCCTGGAGATTGACACCCAACTGCAAGCGGTGGTCGCCGCCTATCGCCAAGGCGACCTGGCCGCCGGCGATCTGGCGCGCCGCAAGATAGAGGCGCTGGCCCTGGCGCTCGACGCGCTGCTGGGCGTCCAGCCCGAGACCCTGGCCACCTGGATCGACGACGCCCGCGCCTACGGCGATACGCCGGCTGACGCGGCGATCTATGTCAGCAACGCCAAGGCGCAGGTGACCGTATGGGGCGGGGAGGGGAACCTCAACGACTACGCCTCCAAGGCCTGGCAAGGGCTCTATCGCGACTTCTATCTGCCGCGCTGGTCGCGGTTCCTCGACGCCCTGCGCGCGGCGAGAAAGGGTGCGTTCGACGAGAAGGCGGTAGCCCGCGAAGGCATCGCCTGGGAGCGCGCCTGGGTGAAGGCCGACACAATCTACCGCCGCGAACGCCCCGCAGATCCGGCGGCCTCCGTCAAAGCCTTGCTGGCGCGCCTGGACCGAGCCTAGGACCACCATGGACAAGCCGTCTTCCCGCTTCCTGTCGCTGGACGTGTTTCGCGGCCTGACCGTCTGCCTCATGATTGTCGTCAACACCGCCGGGCCGGGCGCCGAGCCCTATCCCTGGCTGGTGCACGCCAAGTGGTTCGGCTTCACCGCCGCCGACGCGGTGTTCCCGTCGTTCCTGTTCGCGGTCGGCTGCTCGATGAGCTTTGCCTTCTCAAGGCCGATCGCGAGCGTACCGTTCGCGGTCAAGGTGCTGCGGCGGGCGGCGCTGATCTTCCTGCTGGGCTTCCTGATGTACTGGTATCCCTTCGTCCACAAGGTCGACGGGGTCTGGACGCTGGCGTCCTTCAGCCACACGCGGGTCATGGGCGTGCTACAGCGGATCGCCCTGTGCTACGCCTTGGCCGCTTTCGCCGTTCGCTACCTCTCGCCAATCAAGCTGGTGATTGTCTCCGCCGTGGCCCTGCTCGGCTACTGGGCGATCCTGATGGGGTTGGGCGATCCGGCCGCGCCACTGTCCAAGCTGGGCAATGCCGGCACCCATCTCGACATCGCCGTGCTGGGCAAGAACCACCTCTATCGCAAGGACGGCGGTTTTGACCCCGAGGGCCTGCTCGGAACCTTGCCGGCCACGGTCAATGTGCTGGCCGGCTTCCTCGCCGCGCGCTTCCTGAAGGAAGCCGGCGACCAGCGTCGCGCGATCATCCGCATGGCGCTGGCCGGCGTCGTGCTGGTGCTGCTCGCGCTCGTCTGGGGCCTGGCTTTTCCGATCGCCAAGAAACTCTGGACCAGCAGCTTTGTCCTGCTGACTGTCGGCATCGACCTGCTGGTGCTGGCCACTCTGACGGCCCTGCTGGAACGGCGCCCGCCGAACCCCGCCACGCGCTTCTTCCAGGTGTTCGGCCTCAACCCGCTGGTGATCTACCTGTTCTCGGAACTCTTTGTCATCACCCTGCGCCAGTTCGAGGCGGCGCCAGGGGTCGATCCCTACGAATGGGTCGGGAAGGCTGTCTTCCAGGCCGCGATGCCCGGCGCGCTCGGATCTCTGGCCTGCGCCATTGTCTACATGCTGGTCTGCTGGATGCTCGGCTATGTCATGGATCGACGCAATATCGTGGTGAAGCTGTAGGGGCAGCGGACATCCGAGCCGTCCCAAATAACGGCAACGAGAGCTCACCGCGCGTTTCATGTCGCCATCCGCCGACGATCCGGACGCCGAAATTCGACGAGCGGCTGGAAACGCCCTCACGTCTCGCTGCCTGAATGTCCGGTTCCTGGGAGGGCGCCGAAGTCCGCTTATGGCGCACCCGGGCCGCGCCTGACCCAAGCTACCCGCTCAAGAATGTAGCCCCGTTCTTGAACGAACCGGGCTAGGTGGTCGCCCCACCTGCGAGAGTCTCCCATGCCCGCCTTCACCATCGTCACCACCAGCGCGACCCACGGCAGCGATGCGGTGGAGGTGAGCACACTGAGCGACGAGTTCACAAACGACAGCGAAGCCCTGGGCTATTCGCGCCGCATGGCCGAAGAAATGGTGGGCATGGCTCACCAACTGGCCCTGGATTTCGATTTTAGCACCGTGGGCCTCTATGACGGCGACCTGATCGACGAGGACATCGATCCGTCCCACGCCGCTTTCCTTGGCGCCTGGGTCATGGACGAAGAGGGTGTGTCCTTCGTCGGAGCCGATGAACTGCGCGATGGCGAAACTGCCCCTGCAGCCACCTGACGTCGGGCAGCTGGGGTAGCGGCTAGACCGAAAGCCGGCGTCAGCGCCCGGACTACGGCGCCGATCAGGGGGCGCCGATGGCCGCCCTGCTGGTGCTCGGCGCCTGTCGATGCGTTGAGCTTCGGCCCGCTGATGGCGCTAGTTGCGGCCACCGGCTAGGCTTCGCGGATGGTTCAGGTCAGCGGCCCTTCGTGGTGGCTCAGAGCTGAGCGCGCTGCGCGCTCGCTGAAGGCGACAAGCCGGGGCGCCGCCAAGGCGCGGCACTCAGTCTATGTGATCTTGCTCCACGATGCTCGTAAGGCCGATCCATGGGGAGTCTATGTCGGCCAGACTTCGCGCGACCCCGACCTGCGCTTTGATCAGCACAAGAATGGCTACAAGGCCAGCAGCGCGGCCAAACGGTTTGGTGTGCGACTGGTCCTCGACCTGACCGAGCACCTCAATCCCATGCTTCAGTGGGAGTCTTTGGAACTCGAGGCAGCCCTCGCCGACGCTTTTAGAGCCGCCGGTGTGCCTTGGGTGGAAGGTGGCCACTAAACCCTTGAGGGAGACGTGAAAGTCCACTTTCTGGAGCCACCCCAATCTAAGCTTCTGGCGTGAGGCGGCTCTATGGTCTCAGCCGGGAGGGCGTCAGAATAGGGTGGGCGCCTCAATAGGCCCGGCGGAGGGTGATCGAGACGCTGCGTGGGTGCGGCGGGGTGATCTGTCGGGCCGTGCGTACTGTGAAGGGATTACCGTACGCGAAAGTGTCGCCGCTGACGTTGGCGGGATTTTCCAGTGCGGCGGTCAGCCGCCATCGCTGCGCGGCCACGCCGATAGCGAGCCGTGCGCTGGCGTAGCTGCCCATGCCGGGCGCCGTCGTCGCATCAAAGGTCAGGCGCGAGTGACCGACATAGGCGTAGCGGGCGTCCAGTTCGAGATCCAGGTCGCGCGCCAGCGGCCAGTCATACTGGATGGTGACTCCTCCCGCCCGGCCCGGCACACCTGCCAGGCCGAGGTCTCCCCGTGCGGGAAGGGCCGGATTGGCGTTTTCCAGTTCGGGGCCATTGATCAGGAATGATCCGCCCAGCCTCAGCCGACCGATGCGATAGGCGCCTTCCAGTTCGAGGCCCATGTTCCGGCCGTCGCCGATATTGGCTGTGAACGGCAGACCAGACGGCAGAAGCTGGTCGCTCTGGATGTTCTTCCAGAAGACCTGAAACAGGGCGGCGCGCAGCCGGGCCCGACCATCAAGGGCGCTGAGCTTGCCGCCGAATTCCAGGCTCCACAGTTCGTCGCCGTCATACATCCGCTGCGGCTGCGCGCCGTTCGCGGAGAAGATCTGGCCAGGCGGGCCCGTGGTGTTGAAGCCCCCCGCGCGATAGCCTTCTGCGGCCTGGACATAGACCAGGGCTGTCGGCGACAGTGTGTAGGCCAGCACGATCTTCGGCGCGAAGCCGGAGCGGGAAAACTTGCCGCTATAGGCCATCGGCAAGTTGTTGGGAGTGGTGATCACGCTCGCCACCTGCGCCTTCGAGGCGAACAGGCGGCCTCCTAGCGTCGCGCTGAACGCGCCGATCGGCAGGGTCGCTTCTCCAAACAACGCCGCCTCGTTGAGCGTGTCGCGGCGGGCTTCGGCGAAGGCCGGCGTCGCGGGCGCGGCCAGTCTTGTCAGCCTCAGGTCTGTGTCTTGGCGGGTGTGGGCGAGAAAGGCGCCGGCCAGCCACTGGACGCGCGCATCGGCCTCCGAGGCCAGGGATCCCTCCGTCACCAGTCCCTGGATCAGGTTTGCGTCATCAAAGGCCGCAGGACCCGGCGCGAGGCTAACGGGCGGGGCGGTCGAGGCGTCATAACGGCTGGTGATGTCGTGGCTCAAGGCCGAGACCGTCCAGCGGGCCTGGGCACCGTCCAGTTCGCCCCGCAGGCCCAGATGGGCCTCGGCAAAGTCGTTGTCGTGCGGCTCGCGCACCTGGTTGCGCCGCGTATGGGGCGCTTCGGTCGCGAGGGCATACTGGGTGTCGTCGGCGTTTATGGCCTGGCCTACGGCCCCGGCGGTCAGAGTCCAGCGGTCGTCGAGCTCGAGGCGCAGGGTCAGCCGCGCGCCCGAACGGGCCGTGCGGTTGACGTTCTTCAGGCCCAGGCCCGCATCGTCGATATAGCCGCCCTGGACGTCACGATAGGCCACCAGTCGGACGGCGCCGCGCCCGTGGAAGAGGGGCAGGTTGACCATGGCCGAGCTCCCGATCGAGGCTTCCCCGCGCTTTGTGGCGGCGACGGTGGCCGACACCCAGCCGTCGAATCCGGTCGGGTCGGGCTGCTCGGTCACAAGGTGCAGTACGCCGCCCAGCGATCCGGCGCCATAGAGCGCCCCCTGAGGGCCGCGCAGCACCTCGACCTGGGCCATGTCGATCAGCAGCAGGTCAGGATCGGGGGCGTTGTAGGTCAGACGAGTGTCATCGAGATAGAGGCCGACCATCGACTGGGTGCGCCCGGTCAGGGGGCCGTCCGACAGGCCGCGCAGCATGATCTTGTTTCGGCCGGCGCCCAGATTGGTCACCGTCATTGAGGGAACGGCCATGGCCAGGTCGCCGGCGTCCCGCAGCCCCTGAGCCGTGACTGTCGATCCGTCGATCGCACTGACACCATAGGCCAGACGATCGGCCGGCGTCGGACGGCGTGTAGCCAGGACCACCAGTTCGGGCAGGTCGAGGGGTGGGTCGCTCGCGGGCCTCGGCGCGGGCCGCGTGACGGCGACCCGGGCGGGCGGCAGGCGCACGATCTCGACGGCGTGGGCGTCGATCATCCGGAAGCCGCAACCCGTGCCCGATAGCAGGGTTTCCAGCCCCGCCTTCAGGGTGAAACGGCCCTTCAGAGGATGGCCGCCGGGCGCGCAGGCCGAGGCCGCTTGGGTGCTGATGGAAACGCCGCCCTGGATGGCCAGGTCGATCAGCGCCGCCTTCAGGGGCTTGCGCGCAATGTCGAAGGCGAAGGTCTGCTCGGCCGCTGACGCGCGTCCGCCCAGGGCGATCAGGCACGCCACGCTCGGGAACAGCGCCCAGCGTCGCCACGCATCAGATCGCAAGATTGCTTCCCCCGAAACCGAAGTCCGCGTCAGCGTAGTTCGATTTCACGGTCAGTGCGATGGACGGAGAGAGAGAAATAACCGGCCAGACGCTGAACCACGACTGCCTCGTCGCCCAGTTCCAGCACGCCGGAGAAGCGGCGCCGGGCGGAGGTGTCCGAAACCCGGATCGGGGTGGGATAGCGGCGGTTCAGATCGGCTATGACCTGACCGAGAGTCTGATCATCATAGACCAGCCGTCCCTGGGTCCAGGCAAAGGCGCGGTTCGGATCGGTCGCGACCCGGGTCGAGCTGGGCGAGCCCTCGGCATGGGAAAGCGCCTGGCCCGCGATCAGGCGGGCGACCGGCTCGGCCCCAAGCGCCGGCTGGCGAACCTCGACGATGCCGCGACGCACGGTGACCTGTACAGTCTTGTCGTAGTGGCGGATATTGAACTCGGTGCCCACGACGCGAACCTGTTGGTCGCCCACCCCGATCAGGAACGGCCGTCCCGGATCCTTGGCCACGTCGAAGGTGGCCTGGGCGTCGGCCATCTCGACGCGACGCGTCCGCCAGCCCAGACGTACGCTGAGCTTCGAGGCGGCGTCGAGATGGATGCGGGTGCCGTCGGCCAGGGCGATCTGGCGCGTCTGCCCCGGGGCCGTCTCATAGACTGTTTCCACGCCCTGATAGGACCGCCACAAGGCCGGGGCCCCTACCAGAGCGACGACCGCAGCCGCTGCAGCGGCGAGTCCCGCGGACCATGCGGCGCGCGTGACCCGAGGTCGGAAGGCAATCACGGTCGGGGCCACCGGGGCCAGGCCCGGCGCGATTTCGGGCGCTCGCTCGCTCAACTCGGCCGCCATAAGTTCGGCCTCCTCGAAGGCGGCGAGATGATCGTCGGAGGTTTCCAGCCATGCGGTCAGCGCCGACCAGTCCTCGGCCGTGGCCTGGTCTGACTGCACGCGCACCAGCCACGCGACGGCGTCGTCACGCAGGGTCTCGCTGGTCCTTGAACCGCCTTGGCCGGTCATGCCTCGTCGTTGCTCCTGGGGCGCATTGTCGCCCCGCTTGCCGTAAAGACGCCACAAAGCCCCAGGCACCTCCAAACTTTCTTTTCCACTGCCTGAAAGCTCATCGGCCCACCTTGGCGATGATCTGCTTGAGGCTGGTCATGATGTATTTTTCGACGCTGGATCGGGAGACGCCCATCGCCGCCGCCGTCTCGGCGTGGTTGAGGCCTTCCAGCTTGTGCAGGCGAAAAGCCTCGCGCACCGCCGGCGGCAGGTCGTTCACGGTCTCGATGATCTGGTTCAGGCGTTGCCGGGCGGCCAGGGCGTCGTCGGCGGGGACCTCGGACGAAGCGTCCTGACCCTGGATCAGATCGACATGGGCGCCGCGCCATTCGGTCTCGCGCTGGGTTGCCCTGCGCTGGGTCTTGATGCGGTCCAGCATCAGATTGGTCCCCAGCCGGTAGAGATAGGCGGTGGGGTTGTCGATCGGGTCGACCGGCGGCGGCGTGATCTTCAGATAGATGTCCTGCACCAGGTCCTGGGCCGCTTCCTCGGATCGCAAGCGGACGCGGAAATAGCGCACCAGGTCCTCGCGCCGTTCGAGATAGGCGGCGAGCAGGGGATGGACGTCACTGTCGTCCAAGGCCGCGACCTGCGCTCCACAGGCCCAATGGCCCTCTGTCGCCCGGGGAATCCGCCGACCCCGCCAGTCTTTCCGAAGCCGCCCGTCGGCGCAATCGCAATCCCCCAAGAGATCCTTTGAGGAGGTTTGCCGGGCGCGTCGTCTTGCTCATCGAACGGGCGTCGAGACGCTCGCCAGAATGCGGAGATCGGTCTTGCTGGAAGTGATGATGCTCGACGACGGCGCCTTGCGCGGCAGCCTCCGGTTCGACGCTGATCGTGTGCGCCGTTTCACCTCGGTGGAGCCGCGGGTGATCTCGATCCACCATCTGATGCAACCGGAGCGTCGCCGGGTGGAGGCCTATATCGAGGCCGCCTACGCTTCGGCGTTCAACGGCACGATCCGGGCGCATTATCCCACCCTGATGAGCGTGCAGGACGGCGAAGGCCGGATCCACGGGGCGGTGGGCTTTCGCCTGGCCGACGAGGGCGCGCTGTTCCTGGAGCAATATCTGGACGAGCCGATCGAGGCCGCCATCGAGCGCAAGTCGGGCGAGGCGGTGGATCGTCCCGCCCTGGCCGAGATCGGCAGCCTGGCTTCTGAGAGCGCCGGCGCGTCTCTGTTCCTGTTTCTGGCCTTGGCGCGGCACCTGCACCAGAAAGGCTGCACCCATGCCGCCGCCACTGCTACCCGTCAGCTGCGCCGCAGCTTCGCCCGCGTCGGTTTCGCGACCCAGACCCTGACCCGGGCAGAGCCTGGCCGGCTGGGCGAGGGGGCCGCCGACTGGGGAGGCTATTACAACCGCGATCCGGAAGTGATGGTCGGCGCCATCGCGCCCGCCCTGCCGGCCCTGGCCCAGATGCTTATGGCCGAACCGCCGGAAGTTCCCCAGATCCGGTCCAGATTACATCCCGCCTGGTTCCCGGAGCTGGCCCGATGAGCCGGGTGCTGAACGCCATCGCCCGGCACGCCGTAGACAAGCCCGAGACGGTCGCGCTGAGCACGCGCACCCTGTCCCTGACCTATGGGGCGCTAGAGGCCGAGATCCAGCGCGCGGCGACGGCGCTGTTCGCCTTCGCGCCCTTGGTTCGTCCCGGCGCTCCGATCGCGGTGCGCCTGGCCAACGGTCCAGCCTGGGTGATCCTGGACCTGGCCCTGATGCGCTTGGGATGGCCCAGCCTGCCGCTGCCCGGCTTCTTTACGCCGGCCCAGCGCGAGCACGCGCTGGCCGACGCCGGCGCGACCCTGCTGGTCGAGGAAGGCGAGGGCGGGTTCGAGATCCTGGGAACGCCCATCGCCGTAACCCCCTGCGCGACCGCGCCCGTGGCCCTGCCGACGGGGACAGCCAAGATCACCTACACCTCCGGCTCGACCGGGCAGCCCAAGGGGGTCTGCCTGTCGCAGGAGCAGATGGAGACCACCGCTGGGGCCCTGGTCGAGGCGATCGGCGCCGACTATGCGGGCCTGCACTTACCCCTCCTGCCGCTGTCGATCCTGCTGGAGAATGTCGCGGGGCTCTATCCGATCCTGCTGGCCGGTGGTCGCTATCACGTGCTGCCCGCCGCCGAACTGGGCCTGGACAACCCCTTCCGTCCGGATCTGGCCGCCCTGGCTGCGGCGATAGCCGCCGAGCACGCCACCAGCCTGATCGTGGTGCCCGAACTTCTACGCGCGTTGCTGATGGTCATGACCTTCACTGGAGCTCGCTTCCCCGATCTGAACCTTGTGGCGGTCGGCGGCGCCAAGGTGTCTTCGCAACTGCTGAGCAAGGCCGACGCCCTGGGCCTGCCGGTCTACGAGGGATACGGCCTCAGCGAATGCGCGTCGGTCGTGGCGCTCAACACCCCGTCGGCGCGCAAGGCCGGGGCGGTGGGCAAGCCTCTCTCGCACCTGTCGGTGACCATTGACGGCGAGGGTGAGATCATCGTCTCGCCCAGGCCCTTCCTTGGTTATGCGGGCCGCGAGCCGCACCAGGGCGCGGTTCATACCGGCGACCTGGGCAGCCTGGACGCCGAGGGCTTTCTTCGCATCGAGGGCCGGCGGACCAATACGATCATCACTGCCTTTGGCCGCAACGTCGCGCCCGAATGGGTGGAGAGCGAGCTGCTGGCCCAGCCCGAAATCCGCCAGGCTGTTGTGTTCGGCGAAGCCCAGGCGGCGCTCGGCGCTCTGATCGTGCCGCTGATCCCCGACATGGACGAAGCCTCGATCGCCCAGGCCGTGGCCCGGGCCAACCTGGCCTTGCCTGATTACGCCCAGGTCAAGCGATGGCAGGTCCGCGCGCCTTTCGATCCGGCCGAGGGCGAACTCACCAACAACGGCCGCCCCCGCCGGGCGGTCCTGCTGTCGCGCCACAGCGACTTCATCCAAGCCTCTTGAACAGGAGCCTTCAGCCTTGACGTTCTTCCCCAAACTGGTCGCCGCCACCGTCGCCGGTCAGCAGTCCCTGGCCAGCGTGCCGCAGATCCAGGACGGCCTGACGGGCCAGATCTCGCGCGAGACCTACATCGCCTATCTGACCGAAGCCTATCACCACGTGAAGCACACCGTGCCGCTGATGCAGGCCGCCAAGGCGCGCCTCGACGACGCCCACGACCGCTTCCGTCACGCGCTGGACGAGTACATCGCCGAGGAGACCGGCCACGAGGAATGGATCCTCAACGATATCCGCCACTGCGGCGGCGACGCCGAGGCGGTGCGCAACGGCCAGCCGCGCGAGGCTACCCAGCGTATGGTCGACTTCGCCTATGACTACATAGCCCGGGTCAATCCTATGGGCTTCTTCGGCATGGTCTTCGTGCTGGAGGGCACCAGCGTGCGCCTGGCCACCCAGGGCGCAGAGGCCGTGGCCAGGAACCTGAACTTGGGTCCCCAGTGCTTCAGCTACCTGACCTCGCACGGCTCGCTGGATATGGAACACCTGGTGTTCTTCCAGAAGCTGATGGACGAGGTCGAGGACCCCGCCGACCAGGCGGCGATCATCGAGGTCGCCGACGCGATTTTCGAGCGCTTCGCCAACGTCTTCCGCGCCATCCCCCATGATCGGGCGGTGGCCCATGTTTAAGGACAAGACGATCCTGCTCACGGGCGGTTCTGGCGGGCTGGGCTCGCTGATCAGCGCCCAACTGATGGCCGAAGGCGCCCGCGTCGTCGTGCTGGACCGGACTGCGCCGGTCGCGTGCTCGGGCTTCCTTCAGCACGACATCTCGACCGCCACTGGCCTTGAGGCCGCCGCCGCCGCGATCGCCTCCCGGACCTGGGACATCGTCGTCAATCTGGCCGGTATCCAGCATTTTGGCCCGTTCGAGCGCCAGACCCCCGAGCACCTTTTGGCCAGCTACATGGTCAACCTGGTCGCGCCGGTGCGGCTGACCCAGGCGGTGCTACCGGGCATGAAGGCGCGGCGAAGCGGCCAGATCGTCAATGTCGGGTCGATCTTCGGCTCGATCAACTTCGCCCACTTCGTCACCTATTCCAGCGCCAAGGCGGGCCTGCGCGGCTTCAGCCAGGCGCTACGGCGCGAGCTGGCGGGCAGCGGGCTGGCGGTCACCTATGTGGCGCCGCGCGCGGTCAAGACGGCGCTGAACACACCGGCGGTCATGGAGTTCGCCAAGGTGACCCAGATGAACATGGATCCGCCCGAGGAGATCGCCCGCCGCATCGTCAAGGCCATCCGTGGCCGGAAGAAGGACGTCTATTTCGGCTTTCCCGAAAGCCTGTTCGTTCGTCTCAACGCCATCTTCCCGCAACTGATCGACCGCGCCCTTTCGGCCAACGACCGCAAGGCCGCGCGGCTGTTCGCCAAATGATATCCGGAGCTCCCATGAAGACGTTGAAAAGACTCGTCCTGGCCGTCGCGCTCGGCGCCTTGGCCCTGCCGGCCTTCGCCGCCGATCCCGCCTTCGACGCCCGCGTCGACGGTCTGGCCAGGACCTGGGCCCACCTGAACTATGAAGTGAAGGACAAGGCGGCCCAGGCCAATGAAGCGGCCCGGCTGGCCGCCGAGGCCGACGTCTTGGCCAAACAGTATCCCAACCGCGCCGAGCCGCTGGTCTGGGAGGCGATCTCCACCGCGACCGAGGCTGGCGCCAAAGGCGGACTTGGTGGTCTGGCCTTGGCTAAAAGCGCTAAGGGGTTGCTGGAGCGGGCCGAGAAGATCAACCCGGCGGCCCTTGGCGATGGCTCGGTCTATACTAGCCTCGGCTCGCTCTACGCCCAGGTGCCCGGCTTTCCGGTCGGATTTGGTGATCCGAAAAAGGCGCGCGCCTATCTGGCCAAGGCGCTGGCCGTCAATCCGCGGGGCGTGGACGCCAACTTCTTCCAGGGCGACTTCCTGATGCGACAGGGCGACTACGCCGGCGCCGCCGCCGCTCTCGAACGCGCGCTCGCGGCGCCCGCGCGCCCAGGCCGAGAAGTCGCCGACCGCGGTCGCAAAGCTCAGGCGAGCGCGCTCTTGGTCGAGGTTCACTCAAAAGTGCGCGGATAGCGTTGATGGACGGACTGTGTCGGGCATCTAGGATCACCGAATTCCTAAACGCCACAACGCCGTAGTTGGCCTTCGTCGATCTGTCCGCGCGAATGTCTAAAGTCCGGAATGGAGCCTACTGCAGCTAATGGCGGACTTTGATGTTTCGGTTCTTAGCCAGCTGGGTGGAGGTGGTCCAGAAGTGCCTCTGGAGCTTGGAACCTCGCAAAGGGTGTAGAGTGGAGCATAGGGACATTGGCACGCTGGAGGCGTGACAAACACGGCCCGTCTTGCATCGGGCGAAAAGCCGCGTCACTCTCTGCCTTAACAATGATAACATTCAGGGAGGGCGTCAGGGTCATGGCCAGCGAACGCTTCGATTACATCGTCATCGGCGCCGGTTCGGCGGGCTGCGTTCTGGCCGCGCGACTGACGGAAGATCCCAACATCAAGGTGCTGCTGCTGGAGGCCGGCGGCAAGAACACCTCGATCCTGGTCAAGATGCCGGCAGGCGTCGGCGAACTGATCAAGGCCAAGGGTGATCAGAACTGGGGCTTTTGGACCGAGGAAGAGCCGCACCTCAATAACCGCAAGCTGTGGTGGCCGCGCGGCAAGGGTCTGGGCGGCTCCTCGGCGATCAACGGCATGGTCTATATCCGCGGCCATGCGCGCGACTATGACCAGTGGCGGCAGATGGGCCTGTCGGGCTGGTCGTATTCGGAGGTGCTGCCCTATTTCAAGCGCTCGGAGACCCACCATGCCGGCGGCGACGCCTATCACGGCGGCCAGGGCCCGCTGCACGTGTCCAAGGGAGAGTCGCCCAGCCCCTTCTATCCGGCCCTGATCGAGGCGGGACGCCAGGCGGGCTACAAGACGACCCGTGACTTCAATGGCTATCAGCAGGAGGGCTTTGGGCCCTACGACCTGACCATCCGCGACGGCAAGCGCTGGAGCGCGGCGGCGGCCTATCTGACGGCGGCCCTGTCGCGGCCGAACCTGACCTGCGTGACCGAAGCCCGCACGACGAAGATCCTGATCGAGAAGGGGCGCGCCATCGGCGTCGACTACGTCGTCGGCAAGGGCGGCGAGAAGCGGACGGCCCACGCCGACGCCGAGGTGCTGCTGAGCGCCGGCGCGGTGCAGTCGCCGCAAATCCTGCAACTGTCGGGCATTGGCGCGCCGGATCTGCTGAAGTCGCGCGGCGTGGCGGTGGTGCAGGAGTCCAAGGGCGTCGGCGCCAATCTGCAGGATCATCTGGACGTCTGCCTGTCGTGGACGACCAAGAACCTGACGACCGCCTATTCGGCCAACAAGGGCCTCAGGAAGCTGGGCACCGGCCTTTCCTACATGCTGATGGGCAAGGGGATGGGGCGGCAGCAGTTCCTGGAGAGCGGCGCCTTCCTGAAGTCGCGGCCTGACCTGGACCGTCCGGACCTGCAGATCCACGGCGTGCTGGCCATCATGCAGGATCACGGCAAGACCCTGATCGAGAAGGACGGCTTCACCCTGCACGTCTGCCAGCTGCGTCCGGAGAGCCGGGGCAAGGTGGGGCTGCGCTCGGCCGATCCGTTCGACGATCCCACCATCCTGGGCAACTACCTCGCCGCCGACGAGGATCGTCGCGCGCTGCGCGAAGGCGTCCGCATGGCGCGCGAGGTCGCGGCCCAGGCGGCGCTGGATCCCTATCGCGACGCCGAATACGCGCCGGGCGCCGATGTGCGGGCCGACGCTGATCTGGACGCCTGGATCCGGGCCAAGTCCGAAACCATCTATCACCCGGTCGGCACCTGCCGCATGGGCGCGGCGGGTGACGCCATGGCGGTGGTCGACGATCAGCTGCGCGTGCAGGGGATCGCGGGCCTGCGGGTTGTCGACGCGTCGGTCATGCCGACCCTGGTGGGCGGCAACACCAATGCTCCGACCATCATGGTGGCCGAGCGGGCGGCGGACATGATCATGGGCAAGGCGGCCCTGGCCCCGATGGACGCGCCGGTGTTCGAGGACGGACGAGCGGTGGCGGCGTGATCGTCTAGCCATGCAGCGTCGCCCCCTCGGCCGTTCCGGCCTCTCGACCGCCCCGCTGGTGTTTGGCGGCAATGTCTTTGGCTGGACGGCGGATGAGGCGACCTCGCATCGCCTGCTCGACGCCTTTGTCGGCGGCGGCTTCAACGCCGTCGACACGGCCGACGTCTATTCGGCCTGGGTTCCCGGGCACGAAGGGGGCGAGTCCGAGCGCGTCATCGGTCGCTGGCTGAAGGCGCGGGGCAGGCGCGACGACGTGCTGATCCTGACCAAGGTGGCCATGTGGCCCAAACAGCCGGGCCTGTCGGCCGCCAATATCGAGGCGGCTGTCGAGGGTTCGCTGCGGCGGCTGCAGACCGACTATATCGACCTCTATCAGTCGCATCAGGATGACGCGGCGACCCCGGTCGAGGAGACGCTGGAGGCCTATGGCCGTCTGGTGAAGGCCGGCAAGGTAAGGGCCATCGGGGCGTCCAATTTCTCGCCGGCCCGGCTGTCCGAGAGCTTGGCGGCCTCGGCGGCCAACGGTTTGCCGCGCTACGAGACGATCCAACCGAAATTCAATCTCTATGACCGTGATCAGGTCGAGGGCGAACTGGCCGCCCTGACAGCGGCGGAAGGCTTGGGCGTCATCCCGTTCTACGGTCTGGCCGCGGGCTTCCTGACGGGAAAATACCGCTCCGAGGCCGATCTCGAAGGACGCGCGCGACGCCATACGATCAAGCGCGACTACATGAACGACAAGGGCCTTCGGGTGCTGGCGGCGCTGGACAAGGCCGTCGCGGCCACCGGAGCCACTCACGCCCAGATCGCCCTGGCCTGGATCATGGCTCATCCGGCCATCACCGCGCCCATCGCCAGCGCCACCAGCGTCGCTCAGCTGGACGAGCTGATGGGCGCGGCCCGTCTCGTTCTGCCTGCCGGGGTCATCGCCGATCTCGACGCGGCCGGGCGGAGCTAGTCGCCGTGCGAGCGGCGCTGATCGAGAGCAGCCTGGAGCTGGCGGCCCAGCGCTGCGACGATCTCACGCCCCTGGTCTATGAGCGGCTCTTTCGCCAGCAGCCGGACATGGAGCCGTTGTTCTGCATGGACGCCAATGGCCAGGTGCGCGGCGAGATGCTGTCGCAGGTGATCCGGGCCATCCTGGACTTCGTCGGCGAGCGTCAGTACGCGGCCACCCTGATCCAGTCCGAAGCGATGAACCACGCCGGCTATGACGTGCCGCCCCGGGTGTTCGGAACCTTCTTTGGCGTGCTGGCGGACACCCTGCGCGAGGTGTTGGGCGCGGACTGGACGGCCGATATCGACACGGCTTGGCGCGAACTGCTGGTCGAGCTGGACTACTACGTCACCCATACCAACCAGTTCGAGACCGCAAAGGCCGCGAGGGGCTAGGCGATCCGGCGTCCATCCAGGGTGGCCAGGCGCAACCGCGCGCCTTCCTCATTGGCGAGGCCCAGGGACTGGATCTTGCGAACGCCCAGTTCGTAGGCCGGACGCCCTTCCAGGCGCGCCGTCATGGCGATGGGCTGATAGATTCCCAGGAAGCGGTCGGTTTCGCCGCTCACGCCGCGCAGGGGCGCGAACAGAACCTCCATGCCGACCGACGGAACCCCCTGAGCCCGAATGTCGGCCGTCACCACCACCGGCTGGCAGCGGCGACGGGCGATTTCCAGCGAGGACTTCAGCTCCAGCCGGTGCGACAGGGCCCACAGGCTCAAAAGATCCTCGCCACGCAGATCGCGGGCATGCAGGTCGGCCAGGAAGCCGCCGGCCAGACGGAAGGGCATGCGCCCCAGCTTCTCGCGCCCGGCGATGAAGACCTGAGGCAAAAGGTCGGTGAAATCGCCCGGATTGATGTCGGCGCGCGACGGCGCGGGTGCGTCACCTTTGCGGTCGCGCCAATAGTCTATCAACCGTTGTGTGCTTGGATGGAACATCGTCGTCCCCTCGGCGGGTCCTTCAACGGCCGTTTTGTGCCGCATGGGGCTTGCTAGGAGATCCGTGCCAGAGCCCCGACCGTCCCGTTTTGGCGCAAGCCGACTGGGAAGCGGGTGACGGCCCGATTCTTGCTGGCCGAACGGCTGGACGACGTCGTGTGAAGGGGACCGCCATGAAGGCGCCGAAACGATCGATGCGCGGGCTGGCCTGGGGTCTTGGCGCCCTGCTGGGAAGCCTGATGCTGGGCGGCGCGGCCTATGCGCAGTGCAACAGCGGTTGCACGCCCACGCCGCCGGTCTGCTGCAAGCCTCCGCCGGCGCCTCCAAAACCTCCCAAGCCGCCCAGCACCCCGTGCTGCACGCCGGGTCACAACGTCAATATTCCGGGTGTGAACATCAATGTGGGCGCGACGGTGATCGTCAACGCCAACGCCAGCGCCTCTGCAGGAGCCGTGGCTGGAGCGGGCGCTGGAGCCGGAGCGGGCGCTGGCGCTGGCGCTGGCGCGACCACCAACGTCTATTACGGTGGCGGTGGTCACGGCGGCTACTATTCGGGCCCGATGTCGACCGGTTACATTCAGGGCCTCAATGTCGAGGGCGGCGAACTGCGTCGCCGCGCCTCCTATGAGGCTACCCGCACCAAGCTGCGCCGCGTGGTCATCCGCGCTGTCTGCCTGGATGATCGCGACGTGCCGCACCCGGCCTCTCAGGTCACCCCCGACCGCGACATCGATGATCGCTATGATGGCGAACTCTATCGCTGCATCGCGGGCTCGCGCATGCAGTACGTCATCGGCGACTACGAGAGCAGCATCGACATCAGCACCAATGGCCGCGGCGCCCAGACCTATATCTGCGCGAAGAACGAGGCCCTCTATCACACCCCCGGCGCTGGCCAGGCCGGCCAGGCGGGCGCCTTGACCTGCCGTCCGCAGCGTCCGGCGCGCGACTGCAACGAGCGCTCGCTGCTGCGCCGCTTTGGCGCTGGCGTGAAGATCCTGACCATCCTGACCAGCGAGACCTACACGGCCTATCGCGAGGAGCAGGTCCGCGAGACCAGCGCGTCTTCGATGAGCTTCAGCCTCGATGGCGGCGTCGGCGGCGTGGTCTACTAGACCCTCGCCATCGCTGAACGTTCAGGCCCTCCCGCCAGCCGGCGGGAGGGCCTTTTCGTGCCTACTTGGCTTCCGGCTTGACCAGCACGGTCCAGGACCTGTCCTCACCCAGGAAGGTGCGGGCGGCCTTCTGGACGTCGGCGGCCTTGACCCGTTCCAGCCCTGCGATCACCGAGCGGGTAGCGTCCAGGATGCGCGGATCGGTCTGGGCGCCCGACAGGTTGCCCAGCCAGTATTCGTTGGTGACGCGCGACTTTTCGATCTGGTCGATACGCGGCTTCTTGGCGCGCTCCAGTTCGTCGTCGGTGACGGGTTTGTCGCGAAGGTCAGCGGCGATCTGACGGATGGTGGCGGCGACGCCGTCCAGCTTTTCCGGCGGAACCTCGACGCTGACCGACAGATAGCCCCAGTCGTTGAAGATCACGCTGTGGGTGGCCCCGGCCGAGGGCGAATAGGTCGCCCCTTGCTTTTCGCGCAGTTCGTCGGTCAGCCTCAGTTGCATCACCTGGGCCAGCACAGACGTGTCGCGCGAGCGCTGCAGATCAGAGAAGAGGTCGTCGGTCCTCCAGCTCATGAACAGCTGGGCCTGGTCGGCGCGGCCCTTGTGGGTCAGCACCATCGGCGTCGTTGACGGGGCGGGGAAGGGAACCTGACGCGCGCCGACGGGATCCGCCAGACCCGGGCGGGTGGGCAGGGCCCCGAAGGTTTCGGCCACGGCGGCGATCGCCTTGTCGACAGTGATGTCGCCGACCACCACGACCTCGATCGCGCCTTTGCTGAGCGGATCGGTGACAGCCGCCTTCAGGCCATCGAGCGAGGCGGCGGCGATGTCCGCGCGGGACGGGAAGGTCCAGCGTCTGTCGCCGTTGTGCAGCAGCCCGCTGAGGTCGCGCCCGATGACGCCGCCGGTGGTGGTTTCCAGCTGGTCGTGGATGGTGCCGTAGTAGGTCTTGATCCGCGAGAAGGCCTCGGGCCGCCAGCCCGGCTCGATCGCGAAGCCGGCCAGCACCTGCAGTTCCGTGCCGACATCCTCGGGCCGCGTGCGGCCGCTGAGGGTGAAGGCGTCGTCCTCGACGCCCAGGCTGGCGTTCCAGATCTTGCCGTTCAGCACCCGCTCCATGTCCTGGGCGCTGATCTGCTTGAGACCGCCCTCGATGAAGGCCGAGCTGGACCACAGCGGGCTCTGGGCGCCCGAGGGCAGATCCAGCAGACCGTTGCCGATGCGGGCCTTGATCAGCACCTGATCGTCGCGGAACTTGGTCGGCTTGACCGTCAGTCGCACGCCGTTCTCGAACCGCACGAAGACGGTGTCGAGGTCGGTGACGTCTTTCTGCTCGGCGACCTTGCCGATCGGCCCGAAGCTGGCATAGGGCCAGGCTGTGACGCCGGGCGCGGCGGGGGGCAGCACGGCGACCTTGCGGGCGTCTGCATAGGCGGCGAGCACAGTCTTCTCGGCGCCCTCGATATTGGTCGGGCTGGGGATCAGGATCAGTGGGCCCTGGCCGGCGAAGGCTGCTTTCAGCGCGGCGCTGACGCGCTCCGCCGTCAGGCCTTTTACGATCTGGTCGAAGGCGGCCAGGTTCTGGCTGGGGCTGGTGACGGTCTCGCCGTCGCCCAGGGTTCCGACGATCCCGCCGGCCAGGGCCGTGGTGCGCTGGGTGGCTTCGCCGGAGACGGCCGCGACCAGGGATGAGCGCATGCTGGCGATCTCGCGGTCCAGCTCGTCCTGGCGCACGCCATATTGCACGACGCGTCGCTGTTCCTGGTCCAGGGCCGACAGCGCCTCGCGCCAGCGACCCGGCTGCGCTGTGGCGCCCAGGGTGGTCATGCGCACCGCGCCATACTGATCACCGGTAAAGGCGCCGCCCGCGATGAAGGGCGGATCGGCCGCGCGGCTCAGGGCCTGCATCCGACGGTTCAACACCGCGAAGCCCAGGTTCCGGAGCGTATCCGCCACGTCGGTAGCCTGGGTTTCGATCAGGCCGTCGGGCGCCGCCGCCCAGGACAGCTGCACCGACAGCGGCGCGCCGGGCTCGACGATGACCCGCGCGGTCTCACCCCGCCTTGCCACCTTGCCGACATCGGGATCGGCGCCGGCCGGTCCCTTGGCCGTCCAGTCGCCGAAGCGGGCTTTTATCTTGGCCTCCATGGCGTCGAGGTCGAAGTCGCCGACCGCCACCAGCACCGCCCGCTCGGGTCGGTAGTAGGCCTCATAGTAGTCTCGGATGCGTTGGGCGGGCGCGGTCTTGAGAACCTCGGTCTTGCCGATGGGAATGCGCTTGGGTGGCAGCTGACCTTCCATCTGGAAGCCCATCGACTTGATGGCCACGCGATAGCCGGGGCTGTCGCGCGTGCGCTCTTCCGAGAGCACCACGCCGCGTTCGCGATCGACGGCCTCGGGCGCGATAGTCAGCTCGCCGGCCGCCTCGCGCAGCAGCATCAGTGAGGTGTCGACCGTGGCGTCATCGGTCTTGGGCAGATCGAGTTGATAGACTGTCTCGTCCAGGCCGGTGGAGGCGTTGGTGTCGGCCCCGAAGGCCAGGCCGTGGCGCTCCAGGATCTTGATCATCTCACCTTCGGGCACATTCTTGCTGCCGTTGAAGGCCATGTGCTCCAGGAAGTGGGCCAGGCCCTGCTGGTCGTCAGCCTCCATCATCGAGCCGGTGTCGAACCACAGGCGCAGGGCGGCCTGCTGGGGCGGGGTGGCGTTCTTCATCAGGGCGTAGCGCATGCCGCTGGGCAGGACGCCGAACCGCACGCGGGGGTCGGGCGCGACGTCCGACACCTCGTGCGCCCACTGGCCGGGCTTGAGCGACGCCAGGGTCGGGCCGGCGGGCTGGGCCGGCGCGAGGATAGCCTCCCTGCCAGGCAGGGACGGCATGGAAAGCTTGGGCAGGGCCGAGCAGGCGGCGAGGGACAGGCCGACAGCGGCCAAGAGTGTCAGGCGCGAAGCGCGAATCATAGACAGCCTAGGGTTTGGTGAGCTTTTTCGAAGCCGCACCTTGGGCGTCCGTGAAGGCGCAAGCAAGGCGGCGACCGCCCCGCGAAAGCCGCGATCAGGCGGCGGCGACGTCGCCGCTCTGGCGGCGCAGGCGCCAGAAGCGGATGGTGCGCAGCGCCGAGTCCCGGGGCAGGTCGCCGTAGAGCTCGCCATAGGCTTTGGCCTTGCCCATCACGTCGTCGGACGGATCCAGGATCAGCAGGGCGAAGGTCAGGAACAGGGCGCGGTCGAAATCGGCCGCCTTGCAGACCACGGCCAGGCCATCCAGCTCACGACGCTCGAGGATCTTGCGGGCGGTGTGGAAGTCGATGTCGGCCATCTCCGCCAAGGCGACCAGGAACAGGGTTGTCTTCTTGGCGCGCAGCATCCCGGCCAGGGCCTGAGGCGAGACGCCGCCCTTGGCCTTGATGACGTGGAACTCGTGTTCGGCCTGGGCGTGATCGGCGGGCAGTGCGCCGTCCTGGGCGGCCACGCGCTTGCGACCGGCATTGAGCGCGGCTTCCAGCGTGGCCGGATCCATGTCGGCGTTCTTCTCCATGATCCGGTCGCGAAGCTTGGCTTCGACCATGAAGTACATCTCGTTGAGCAGATCGACCGGCAGGCTGTGACGGTCGACCACGGCCTCGTGCAGGGCCGGGTTTGAGGCGGCGCGATCGACGACGGCCTCGTGAGCGGCGCGCGACAACACAGCGCCTTCGTTGCGCAGCAGGACGCCAAGCGTGTCGTCATCCCCGCGCTGGACGATGGCGTCCGATACGGCGCTGGGAACGCTGGCGCGCTGCGAAATGGCGCGCAGATGGTCCTGGCCACGGGTGCGGGCCACTTCCAGCAGGTCTTCTTCCGACAGGCTGGAGGAGCCGCGCAGGATCGGCTGGGCAACGGCGATGCTGTCCAGGGCCAGAGCCTTGCTGAGGCCGCGCGGAGGGGTCGGCGCATGGCTCAAGCGCTCGGCCAGCTCGACCTTGACGGCCTCTTCCATCTCCCCGGCCAGCTGGCTCATGACGTCGTCGAACAGGCCCATCTGCACCGGGTCATGGCCTTCGCCGGCGAAGAACAGGTCGGTGACGCCCCGTAGCAGTTCGCGGCGTTTTGCGCTCGACGGCTCGTCGGCCAAGGCGATCAGGTCGTGAAGCTTGGACTGCATCAGAGCGACCGGTCCTTGCTGTCGCTATCTCTGTCCTCATCGCCGCGCGCGCCGGCCGCCAGCCACTCGGCCGAACCGTGACGGGGCTCCTCGTCCTTCAGGCGGGGCGCTTCTTCGGACGGTGCGATGAACACCATGCCGTTCGGCTGCAGCGGGGGCAGGGCGTCAGGCTGCAGTCCATACTGGCGGCCTACAGAATAGGTCCGGGCCAGGGTCTGGGCCGCAGGCGCATAGGCCGCCATCGCCGTAGGTGCGGTTTGAGTCTGAGCCGCCGGGATCGGTTGGCGGATGATCTGGGTTGGCGGTTCGATGTCCTGGCGCTCGGCTTGCACGCCGGGCGCTGCGGCCTGCGGTCGCGCGCCGAGGTTCCGCCATGGCTTCGACATCGGCGGTTGGGTTTGTGATCCGGGCGCAGGCGTCGCAGATTGCGAGCGCATGCCCAGATTGCGCCAGGGTTCCGACATGGGCGTCTGCGCCTGCGGGGCGACATAGGGCTGACGCCAGGGCTCCGACACGGGCTGAGAGGTCTGTGAGCGGGATGCGGCGGGTTCCTGCTTGCCGGCCCAGCCCAGGATCGGCCCGCCATAGCCCGAAGCGGCGGTCAGGGCGCCGGTCTGGCGGCTTGGTCGCGGACCATAGCGGCTCTCGCGCGTGTCCTCGGCGCGCGCGGCGGACGCGGCGCAAGCAAGGACGGCGATGAGGACGATGGTACGCATGGGGCGGCCTGACGGAGAACTCCGAGCCTCCAGCCTTAGCCTGCCCCGCTTAATCCGGACCTAACGTCCGCGCCAAACGGCGAGCAGTCGACGTTCGGCCAGCTCCATCAGGGCGTGAAGCGCCACACCCAGCAGGGCCAGGGTCAGCAGGGCGGCGAAGACGCGCGCAGTCTGCAGGCGGTTGTAGGCCTCCAGAATTCGCCAGGCCAAGCCCTGGGAGCCGCCTGAACCGGCCACGAACTCGGCCACCACGGCGCCGATTACGGCCAGGCCGGAGGCGACCTTGTGACCTTCCAGAAGCGCGGGCACGGCCGAGGGCAGGCGCAGACGCCACAGGCGCTGGGCTGATGTTGCGCCATAGAGGTCGAAAAGGCGGGCCAGATCAGGATCCACGGCCTTGAGACCGGTCAGGGCGCCCGAGAAGATCGGGAAGAAGGCGACCACGGCGGCCAGGCCGATCACGGCGCGCTCGGGGTGATCGATCCCCGCCCAGATGGTCACCAGCGGTGCGATGGCGACCAGTGGCGTGACTTGCAGCGTGACGGCGATGGGACGGATCGCGTCTTCCAGCAGGGGACTCAAGCTGACGGTCAGGGCCAGCGCGCAGGCCAGCAGGCTGGCGATGATCAGCGCCAGCAGGGCCGTCGACAGCGTGCCCCAGGCCGAGGCCAGCAGCAGCGGCCAGCCTTCGATCAGAGCCGTCCAGATCGCGCTGGGCGGCGGCAGGAGATAGGCCGGGACGGCCAGGCGCGCGCAGGCCACTTCCCAACCCGCAAGCAGCAGGCCGATCAGCACCAGCGGCGACAGGAAGGCCGACAGGGTTCTCACGCGGCGCGAACTCCGGCCTGGGCCAGCAGGCCGGACACCGTCTCGGCGGCCTGGCGGAACACTTCGGTAGTGCGAAAGCCTGCGGGGCGGATCATGGGCGCATCGATGGCGACGTCTCCCGCGATGCGGCCGGGGCCGGGGGTCATGACCACGACACGGCCGGCCATGTAGACCGCCTCTTCGACATTGTGGGTGACGAAGATCATGGCCGGTGACAGCTCCCTGGCCAGAGCCAGAACGTCGTCGGCCAGGGCGCGGCGGGTGATCTCGTCCAGCGCCGCGAAGGGCTCGTCCAGCAGCAGCAGGCGGGGGCGGGTGACCAGCGCGCGGGCCAGCGAAACCCGCATGGCCATGCCGCCCGACAACTGGGCAGGACGCGCGGCAAGCGCCTCGCCCAGACCGACCTTGGCCAGGGCCTCGGCGGCGGCCGTCATGGCGTCGGCGCGACGCTCGCCGGCCAGTTCCAGAGGGAGGGCGACATTGGCCTGGGCGCTGAGCCACGGCGCGAGCGTGGGAGCCTGGAAGACAACCGCTGTTTCGCCCTTGCCGGCGGCGCGGGTGACGGTTCCGCGAGTGGGTTGCTCAAGGCCCGCCAGCAGGCGCAGGGCCGTGGACTTGCCGCAGCCGGACGGCCCGACCAGGGCGACGATCTCGCCGGCGCGCAGATCCAGATCGACCGGCCCCAGGGCGCGGCCGCGCCGGGGATAGTCGACTTCGATGGCCGAAAGGGCGGCGATGGTCAGGGTCATTGGCCCTTGGGCAGGAACTGCAGCGTGTAGGCGCTCTTGTAGTTCATATCCTTGGGATAGACGCCCTGATCCGAAGCGACCTTGAAGAACTCCGCCCAGCGAGCGTCGGTCATCTGGCCAATGCCGTCCTTAGGGACGATGACGTAGGATCGCATCTTCTCACGGGCCTGGTCGAGGACGTCCTGGGTCATCTCCGGATTGTCCTTGAGGATGGCCGCATCGCCCGGCTTGGCGTCGCCATAGAGGTAGGATTTCCAACCTGCGGCGGTGGCCTCGACGAAGGCCTGCGCGGCCGTCGGGTTCCTGGCGATGAAGCTGTCGGGCATGAGCACCATCGAGGCGTAGGCGGGATAGCCGCTGTCAGCCAGCAGGAACACCGCCGGTTTGATCCCGCCTTCCTTCTCGATTAGATAGGGCTCGCTGGTGGCATAGCCCTGCTGGACGATGCGCTTGTCGGCCAGGAAGGGCGCGGCGCTGTAATTGTACTTGCGCACTTGATCGTCGGTGAAGCCGTACTTGGCTTTCAGCCACACCCAGAAGGCGGTGATCGAGGCGTCCGACAGCAGGATCGGACGCCCCTTCATGTCGGCGATGGAATTGACCCCCTGGCCGGGGTGGGCGATCAGGACCTGCGGGTCCTTGTCCATGAAGGCGGCCACGGCCTTCACCGGCGCCTTTTCCTTGGCCAGGTTCATCACGATGAAGCTGTTGGAGCCGACCCCGGCGTCGACCGCGCCGGTGGCCAGCAGTTGGGGCACATTCACGCCGGGACCGCCCTGGATCAGGGTCACGTCCAGACCGCGTTTGGCGTATTCGCCGGTCGCCAGGGCTTGATAATAGCCGCCCAGTTCGGCCTGGGCGCGCCAGTCGGTGGCCAGCTTCATGGCGGTGCGACCAGGAGCGTCGGCGGGTTCCTGCCCGGCGGGCGAACAGGCGGCCACCACAGCGCACAGGGCGAGCAAGGCCAGTTTGCGGAAACCCATGAATCCCTCCCGGACGAAGTCGCGAGAGGTTAGGCGGCAAGGCCGCATCTTCCAAGAGCGAACGCGGTTCGCCTAGTCGATGCTGTTGGGCGCGGTCCGCCAGCGCTCGACCTTGGCGTAGAGCACCTCGCGCTGAATCGGCTTAGCGATGTGATCGACCATTCCGGCCGCGTAACAGCGCTCGACCTGCTGGGGCAGGGCGTCGGCGCTCATGGCGATGATCGGGACCCGGCTGGCGGGCGAGTTCAGGGCGCGGATGGCGCGGGTGGCGGCCAGGCCGTCCATCAGCGGCATGTGGATATCCATCAGGATCATGTCGTACTCGCCGGTCGCGGCCGCCTCGACGGCCTGCTGACCGTTTTCGGCGATATCGACCTTGCAGCCCGCCAGGGTCAGCAGGGCGACGCCGATTTCACGGTTCATCGGATGGTCGTCGACCAGCAGGATATGGGCGGCGCCTGGCGAGGCGGGCGTCCGCGGTTCGGGAACGGCCAGGGGCTCGACGACCGGCGCGGCGATCTCGATCCAGAAGCACGAGCCCCGACCCGGCACGCTGTCGACGCCGATCTTGCCGCCCATTAGTTCGATCAGGGCCCGGCTGATCGCCAGGCCCAGGCCTGCGCCGCCATAGGTGCGGCTGGCCGAGCTGTCGATCTGCGAGAAGCGCTGGAACAGCAGGGCCTGCTTTTCGATCGAGATGCCGGCGCCGGTGTCGGTGATCTCGAAGCGCAGTCGATCCTCATGATTGCCAGGCTCGACGATCAGGCTGGCGTCGATCCGCCCCGTGTCGGTGAACTTCACCGCGTTGTTGAGCAGATTGAGCAGCACCTGGCGCAGGCGGGCGTCGTCCAGTTCGTGCAGGGCGTCGATCGGATCGATGATCTCGATGTCCAGTTTCAGACCCTTGGCGCGCGCTTCGGGGGCCATGATCGCAACCGTGTCGCGAAGCAGGGTCGCCGCCGAGGTCGGCTGCGGCAGTAGCTCCACCTGGCCGGCCTCGACCCGCGAGAAGTCGAGGATGTCGTTGACGACGGTCAACAGCGCGCCGCCGGCGGAGTCGATCAGGTTCACCTGCCTGCGCGCATCAGGCGGCAGGTCGTTACGGGCGGCCAGAAGTTGGGCGAAGCCCAGCACGCTGTTCAGCGGCGTGCGGATCTCATGACTCATGGTGGCCAGGAACTCGGTCTTGGCCTCGGTCGCGGCCAGGGCCCGGGCCCGGGCGGCGCGGGTCAGCTGTTCGCGGCGAACCAGCAGGCGCTTGAGGCGCTCCTGCTGCGCCAATGCCAGGCCGGTCGCCAGATTTGTACCGAACAGCAGACTGATGAAGACCTGGGCGACCCGGGTCGGATTGGCGGTCTCCCATCGCATGCCCATGGCCAGATCGCCGGTGGAAGTCACCAGGGGAATGGCGATACAGGCCACCACCAGAGAGCTTTCAGCGGCCCCCCGCGCGCCCAGTCGAAACGCGGCCAGCATCGCCAGGGGAAAGATCAGGAACGGCGCCGGAACTCCGTCGGGATGAAAACAGACCGCGGTCATCGCGGCGATCGACGCATACAGCGCCAGCCGCTCGGTAATGGAGCGATGGAAGGTGCGCCGATGCTCGGCGTCCAGCAAAACCAGGACCGCTGGGAGCACGACGGCCAGCCCCAGGCCGCTCCGCGCGAACCAGGCCCACAACAGGGTCAGAAGAGGTGTTCCCAAGGTGATCGAGAGCGGGGGCGCGCAGATCAACGCGGCGGCCGCGGCGATGGGTGCGCCCATCGCGACCAGAAGGGCCAGCTGGCGCATCGTCCGCAGGCGCAGCACGCCGCCAGAGAACCTGCGGGCCACGGCCCAGACCGCATAGGCCTCCAGCACGTCGACGCTGGTGTAGAGCAAGGCCTTACCGAAACTATCCCCGACAAGCAGGTCGATGATCAGGTGAAAGACGACCATCACGCTGGTCAGGGCGATGCGGCGCGGCGGATTGAGCGCCATAAGGCCGACGGCCAGCAGTCCGTTTGCGGGCCAGAAGGAGGCCACGCCCAGTTCTGTCCGGGTCAGGAAGTCGCTGAAGGCCAGGCTGGCGACGACGGCCACAGCCAAGCTCAGCAGCAGGGTGTTCTGCCGCCGCTGTTCTTGTTGTGCCAGCTGATGCCGCATGCTCGTCTCGTCCCCCCGGATCAATACGCTCGCGACTGCTCAAGGTTGCCGCGCAATTTGGCCGCTGTGGCGCTTTGTCGCAGATGACGCGCGCTTTTAACTGATGGCCAACTTGGGTCCGCCGCACTTGTACTTGGCGGACGCACGACAATGCATAAGACAGCCGGCGCATCAAGCACAGGCGGCGCGCGAAGGGCGCGGGGCCGGGCGGCGCCCTGTTCTTGACTAGGGCTTGGTGGTGGGCGGCGTCGGCGTGATCACGCGGCTAGCGGGCTGATCGCCAGCGCTAGCTGGAGAGCGCCTCCCGCTTCTCTTCAAGAGCCAGCCACTCCTCTTCCGCCTGCGCCAGGTCAGCGCGTGCCTTGTCGAGGGTCTTCATGATCTTGTCGAAGCCGGCGGGATCGCGCGCGTAGAAGTTCGGATCAGCCAGCCTGGCTTCCAGATCGCCGATGATCTTGGGGCTGGCCGCGACCAGGGCTTCGCACTCCTCAAGCCGACGCTGGTCCTTGTAGGACAGCTTGACGGTCTTCTTGGGCGGGACGCTCACCGCCGGAGCAGCCTTGGCGGCCCCCGTGGCGAAGTCGCCGCCGCCGGCGCCGCGCGCGCCCTTGAAGAAGTCGGGGCTCTGGTCGATCAGGTCGGTCCAGCCGCCAGGAGTCTCGATCACCTGGCCATGGCCGTTCATCGCGATGGTCGAGGTGGCCAGCCGGTCGATGAAGTCGCGATCGTGGCTGACCAGGATCAGCGTACCCTCGAAGTCGGCCAGCAGGTCCTCCAGCAGGTCCAGGGTGTCCATGTCCAGGTCGTTGGTGGGCTCATCGAGCACCATCAGGTTGGTCGGCGTGGCCAGGGCGCGGGCCAGCAGCAGGCGGTTGCGTTCCCCGCCCGACAGGCTGGTCACGGGCTGTCGCAACTGGGCCTCGGTGAACAGGAAGTCCTTGGCATAGCCGGCCACATGCTTGGGCAGGCCGCGCACCAGGATAGAGTCGCCGCCGCCGGGGGTCAGAAAGTCCCAGACGGTGATCTTGTCCGACAGGGCCATGCGGGCCTGGTCGACATAGGAGATCTCGAGGTTGGTCCCCAGGGTGACCGTGCCGGAATCGACCGCCAGCTCGCCCAGCAGCAGCTTGACCAGCGTCGTCTTGCCCGCGCCGTTGGGGCCGACCAGGGCCACGCGGTCGCCGCGCAGGATGCGGGTCGAGAAGTCTTCGACGATCACCCGGTCGCCGAACTTCTTGGTGACGTTCTTGGCCTCGGCGACCTTCTTGCCCGAGGTCCCAGCCGCTTCGACAGCCATATAGATGCTGCCGCGCATGTCGCTCTGGCGATCCTTCTTTTCGGCGCGAAGGTCCATCAGGGCGCGGCGGCGGCCTTCATTGCGGGCCCGGCGACCCTGGACGCCGCGCGCCAGCCAGGCGTTCTCGCGTTCCAGCGCCTTGTTCAGACGACGGGCCTCGTCGGCGTCGGCGGCCATCACCGCCTCGCTCCAGGTCTCGAACTCAAGGAAGCCCTTGTCGAGGCGGCGCACCTTGCGGTGCTCCAGCCAGAAGGTGCGCTGCGTGACGCGGTTGAGGAAGGCCCGGTCGTGGCTGACGATCAGGGCGGCGCACTTGGAGCCGGCCAGTTCCTCTTCCAGCGTCTGGATGGCGAAGATGTCCAGGTGGTTGGTCGGTTCGTCCAGCAGCAGCACATCGGGCTGCTCGGCGAAGGCGCGGGCCAGGGCCGCGCGACGCTTTTCACCGCCCGAAAGGCCTTCGGTGCCCTTTTCCGGGTCGAGGCCAAAGTCGGCCAGGGTGGCCTGGGCTTCGTAGTCCTGGGCGCCGCCGGCGGTGCAATAGTCCAGCAGGGTCGCGCCGGTGATCTCCGGCTCCTGGCTGACGAAGACAATGCGCGCGCCGGGCTGCACGATGCGCTCGCCGCTGTCGGGTTCAGCGCCCTGAGCGGCCAGGATCTTCAGCAGGGTGCTCTTACCCGCGCCGTTGCGACCAACCAGACAGGCGCGAATGCGCGGCTCCAGCGCCAGGTCGACGCCGTCGAACAAGGGCTTGGCGCCATCGGCTAGCCGGACGTCCTTGAGGGCGAGAATGGGCGCGCGGGCAGGGGAAGCCATAAGGTGCTCGTACTTGGGGGGAGGCGTCAGAGTGTCGCGGAGGATGCGGCGTATAACAGGGATGGCCGGGAAAAAACGCCAAAATCCTGCCTTATCCGGCTCCTCATCCTAGCAGAGGCGCTGCCTGGCGTTGGGCGCGACATATTCGCCCGTTAATGGGCCGCCAAACGCGATCTTGTTATGGTCATCCTGTCCAGGGAGATGAATGCCCGCCTTGTCGTCGAAGATCGACATACCCACGGCTTCCGGTCGTCTGGCCTTCGCGGTGGACGGCTTTGACCATCTGCGTCAGCCGGTCTGGGTGTTCGACGACAGGCGCAAGCGCAAGGTCTACGCCAACAAGGCCGCGCTCGAACTGTGGGGAGCGGCGACCCTTGATGAGCTTCAGGGCCGCGATTTCGCCGATCAGTCGCCCGCCGTGCGCATCCGCATGAACGGCATCAGCGAACGCATCGCCCGGGGCGAGACCGTTCACGACCGCTGGACCTTCTATCCCCATGGCGCCCCCGTCGCGGTGAGGACCGCCATTTCGCGGGTTCCCCTGCTCGACGGCGGCTGGGGCATGCTGTTCGAGGCCGCGCCGGCCGAGGTCGAGGCGCAGGAACATCGGGCCATAGAGGCCCTGCGACACACGAGCGTGCTCGTAGCCCTGTATGACGCGATGGGCGCGCGACTGTTCGCCAATCCCGCCGCCATGGCCGCCTATCCCGCCGACAATGCCTCCTTCGTGGATTCCTTTGTGGACCGTGAGGCTGGCGAGCAGGTGTGGCGAACGGCCCTCACCGGGCGGCCGGCGTTCGGATCTTTCCTTCTGGCCACCTCCGCGGGCGCCCGCTGGCACAGCGTTGACGCCCGGTGGGCGCGTGATCCCGTCAGCGGTGACGGCTGCGTGCTGGTCAACGAAACCGACATCACCGACGAGATCGAGGCTCGCTCGGCCCTGGGCGAGGCTCGCGAGCGCGCCGAGGCCGCCGTACGGACGCGGCAGGAATTCCTGGCCAATATGAGCCACGAGCTTCGCACGCCCCTGACCAGTGTGATCGGCTTCGCCGGCCTGCTGGCTGACAGTGCTCTGGACGAAGGACAGCGCGGCCAACTGGCGCGGATTCAGGACGCTGGCTCGGCCCTGATGGCGACGTTGAATGATGTGCTGGACCTCTCCAAGCTGGAAGCCGGCGGGGTCGACCTGCAGCCCCGTCCATTCGCGCTGCGGTCCATGCTGTCCCAGGCCCTTGGCATCGTCGAAGCCCAGGCCTCGTCCAAGGGACTGGTTCTGGATCTGACGGTTGACGAGAGCTGTCCGGCCTGGGTCGAGGGTGACCCGGAGCGGTTGCGACAGGTCCTGGTCAATCTGCTGGGCAACGCTGTCAAATTTACGGATCGCGGCCGGGTGGGCCTGGCCGTGACCCGCCGGGACCACGCCGATCCCGCTGTCGCGCGCCTGGAGCTTGCTGTTTCCGACACCGGTGTTGGGGTGCCCCAAGCCATGCTGGCGACGGTCTTCGATCGGTTCGCCCAAGCGGGACCTGAGGTGACCCGTCGCTTTGGCGGCACGGGGCTGGGACTGACGATCACCAGGCAACTGGTCGAAATGATGGACGGACAGATTGGTGTCGACAGTACGGCAGGGCACGGCTCGCGCTTCTGGTGCGTGGTCGACCTGCCCGTCGCCCGCACGGTCGAGACGTCTGGACCGGTCGCTACGCCGCGTATGTCAGGAAGCCTTCGGCTGCTGGTGGCCGATGACAACGACGCCAACCGCGAACTGATCGGCGCCATCCTGCGATCGGCCGGCCATGAGGTCGAGGTTGCCCGCGACGGCGCGGAGGCGCTGGAGGCGGTTCGGTCGGGCGACTACGATCTGGTGCTGATGGACGTGCGCATGCCGGTCATGGACGGCCTGACCGCCACCCGCAGCATTCGGGCCCTGCAAGGCGATGTCGCGGGAATCCCGATCATTGCCCTGACCGCCAATGTCCTGGCCGATCAGGTGGCCTTCTATCGCGATCAGGGCATGGACGACCATGTCGGCAAGCCGATCAATCCGCGCGATCTGCTGATCAAGATCGCCCAATGGGGCGGGGTCGGGGCCCAGCGAGACCCCGTGACCGCTTGACGCCTCAGGTGCCGGGCGAACTCACGTAGAAGCTGGCGTTGTTGCCGGTGGCTGTGGTGACGCCGCTGACCGAGCGGGCCGACCCGACAGTCGTGGTCGTGCGGGCGCCGACCTCGGCGCTGTTGACCTGATTGTTCTTGATCGTCATCTGGCCGCTGCACTGCGAACAGGCATAGCCAGTGACCGCATTGCCCATGGCCGTGGACGAGACCACGGCGTCATAGCCGTCATTGCCCTCGAAGCTGGCTATAACCTCGACGCCGCCGCCTTCGTTGGTCTGGCTGTTGTCGAGCACGACCTCGGGGCCATAGTTGCCGACCAGGGCGGAATTGCCGACGCCGTGCGCGCCAACCTGAGCGGCGCTGAACTGGTAGGACGTCGCCTCTGCCTGTGCGCGGACATAGGCGGTGTTGTACTGGCTCGAGGCCACGTCCAGCAGCGGACCTTCATTGGTCGCCGACAGATTGTTGCCGCTGGCCGAGGCCGCCGTGCTGGTCAGGTAGCTTGAGCCATAGGCCGTGAACTTGCTGGCCTGGGTGATGCCGGCATTGGATTGCTCGGTGATCACCCGCGCCGCCGACTGCTCGGTTCCCGACAGGGTGATGTTATTGCCCGTGGCCGTTCCGGCGACAGAGGCCGTTCCGGTGATCGCGCCGGCGATGGCGCCGCCATCGGCCAGGACATTGGCCGTATTGCCCTGGCTGACCCGCACGCCCATGGCGCCATTGATCAGGGTCAGGCCCTGGCTGTTGCCCTGGGCCAGGGTGCTCATCGACATGTCGTTCAGCTCGGCCGTGTGAGCCTCGAGCTGGCTGCGCGCCGTGACCGGTCCGGTGTTCAACTGGGTGGCGCGGCCCGTCAGCGTACCGTTGTCGGCCGCGGCCGTGCCGGCGTTGCCGACCGCCGTGGTCGTGAAGTTGCTGTTACTGCCGCCGTTGGTCCCGACATTGACAACCCCGTGCGCGAGGACCGCGCCGGAGTTTTCCTGGTTGGAGGTCATCGACGCGTCGGTATTCTGCACCGAGATCAGGGCGCTGTTGGCCGGCGCGATGGTGCTGGCGCTGAAGCCGTCGGTGACGGTCTCGACGTTCAGGGTCTGCTCGGCGAACACGTCGCCCAGATTGATCTGGTTGTTCAGAACCGTGCTGGGCGCGGTCTGGCTAGTAGCGACCCCGCTTAGCATCGCGCATATCGGGATCGCTGCGAGCGTTCCAGCGAGACGGGTCTTCGCGGGTCTGCGCATTGTTGGTTCCCAGATTGTTGTAGGCCGGCACGAAGGCGCCCGTCTGCCCGACGGTGGAATCGCCCATCGGGTCGTAGCGCATGCAGCCCTGCGGACCGGGCATGCCGTAGAGATTGGCGCTGAACTCGACGACCGAGCGCTCGATCAGGGCGCGGACCGCCAGCTGGATCGGCTCCAGCGCGCCCCTGCCGCCCGAGATGTCGAACAGGTTGCCATTTAGGAAGTCGAAGACGCCCAGGCTGATTTCGCGGCCCACGACCTGCTTCTGGTAGGCGACGACGTCGACCACCTCCAGCGTGCGGGTGTTCACCAGGCGCAGGTCCAGCGCGATGTTCATCACGAACACCCGACGCTTGAAATTGCCCTTCAGGCCATCGGTGTCCTTGTCGCCGGCATAGGCGTCGACGCCCGCCGAGCGGATATTGTAGTTCAGCTCGGTGATGCCGCCGACCACGTAGAAGTCCGAGCCCGGCACCTGGCCGGCCAGGATGCGGCGATAGTCCACCGGCACATCGGCGCCCGCGGCGGGGCGATCGCTGATCAGCTTGTTGTTGGCGTACTTCAGTTCGAACTCCGACACCGAGGTGTCGAAGCGCTCGACCATCGGCATGCCGGCCTTGGCGAAGGCGGTCATGGCCAGCAGCGAGGCGCCCTGCGTCACCTTGCGGCCCGAGCCGTCGGACTCTTCCTTGCCGGTATAGTCAGCGATACGGCCAATCGCGACGCGCGGCGCGGCGATGCGGTTCTGCTTGGCGTACTGGTTCAGGCAGACCAGCGCCGCCGAATAGTCTGTCGGGTTGGCGGTGACCGGCGCCTTGCCGATCGGCTTGGCGTAGTTCCCCTCCATCGACACCTTGGGCATGCTTGTGCCGCACGCCGTCAGGGCGGTGCAGGCCAGAGCGGCCACGATGAAGGAGAGACGCTTACTTCCCATCAGATCCGCCCTTGACCGACGATCCCGCCGAGATGTTGCCGGTGTTGGTCTGGGTCGAATTAACGATCACCGTATTGTTGTTGCCCTGGGTGATGACCGTCAGATTGTTGCCGATCGCCGTCGAGCTGCTGTAGCCGCGACCGCCGACACCCGAATAGGCGTCGAGCGACCCCGAGGAATTGCTGGACGAATAGACGCTCTGGTCGGCGCCGGTCAGCATCACGCCATCGACCACGACGCGGTTGCCGTTGGCGTCGCGGGTCGAATATTCGACCATGCGGCTTTCCTGGCCGGCGATGCGGCCATAGCCTGCGTTGTAGGCGGCGGAGTTGCTGGACATCGTCTGGGCGCCGGCCGCGCCGAGCGCGCCAAGGCCCACGACGGCGGCGGTGAAGCCCGCGCCGAAGCCGATGCTGTTCTTGATCTGCCAGGCCATGAGAGCCTCCGCGACTGCCGACGCGAAGGTGCAAGCAACCCTCGTGCCAAATTCGTACAGTCTCCGGTCTAGCGCCAAGGTCTCGCAAAATGGTTAAGCGGGAGACGGTGCGACCCTGAATCGCGTGCGCCGAGCGAGTCGAGTGCCTAGGTAAGAGTGTGATGAACCCCGACCGCCCCGACCACCGTCCCGAACCGATCTTCAACGCGCCCTGGCCGGCGGTGCTGGCGGCTCTCAGCATCGTGCTCCCGAACCTGGTGCTGGGCGGGGCGAGCGACGAGACTGTCTATCGCCTGGCCCTGGAGCCGGTGCGGATCTGGCGCGGCGATGTGGCGGGACTGGTGACGTCGCTCTTTGTGCACGGCGGCTGGATCCACGCCCTGATGAATGCCGCCTTCGCCCTGGCCTTCGGCGCGCCTGTCGCCCGTCTGCTGGGCCTGGGTGTGAGGGGAGGGAGCGTCTTCGTCGCCATCTATATAGTGTGTGGCGTACTGGCCGGCTTCGGCTATGCGGCCATCCACCCGGAATCGACCGGTCTGGTCGTCGGCGCCTCGGGCGCGGTGGCCGGCTTGATGGGCGCCGCCGCCCGATTGATGGATCGACCAGGGCGGCTGAGCAGCCCGTTCGCTCCGCGCGCCCTGTCCCTGGCCGTCAGCTGGCTGATCATCAATCTGGTGATGGCGGCGTTCGGCGGATTTCCCGGCCTGACCGGGGCCGTGGCCTGGGAGGCGCATCTGTTTGGCTTCGCCGCCGGGGCGCTGCTCATTTCGCCGGCCGCATGGCTGAGCCCAAATTCAGACAGCCATTGATCCCCGAACCGCTTTGCGAGACCCTCGTTATTATAAGAACGAACAAGGGAGATGCGCAGTGCTGGTTTCTCAGATCCTGAAGGACAAGGGCGATCTGGTGTTTACGGCCTCGCCGCAGGAGACGGTGGGCGCCGCGGCGGCCCTGCTTCATACCCGAAGGGTAGGGGCGATGGTCGTGGTCGACGCCGACGAGGCGATCGTCGGCATCCTGTCGGAACGCGACATCGTGCGGGTGATCGCCAAGGAAGGCGCGGGCGCGCTGAACAAGCCGATCGCCGCCTGCATGAGCGCCGAGGTGATCTTCGCCCAACCCGAAGAGTCGATCGACATCCTGCTGGAGCGCATGACCGACCGCCGGATCCGCCATCTGCCGGTGGTGCGCGACGGACGTCTGGCCGGGATCATCTCGATCGGCGACCTGGTGAAATACAAGATCAATGAAGCCCAGGCCGAGGCCGAAGGGCTCAAGGCCTATATAGCGGCAGGCTAACCCCCGAGCAGCTCTGCGCCTTCGCCGGCGACGGCGTCGGCCAGGCTGTAGCCTTCAAGAACCTGGGCCGTGGCGTCGCGCGCCTTGAGCAGCGCCTCGCGCAAGGCGCAGGTGGCCAGGTCGCGGCAGTCCTCGCAGCGGCGGAAGGCCGTGCGGCTGACGCAGGGCGCCAGGGCCAAGGGGCCGTCGACCAGGCGGATGATTTCCGCGAAGCTGATCCCGGCCGCCGGCCGGCCCAGCAGATAGCCGCCGAACTTGCCCCGGCGGCTGACCACCAGGCCTTCGCGCGCGAGCGTAAGGAGAATGGCTTCCAGAAACTTGCGCGGCGCGTCGGCCCGGACCGAAAGCTCGCCGGCCGTGACCTGTCCGTCTTCGCGGGCCAGTTCGATCATCGCGCGCAGTGCGTAGCGGGCCTTCTGGGACAACATGGACGCTCGTACTCCTCTAATCCCGACTTCTGGGGGAGGAGAAGGCGACGCGCAAGCATCCGTGCACAGGTCAATGGTCCGCCTGGGGACATTTCCCCGATTCAACGCTTGCGAGTCCGGGGTGGGGTCTCTAGAAGCCGCCCCTCGCCTCGGGGCCAGCGCCCGTCGGACGAAACCATGGCTTTCGGGCCTTGCTTTTCGAAAGACAGGTCGCTAGGTTCCACGGCCTCAATCGACTCGGTCACGGAAACGACAAGCGCTCCTTTCGGTGCGCTTTCAGCTCCGTCTTTTGTCTTCTGATACGGCCTAGCCGGACTGGAGCGGAAGTTTAGAACGGTCGTTGACAGGGAGTTCTGGGTTCGTTAGAAGCCGCCCTCCTTGAGAAATGCAGGAGATGTTCGCAAGAGCTTCTGAGTATTTCTAAAGTCTAGTTGGTTGTTGTTTCGAAGATTTCTTCAAAATAATAGCTTGACTGGATTGGCTTGCTTCTCTAGGAGCTGCCAACTCTTCGGGATCTGCCTTCGGGTTGGTCAGGTTGAGAAAGTCAGATGGTTTTGAAAAAAACGATTTGACATGGAATTCGAGGTTGGATAGATAGCCGCCTCCGCCGACAACGGGCGTTAAACGGATGGTGCTGCTGAGAGGCGGTTCTGGGAGCTTCGGCTCTGGGTCTTTGAC
>Ga0209023_10000608_pt1 | contig 53447 bp, 45 predicted proteins | sample LakOneMetagenome_FD_187468 | JGI IMG/M metagenome (GOLD analysis project Ga0209023, IMG submission 187468) | Freshwater and sediment microbial communities from Lake Erie, Canada (SPAdes) (version 2) | ecosystem: Environmental > Aquatic > Freshwater > Lentic | place: Lake Erie, Canada... | reverse complement strand
GCCGGATCGCGCGGTCGCGCAGGGATTCGTGTTCGAGCAGGATGAAGACCAGCAGCACCAGCACCAGGCCGGCCTCGCCGATCGGCCCCAGCACCAGCGAGAGCAGGCGCGCCAGGGCGTCGCGCGTGGTCGGACGCGGGGCGCGCACCTCCACCGGCAGCGGTTGATTGGCGGCGGTGGTGAGCGTGCCGCGCTTGACCGTCACCGGCGGCGCCGGCGGCGGCGCGAACTGCGGCGTGACCGCGCTCAGTTCGGCCTCGAGGCGTGCGAAGGGACGCTCGGTGATCTCGCGGACCTTTTCCACCTTGGATTTGATCGCCGCGCGGTACTGCGGCAGGTCGCGCGTGACGGCCACCAGCTGGAAGGCGAGGATGGTGCCGATGCCGACCACGCAGGTGCCGGCCAGGACCACGGACAGGAGCGTCGCCGGCAACTGCGGCAGGCCGACGCGGCGCAGGGTGCGGATCAGGGGCGCCAGGACCAGGCTCAGGATCGAGGCCAGGGCCAGCGGTTCGAGCACATCGCGGCCGAAATACAGCAAACCGAGGACGCAGGTGGCCGTGACGATGGTGCTGGCGGTAAGGTGTTTGAACAGGCTTGAATCGGGCATCGAGTGCGGGGGCGGCGGAAGTCGGTCGGCGCGTGCAGTCTAGCACCAATGGGAACGCGGCAGGAGGGTGGGGATGCGTTCACGCGGTGCGCGCTCATACCTGCGGCCGTGACCGTACGGTGGGCACTCTGTGCCCACGCGGAAGTGTGCGTGGTGTTGGCGGCGTTTGTATCGTACACGCCGCCAGAACGAAACGTATCCGGATGATCATTTGGATACGTCACCAGTGGGCCGCCGACACGTCATCGAACAAAGCCAACAATGATCGACGTTCCGCGTGGGCACTTTGTCATTGATGCCCCCGGCATCAATGACCCCACCGTACGGTTGCCGCCTGTGGCCGGTCAAGCCGGAACGTTGAATGCCTCGATCAAGGACCGGTGCGCCCCCACCCCCGCCATCGTCCCATCGGCCACCGCCATCGCCACGTTCCCCGCCGCGCGCGCCATGTCGCCGCAGCAGAACACACCCGGCACGCTGCTCGCCTTCATCATGTCGGTGCGCACGAACTGGCCGGCGTGGCCATCCTCCATCGCGCACCCGAGCTGCGCGGCGACCGGACTGGCCATGCGCATCTGCGACATCACGAACAGTCCCGCCATCGGCAAGGTGCGGCCGTCCGCCAGCACCACGTCGGCCTCGCCTTCGATGCGCGCCAGCGGCGTGCGCTCCAGCGCCACGCCACGCCCGGCAAGCGCCGCCAGCTGCGCCGCATCCGGCGCGAAGGCGCCATTCAGGAACAGCGTCACCGCCCCCCAGTCCGGCAGCATCAGCGCGTGGTGCATCGCCAGTTCGCCGGTCGCGATGACGCCGATCGCGCCCTCATTCAGTTCATAGCCATGGCAGTAGGGGCAGTGGAACACGCTCTTGCCCCAGCGCTCGGCCAGGCCATCGATGGCCGGCAGTTCGTCGGTGACGCCGGTGGCCAGCACCAGGCGCCGGCCATGCACGGCGGCGCCGTCTTCCAGCACGATGCGAAACCCTTCGCCCTCGGCCACGGCCTGCACTGCCTTGCCTTCCAGCCAGCGCACGGTCGGATACGCCAGCAACTGGGCGCGGCCCTGGGCGGCGATGTCGGCGGCCCTGGCGCCGTCCTGCGTCAGGAAACCGTGCGAGCGGTCGGCGTAGCGGTTGCGGCGCTGGCCGGCGTCGACGACCAGCACGCGGCGCCGTGCCCGCGCCAGTTGCATGGCGGCGGACAGGCCGGCGTAGCTGCCGCCGATGACGATGGCGTCGAATTCAATCCCGTTCTGGATGGTGGTCATGGTGTGCTCCTCGATGTTGGGCGTACTGCGCGTTGAAGCGCTCGGACAGCTCCGCCAGCGTAACGTCGGCGAAGCGGCTGATCAGGAGGGCTTCGGCGTCGTCGAATGCCGAGGCCAGCGACTGGTTGACTACCCGTTCGACCAGGCAGGTCGGCTCCTCGACCCGGTTCCCCATCGCGAACACGGTCGGCGTGCCGACGGCTTCGTAGATGTCGCGCAGGGTGACTTCGCGCAGGTCGGCCGTGACGACCCAGCCGCCGCCGTGGCCCTTGCCCGAGCCGACATACCCGCGCTCGCGCAGGCCGGCCAGGGTGCGCCGCACCAGCACCGGGTTGGTGTGCAGGAAGCCGGCCAGCTCGTCGGAAGTGAGCGGCCGGTCGCTGTGGGCCATGTGCAGGAGCAGGTGCAGGACCGAGGATAGTTTGCTGTCGCGTCTCATGTAACTTATGATAGTACAAAAATGGGTGAAGTGGGGCGGGCGTTGTAAAAACCGTGGGATCGCGTTAGCAGATGATTGATGCGTTGGCCGTAACCGTACGGTGGGCACTCCGTGCCCACGCGGATGTGTGCGGGGTGTTGGCAGTGTTTGTATCGTGCACGCCGCCAGAACGAGGCGTGTCTGGATGATCATTTGGACGCGCTACCGGTAGGCCGCCGTTCCATCATCGATCAATGCCAACAATGATCGAAGGTCCGCGTGGGCACGGGGTGCCCACCATACGGTCAGCGCCGCGTCAGGGAAGACAGCGGACTTCAAGCAGGCGCATTCGCCCGCTCATCCAGCAAGGCCAGCAACTGCCCCGCATCCACCGGCTTGACCAAGTGATGATCGAACCCTGCCTCGCGCGAGCTGGCGCGGTCGCTGGCCTGCCCGTATCCGGTCAGCGCCAGATAGACGGCGCCGGCCAGCGCCGGCTGGGCGCGCAGCTGGCGTGCCAGGGCGTGGCCGTCGATGTCCGGCATGCCGATATCGAGGATGAACACGTCCGGCACGCCCGTCACGGCTTCCGCCAGCACCGCGCGTGGATCGTTGATGGTCTGGACCCGGTGCCCTGCTCCCTCCAGCAGCGCGGCCAGGGTCTGGGCGGCGTCGACGTTGTCGTCCACCAGCATGATGCGCAGGCGTTTGTGCGCGGTGGGCGAGGTGGCCGAAGTAGCCGGCGCGGGTCGCGCCGGCGCCGGCTGCACCGGCCCGGCCCGCACGACCAGCGGCAGCTCCACCGTGAAGGCGCTGCCCTGGCCCGGCCCGTCGCTGTGCGCCGCCACCTGGCCGCCGTGCATGCCGACGATGTTCTTCACCAGCGCCAGGCCGAGACCGAGCCCGCCCTGCGCCCGGTCCGGCGTGCGCTTGCCCTGCACGAACAGGTCGAACACCTGCGGCAGCAGCTGCGCATCGATGCCGCTGCCGTTGTCGGTCACGGTGATGCGCACCTTGCCGTCCGCCGGCTCGACCGACAGCACGATGCGCCCGCCGGCCGGCGTGTACTTCGCCGCATTCGCCAGCAGGTTCGCCGTCACCTGGATCAGGCGCGCACGGTCGCCCAGCACGCTCACGGGCGCGCCACCCAACTGCACCTGCAGGGTATGGCCGCCGGCCTCGATCAGCGGATGCACCTGTTCGGCCGCCTGGGTGGCGACCGCCTTGATGTCGACCTCGGCCATCTCCAGCTGCACCATGCCGCGCGTGACGCGCGAGACGTCGAGCAGGTCATTGACCAGCGTCGTCATGTGGTTCACCTGGCGCGAGATCACTTCGCTGTACTGGCGCACCTTGTCCGGCTGGCCGGGCGCGATGCGCAGCACCTGCGCCGCCGCGCTGATCGGCGCCAGCGGGTTGCGCAGCTCGTGGGCCAGCATCGCCAGGAATTCGTCCTTGCGGTGGTTGGCTTCCTGCAGGGCTTCCTCGGCCAGCTTCTTTTCGTGGATGTCGGTGTCGGTGCCGAGCCACTTGGCGATCTCGCCGGTCTCGCTGCGCAGGGGCAGGCCACGGGCCAGGATCCAGCGGTATTCGCCGGAATGGTGGCGCAGGCGGAAGGTGCGCTCCCAGGGTTCGCCGCTGGCGACGTTGTGCAGCCAGGCCGCGTGCGCGTCGGCCTGGTCGTCGGGATGCAGCAGGACCTCGGCCCAGGTCGTGCCTTCGGCCTCGCCTGGCTGCAGGCCGACGAAGTCGTAGAACCGCTCGTTGTGGTAGTCGATCGTCCCGTCCGGCAGCGCGGTCCACACCATCTGCGGCATCGCGTTGGTGATGGTGCGGAAGCGCAGTTCGCTGGCGCGCAGCTCCTCCTCGAAGCGCTTGCGGTCGGTAACGTCGCGGGTGGTGCCGGCCACCGCCTCGACTTCGCCGTCGGGGCCGAGGATGGGCACGAAGATGTATTCGTAGATGCGGCGCCCGAAGGTGCCGTTGAACGGGACCTCGCCGCGGATCGGGGCGCGGGTCGCCTTGACTTGTTCGATCTCGCGGCCGTGCATGGCGGCGTGCCAGTCCGGGTAGCCGAGTTCGAGGCAATTCTTGCCGAGCGCCTGCTCGCGCGTCATGCCCCACATCTGCAGCAGCACCGCGTTGGCGTAGGTGAAACGGTGATCCAGGTCGAACACGTAGGCCAGGTCGGGCGTGTTCGACAGCACGGCTTCGTAGAGCCGGCGTTCGCGTTCGGATGCGGCCACCAGCGCGGCCAGTTCGCGCTGGGCGTGTTCGTGGCGCGCCTCGTTTTCCTGTTCGCGCAGGTGGCGTTCGGTGAGCAGGGCGATCAGGTCGGCGAAATAGGCGATCTCGCCGGCCAGTGCGGCGCTCGGGGCGCCAGGCGCCGAAAGGTAGAAGGCGAGGGTGCCGAGCACGCGTCCGCCCGGCGAATGCAGGGGGAAGGACCAGCAGGCGCGCACGCCGTGGCTGGCGGCCAGGGGACGATAGGGTTCGAGCAGCGGTTCGGTCAGCACGTCGCCGACGACCACGATCTGGCCGGAGTGCGCCGCCCGTCCGCAGGCCGCCTCGGCAGGACCGACCGGCAGCACCGCCAGCGCTTCGGCGAATGCCGGCGGCAAACCATCATGTGCGGCCAGGCGCAGCCGGGTGCCGGCGTCGCCGGCCAGGTAGTTGGCGGCCCAGGATTGCGCGCCGATCAGGCGCCGCACTTCGCCCAGCAGGCTTTGCAGCGTGTCTTCATAGGGCGCGCCGCGCACCGCGATGGACAGGACGTTCTTCAATCCGTCGAAATCCAAGCCTGCTGCGTGTGGCCTCATGTGTGTATCCGGTCGTAGGTGTAATTGCCTACGCGATTGTATCTTATGACAATTGAATCAGCGCTGGCGAGACGAGGCGTGCCCCCCGGGAACCGCCTTGCCAACCGTGTGTTTGCTTCGCGCGAACACCATTACAATCTTGTCATCATCGTCACGGCAGATGCTGGAACCCACCATGGCCCAAATCCACCCCGCAGGCTGGCGCGAAATGTCGGTCACCGGCGCCGCCGCGCGCGAGATCGAAACCCTCGCCTTGCTCGACAAGCGTTTTACCGACACCCCCTACACCATCTACCACGGCGTGCACTGGACCAACGTCGAGCAGGGCTATTCGGTGTACGGCGACGTCGACTTCATCGTGGTCGCGCCGAACGGGCGCATGCTGCTGATCGAGCAGGTCGCCGGCTTCCTGAACGAGACGCGCGACGGCCTGGTCAAGAACTACCAGGGCAAGCCGCGCAAGATCCGCACCCAGATCCTGCACACCATCGAGGGCCTGACCCGGCGCTACCAGGGTGAGCTGTCGATCGACTACCTGCTGTACTGCCCCGACTACATCGTGCGCGACCCGCACCTGGCCGGCATCGACCCCGCCCACATCATCGACTCCACGCGCAAGGGCCGGCTGGCCCAGACCATCCGCGAGGCGCTGCCGCTGACCGACAAGACCGAAGATTACGACAAGGTGACGCGCTTCCTCGGCGACACCCTGAGCCTGCGCCCCGACCCGAGCGCGATGATCGGTTCGGCCGTGAAGATGGTGACGCGCTTGTCGGGCGGCCTGGCGACCTGGGCGCGGCGGCTGGAATTCTCCCCTTTTCGCCTGCGCGTGGTGGGCACGGCCGGCAGCGGCAAGACCCAGCTGGCGCTGGCCGAGTACACGGCCGCCATCGACGCCGGGCTGCGGCCCCTGTACGTGTGCTTCAACCGGCCGCTGGCCGACCACATCGAGCGCCTGGTGCCGGCCGGCGGACGCGTCGCCACCTTCCACATGCTGAGCGACGCCTACATGCGCGCCCAGGATGCGACGCCCGACTATTCCTCGCCCGAGGTGTGGGACAAGATCGAAGGCGCGCTGGCCGCCGTCACGCTGCCCGAGACCTGGCAGTTCGACGTGCTGATCGTCGACGAAGGCCAGGATTTTTCGATCGCCTGGCGCGACATCGTGCTGGGCATGCTGAAGGAAAACGGCCGTGCGATCTGGCTCGAGGACCCGGACCAAAACCTGTACGGCCGCGCCATGGTGCCGCTGCCGGGCTGGGTGGTGCTGCACTCGAACACGAATTACCGCAGCCCGCGCCAGATCGTCAGCATGCTGCAATCGCTCGGCGCGGCGCGCCAGCCGGTGGAGGCGGGCAGCCCGTTCAAGGGCGCCGACATCGAGGAGCTGACTTATCCCGAGGGCGATGTCGAGGCGATGCTGGCCCAGACCCGGCGCGCGGTGACGCTGTGTTTGCAGGCCGGGTTTCAGCGCCAGGACATTGCGATCTGCTCGTTCCGCGGACGGGAAAAGTCGACCATCCTGAATATGGACAAGCTGAGCGACGCGCACACGCTGCGCTCGTTCACCGGAGCGTATGACCTGTTCGGCAATCCCGTGTTCCGCGAGGGCGGGCTGCTGGCCGAGTCGGTGTACCGCTTCAAGGGGCAGAGCGCGCCTTGCCTGATCTTTACCGAGATCGATTTCGAGGAGATGGACGACCTGGTGCTGCGCAAGCTGTTCGTCGGCATGACGCGGGCGAGATTGAAGCTGGTGCTGGTGATGAGCGACCGGGCATCGCTGCAGGTGCTGGACCGCAGCAGCGAGTCCTTGGCATGAGGCGCCGTTTCGACAAGGTGGATTTGCCGCTGGAGCAGGTGCGGCGTGTGCTGGAACCGGGGCCGATCGTGCTGCTCAGCTCATCGCATGCGGGCGAGCGCAATGTGATGACGATGGGGTGGCATACGGTGATGGAATTTTCGCCGTCGCTGGTGGGCTGCGTGATTGCGTCGTCGAATCACAGCTTCGAGCTGGTGCGTCAAAGCCGGGAGTGCGTGATCAATGTGCCGACCACGGCGCTGGTGGATGAGGTGGTGGGAGTCGGGACGTCGTCGGGTAGCGAGGTCGACAAGTTCGAGCGCTTCGGGCTGACCCTTGAGGACGGGTTCGATGCGCCGGTGATTCGCGAGTGCTATGCGAATTTTGTCTGCCGGCTGCATGACGATAGTTTGGTTGGGAAGTACAACTTCTTTATCTGGGAAGTAGTGGCGGCCAGGGTGGCGCAATCGCCCAAGCATCCGGAGACCCTGCATTACACAGGGGCGGGTGAGTTCAGGGTGGCGGGGAAGGTGATTATCAGGAAGACGGCGGGGATGCTGGCGAAAGACCCGTAATAATCCAGCCAGCATCGGGTTCGCTATCTGGGCAAGTAGGCTTTGAGCGCTCGTTGCATGTCGAGCGAAAGCGTGTCCTTGTCCACGTACTGATTGTGCATCTCAGTCTTCAACTGTTGAGCGCCGCCAAATGCGCGTTCCAGTCTTCTTGCGTAGTCTGCCGCGAGCAGCTTGCGGACAGGCCTTTTAATTTCTCCATCGAACGGCTTGGCCCCGAATGTTTCTCTTGTTTCGTCGAGGGTGATGCATGTTCCCCGGTCGGTAACAACGATGAGGCCATAGACATTGGTAAAGAACTTCTGAGCGCCTGCAGCGTTGCTGCCAATGTCGTAGCCGCCGATGACATAATAAATCTTGCCCGAGGAGTCTTGCGCCTGCGCATGGATGAACCATACGCTTTTCCAACTTGGTTCGTCACTCATGTATTCGCAGTTTGCGACTGCGTGGTTTGGCAAAGGTTCGAACTTGACGTGGGCCGTTTCGTACCTTAAACCTAGTACGGGATCGGTAACGATCTCAGGAGCAGGCAATGCAGCGAATGCGCTGTAGTGGATAAAAGTAAGAACCGCTGTGATGAGAAAACGGCTGAAGTCAACAGATTGCATTGCGCTCGACTCCAAAAAAATTACTGGTTTAAGTGTTAAAAGGCAATGGTTTTCAAGCCGATGCATGGCGCCTAGAAATGCCATGCTATTGATCGGTGAAGTAGGGTTTCAACGCAGCCAACAGTTCGGGTGGAAGAGCACTTTTATCAATGTGTTGTTTGCGGAGTTCTGCGCGCAGCCTGTCCGCGCCACCGAACGCTTTTTCAAAGCGTCTGGAGATATCCGCAGCCAACAGCTTGAGTACGGATTCTGGCAACTCTTCGTCGAATAGCCGATCCTCGAATACCTGACGGGCTGTGTCGATATAGATGCACGATTTCCCTTCCGTAAAAAATACAGCGCCGAGGTTGCCGGTTTGGAAACGTGCATAGCCTCGCTCGTCGCTCCTGATGTCATATCCTCCGCTGATGTAGTACGTTCTCCCTGATGGAGTATCGGCTTGCGCAAAAATAAACGAGATGCTGCGCCTATATTTCGTGTCCTGCATCGTTTCGCAGTGGCTTAGCGTTTGTGCAGGCAAGACGTCAAATTTGACGCGCGCGGCTTCATAACGCAGGCCCAGCACCGGTTCGCTCAGGATACGTGGGCCCGGTTCAGCAGCAAGGAGGCTGCTACTGAAGATGATCAATGCGCCGGAAGCAATATGTTTAAGGACGATAGAATGCATGACTTGGCCTATGAGTGCGATAACCTGAACCGGACCAGAAATCTTTTTGAATAAAATCGGAAATCCAGATCCGGCCATCAAAAGCTGCAATGTGTCCTGACTTGCGTTGATCGAGATAGGGTTGAATTACGACGATGTCGCCTTTGATGAACCGGTAAGTTGCCGAGTTTTCCACAACAAGTTCGCTGAACCCCATTCTTCGCAAAACAGGCCCGTAATCCTTTGCATGCCCTGGTTGTTCTGGAACGATGCTACCTCCGGCGCGCAAAGCCAGGCGAACGTACTTCGCACATTTGCCCTTACTGTACTTCCCGGCGTTTGCGCGTAAATGCGTGACGAATTTTTCGATATCGAGCGCCATGCTGTGACCTATGCAGCAACTCGGTTAATGGCCAAATCCCAGCCACCCAAGGTGCTGCCGCCCGTTCCGCCAGCGATTTTTTGCTGCGTGTACTTCCATTTCACTTTCGAGAACTTGAGGCAGAGGTTCTCAGTCATACCAGTACCGGGCTGAAGGCCGGGCTTGCACATACCGATCAGTACGTTTTCGAGTTCGATCTCGAAGTACTTGATCGGCTTGCCATCGCCATCCGCACGCATGAATTCGAATTTCCCCTTGGGGATAGTCTTGCCCATCGCGCAGTGCTGCAGCAGAAGCGGTGTCGACAGGTCCGTCATCTTGGACAGGAGAATGTCGTCGAACTCGGCACGCTCTGCGGTATGACCACCGCCGGTAGACGCGGTCGCACTGCGCGGCTGTGTCACGCCAAAGTCCACATCGAGACATTCAATCCAACCCTTGTGTCCATCGTCCTGAGACTCACCTTTGATTCCGTCTATTTGCAGATATGCGTCGATAGCCATGTTCGCTCCAATCCTGATCGTCAAATGGGGGGTGTTCGTGAGCGAGCAGGTTAGTGCAAGCGATCGAACAGCCGAGATTGTGGAGCCAGGATTACTGGCCGACGTTAAGGAAGGTCAACGCCGAGAATCCTTGGCTAATTGCTGGAGAGTTGATGAGCGGGGAAGAAAAAAAGAAACGGCGAGCTGATTGAGCAACTCGCCGGTTTGACGCTAGCAGTTACTGTTGAATTCCTGCCGAGGTAAGAAAATTCTTAGCTGGATCGATGCTCTTTATTGTCCGCGGCAGACTCCTTGCCGCCATGTTCAAGCAACGCAATGTCTCGCGCCACGCGCACGCAGTTGCGCCCTTCATGCTTGGCCTCGTATAGCGCCAGGTCGGCCGCATGGATCAGCGTCTGCGTGTTGTGCCCATGCGCCGGATAGGATGCCACCCCGATCGAGGCAGTGGCGCCAATGCGCTGGCCGTTGTGCAGCACGTCGCCGGCGGCAATCACGATGCGCAGCGCATCGGCGCGTTTCAATGCGTTCTCGGTATCGCACTCCGGCAGCAGCACCACCATTTCCTCGCCACCCATGCGGCAGGCGACGTCGCCCGAGCGGATGTTTTCGCGCAGCGCCGTGGCCACCTTGCGCAGGATGGCGTCACCGCCCTCGTGCCCATAGGTATCGTTGATGCGCTTGAAGTGGTCGAGGTCGAGCACCAGCACGCTCAGCGGCACACCGCTGCGGCTGGCGCGCGCCAGCTCGCGCTTCAGCACTTCGTCCAGGTAGCGGCGATTGTAAAGCTGGGTAAGCGGGTCGATGATCGACTGCTGGCGCAGCGACACGCGCAGCTTGACGTTGCTGAGCGCCAAGCCGAGCTGCTCGGCCACCTGGCCGATCCAGGCGCGCTGGATTTCCTCGGCCTTGGCCAGTTCGTCGCCGGTGACGGTGATGCAGCCGATGACGTCGCCCTGGGTGACGAGCGGCAGGCACAGACGGTCCAGGCTCGTATCGGTCGCGTGCCGGCAGACCAGTCCGTCGCCGCTGACGTACAGGTGCGGACTGCCGCGCCGCAGCGCCCAGCAGTCGAGCGCCTCGATGGTGTCCGGCTCGCCATCGAACATGCCCCAGCCCGCCTTGCGTTCAAGGAGGTCACGCGAGTTGTTGTACAGGTAGAGACTGCCCGACAGCCGGGGCAGCAGGCGCGGCAGGTAGCTGGCGATGATGCCGGCCGATTCGTCGACCGACTCCGCCAACTCCAGCGAATGCATCAGCTCGGCACTGCGGAACAGCAGGTCGTTCTGCGTGGAGATGCGCCCGGCCGTCACCTCCGCCTGCTCGGCCGCGGCTTGCGCCTTGTGCTCGGCCGAATTCCTCTGGCGCAGTACGCGCTGGCCGGCAATCAACATGGCGCCGAGGAAGAGGATATTCGTCAGCGTGGCGACCAGGCTGGCATTCGCCGCCGAGTTCGACGTAGCGCGCAGGCGCGCGGTGATGTCGCTGCGGCGCTGTGCGGATACCGATAATTCGTTGCCGATGAGTTTGCGCAGCACATCCATCTGCGCCTTGCCGGTGCCGCCCGTAATGAAGGCGGACGCTGCCGTAAAGCCCTGGTCGCGACGCAGGTTGATCGTTTCGGTCACGGTACGCAGTTTGGCTGCGGTGGCTTGCTCGATCGCCGCGGCACGCGCGATTTCCACGCTGCCCGTCATTTCCTTGCGCAGGGCAGCCTGGGTGGAGGGGATGGTGTTGACGGCGTAATAGTAGGGCTCGAGGAAGCGCTCGCTACCGGTGATGACGAAGCCGCGCTGGGCGGTCTCGGCGTTCAGCAGCATTTCCAGCAAGGTCAGCTGCAGGCGCTCGACATTGGCGGCGCTGTCGAGCTCGTCCATGACCATCGTGACCTGGCGGTTCACGATCATCGGCAGGATGGCGACTGTCGACATCACCAGGATGATGGCGGCTGCCGCGGCTTTGATCTTGGTTTCAAATTTCATCAGCGAAGGCCACGTCGTTGTTCATGAAAACGATGCGCGGGTTTGCTGCCTGTACCTTGCATGCTGGGTGATGGTGCACCTCGCGCATGCGTTGAGGGTACCACAGTGCACTTGTAAGCAACTTTCACTTGCAGGCAACAGTATTGCAAGCTCAGCTGGGTGACGACACAAAGTTGCAAGCTCAGCTATGATGACGGCCGGCCGGCAGTATCGACAGCATTCTTGCTTGGTGTACGTCGAGCGGATTTGTTGAAGGTAAGCAGGTGAGGTTGCGATGAGTGGAGCAGTAGCAGTGGCGCCCGGTTCGACTGGGGCGCAGGATAAACAGTATGTACTGATTAATCTATTGAAGGCCGTGGCGGCGCAGCTGATCGTGCTGCATCACCTGGCGTTCTATGGGCCGATGGCGGATCATGCGCGGGTGTTGGCGCCGGGCTTGTTTGATTTTCTGGCGGACGATGCGCGGATTGCGGTGCAGGTGTTCCTGGTAGTCGGCGGTTTCCTTGCTGCGAAGTCGCTTTCTCCGCACGGCTTGCCTGGCATTGCCAATCCCTTGCAAACGATTTATCGACGCTACCTGAAATTAGCGCCACCATTTTTGGTTGCCATGCTGCTAGCGATAGGCGCATCTGCGCTAGCCAGCATGTGGATGACCCATCCCTCGATCTCTGCGCCGCCAAGCTTTGCGCAATTGAGCGCGCATGCGCTGCTGCTGCACGATGTACTGGGCTACGAAGCGCTATCCGCCGGAGCTTGGTATGTGGCGATCGACTTTCAGCTGTATTTTCTGTTGACCGCGCTGCTGTGGAGTTCCCGGTGGTTAGCGCCCGGCCGACTGCCGAGCTGGTTGATACCCACGATAATCCTGGTGACAGTCAGCAGTTCACTCTTCTTTTTCAACCGTCAGTCCAGCTGGGATATTTCGGCGCTTTATTTCTTCGGCAGCTACGGGTTGGGCGCTTTGTCCTGGTGGGCGAGCGATACAAAACGATCGGCGCAAACGGTAACAATCTTGCTCGGCATGATGCTGGTCCCGGCACTGACGGCGCTCGCAGTGGACTTCAGGGAGCGCATTGCCCTGGCATTGATCGTTGCATGTTTCCTGTTCATGTTCGGACGTTCGACCCTGTCCACGGCACGTTCGCTCGCAGTATCCGTCTTGCAGTTCGCTGCAAATACCTCGTACTCCGTTTTCTTGGTTCATTTCCCGGTTTGCTTGGTCATGAATGCCGCTTTTGTCCGCTTTATCGATAGTCGGCCCGGGTTGCAAGCGATCGGGGTGTGCAGTGCCTGGGCGGCCAGTATGCTCGCCGGCGCACTGTTTCATCGATGGGTCGAGCGTCCTTTAGGCCGCTGGTTTGCACTTGGCAAAGGGCGCGTCACAGGCTTTCACATCGACACCGAGCATTCGCGCGCACAAAATTCTCCAACAAGCGCATCTGCCGGTTGACCTTTTCGCTCAAGCAGCCGACAGTGGCGCTCGTTATCGATCAGTAATTCTTTGCCAGCACGCACGCTGCTTTCCATGAAAATTCTCGAGTACATTGAGTTCTCTCAGCCGCGCAACAAGAACCTGTATGCCAGGGTATGTGAAGCGATCGAGCGCGACGATTTCCGAGCGGCAGATGTCAAGAAGCTATCAACCTTACTCATGGCAAGTTCTACCGTCTACCAGCTCAATCTCGCGCTCTCGCTGCGTCAGCTGGGCACTGACGGCGCCGATGCATGGTGCCGGCGTTTTCCGTCCTCAACCTTCGGCTTGTAAAGGAACTGTTCGATCCTTGGCATGACAAGCGTATCGACAGGCTGCTCGAACTTGCCGGGCTGCCGCCCACACCTGACCCCATCATTCACCGCGCCGACCGGCGCCGGACTGAGCAATGAATTTCATTCTGACACTGTCGATTACCTGCATCTCCGGTGCGTATCTTGTCAGCGACTATCGCTTCGTGCTTGCCATGCAGGCCGATTCCCCTTGGAGGAACTCGCAGCATGCATCCTCGACGTACTCGGTTTCGATGGTGATCATTACTCCGAGTTTTACGTGGCAAATACAGCGCACGGCAAGCGAGGATGGTCGTTATGGCTTAGCGACCCGGAAGAAGATGCGGGCGCTGCGCAGGCCCGGCTGTGCGATATTACCCGCTTGGGCACAACAGAAAGCTGTACTACCGCTATGACCTGGGTGCGGAGTGGAGGTTCGAATTGTCAGGAAGGGGCGGGAGACGATATCGCTGGAGGGACAGGACTATCCCATGCTGGCAATGGAGGAAGGTATGGAAGCCACTGGAATATGGCGGTGATGAAGATGGGCTTTAACAGAGGTGTTATGTTGGCATAAGAGAATTATATATTGCTTTATAGCATTGACTCAGGAGCCTATTCCAAGCTAGCTAGTTTTGGCTAATTGAGTTAGTTATTTCATTAGCAAGGTCATGTAGCCTTTCTTCAGCCGCATTCCTTAGCTCGCATTCCCAAATAACAATGACTCGCCAGCCGGCCGCACGCAGCGCCACCTCCTTGCGTGCATCGCGCTCTGTATTTGCCTCAAACTTCCGCTTCCACTGCTCGGCATTGTTTGTAGGAGTTGTTGCATATTTGCATCCCCTATGACGATGCCAAAAGCAACCATGCACTAAAATAGCTACACGGTATCTAGGCAGAACGAGATCGGGAGAGCCGGGAAGCTCGCGCGCATGAAGACGATAGCGAAATCCATGCGCATGGAGGTACTTGCGGACGATCATTTCTGGCTGAGTATCCTTCGACCGGATACTCTTCATCATTCTTGATCGGGTTGTTGCATCGACTACATCCATCTTTCCTGGTATCCTTTCGCCCAACACAATTTATCTTACGCAAGGCAAAGTTGTTCAGCGCACCGCAGTCCGCGAATCCGGACCATATTCCTGTAGTTGATCTATTCGCGGGCCCTGGTGGGCTAGGCGAGGGGTTCTCATCCGTTGACGGCGATCCGTTCAGAATAATTGTATCGGCAGAAATGAATTCGTCTGCGCACGCGACACTCCGACTGCGGGCGTTCTATCGCCTCCTTAAGCGGCAGGGTGGCGATGCACTCGACTCTTATTACAAGTTCTGCAATGGCGAATTGGGTGACGTACATGACGTCAGCAACCACGCGATCTGGGATCAAGCGGGCGAAGAAGCACGCCAGATCGAGCTCGGGACGAAGGAAGGCAACGATGAGCTCGATCAGCGGATTAGTGCACACAAGCTTGGTCCTGAGACCCCATGGGTGTTGATTGGCGGCCCGCCATGTCAGGCATATTCGGTTGTCGGACGTGCGCGCAATCGTGGAAAGACAACGTACAAGGCCGAAGAGGATCACCGCCACTTCCTGTACAAGGAATATCTCCGCATTATTCAGAAGTATCGTCCAGCAGTTTTCGTCATGGAAAACGTAAAGGGCATTCTGACTGCATCAGTGGGCGGCAAGAAAATCTTCGAGAGTATTCTAATAGATCTGTCGGATCCTGACAGGGCGGTTGGCCAGACCAAGTCCGGCTTCGGTTATCGCATCCATTCGATGAGCTCAGCAACAAGCTTTGCACGTGGTGACGATCCTCGGCAGACTGATGTGCACGACTTCGTCATCAAGGCGGAAGAGCATGGTATTCCGCAGGCGCGTCATCGAGTGATCCTCGTAGGCGTGCGTGAGGATATTGCCCGCGCTCCACACCAACTCGATCTGGAGAAAGGGCCGTCCGTCCGTGAAATACTGGGTTCTTTGCCGCGCTTACGCAGCGGGCTTACCAAGGAAGCGGATTCGAGCGAGCGCTGGGGAGATGTCGTTGCCGAGCATTTCGCACGCATGGCGCGTGAAGTGGAAAAGGTAGAAGCCTATCGCGACGTTCATGCCGAGCTCCAAGCGGCAGCCGCAACCATCTCGCGTGGAATGGGCAAAGGTGCGCTCCGGCTCGGCTGTCAGGCCAGCGATGGCGATCCGTCCCGCGTACTGCGGGAGTGGTATCACGATCCCAGATTGAAAGTCTGGTTGAACCATGATGCGCGCGCGCACATGAGCAGTGATCTCCAGCGTTACGCGTATGCGTCAGCATATGCGAGGGCTTACGGCCGGTCGCCAAAGGGGCACGAGGAGTTTACCCTTGAGGGACTGCGGCCGAATCATGAAAACTGGGAAACAGGAAAATTTTCCGACAGGTTCCGCGTGCAGGCCGGCCATCGGGTGTCTACCACGATCACTAGTCACATTTCAAAGGATGGACATTACTTTATCCATTATGATCCTTGCCAGTGTCGGAGTCTCACTGTGCGCGAAGCGGCTCGGCTGCAGACCTTCCCTGACAATTATTTTTTCCAAGGCACCCGAACCGAACAGTTCCATCAAGTCGGCAATGCGGTACCACCCCTTTTAGCGAAGAAAATCGGCGAGCTGGTTTTTGCACTGCTGAGAGGGGAAACCACTGGAACGTCTAAAGATGCGGCAGTGCGTAGCCGAGCTCAGGTGCAGGTGGATTTTACTTTTACAACAAAATCACAAGATTTCAATATATCGTGACTATTTGAGAGTTTTAATAAATCGCATCTAGTAGATAATGCTTCGCAATCACGTGATTTTCTTACAGCCAATATCCTAGCAGTAATCTAATGGCCATCTCGAGCCTTCTAGAAATCAGTTCTCTTGAACTCTTGTCAGCGTCAGGCGCATCATGTTGATGGGCGCGCCTGCAGAAAAAAAGCTCGGTCCGCTTTTTCGACTTGCCATCAAGTCGGGGGCATTCGATGCAATTGCACTCCACATTCGACGCGGTGAGCTAGTCAATGGCCGTGATAATGCCGGGCTTACGCCGTTGATGCTCGGGGCAATTCACAACCAGCACGAAGTGTGCGTGCGCTTGCTAGAGGCTGGAGCGGATGCTGCCTTGTTGAGCCCGGGCGGCAGCACGGCCAGCGAACTGGCTATGGAGCATGGATACCCTGCGCTGGCAAACCTCCTGTCCCGGCAATCGAGCCATGAGCACCAGCAGGCCGCCGATCCGGAGCCGCTTCCGGTCCCTCTGGCTGCTAACATCGATCCATATGAGACTGACGGCAATACTGCCGCGTCGGCGGCCAATGCTGAAGCTCCTGCGTCGCAACCCCCCCCCGATCTGTCAACCAACGAGCCTCGAAACGTTCAGGATAGCGATGGGTGGTCGCTCATGGACGAGCCCTTGGATGTCATGAATGGATGGTTGCCGGACAAGGCCATCGTAGAGCCACAACATGACGCCGAGTGCGTTGCTTCAGCAAGGGACGCGCAGCGCCTGATGTCGACTCATCGACGAGTCAACGACGAAGCGGACTGGTCGGATGTCGAACTGGACCTTCCTGAAGTCCTTGTGCAAGCCGTGTCGATCTCGCGTGGTGAAATGGATGCGCTTGAGGAGTTGATTACCAACGGCATGGCTGCCGGATTCGTCAGTACGGCAGACCTGTGGCGGGCTCTGGAAGCCGATTGCGGCCCACAGATCGAGCGGGCCCATCAGGTGCTTATGAGGGCTCTCGACGACCTCGGCATTCTGGTCGAGCCATGCGGTCCGTCAGGTTTCGCCTGCGCTCCCGTTGACTCAGACAGTCTGGGCGATGTAATCGATGTCTTGTCGATCGATCTTCCCGCTCCAGCCGAGCCCACCGCGGCCTATGCTGCGCAAGCCCGGAGGAGCGAGCTTATCAAGCGAGAAGACGAGGAGCGAATTGGCCGGCGCATGGATGCAGCGCTCGGCAGCCTGACCCGCGCACTGGCCTCGCTTTCCGAAGCTGGATGGCAGCTTGTCTTTCCGGTCCGTGCTTCTGCAGACGTAGAAGACCCCTCCGATGACGAGGAGGATGATTCCGGTGTGGCTTCGGACGACGTCTCTGCCGACGATACTGGCGAGGGCAATGAGCAGGTCGACTTCGGTACCTATGTATCGCTTGTCAGGAATGGCATGCCCGAGTATGGGCGAGACGCGATGGCCCCTCGTCCACGCGCTGCGGAACTGGGCCGTCTTCTCGGGCTCGTGAAGTGTATGGAGCCGGACACCGGCAATGCCGTGATCACCTCGATCGCCGCGTATGAAAAAGCGCGCGACCAGCTTGTCACCGCCAATCTGCGTCTCGCGATGTCGGTTGCGTATGGTTACCGGTATCGCAGCCTGCCGCTCGAAGATCTGATCCAGGAAGCCAATCTCGGTCTCATGCGCGCTGCCGAAAAATTCGATTTTCGTCGCGGCTTCAAGTTTTCCACCTACGCGACGGCCTGGATACGCCAGGGCATCACCCGCGGCCTGGGCGATACGGGCCGCCTGATTCGTGTGCCTGTACATATGGTCGAGAAGATCAATGCCGTCAACCGGGTGCGCCGCGAGCTCGAGACCGGGCTAGAGCGAAGGGTCGGCATCGACGAAATTGCGCAGCGGTTGTCACTGTCGCCAGAAGTGGTTCGTCGCATCGTCAGGGTAGACCGTGAGGTGGTGTCGCTGGAGGAGTGCGGCCAGGACGGAATTTTCGACACGCCTGATTCAGTTTCCTTCCTCGATTCGGAAGCTGATCCGTACTGCTTGGTGTCCAGGCTGAGCCTGTCCGGCCTGATCGAGCGGATGCTCGGCGACTGCAAGGAGAAAGAGCGCGATGTGCTCGTGCTGCGTTTCGGCCTGAATGGAGCGGACAGCATGACCCTCGAAGAAGTCGGTCAGAAGATGAGCCTCACGAGGGAACGGATTCGTCAGATCGAATCGAAAGCGCTAGCTCGGTTCCACCAGCCATCCCGGCGTGACGCGCTGCTGCCGTTTGCTGGGGCAACTTGCCTGTCCGATTACTGAAACCTTGGAATCAAATGAACAAAGCCAAGTTCCGCCACGCCCCGCCGCGAGCAGTGGCGATGATGGAGGCCCTGCGAGGTCTGGGCTACAGCACCGCGACCGCGCTCGCCGACATCATCGACAACAGCATTGCAGCTGGTGCCAAAGAAGTCGACCTGACTTTCGACTGGAACGGCAAGCGGAGCCATATCTTTATCGAGGATAATGGGCGTGGGATGAGCGCCGAAGCACTTGATTCAGCCATGCGTCTCGGCGACAAGAACCCACTGGATCAACGCGCGGAAAGTGATCTTGGGCGGTTCGGCCTGGGGCTGAAAACGGCATCGTTCTCGCAGTGCCGCCGCCTGACGGTAGCAACCGTCGGGCAGGATGGCCTGCAGTGCTTGCGCTGGGATCTCGACGTGCTGGCCGCAAGCAGAGAGAATGACTGGCAGCTGCTGGAAGGCCCGGACGACAGTGCGGCAAAACTGGTAGCTGAATTCGGCGCGCGGTCTTCGAACGGTACGCTCGTGGTATGGGAGGTCCTGGACCGCATCGTTACAGACAGCTATCGGGATCAGGACTTTCTCGATCTGATCGACCGCGTTGAACGACATCTGGCGATGGTGTTTCACCGTTACATTGAGGGCTCACGGCCGCAGCTGCGGCTGCGCATTGCGGGCAAGGCAATCGCTCCTTGGGATCCCTTTCTGTCCGGGCATCCCGCGAAGCCCTGGCACTCTCCCGCTGCGTCGTTCCCGGCCATGCCCGGCGTCGAGGTGGAGTGTCATGTGTTGCCGCACAAGGACAGGTTGAGCAAGAAGGAAGAGCTGGCCGCTCAGGGGCCCGAAGGCTGGACGTCGCAGCAGGGATTCTACGTCTACCGCAACAAGCGGCTGCTGGTTGCCGGCAGCTGGCTGGGACTCGGACAGGGGCGCGGGTGGACTCAAGACGAGGCGCATCGCCTTGCACGCATTCGCCTGGATATCCCGAATTCGGCCGACGCCGCCTGGAAGATCGACATCCGCAAGTCGACTGCAAGACCTCCAGTCGAAATTCGTCCCTGGCTGGCAAAGCTGGCGGACGAAACGCGAATGCGTGCGCGCAGAGCGTTTGCGCAGCGCGGCCAGGTCCCACGTACAAAGAACGGAGAAGAGGTCAGCCAGGTCTGGCAATCCCAGCGATTCTCGGGCGGCATGCGCTACCGAATCGATACGGAGCACCCCGCAGTGCGAGCACTGCTCGATGACGCGAGAGGACTGGCGCCCCAAGTGCTGGCCATGCTGAGGGTCATCGAGGCGACGGTTCCGGTCCAGCGCATCTGGATCGATACAGCCGAGGACCGTGAAACACCACGCACAGGGTTCGCTGGCGAACCACCGGCCGCCGTCATGGAAGTGCTGACGGTCATGTACAGGAACATGGTGACGCTCAAGGGGATGTCGCCGACACTTGCTCGCAACCGGTTACGTCTGACCGAGCCGTTTCAGAACTACCCCGAGCTGGTGGCCTCGCTGCCGGATGACCCGAAAGAACTGGACAATAAAAAATGACACCTCAGGGCGAGGCCAACAAGGCCAGCGTTATCAAGATCGTACAGGAGCTGCTGTTCGACGAGCCAGACAAGACCGCAATCACGCCGGCGCTCATCGCGGAAAAGATCGACCTCGCATTGGTCATGAAACCCCGGTGGGTCGAGGAGCTTGATCGCGAGGCAGTGACCGATGAGCTGATCCGCCGCTTCAGCGTGTGGCGTAGCCAGGATACCTGGCTCGAGAATAATGAGGGTCATGTCCCCTGGCTGACGCCGGAGCGGAAGAGGAACTGGCGCTACTGGCAGCGCTATCGCGAAATGCAGGAAGCGCGGCTTCCCTGGGAGGCCGTCGATGGACTCGACAAGTCGACCGACCGCATTCTCGGCATGCTGGAGGACCCTGATCGCAAGGGTCAATGGGATCGACGCGGTCTTGTTGTCGGCCACGTCCAGTCCGGCAAGACCGGCAGCTACACGGGCCTGATCTGCAAGGCAGCCGATGCCGGCTACAAGATCATCATCGTGCTCGCCGGCCTGCACAACAACCTCCGTACGCAGACTCAGATTCGTCTTGACGAAGGCTTCCTCGGGTTCGAAACCAATCCGAACGCAGAAGCGATGCGTTTGATTGGAGTCGGCGAAATCGACCAGGATCCCTCGATTAGACCGAACTATGCTACCAACCGGACGGAGAAAGGCGACTTCATCGCCAGTAATATTCGCAACTTGGGCGTGACGCCCGAGGTCCTGCCGTGGCTGTTCGTGGTTAAAAAGAACAAAACCGTGTTGAACCGCCTGCTAAAGTGGATCCGCACACATGTCGCAGATGCGACCGACCCCGCTACGGGGCGCAAGGTCGTGACGCATCGTCCTCTGCTGATCATCGATGACGAAGCCGACCACGCATCCGTCGATACTGGCGAACAGTACATCGACGAGGACGGCAAAGCCGATGAGGACTATCAGCCAAAGGCCATCAATGGCCTCATTCGACAAATTCTGCATGCGTTCCAGCGCAAGGCGTACGTCGGCTACACGGCGACGCCGTTCGCCAACATTTTCATCCATGAGCGCGGCGAAACGAAGGAAGAGGGACCCGATCTGTTCCCTGCCTCGTTCATCCACAATCTTGGTGCACCCTCGAACTACGTCGGCCCGGCCAGGGTCTTCGGACTGCACAACAGAGAGCACCGTGAAGGGGCGCTTCCGCTGGTACGGGAGGTCGGGGACCACTGCAGCGAGGACGGCAAATCCGGATGGATGCCGCTTGGTCACAAGAAGATCCATGTGCCGCCGTATCCGGACGACACGGGTCTGCCGGTCTCTCTTCAGGAGGCGATCGATTCCTTCATCCTAGCGTGTGCGGCGCGACATGTGCGCGGGCACAAGGGCGAACATAGTTCGATGCTCGTCCATGTCACGCGCTTCAATGACGTGCAGCGGGAAGTGCACGAGCGCGTCGAAGCCTTCGTCCGCGGCATCGATCAGCGACTCTCGCGCAGGATCGGTCATGAGCCAGTACTGACACGCCTGAAGGACCTGTGGCAGCGCGACTTCGTGCCCACCACCGAGGAGCTAGCGGAAGCGCTGCCGGATGCGGGCCCGTACTCAATTGCAGAATGGGACGCGATCGTCGAGATTCTGCCCCAGGTGGTCAGCGAAATCAGCGTCAGGGTGATTAACGGCACTGCGGGCGACGTGCTGGACTACGCTGAAGCAGCCGACGGCCTGAAGGTCATCGCCATCGGTGGGGACAAGCTGGCACGCGGTCTGACGCTGGAGGGGCTGTGTACCAGCTACTTCCTTCGCGCTTCGCAGATGTACGACACGCTAATGCAGATGGGACGCTGGTTCGGCTATCGCCCGGGCTATCTCGATCTGTGCAGGCTTTACACCACGTCCGAGCTGGTGGAATGGTTCGAACATATTGCAGACGCTTCCGAGGAACTGCGGGAAGAGTTCGACATGATGGTAGAGAGTGGGGGAACACCGCGCGATTATGGGCTCAAGGTCCTGTCGCATCCGGTCCTCATGATTACCTCCCGTCTCAAGATGCGAGCAGCAAGGAGCTTGCTGCTGTCCTTCAGCGGCTGCGTCGTCGAGACGGTTTCACTCCATAGCGACCCCAAGCGACTCGATAGCAATTTTCAGGCGTTGAAGGACTTGGTCGCTACCATGGGTAATGGAATTGACCCTGAGCAGCAGCGTCCTGGAGGGGTAGAACGCTGGAACGGTGTTGTATGGAACGACGTCAGGCACGAACACGTCACCGAGTTTCTCGGTGCCTACAGCACGCATCCTGCAGCCATGAAGGTTAATAGTCTAATGCTACGAGAGTTTATCGCCTCGATGGCGAAAGAGAAAGAATTGACGCATTGGACGGTGGCGCTTGTCGGCAGTGGACGGGCCGAAAAATCGTCGGACTTGGAAGGACTGGATGTAGGCCGTACTGAACGCGCCGCCAAGAAACGCGATAACGGTCGATATTCGATAGGACGTCTGCTCTCCCCAAGGGATGAAGCCATTGACCTCGACATCCAGTCGTGGGAAGCGGCGCTGGCGCTGACCCAGAAGATTTGGGCAGAAGATCCCGAGCGCATGAAGAAACATAAGGAGCCGGAGGTGCCAAGCGGCCCGGCGCTGCGCCGAATCCGGGGCGCGGGTGCGCCGGGTGTCGAGGCGCATCCGGAGCGCGGACTTCTGCTCATCTACTTGCTTGAACTGACGGAGATCGATAACCCACCACAGAGCCCAGTGGTTGCTTTCGGCATTAGCTTCCCCGGCAGCAAATCCGGCACGAAGGTGGAGTACAAGGTCAATAACGTCCTCTGGGAGCAGGAATATGCCGACGTCGATCAATGAGGAGCTCGCCGCCGCATGGCGCGCTCTCGCTGCCGGAACGCAGCCGGGTGAAGGACTGCGAAGCATCGCGGTTTCCGGGCTGGAAGGAAGCCGTATTCAGGCGGCACGCAGGTTTCCGGGGAATTATGAAGCGATTCTCGTCAGGTTCAACGCGGTGGTGCTGCCGCCCGCCGCGACATTGCCTACGGCGACGGGCTTTCGCGTCGAGCGCATCGCTCCCGGCCTTCCCGGCAATTGGCTCTCCTTGGTACGACAGGAAGAAGGCGGGATTGAGCTCTTCTCCAGAATGGCAACGGACGTGGTGGCTACATTGGCCGGCAGCGCGGCAGCTTCGCATCAGCGCCAGCTGCAGCTCTTCATCGGGCGGGTACGGGCCTGGCAGCAATTCATGAGCCGGAAGGCGGGAGCTCTTGACCCTGAAGCTGAACTTGGGCTCACGGGTGAGCTTGTCTGTCTCAAACGCCTGATCGAAGCCGGTATCGATGTGCACGCAGCCGTCGAGGCGTGGCGCGGACCGTTCGACGGGCTTCAGGATTTTGAGATCGGAAGTGGAGCGATCGAGGTGAAAAGTACCTTGTCCCACGACGGCTTCCCGGCCACCATCATGTCTCTGGAACAGCTCGATGACTCGAAGCGTCAGCCCCTGTTTCTCTTCGGTTGTCGGTTTGCTCTGGCCGCGGATGGACTGACTCTGTGCGACCGGATCAACGCTCTGCGACTTCTCTTGGAGAGCGATCCGGCGGCGGCTGCCCGCTTCGAGAACGCGCTGTTGCTCGCTGGCTTCATCGACGCCCATGCCGAACACTACACCCGGCGCCTCACCGTGTCCGATTCACGATTTATTCGAGTCAACGAGTCCTTCCCAAGACTCGTCGCGGCCAGCGTGCCGGCCGCTATCAGGCGTGTGCGCTACGAAATGGATCTGGACGCGACCGGTGCCCCCCCATTTTCAGTCGAGAGTGTTCTCGACCTTACTGGAGCAGTCTGAATGGAACTGATCGAATTCTTGCGCAGAACTCAGCAGGAAGTCAAGGAAGAACTGGCTTCGCGAGCCGCCGAACCCGGTGAAACGACGTCATTCCCCGAGTTGGTCTTCACCGAGGTGGTCACGCGGCACATGGCCGATATCGGAATGACCTTCGAGCCCCAGATATGCCATTACTCGGCCAGGGTAGGCGAGGGCAATCTTCGCCTTAGCGGGTATGCGCTTTCGGACGATCTCGACCAGCTCGACCTGTACGTGAGCCTCTACGAGGGGCGCGATGAACTGGTAAGCATCCCTGATTCCGAAACCACGCGCGCGGCGGAGCAATGCTCGCGCTTTCTCAACCAGTGCGTTTCGGGTACGCTTCTGGGCAAAATGGACGAGACGCACGATGCCTATGCGCTGGTGCAGACCATCGAGAAGGCCTATCCGGGACTTGACCAGATTCGCATCTACGTTCTGACTGATCGGAAGGCAAAGACCCGCAATTTCCAGTCCCGTCAGATACAGGGCAAGACAATCAAGCTCGAAGTCATGGATATCGAGCGTCTGTTCAACCACTGGCAGAGCGGAAAGCCTCGAGACGAGCTCGTAGTGAGCTTCAACGATGTCTGCGGCGGGCCGCTTCCCTGCGTCTGGGTGTCCGACGAGGAGGCGGAGTACGATTACGCGATGACCGTCTTCCCGGGCGAAGCCCTACGTTTCCTGTACGAGAAGTACGGCCCGCGGATCCTCGAGGCCAACGTTCGTTCTTTCCTTAGTCAGACCAATGCCGTCAACAAGGGGATTCGAGACACCTTGCGTGAGCAGCCCGAGCGCTTCATGGCCTATAACAACGGCGTGGTGATCGTGGCCGATGAAGCGCATCTTGACCGCGCGGTAGACGGCAGTCCGGGCATCGTATGGCTAAAGGGCATGCAGGTCGTGAATGGCGGCCAGACGATGGCTTCCATCTTCTTCACCCGCAAGAAGCACCCCGGTGTTGACCTGAGCAGGGTGCGAGTGCCGGCCAAGATCATCGTTCTCCGGCAATCGGACGAACTGTCCGAGGATGCCCTGATCGCTGACATCTCGCGCTACGCGAACTCACAGAGCGCGGTGAAGGCATCCGACCATTACGCCAACAAACCATTTCAGGTACAGATGGAAAAGCTGGCAATGACGACCTATTGTCCGGATGGAGTCGGCCGCTGGTATTACGAGCGGGCAGCTGGCAGCTATAAGGTCATGCTCGACCGTGAAGCAAAGTCCGAGGCGGATAAGCGTCGTTTGCAGGATTCGATGCCGCCGAACCGCAAGCTCACCAAGACCGACTTCGCCAAGTACCTCTGCGCATGGCTGCAACAGCCCGATCTGGTCAGCCTGGGCGGACAGAAGGCTTTCCCGGCGTTCATGAAGCGGATGACCCAAGGTGACGACGAAACGCCGAAACTTCCTGATGTTGCGGAGTACAAGCACATGATCGCGCAGGTCATCATCTTCAAGACGGCGACTAAGCTGATCAATCCTCGCTTCCCCGCATTCAAGGCCAACGTCACTGCCTATACAGTGGCGCTGGTTTCTCGAATGCTGGGTGATGCGATCAGTCTGGACGAAATCTGGCAGAGGCAGGCTATCTCGCCGCAACTCGGGAAGCAGATCCTTGCCTGGTCCGATGAAGTGAATGAGCTGTTGCACAGCAGTGCAAAGGGCCGCATGATTTCCGAATGGGCGAAGAAGCGGGAGTGCTGGGAAGGCATGCTCCAATATGCCTGGTCTGCACCGGACATGACGATCCCGGAATTGGTCGCCACGCGCTCTCGCGCAGTAATCTGATAAACGGTTTTTGGAGCAAGAATGTTGCTGAACGATTTGCTATCGGCCCTTCACAGGGAAGTACGTGAGCGGATCGACCTCCAGGCCGCATTGGCCGACGGGAAGATTCAGTTTCCCGAGCTGGATCTCACCATAATTTTCGCTTAATGGCCGAGCACGGCTTTACGCACGAGCCGAAGCACTGCCGCTATCTAGCAATGGTCGACGATCAAATGGTCCGGCTGAGTGGATACGCGCTTACGGAGGAGCTCGATCAGCTGGAGCTGTTCGTAAGCTGAATCGTCCCGACTTTTGTAGAGGCTGGTTTATATAACCTGCTTTCGATAATTCCTCCTGTATGAACGGCTGTTGCTTCGATGCTCGGGGATAGTGTGACCGCCAACGAAAAAGGCCAACGCAATGCGTTGGCCTTTTTGCTTTAGCTAGACGGCGACATCAAACGTCAATATTCCCCGCCTGCAGCGCATTCGACTCAATAAAGTTCCTGCGCGGCTCCACCTCATCCCCCATCAGCGTCGTAAAGATCTGATCCGCCGCAATCGCATCCTCGATCTGCACCTTCAGCAAACGACGCACAGTCGGATCCATGGTCGTCTCCCACAGTTGCTCCGGATTCATCTCACCCAGACCTTTATAACGCTGCTTCGACACGCCACGCTCCGCTTCCTCGCGCAGCCACTGCATCGCCGTGTGGAAGTCGGTCACCGCGAATTCCTTCATCTTCTCGCCTTCGCCGCGGCGGATGATGGCGCCTTCGCCCATCAGCCCCTTGAAGGTCGCAGCCGAACCCGCCAGTACGGCGTAATCGGCGCTTGCCACGAAGTCCGCATCAATCTGGGTCACCTGCACGTTACCGTGGCGAATACGCTCGATGCGCAGCGCGTGCTTCTCGCTCAGCTCGTCCGAACGCACGCTCACCGTCACGCTCGGGTCGCCGATCGCGGCGGCCATCGCGCTGGCCGAGGCTTGCGCGTTGTCGAGGGTGGTCAGGTCCAGGGTCACGCCGCCGGCAACGATCGCGGTCAGCGCCGCGCGGTCGATCACGCGGGTCAGGCGCATCATGATGGCGTTCGCCAGGTTGTACTGGCGCACCAGTTCCGACAGCGCTTCGCCGGTAATCGGGTCGGCGCCTTCGCGCGGCAGCAGCGACGCGCTGTTCAGCGCCACCATCATCATGTAGCTCGCTTCCTCGACGTCGTCCTTCAGGTAGCGCTCGTCGCGGCCGGCTTTCACCTTGTACAGCGGTGGCTGGGCAATGTAGATGTGGCCACGTTCGACCAGCTGCGGCATCTGGCGATAGAACAGCGTCAGCAGCAGGGTGCGGATGTGGGCACCGTCGACGTCCGCATCGGTCATGATGATGATGCGGTGGTAGCGCAGCTTGTCGACGTTGAATTCGTCCGGGCCGATCGAGGTGCCGAGGGTCGCGATCAGGGTCGTAATCTGCTCCGACGACAGCATCTTTTCGAAGCGCGCCTTTTCCACGTTCAGCACCTTGCCGCGCAGCGGCAGGATCGCCTGGAACTTGCGGTCGCGCCCTTGCTTGGCGGAGCCGCCTGCCGAGTCACCCTCGACGATGTACAGCTCGGCCAGCGCCGGGTCGCGTTCCTGGCAGTCGGCCAGCTTCGACGACAGGCCCAGGCCGTCCATCACGCCCTTGCGGCGGGTCAGGTCGCGCGCTTTACGCGCTGCTTCGCGCGCACGTGCGGCTTCGACGATCTTGCCGCAGATGATCTTGGCGTCGTTCGGCTTTTCGTTCAGGAAGTCGGTAAGCGTCTTCGCCACGATCTCTTCGACCGGGCCGCGCACTTCCGACGACACGAGTTTGTCCTTGGTCTGCGACGAGAACTTCGGCTCCGGCACTTTCACGGACAGCACGCAGGTCAGGCCTTCGCGCATGTCGTCGCCGGAGATTTCGACCTTCGCTTTCTTGGCGAATTCGTTCTCGTCGATGTACTTGTTGATCACGCGCGTCATCGCCGCACGCAGGCCGGTCAGGTGGGTGCCGCCATCGCGCTGCGGGATGTTGTTGGTGAAGCACAGCACCTGCTCGTTGTACGAGTCGTTCCACTGCATCGACACGTCCACCGAAATATTCGTGCCCTGATCGGACTGGCGGTCACCGGTGGCCTGGAACACGGTCGGGTGCAGCACGGCCTTGGCCTTGTTGATGTACTCCACAAAGCCGCGGGTGCCGCCTTCGAACGCGAAGACTTCTTCCTTGCCGTTGCGCTGGTCGCTCAGCTTGATGTTGACGCCGTTGTTCAGGAACGACAGCTCGCGGATGCGCTTCGACAGGATCTCGTAGTGGAACTCGACGTGCGTAAAGATTTCTTCGTCGGCCCAGAAGTGCACTTCGGTGCCGCGCTTGTCGGTGTCGCCGAGGACTTTCATCGGCGAGACTTCGACGCCGTCGACGACTTCGATGATGCGGTCCATCGGCACGCCGCGCGAGAATTCGAGCTGGTGGATCTTGCCTTTTTGGCGCACGGTCACGCGCAGCAGCTTCGACAGCGCGTTCACGCAGGAGACGCCCACGCCGTGCAGGCCGCCGGACACCTTGTACGAGTTCTGGTTGAACTTGCCGCCGGCGTGCAGTTCGGTCAGGGCGATCTCGGTCGCCGAGCGCTTCGGCTCGTGCTTGTCGTCCATCTTGACGCCGGTCGGGATGCCGCGGCCGTTGTCGGTGATCGAGATCGAGTTGTCGGAGTGGATCGTGACGTGGATCTCGGTGCAGTAACCGGCCAGCGCTTCGTCGATCGAGTTGTCCAGCACCTCGAACACCAGGTGGTGCAGGCCGGTGCCGTCCGACGTGTCGCCGATGTACATGCCCGGACGCTTGCGCACGGCTTCCAGGCCTTCGAGGATCTGAATCGACGAGGCGCCGTACTCATCGGCCTTGCTCGGCGCGGATTCCAAAACTTCTTGAGTGTTCTCGGACATGACTGCTTTCTCAAATAACGGGTAAATCAGACCGCGGACTCGTGATCCGCGGCTTCGCCCAACAAGACCATATATGGGCGAGGGCGCGTTTTTTAAATACGCATCGGCATGACGACGTATTTAAAGTCGCCATTTTCCGGAATCGACATCAGCGCGGACGAATTCGAATCGCCCAGCGAGATGTTCACCTGGTCGCACTTCAGGTTGTTCAGCACGTCCAGCAGGTAAGTGACGTTGAAACCGATGTCGATGGTGTCGCCGCCGTAGTCGATTTCGAGTTCTTCGACCGCCTCTTCCTGGTCGGCGTTGGTCGAGCTGATCTTCATCGAGCCCGGGGAAATCATGCAGCGCACGCCCTTGAACTTATCGCTGGTCATGATCGCGGCGCGCTGCAGCGAACGCAGCAGTTCTTCGCGGCTGATCGTGAAATCGTTCTTGTAACCCTTCGGGATCACGCGGGTGTAGTCCGGGAACTTGCCCTCGACCAGCTTCGATACCAGTTCGATGTCGGCAAAGGTCAGCTTTACCTGCGAGGCGGCGATGTCCAGGCGGACGGTCTCGTCGCTTTCTTCCAGCAGGCGCTGCAGTTCGAGGATGGTCTTGCGCGGGATGATGACTTCCTGGCGTTCGAAGGTCTGCTCGGCTTCCACCTGGGCGAAAGCCAGGCGGTGGCCGTCGGTGGCGACCGCGATCACGTTGTTACCGTCCAGCACCAGCAGCAGGCCGTTCAGGTAGTAGCGGATGTCCTGCTGGGCCATCGCGAAGTGCACCATGTTGAACAGGTGCTTCAGCGTCTTCTGCGGCAGGGTCACCGTGGCGTTATAGGTATCGGCCACGGACACGGTCGGGAATTCCTCGGCTGCCAGGGTCTGCAGGGCGAAGCGCGACTTGCCGCTCTGGACGGTCAGACGCTTGTTCAGCAGGGTCATGGTGACGTCGCCCGATTCCGGCAGGGCACGCAGGATGTCGAGCAGCTTGCGGGCTGCGACCGTGGTGCCGGTTTCTTCAGGACCCGAGCCGATATTGGCCAGGGTCGTGATCTGCACTTCGGTGTCGGTCGACAGGAAAGAAACGCTTTCGCCCGTCTTGCGGATGAGGATATTGGCCAGAATCGGCATGGTGTGCCGACGCTCGACAATACCACTCACGATCTGCAGTGGCCGGAGAAGCGTGTCTCGGGTGGATTTGACCAGTTGCATAAATATCCCTCAGTTTTTTATCAGGTAAAAATGTTGTCTCTGCAATATTTTGCCAGAAATCACTAAGCTAAAGCCTTAGCCTTTCAGCGTTTGTTCCAGCACGTGCAGTTCGTGGTTGCACTCGGCATTCTTTTGGCGGTCGGCGGCGATCTTGCGCACCGCATGCAACACCGTCGTGTGGTCGCGGCCGCCGAACAGCTCGCCGATTTCCGGCAGGCTCTTCTGCGTCAGCTCTTTCGCCAGGTACATCGCGATCTGGCGCGGCCGCGCGATGTTGGCCGGGCGGCGCTTCGAATACATGTCCGCGACCTTGATGTTGAAGAAGTCGGCGACCGTCTTCTGGATGTTTTCCACCGAGATCTGACGGTTCTGCACCGACAGCAGATCCTTCAGCGCTTCCTTCACCACGTCGATGGTGATTTCCTTGCCGTGGAAGCGGGAGTAGGCCAGGATCTTGCGCAGCGCGCCTTCCAGCTCGCGCACGTTGGAGCGCAGGTGTTTGGCCACGAAGAAGGCCACGTCGTCGTTCAGCACCACGCCTTCGGATTCCGCCTTCTTCATCAGGATCGCCACGCGCATTTCCAGCTCGGGCGGCTCGATCGCCACCGTCAGGCCGGAGTCGAAGCGCGAGATCAGGCGGTCGTCCATGCCGGTGATCTCTTTCGGATAGGTATCCGAGGTGATGATGATCTGCTTCTTGGCGGCGATCAGCGCTTCGAAGGCATAGAAGAACTCTTCCTGCGTGCGGCTCTTGCCGCCGAAGAATTGAATATCGTCGATCAGCAGCATGTCCAGCGAGTGGTAGTAATGCTTGAAGTCGTCGAAACCTTTACGTTGATACGCGGTCACCACGTCGCGCACGTATTGCTCAGCGTGGATGTAGCGGATGCGTGCGCCCGGCTGGTCCTTCATGACCTGGTTGCCGATCGCATGGATCAAGTGGGTCTTGCCGAGGCCGACGCCGCCGTAGAAGAACAGCGGGTTGTACGAGACGCCCGGGTTGTTCGCCACCTGGATCGCGGCGGCGCGCGCCAGCTGGTTGGCCTTACCGGTCACGAAGTTCTCGAAGGTCAGTTCCGGATTGACGCGGCTCTGCTCGCGGCGCGGATTGTTCGCGATGACGTTGTCCGGCGTGACCACCGGCGTGGCCGGGACAGTATTGTCGGCGGCGGCATTGATGCCCATGGCGCCCGCCGCGGCCATCTCGGCGGTCGAGGTGGTCGGCTGGCGATTGCTCACCGCATCCGGTTTCTTCGGCAGATTCCTGGAGTCGAGCACGAACTGCACCTCCACCGGGTGCTCCCAGAAGTCGGAGGCGAGGGCGGTAATGCGGTTTGCGAACTGCGATTTGACCCAGTCGAGCTTGAAGCGGTTGGGCGCCGCGATGCGCAGCTTGCCGTCCTCATAGTCGAGGGCGACCAGTGGTTTGATCCACGCGGTATATTGCTGCGGCGTCAGCTCGAGTTCCAGCTGCGCGGAACAGGCCTGCCAAAAGTTTTCCATACATCGACCAAGTTAAAGCGTAACACTCTATTTTAACTGTCTTCTCGGAAGTTATCCACAGGCGAAGCCGGTTTTTTCCACCGAATCTCAACAGCGTGATGCACATGAGCAACCACGCTGCCTGCCGCCTGCGGTGCGGCTGAGGTGCCGCTGCAGTGCAACAGCTTTCTTGACAGCTCGACCGAAAATGCTGTCTAATTCAGGGTTCCCCGCCCACACGCATTGCCTTCACAGGTACTCAGCACATGGGCGACAAGCTTTGCTGAGGCGTGACGCTGGCTTAACAACTGCGAAATGTCATTGGCGCAATGCTGGCTTTTTATAGCTCAGCTCCGATTTTGCATTCTATTTTGCTTTAAGCGAGACCACCATGAAACGTACTTACCAACCTTCCGTCGTCCGTCGCAAGCGCACGCACGGCTTCCGCGCACGTATGGCTACCCGTGGTGGCCGTCAAGTCCTGAACGCACGCCGCGCCAAGGGCCGCAAGCGTCTGGCTGTCTAAGCCCGGACTGCCCCTGTCGACCGCGTTCAAGCAATGACAGGCGAAGGTTCGCACGACTTCGCGCGCGTTCGGCGTATCGTAAAAACGGATGAGTTTTCATCCGTTTTTCGTTTGCGCCCGGCACAAAAAACCGCGCACTTCGTGCTCTACACCCGACCGAACGAGCTGCCGCATGCGCGGCTGGGCGTCGTTGCGGCCAAACGGTTTGCGCCGCGCGCCGTCACGCGCAATACCATCAAGCGCATTACGCGCGAACTGTTCCGCACCACGCCGCTCCCCGGCATCGACTGCATCGTGCGCCTGGCGCGGCCGGTCAATACCAAGAGCGGCCCGGCCACGAATACCGCCCTGAAGACGCTGCTGCATGCCGAGCTGGCGCGCCTGTTCGCGTCGCAGGCGCTGCGGCCGCGCAAGCCGGCGCCGGTGCCACCGGCCGGTGAGCCTTCCGGACAGCAGCCATCATGAAACGCCTGCTCGTCTGGCTGTTGCGCGGTTACCAGTTGCTGGTTTCCCCGATGTTCGGGCCGAGCTGCCGTTTCTATCCGAGCTGTTCCAATTACGCGATCGAAGCAGTGCGGGTGCATGGCGCCGCGCGCGGCGGCTGGCTGGCCGTGCGCCGCGTGTGCCGCTGCCATCCCTGGAACGCCGGCGGCAACGACCCAGTGCCACCCCCAACAACCGCTTGCGGTTGCAACCATTCCTGAATTAGACCCAATGGAAATCAATAAACGTACCATCCTGTGGATCGTGTTCGCCGTATCGTTGGTCGTCCTCTGGAACGACTGGATGATGGCAAACGGCAAGCAGTCGATGTTCTCGCCGAACCAGCCGGCCAAGGTCGCCACCGCGCCGGCCGCACAGCCGAAGGTGAACGATCTGCCGGCGCCTGCCGCCACCCCGGGTTCCGTGCCGGGCGCCCCGGCTGACGGCACCGCTGCAGCCGCACCGGCCCCGATCCAGACCCAGACCATCACCATCACGACCGACGTCTACAAGGCCGACATCGACACCGCCGGCGGCGTGATCAAGCGCCTGGAACTGCTGAAGTACCGCGACAAGGTCGACAACACCAAGAACCAGCTGCTGTTCCACGTCGACTCGAGCAAGGGCCGCCTCTACCTGGCGCAGACCGGCCTGACCCCGGCCGCGACCGGCACCCTGCCGAACCACAACACCCCGTTCGTGGCGAAGCCGCTAGTGACCAACGGTAACCAGACCCAGCTCGTGCTCGAAGCGGAGCAGGGTGGCGTGCGTCTGACCAAGACCTTCACCTTCCACCAGGGCGACTACGTGATCGGCGTGCGCCACGACGTGACCAACATCGGCGCCGCGCCGGTGGCGCCGAGCCTGTACCTGCAGCTGCAGCACGACGGCAGCAAGCCGGAAGGCGACACCTATTTCAACAGCAGCTACACCGGCCCGACCCTGTGGACCTCGCAGAACCACTACGAGAAGCTGACCTTCGATAAGGTCGCCAAGGGCTCGGCCGAGTACACGAAGCAGGCAACCGACGGCTGGATCGCGATCTCGCAGCACTTCTTCGTTTCGGCCTTCGTCCCGCCGGAGAAGCTGCAGCGCGAGAACTACGTCAAGAGCCTGGGTAACAACCTGTTCGCCATCGGCACCGTGATGCCGCTGGGGACCGTGGCGCCGGGCGCCACCGTGTCGAACGAGACCCGTCTGTATTCGGGTCCGCAGGTGCAGCAGCTGCTGGAAAAAGTGACGCCGGGTCTGGACCTGGTGCGCGACTACGCCTGGGCAGCCATCATCGCCAAGCCGATTTTCGCGACCATGGACTGGCTGCACAGCTTCATCGGCAACTGGGGCTGGACCATCGTCGCCTTTACCATCCTGATCAAGCTGCTGTTCTTCCCGCTGTCCGCAGCCGGCTACCGCAGCATGGCCAAGATGAAGACCGTGACGCCGAAGATGCAGGCGATCCGCGAGCGCTACAAGGCCGATCCGGTCAAGATGCAGCAGGCCACCATGGAGCTGTACAAGTCCGAGAAGATCAACCCGCTGGGCGGCTGCCTGCCGATCCTGATCCAGATGCCGGTGTTCCTGGCGCTGTACTGGACCCTGCAGGCCGCGGTCGAGATGCGCGGCGCGCCGTGGATCCTGTGGATTCACGACCTGACCGCACCTGACCCGTACTTCATCCTGCCGATCCTGTACGCGATCTCGATGTTCGTGACGACCCGCCTGAACCCGCAGCCGGCCGATCCGATGCAGGCCAAGATGATGATGTTCATGCCGCTGGCATTCTCGGTCATCTTCGTGTTCTTCCCGTCCGGCCTGGTGCTGTACTGGGTGGTGAACAACCTGATCTCGATGGCGCAGCAGTATGTGATCACCAAGAAGTATGCGCCGGCGAAGTAAGCTGGCGGTGGTTTGATACGAAAGCCCGTGCATTGCGCGGGCTTTTTTTATTTCGTTAGCCCATGCACGTCGTCCCCGCCTCCGCGGGAACGACGCGATGGGTACAATCCTCCTTTATGAAACTAGACACCTCCCCCATCGCCGCCATCGCCACCGCCCCCGGCCGCGGCGGCATCGGCGTCGTGCGTGCGTCCGGCAAATCGCTGGCGCCGCTGATCGATGCCCTGTTCCCCGGTCTGACGCTGGCGCCGCGCCACGCCACCTACATCCCGTTCAAGGACGCTGCCGGCACCGTCATCGACGAAGGCCTGGCCCTCTACTTCAAGGGCCCTCATTCCTATACCGGCGAAGACGTGCTGGAACTGCAGGGCCACGGCGGTCCAGTGGTGCTGCGCATGCTGCTGGCGCGCGTGCTGGAAGCGGGGTTGGATGCCGGCCTGCGTCTGGCCGAGCCGGGCGAATTCACCCGCCGCGCCTTCTTGAACGACAAGCTGGACCTGGCCCAGGCCGAGGCGGTGGCCGACCTGATCGACGCCTCGACCGAAGCCGCCGCCAAGTCGGCTTCGCAATCGCTGTCGGGCGCCTTCTCGAAGGTCGTGCACGAGCTGGTCGACAAGACCATCAACCTGCGCATGCTGGTCGAAGCCACGCTCGACTTCCCGGAAGAGGAGATCGACTTCCTCGAGAAATCCAACGCGCGCGGCCAGCTGGCCGGCATCGTCGAGGCGCTGAATAAAGTGTTCAGCCAGGCGGCGCAGGGTGCGCTGCTGCGCGAAGGCCTGAACGTGGTGCTGGTCGGCCAGCCGAACGTGGGCAAATCCTCGCTGCTGAACGCGCTGGCCGGATCGGACGTCGCCATCGTCACGCCGATCGCCGGCACCACGCGCGATAAAGTCAGCGAGACCATCCAGGTCGAGGGCATCCCGCTGAACATCATCGACACCGCCGGTATCCGCGCGCTGGACGAGGGCGTCGACGTCGTCGAGCGCATCGGCATCGAGCGCACCTGGGGGGAGGTCGGCAAGGCCGACGTGATCCTGCACCTGCTGGACGCGAACCTGGGCCCGGCCAAGGCCGACGAAGAGATCGTCGCTGCCTTCCCGGCGGGCGTGCCGGTGATCCGCATCTGGAACAAGATCGACCTGTCGGGCCACAAGCCATCGGTGGACGTGAGCGCGGATGCGACACACATCTACCTGTCGGCGCACGAGAAGATCGGCATCGAGCTGCTGCGCGCGGAACTGCTGCGCATCGCCGGCTGGCAGCAGACCGGCGAGTCGCTCTACTTGGCGCGCGAACGCCACCTGATCGCCCTGCGCGCGGCGCGCGAGCACCTCGACATGGCGGCGGCGCATGCGGCGCAGGATGACCAGTCGCTCGATCTGTTTGCGGAGGAGTTGCGGCTGGCGCAGGACCAGTTGTCCAGCATTACCGGGCAGTTCACGCCGGATGATTTGCTGGGGGTGATTTTCAGCCGGTTCTGTATCGGCAAGTGATCATTCCAGGTAGGGCTTCAGCAGCGCCGCCACCCAATCCATGAACGCCACCGCCCGCGCCGGCACATGGCGCCGGGTCGGATACACGAAAGACACCGGCATCGGCGCCGGCCGGTAGTCCGCCATCACCTCGACCAGCTTGCCTGCCTCGATCAGCTCGCGCAGGCCGGCGCGCGGCACCTGGATGATGCCGAGGCCGGCCAGGCAGGCGGCCTTGTAGGAAGCGGTGCCGTTCACCGTCAGCATGCTACCCACCGGCGCGTAATGGGTGTGCTCGCCGTCGAACCATTCCCAGGCCGCGGCGCTGCCGCCCAGCTGCGCGTCGTAGTGAATCAGGCGATGCCGGACCAGGTCTTCGAGCCGCTGCGGCGTGCCATACTGCTCGAGATAAGCCGGGCTGGCGCAATTGGCCAGGCGATAGCTGCCCAGCGGCCGCGCGACCAGCGACGAATCCAGCAGCACGCCGGCGCGCAGCACGCAGTCGTAGCCTTCGCGGATCAGGTCGACGCGGCGGTCGGCGGTGCCGAGGTCGATCGCCAGCTGCGGGTGCCTGGCCATGAATTCGCCCAGGCGCGGCAGCACCAGCTCACTGGCCAGCGCCACCGACATGTCGACGCGCAGCCGGCCCGTCAACACATCCTGGCCGCCGCGGAACATCCCGCGCAGCGCCTCGACTTCATCCAGCACCTCGCGGCTACGCGCATGAAAGGCTTCGCCCTCCTGCGTCATCTGCACCCGGCGCGTGGTCCGCTGCAGCAGGCGCGTACCAAGCTGCTGCTCGAGCTGGCGCACGGCCGCGGACACCGTCGCATTCGGCAGGCCGAGCTGGCGGGCGGCGCCGCTGAAGCTTTCAAGTTCAGCCACTTTCAGGAACACCTGGATCGTATCGAGTTCGTTCATGCTCCCATGATTCTTCGTAAATTCTGCAAAGTCAATTCGATTTTGGCTGGTTTATTGCAGAAGAATTGAAGAATAGACTGGGCTTCTCTTACGAAAGGAGCCGACCATGAACACCACGACCACCAACCGTATTGCGATCGTCACCGGCGGCAGCCGCGGTCTGGGCCGCAGCATGGCCCTGCATCTGGCGCGCGATGGCGCCGACATCATCCTGACCTATCAACAGAACGAAGCCGCGGCACAGGACACCGTGGCCGCGATCGAGGCGCTGGGCCGGCGCGCCGCTGCCGTGCAGCTCGACGTGGCCGATAGCGGCGCCTTCCCGGCCTTCGCCGCCCGCACCGGCGAGATCCTGGCCGGCTGGGGCCGCGAAGGGTTCGACATCCTCGTCAACAATGCCGGCAGCGGCCTGCACGTGCCGCTGATGGAGCTGACCGAAAGGCAGTTCGACAACATGATCGCGATCCACCTGAAGTCGGCGCTGTTCCTGACCCAGGCGCTGGCGTCGCGTCTCAACGACGGCGGGCGCATCCTGAACATCTCCAGCGGCCTGACCCGCTTCACGGTGGCCGGCGCCGGCGCCTACGCGGCGGCCAAGGGCGGCGTCGAGGTGCTGACCCGCTACCTGGCGCGCGAACTGGCGGCGCGCCGCATCTCGGTGAACACGCTGGCGCCGGGCGCCATCGCCACCGATTTCGGCGGTGGTCGGGTGCGCGACGACGCCGGCCTGAATGCCTGGGTGACTTCGCAGACGGCGCTGGGCCGTGTCGGCGAAGCGGACGACATCGGCGGCGCCGCCGCCAGCCTGCTGGCCGAGGGCAGCGCCTGGATCACCGGACAGCGCATCGAAGCCTCGGGTGGCATGGGCTTGTAAGCAGATATGCTACGCTTCGCCCATCTGAACAGTTCACGGGCGAGGCAGGCATGGACAAGGGACTCACGAGGCGGCGTTTCGGATTGATGGCGGCGGCGCTGGCCGCCGGTACGCTGCTGGCTTCCTGCGCAACGCTGTCCGGCCCGCGCCGCGTCGAGCTTTCGCAGGCCAAGCTGCAGGCGGGCCTGGAGCGCCGCTTCCCGCTGCGTAACCGCCTGCTCGAACTGTTCGACGTCCAGCTCACCCGCCCGCAGCTGGCGATCCTGGCGGACAGCGACCGCGTGGCGCTGACGATGGACGTGTCGGTGTCGCCGCCTTTCCTGCGTCAGTCCTGGGCCGGCACCATGACCCTGTCCGGCCACCTGTACGTGGATGCCGCGCGCAGCGGCGTGTTCATGGCCGACGCCCACGTCGACCGCTTCGACATCCAGGGCATGGACAGCGTCCGCGCCAGGGACCTCGGGCGCGCGGCGGACGTCCTCATGAACCAGCTGGTGCGCGACGTCGCCATCTACAGCTTCCGCATGGAAGACCTGCGCTACGCCGGCACGCAGTTCGTGCCGACCCGCCTCGATACCGTCCCCGGCGCGCTGGTCGTGACCGTCGAACCGGTACGCTGAAGCGCCCCGTCGCAAATCCGATACGCGGGGTGCGCACGATTGAATAGCCCCCGGTCGCTGTTGACAATACTGCTATTATTTCTCGCAGCTAGAAGTCCGGCACCGTTCGCTTCGATGACGTCGGAGAGACCCGTAACTGTTGCGTCACCAAGACTGTCGTGAGCACGCCATTGCGGAGGTAGCGCAATCGGCGCACACTGAAAGTCGACTTCGGTGCGCGTCAGCATGCAATGGACAAGCCGCGCTTGCGCTTTCTCATGCACACGGTGTTCCACTAAAGTAATCTTTGCGTTACTAAAGTGCTGCCGGTAAGGGGGTGACCTTGGAAACGATACAGGAAAGTCTTCCGGAAAAGAGCCTGGCGATCGATGCCGCTGCCAGGCCTTTGCCAACGCGTCTCAGCCTGCCGCCGAAAGGCGCGTGCTGGTACTGCGACAAACCCCTGGACAGTGTGCGCCGGTTCTGCGGCAAATCCTGCTCCGACGCCTTCGACGAAGAAGCCGAATTCACGCGCTGATAGTGGCCAGCGCGCCTTCGAAGTCGAAGTTCTCGACCGCTGCCGCGATCCGGCGGTAGCGTTCCTCTCCCAATTCCCTCGTCAAGCCTGCCGCGGCTTCCTGCACCAGGTCGACCGCGTCGCCGTTGCCGTCTTCGAGCAGGGCGCGCAGGCGGGCCGTGGCTTCGCAGCAGTCATCGCTCGATGCCGGCTGCTGCGTTGGCGGCGCATTGTGTTCCGCTCCATCCAGCTCGCGCAGCACCCGGTCGAGCGCATGCTCCAGCCGCGCGAGACGCGGTCCCAGATGCGTTTCGCCGCGCCGCAAGGCCTGCTCCAGCGCCTGCGCCGCTTCGCGCAGCGGCACCGCCTCGATCATCCCGGATGCGCCCTTGAGCGTATGCGCCAGGCGCAGCGCCAGCTCCGTATCGCTGGCGGCCAACGCCTCGCGGATGCGGGCGGCGGCATGCCGGTAGTCCTTGTGAAAACGCGCCAGCACGCGCGCGAACAGGTCGGCGTCGCCCATCAGGCGGGCGATGCCGTCCGCGCGGTTGATCGCGGTCATTTGGTGGTGAACGACCAGGTCTTGCTGACCGCCGTGCCGCCCACGGTGCCGGTGAAGCTCACGTCATAGGTCGTGCGTGCGGCCAGCGGCGCCAGAGGGACGATGGCCGCCACCGACGACATCGTCGTATTCGCGTCCTGGCCTTTCACCAGCAAGCGTGTCGCCAGATTGCTCGAGGCGCCGCGCACGCGCACCGTGAAGCTCTGCACGGCGACGGTCTCGGTCAGGTTGGCATGCACGCTGATCGGATAGCCGACTTCGTTGATGTCCGGGACCGGATCCGGTTCCTCGTAATTGCTTGCAAACGTGGTCACCACGCCGGTCTGGCCATCGAAGGGCCAGGAGACGATGGTATGGCTGGGCAGGCCGGGGCTGTAGCCGTTGGTCGCGCCGAGATTCGTCGTGAAGTACACGTAGTTGGCCGAGGTGTTGGCCGCGCCCGAGCCCATGTCCTTGAACAGCGGCTCGAACATCACGAAGCGGTGGTAGATCGCGGTCACCAGTTCCTCGGCCATGTAGAAGCCGGTGTTGTTGGTGGTGGCGGCGATGATCTCGCCCGAGGCGTAGTTGCGCACCAGCTTGTAGCCGGCGGCCTGTACGCGGTCTTCCACCGTCACGCCGGTGAAGCCGGGTTTATTCGCTTCCTCGTCGTGGGTCACCGTGTTGTTCAGGCGCTGGTAGTCGGAGTGCGCCTGCGAGGAGCGGTCGAGCAGGCTGCTGCGCGTCAGCGCGCCGACGCCGGCCTGGGTGCGCCGGTAGTTGATCCAGTTGAAGCCATCGGTGGCGACGCTGTTGGTCAGGACCGGCGCCGAGGCGTCCTGTCCCGAGAACCCGGTCGACGTGGCGCCGCTCGAGCCGCTGGCGCCGTTTGCGCCGCTCGCGCTGCCGTTGTCCGAACCGCCGCAGGCTGTCAGTGCCAGGGCGGCGATGCAGGCGGCGATCAGGCTCTTTGCAGGATGCGTTTTGATCATCATGTAATACTCCCAACTTCCGTCAATACCGGGGTCAAAGAGCTCCCATTCTAGGCTAATTCTGCGATCCATGACGATGCGGTGCGATAAATCGGGTTCGCACGTAAGTCCATGTAAAATAAGCCATTCTTTCCTTTTGTCGAGCCGTCAATTTGAAGCCTAGCCGCCAGCAGCGCCTCGCGCGCGCCAAGTTCGCCCTGCCCAGTTTCGTGACCCTGCTGTCGATCGCCTGCGGTTTCGGCAGCATCGTCATCTCGGTCGACAATGCCCCGGTGGGCAACCCCGACGACTACCGCCTGGCCGCCATCCTGCTGGTGCTGGCAGGGATCTTCGACGCCCTCGACGGCTTCGTCGCCCGCGCCACCAACACCCAGTCGGACTTCGGCGTGCAGCTCGATTCGATCGCCGACGTGATGAACTTCGGCTGCGCCCCGGGCCTGCTGCTGTACTGCTACGGCTTCGCACAGATGGGTGCTGACCACCCGACCCTGGTGCGCATGGGCGGCCTGGCCTGCTTCGTGTTCGTGGCCTGCGGCGCGCTGCGTCTGGCGCGCTTCAACGTGATGGTGGGCCGGACCGACCCGCGCTACTTCGTCGGCATGCCGATCACTGCCGGCGCGGCCTGCGTGGCCTCGGTGGTCGTGGCCTGGCCCGATCCGGTGGCGGTCACCGAGATGGGCCGCGCCTTCCTGGTGATGCTGCTGATGGTGGCGGTGGGGGCGCTGATGGTGTCGACGATCCGCTTCCCGAGCTCGAAGCAGCCGAAGTCGAAGGGGATGCTGATCGCGCTGGGCGTGGGCGTACTGTTGCTGGCGCTGCTGCAGACGCGCTTCTTTGCGCTGTTCTTCGTGCTGTACATCAGCGCGACGCTGCTGCTGAATCTGGCGTGGCAGGGCGGCTGGCGCGGGGTGCCGCCGCCGAAGGTGTACGAAGACTGATTAAGCGAATTTATCGAACAGCGCCGCCAGATGAGCGGCGCTTTTTTTCGCCTCATCCAGATCCGCCGCATTGCCGGTCTGGTTGACGATGCTGGCCGTGAGCAGCTGCACGAAGGAGCGGTCAAGTGCCTTGCGCGCCGCCGCCATCTGCTGGGCCACGGCATCGCAGTCGGCCGGCGCGTCGGCCAGCGCGATCAGCTTCTGCACGCCGCGCAGCTGGCCCTCGACCCGCGCCAGGCGGTTGAGTAAATCCTTCTTCTGCTGCGCGCTGAGGGCGCGGCCCTCGACGATGGGAAGCGTCATGCGACTTCGTGGCCGCGCGCCGCGCGCAGGATCGCGAACCAGTCGGTGCGCGACAGCTTGAAGGTGGTGCCGGCCACCGCCACCGAAATCGCTTCGATGCGGCCGCTGCCGGTCAGCGGGATCGGGTTCGACGGCAGCTGCATGATCCAGGCGAAGATCACGCTGGCGAAAGGCTGGTGCAGGCGGTCGGCGATGTCCTTGACCACCAGACGCAGGTTCTCGGCATTGGCGTCGTTCGAGGTGAACAGGCGGCCGCCGGCCAGCGGCGACCAGATCATCGGCGCAATGCCCAGGTCCTGCAGGCCGTCGAAGGTCTCGTCGAACATCGGCGCCACGTGCAGCGGCGAGAACTCGACCTGGTTGGTGGCCAGTTCGACGCGGCGGTTCAGCACCTCGAACTGGTGGCGGCTGAAGTTCGACACGCCCACGTGCAGCACCTTGCCGGCCTGCTTCAGGCGCGTGAAGGCGTCGGCGATCTCGTCGAAGTCCATCAGCGGATCCGGGCGGTGGATCAGCAGCAGGTCGAGGCGGTCGGTATGCAGCTGGCGCAGCGACTCCTCGGCGGAGGCGACGATGTGGCCGGCCGTGGTGTCGTAGTGCTGGATCTTGTGTTCGGGGCGCTTGTTCGAGAGTAGCTTGATGCCGCATTTGCTGACCAGCTGGATCCGGTCACGCAGCGAAGGCTGGGCGCGCAGCGCTTCGCCGAACAGGCCTTCGACGCCGTAGTTACCATAGATGTCGGCGTGGTCGAAGGACGTCACGCCCATCGCGATGCACTGCTCGATCAGGGCGACGCGCTGTTCGACCGTCATGTTCCAGTCGACCATGCGCCACATGCCGGCGACGATGCGGGACAGTTCGAGGCCGTTGGCGCGGGTGGCGATGCGGGGGCAGTGCAGGTCGCGGGGGAGGGCGTGGGTCATGACGGTCCTTGTCAGATTACTTCATCATCAAACGCATGGAGTCCCAGGCGCGGCCGAAGATCGAGGCTTCCGACACTTCTTCCAGCGACACCACCGGCAGCGCCAGCAGGGCCTTGCCGTCGACCGTCATCTTCAGCGTGCCGACGCGGCCGTTCAGGGCCAGCGGTGCGACCAGCGGGTCCTTGCGTTCGAGGACAGGCTTCATCTTCTGCGCCACGCCCTTCGGCACGGTCACCCAGACGTCGTTGGTGAAGCCGATCTTCACGTTCGACTTCGAGCCCTTCCACACTTCCGGGGTGGCGATCGCCTGGCCCTTGGCGTACAGCTTGACGGTGTCGAAGTTCTGGAAGCCCCAGTTCAGCAGCTTCTGGCTTTCGGCAGTGCGGGTACCGTCCGAGTTGGCGCCGGACAGCACCGAGATCAGGCGGCGCTCGCCGGCCGGGCCGTTTGGACGGTGGCTTGATGCGATCATGCTGTAGCCCGAGGCTTCGGTGTGACCGGTTTTCATGCCGTCCACGGTCGGGTCCAGCCACAGCAGGCGGTTGCGGTTCTGCTGCTTGATCTTGTTATAGGTGAATTCCTTGACCGAGTCGATCTTGTAGAACTCGGGGAAGTCCCTGATGATGTGCGAGGCCAGGATCGACAGGTCGCGCGCGGTCGAGTAGTTGTCCGGGCTGGGCAGGCCGTGCGGGTTGGCGAACTTGGAGTTCTTCATTCCCATGCGCTGGGCCTGCTCGTTCATCAGGTGGGCGAAGGTGCCTTCGTCGCCGGCCACCGCTTCGGCCAGGGCCACGGCGGCATCGTTACCCGACTGGACCATCAGGCCGTACAGCAAGTCCTTGATGCTGACCGGGGTCGCCGGGTCGATGAACATCTTCGAGCTGCTGCCCTCGACTTTCCAGGCACGCACCGACACGTTGACCATCTGGTCCAGCGTGATCTTCTTGTCGCGCAGGGCGCCGAAGACCACGTAGGCGGTCATGACCTTGGTGAGCGAGGCCGGCTCGATGCGCATGTCCGCATCCTGCGAGGCGATGATCTGGCCGCTGGTGGCATCCAGCAGGGTCCAGGAGCGGGCGGCGATTTGCGGGGCCGGCACTTGCTGCGCGTTGGCGGCCGACATCAGGAGGGCACTGGCGGCGAGGGCCGCGATTAACTTTTTCATGGGAAGAAACGAGGTGATCAGTGGATGTAATGCGCAGGCAGTGCTTAACAAGTAGTTACCTGTAAGCATTGCCCAAGAAAAAGACGCTTAATTATAGGCCAGTGATCGCCTCAAATGTCACGCCGCCACATTTGCGCGACAAGATTTTTAATGTGAACGAGCTTGCGGTGGAAGAAATGGTCGGCGCCCGGGATCACGGTCACGGGGATGTCGAGCGGGCGCGCCCAGTCGAACACCTGTTGCAGCGTGATCGTATCGTCAAGCTCGCCGTGGATCAGGATGGTGTCCGCTGGGACCGGCGGCATCGGCCATTTGCCGGCCGCGGTCCCGACCAGGACCAGGCGCTCGGCCGGGCGGCCCTGGGCTTCGAGTCGCTGCTGCAGCTGGGCCTGGACGAAGGTGCCGAACGAGAAGCCGGTCAGCGCGACCGGCAGTCCCGGGTACTGTTCGAGCATGTGCTCATACATCACCTGCATGTCGTCGACCTCGCCGCGACCGTCGTCATACGTGCCCTCGGATTCGCCGACGCCGCGGAAGTTGAAGCGGGCCGTCACATAGCCCAGGCCGACGAAGGCGCGCGCCAGCGTTTGCGCGACCTTGTTTTCCATGGTGCCGCCGTACAGCGGATGCGGGTGGGCGACCAGGGCGATGCCACGCGGAGCGCCTTCCGGCTCGTCGAGCTGGCACTCCATCTTGCCGGCGTGGCCGGTCAGGTAAAACTTTTGCGAATGCTTGTTCATTACGGTCGAAAGAGTCAGATTTTCAGGCGCTCGACCACTTCGCCCTTCAGCAGGTGGCGGTCGATGATTTCGTCGATGTCCGAGGTGTCCACGTAGGTGTACCAGGTGCCCTGCGGGTAGACCACGACCACCGGGCCTTCTTCGCAGCGGTCCAGGCAGCCGGCCTGGTTGATGCGCACCTTGCCTTCGCCGTTCAGGCCGAGTTCCTTGATGCGTTTCTTGGCGTGCTTCTGGGCGGTTTCGGCGCCGTGCTTGCCGCAGCTGGGGCGGCAGCCTTCGCCTTCGCGCACGTTCATGCAGAAGAACACGTGGTGTTCGTAGAATGGTTTGTCGTCGCTCATGTCGCTCTCGATGGATAGGTTTTGCGCTAATGATACGCGCTTATCACTGGCGGTTCAGGCGGTGCGAGGGCAGCAGCAGGAACCAGAGCGCGAAAAACGGCCAGGCCATGCCCAGGAACTGGGCGGCGCCGTTGAAGTTCAGGAATTTACCCTGCTGCCAGGCCTGCAGGGTGGCGACGAAATACGGGTTCGCCGGGATCGTGTTCACGACGATCAAGGCCAGGATCAGGGTCACCACCGCCAGGCGGCGCTGCGCGACCTGGGGCGCGAAGGCCAGGCCGGCCAGCATGATCAGGCCGATCAGGAAGCCGCCCTGGGCGCCGGGCGTGATCCAGGTGAGGGCGTTATCGGGGGAGAAGAACAGCGAGCTGGCCAGGGTCTTCACCAGCACGCCGGTGAACACCAGGGCCAGCATCAGTCCCAGGCGCGGTGCGGTACGGCGGGCCAGGCACAGTAAAGTCAGCGCGGCGCCGGTCATGCCGCAGGCCGTGATCACGATCTCCGACAGCCAGTACTGCTCGACCGTCATGCCGGCGCTGCCGCGGATCAGCGTCACCAGGTCGATGTCGGTGTCGAGCCACTCGGACAGCCATTCCGACAGCAGCGGCAGGATCTGGCCATTGCCGAACAAATAGCCCTGCGGGTAGACCTGGGCCAGCGGCCACAAGGCCACCAGCACCAGGCCCTGGCTGGCGTGGGCCGCGAACCAGCGCTGGCGCAGGCGCTGCAGGCGGCTCTGGTCGAGCAGCAGCGGGGCGAAGAACAGGCCGAGGATGGCGCCGGCCAGGCAGCCGCCGGCATTCGTCAGCAGGTCGAGGTTCGAGGGCACGCGGCTGGGCAGGTAGTTCTGCACCACTTCCATGGTGCCGGAGACCAGCAGGCCGATGACGGCCGCCACCAACACCGCCCACACGCCGCGCACCAGCGGATGCAGGGCCAGCACCAGCAGCGCGCCGAGCGGCATGTAGCCGACGATGTTGACCATCACGTCGAAGCCGGTCCAGTAGCGCTGCGGCTGCAGGTTCAGGAAGGCGAAGGGCGACAGCCCGCTGCTGCGCCAGCCCGAAAACGGGAACCAGCTCGCATACACGATCAGCAGCAGGTAGGCCAGCAGGGCGGCGCGCGATACCGGCGATGCGCGCGGCCTCGCCTCGTCTTCCGTTACGGTCATCGGCGATTCAGGTTCATGGCGCCGAGCCAGGCCACGATGTCGCCGGCAATGGCGTCGGTACTCGCTGCAAGCGCACGCGCGCCGCCGGCGGCATCCGCGCTGCCGGCCGGGGTGCTGCGGGTGAAGCTGCGCTGGTCGACCAGCACGTGGCCCTGGAACACCGAGGCGCGCAGCACGACCAGGCCTTCGCTCTGCGCCACACCGCTGAAGTTGTGGCTGAATTCATCGACGTCGATGCGCATGATCGGCACGCCGGTCGAGACGTCGTTCTCGGTCAGCACCTTGGCGCCCGCCTGCGCGATGCGGGTCCGCAGGCGCTGGGTCAGCATCTGCAGCGGGGTCGCGGTCCAGCGGCTGTTGGCATAGGCGCGCGCCTGCAGCGGATCGGCATAGCTCAGGCGGTACAGCATGCGCTCGTTGTCCAGCGCGCCCGAGCCGGTGGCGTCGCTGATGACGATCGCGCCGAGCGACGACTGCGCGGCCGGGGCGGCCGCCGAGGGCAGGGCAGGGCCGAAGTCGAACTGGGTGGTCGGCTCGCCCTTCTGCGAGGCGCAGCCTGCCAGCAGCAGGGCGCCGGCGGCCAGGACGGCGATGAGGCGGGGCGTTTTCAGGGTCACGGTTTCCTCATGGGTCATTTGGTCGGCGCGACGAAGCCGGGCTCGCCGGGGCCGGGTTGCGGTTTCGGTCCGCCGAACAGGATGCTTTGCGGACGGTCGCCGAGCTTGTCCACGGTGCGGCGCACGGCGCGCAGCGAGACGCGCGCTTCGTCGGTCATGTCGACGAAGTGCGGCAGCGTGCGCATCTCGAGCTGGGTGGTCACGCCTTCGAGCGAGGCGACGGCGCCGGCGGCGCGGTCGATCGGTCCGCCCGGCGCCTGCAGGCTGGTGGCCAGGCGATCATAGTTACGCACTGCGCTGGTGGCGCTGGTCGACAGCTCGTTCACCGACGTCATGGTGCGATCGAGCTTGTCGGTCAGGGCCGGCATGCGCGCCAGGGTCGGCTGCAGCTGGCGCGGGATCTCGCCGAAGGCTTCGGCCGCCTTGCTGATGTTGTCGACTGCGCCCGTGATCTTGTTGGCGTTTTCTTCGCTGACGATCTTGTTCAGGCTGTTCGTGATCTGCTCGGTCTTCTCGAGGATGGACAGGCCGCGCTTTTCCAGCTGGTCCAGCAGGCCGGGGCGCAGCGGGATGCGCGCAACGTGGTTCTTGTCGCTCTGCAGCAGCGGCGAACCGGTGCGGTCGTCGTCGAGCTGGATGAAGGCGATGCCGGTCACGCCCTGGTAGCCGAGCGAGGCGAAGGTGGTGGTGGTGACCGGGGCGCCCTCGGCGATCGACAGCTTGATCATGATCTGGCCGGTGACGCGCGGGTCGAACACGATGTCGTCGACGCGCCCGACTTCGAGGCCGCGGTAGCGCACCGTGGCCTGCGGGTTCAGGCCGGGAATGGTCTGGGTGGTGACGATCTCGTAGGGATGCATCTCGGTGCGGTCGCGGTTGAGCCACAGGCCGACCAGGATGGCCGCTACCAGCAGCGCGACCGTGAAGAAGCCCGTCATCAGGGCATACGATCTGTTTTCCATGTCAGTCTTCCGATTCCTTTCCTGCGTAGCGTTCTTCCAGCACTTCCAGCGCACGCTGGCCGCGCGGGCCGAGGAAAAATTGTTTGATGAAGGGGTGCTGCACGCGCAGCACGTCGCACGCGGGGCCGACCGCCAGCACGTGCTTCTCGGCCAGCACCGCGATGCGCGAGGACAGCGCGAACAGCGTGTCCAGGTCGTGCGTGACCATCACCACGGTGAGTTTGAGCTCGTTGTGCAGGGTCTGGATCAGTTCGACGAAGGTGTCCGACAGATCGGGGTCCAGGCCGGCGGTGGGCTCGTCCAGGAACAATAGCTGGGGTTCGAGCGCAAGGGCGCGCGCCAGCGCGGCGCGCTTGATCATCCCGCCCGACAGGTCGGACGGCATCTTGTTGGCGTCGCCCGGCCCCAGGCCCACCATGTTCATCTTCAGCAGCACGGCGTCGCGGATCACGTCCTCGGGCAGGGCGCGCAGCTCGCGCAGCGGCAGCGCGATGTTGTCGAACACCGTCAGCGCCGAATACAGGGCGCCCTGCTGGAACAGCATGCCCCAGTGGTTGCGCATGCGCTGCAGCTGTTCCGGGCTGGCGCTGCTGACGTCTTCGCCGAACACCGTCACCGACCCGCTCGAGGGCCGCTCCAGGCCCAGCATCTGGCGCAGCAGCACGGTCTTGCCGGTGCCGGAACCGCCGACGATGGACAGGATCTCGCCGGCGTAAATATCGAGGCTCAGGTCCTGGTGCACCACGGTGCGGCCGAAGCGGGTCCAGAGATTGCGGATCTCGACCACCGCCGGTCCGACCTTTTCGTCCGGCTTGAGATTCAGGGTTTGTGGCTTCTGTTCTTGCATCAGTCGAACCCCACGCCGGAAAAGACGATCGCGAACACGGCGTTGGCCATGATGACGACGGTGATCGCGGTGACCACCGAGGTCGTGGTAAGCCGGCCCAGGCTCTCGGTGTTGGGCTTGATGCGCAGGCCGAAGTGGCAGGCGGTCATGGCGATCAGCATGCCGAACACGATGCCCTTGCCCAGGCCGATCATGTAGTTCACGAAGGGCACCGCCGACGGCAGCTTCTGGATGAAGTAGCGCAGCGACAGGTTCAGTTCGACCTTCGCCGCCAGCATCCCGCCCAGCAGGGCCATGCTGTCGGTCCAGACCACCAGCAGCGGCATCGCGATCGCCAGCGCGAGCACCTTCGGCATGATCAGGCGGTAGCCGTGCGAGATGCCCATCACCAGCATCGCATCGAGTTCCTCGGTCACCCGCATCACGCCCAGCTGCGCGGTGATCGAGGAGCCGGAGCGGCCGGCCACCAGGATCGCCGCCAGCAGCGGACCGAGTTCGCGGATGATGGCCATGCCGAGGATGTTGACCAGGTAGATATCGCCGCCGAACATGCGCAGCTGCTGCGCCGACAGGTAGGACAGCACGATCCCGATCAGGAAGCCCACCAGGGCCGTGATGCCCAGCGCCTGGAAGCCGGAGTGGTAGATGTTGGCGGAGATTTCCTTCCACGGGCCCGACGTCGGATGGCGGATGAAGCGGCCGACGTCCTGCACCACCTGGCCGATCAGGATGATCACCGCCTTCATGTGCTCGAAGAAGGACAGCACGCCCGCGCCCAGCCGGATGATCCAGTTGAAGGGACTGGTGCGCACGTGCGGCAGGTCGATGTGGGCGGCTTGCTCGATGCGCGCGAACAGCTCTTCCTGCTTCGGGTCGAGAGTCAAATGCGCGGGGCGCTTCTTGCCCCAGGCGCTCCAGAACATCTGCGCGCCGATGTGGTCCAGGCCGGCCACTTCCGACAGGTCCCAGGCCAGCGAGGGTTTGTCGGCCAGCCCGGCCAGCGTCTTGTTGATGCTCTTGAGCGCGCCGCGCTTGCCCAGCGCGTGCACCTGCCATACGCCGCGCGCCACCACGGATTGCTCCGTACCGGCCTTCGGATGTTCGATAGTTAATGTTGGCGCATTTTCAATCCGCATTACGCCAGTGTAAAAGAGATTCGCAGTGGCTGCCACACGCGCGGCAGTAGCGTGCTTTCACACGCCCGCCCGTGCGCGCTTTTACGCGGCCAAGTGGCGGACCTGGCGCTCCGGCGCGGCCTGTTTCTGCTCGCCTTTGGACCTGGCGGCCGGCGTATCGACCTTGCCGGCATAGTCGCTGGCCAGCAGCGCCCTCGCCGCTTCTTCGCTCATGCCGCGCAGCTGCAGCCATTCCTGCACCAGTTTGGCTAGGCGGTCGAGGGCGATGCGGTGGGTGGCGTCGGTACGGGTGTACATCCAGTCCGAGAACGCCATGAAGTTCGCAAACGGCGAATCACCTGACTGAGCACCCAACAGTGTATTGACGGTGTGGGCGAAGCGGCCGGAGTTGGCGACCAGGTCCCAGTAACGGGCAAAGCGCACCAGGCGCTGCATGGTCGCGAAGTCGATGCGATCGGTGGCCAGCACGGTATAGGGCGGATACGGGTCGTACACCATCCCGAACGGTTCCGTGTGGCGGATGATCGGGGTGCCGCGCAGGCGCTTCAGGATGCCGAACTGGATCTCGTGGGGCCCCAGCGACACCAGGTGGTCGAAACCGCGGGCGAAGCTGGCCACGTTTTCGCCCGGCAGGCCGGCGATCAGGTCGACGTGCAGGTGGGCCTGCGAATGCGCGTGCAGCCAGCGGATGTTGTCCGCGGCCTTGGCATTGTCCTGGCGCCGGCTGACCAGGGCCTGGACCTCCGGGTTAAAGCTCTGGATGCCGATCTCGAATTGCAGCGCGCCCGGCGGGAACTGCGCGATCGTGGCCTTCAATGCTTCCGGCAGGTGATCCGGGACCAGTTCGAAGTGGGCGTACACCGGGTCGTCCGGATTGGCCGCCAGCTTATCGAGGAAGAACTGCATGATGCGCTGGCTGGTCTTGACGTTCAGGTTGAAGGTCCGGTCGACGAACTTGAACAGGCGCGCGCCGCGCTGGTACAGACCTTCCATCTCGGCCAGGAAGATATCGAGATTGAAGGGCCAGGCGGTCTTGTCCAGCGAGGACAGACAGAACTCGCACTTGAACGGGCAGCCGCGCGAGGCTTCCACGTAGATGGTGCGGTGGGCGATGTCCTCTTCACTATATAGAGAGTAGGGCAGGGCGATGTCGGCCATCGGTGGCTGGACGCCGGCGTGGACCTTCATCAGCAGCTTCGGACCATGCAGGATCTCGCCGCACAGCTTCGGGAAGCTGACGTCGCCCCAGCCGGTGACCGTATAGTCCGCCAGGCGGACGATCTCCTGCTTGTCCGTCTCGTAGGAAACCTCGGGGCCGCCCAGCACCACCGTCACCTCGGGCGCGACGCGCTTGAGCATGGCGACGACCCGGGTGGTCTCTTCGACGTTCCATATATAGACGCCGAAGCCGACGATGCGCGGCTTCTTCGCCAATAAACGTTCCACGACCTCGGTCGTCTTCGCGCCGATCACGAACTCCATCAGCGAAGTCTGTTCCTGCAGCGCGCCCATGTTGGCAAGCAGGTAGCGCAGGCCCAGCGAAGCATGGGTGTAACGGGCGTTGAGGGTGGAAAGCAGGATCGTCATCCCGCGATTGTACCCGCTGCGGGCAAGGCGGCGCAGCGGGCCGGTGTCGTTTCTACGTCATTTCAGGTGCCTTGCCAGGAAGGCATCGACGCGGCGCCAGAAGTCCAGGATGTTGTTGGTCCGCACCCAGCCATGGCCTTCGTCGCCGTACACGATCCACTCCGGCGGGTTGCCGGCCCGGGTCAGTGCATCGCGCATTTTTTCGCCGTGCACGAGCGGCACGCGGCGGTCGTTGCCGCCATAGGCCAGCAGCACCGGGGCCTTGATCCTGCGTGCCTGTTCGAGCGGGGAGTTCGCCGACAACATGGCGTCGTCCTTTTGCAGGTCGCCTATCATCTGCGGCATCGAATAGGCCTTGGCCACTGTGGAGATGTCCGACCAGTAGACGTTGAACAGCAGGCGCGGGTCGGTCACGGCCGCCCAGGCCACGCCGCAGCGGTACTGGCCCGGGTCCTTCGCCAGCCCCATCAGGGTGGCGTAGCCGCCATAGCTGGCGCCGGCGATGCAGACGCGCTTGTCGTCCACCCAGCCCTTGCTGACAGCGAACTTCAGGGCATCGCTGACGTCGTCCTGCATGCGCATGCCCCATTGCTTCCAGCCGGCGCGGAAGTGCGCCTGGCCGAAGCCGGTGCTGCCGCGGAATTCCGGTTCGATGACGACATAGCCGCGCGAGGCCAGGAACTGGGCCTCCGCATCCCAGCCCCAATGCCCGCCGCGCACCCATGGGCCGCCATGCACCAGCACCACGGCCGGGCGCGGTCCCGGCGGGCCGGCTTCGGTTTTCGTGATCCATACCGGAAGGTCGGCGCCGTCGCGGGTTTTGGTACGGAACAGCTCCATATTGGCCATGCGCTTTTCCGGATGGCCGGGACGGGCCGAGCCGATGCGTTCGAATTTATCCTGGGCCGGGTAGTAGAGCAGGAAGTCGCCCGGCTTGGTGTCCGAATACGACACGATACTCACGACCTTGGGGGCTGCGCAGGGATGGCAGCTCAGGACGTTGACGCCGCCCGGCAGCATCTTGTCGACCCGGGCCTGGATGGCCGACATCGTCGGCGAGAACCAGGCGACGCTGTCGGCATCGGTCAGCAGGCGCAGGCCATACACTTTGTTGTCGCCGCGATCCCGGATCGGCGTCGGCTCCGCATCGAAGCCGGGCAGGCTGACGATGGCCGCCGGTGCAGGCTTGCCGGTGGCCAGGTCGAGCTGGTGCAGCTCGGACAGCGAGGTGGCCGGGTTGACGACGGTGACGAACAGCTGCTCCTTGTCGTCGACGTAGGCGGGCGAGAAAGGCGCTTCCAGGGTCGGATAGTCGGCGAGCTTGCGCCAGGCGCCGGTCTGCGCATCGGCCCAGTACATGGTGGAACGGTCCTGCTGGTGCGCCACCGCGACCCGGGCCCTGCCTTTCGCATCGATCAGCCACGAGACGATGCGTGAGGGCGGCGCCGGCAGGTCCTTGAACATCGAGCGGACTTCACCGGTGCCGACGTCCAGGGTGCGCAGGGTGGTGTGCTCGTATTCGACGTAGTTGGTGTCGTAATGGTCTTCGCCGATCACGATCTCGTTCGTTCCCGGCGCGCCGACGCCGAGCATCTTGTTGTTCGGCTCCAGCGCCACGTTGCCGTGCTCCTGGAAGGCCGATTCGTAGCGGCGCTTGATCAGTTCGCGGATCCGTTCGCCGTCGCGGCGTACCGAGTACAGGCCATCGCCGTAGACTTTGCCGCTCTTGTCGTTTTCGTCGCTCAGGCCGAACACCAGGTAATCGTCGTTCACCCAGCGCGGCTCTTCCACGTCGAAACGGGTGAACTTGGCGACGATGCGCGGCGGCTCCTTGTTCTCGAGATCGATGATGGTCAGTTTGGTGCGGCTGCCGGGCTCGCGCGCCTGGATCGCCATCCAGCGACCGGAAGGGGAGACCCGGACCGACTGCATTGCATTCGGCTGGAAGAAGGTGTCGACCGACAGCGGTGCATCCGCCGTGGCCGGTGTCTGCGCCATGGCGATTGCAGAAGCCCAGGGCCAGCGCAACGATCATGGCGGAACGGATTCGGAGAAACATGGCAGCTCCCGGAATATGGGAATAGGGATATTTACACCGTTCAACTATATAGGAGCGGCGAAACTAAAAAATCGCACTTTGTAACGAGGATGCGCCGGAGGGCTTGCCAGCAGGCGGACGAATTGCTATAGTCTTTGCCCTGCACGAGAAACAGCGGCCAAACAGCCGATGCGGAACATCCGATAACGATGTGTTGTGTGCGCCGCGAAGTAGTTGACGGCGAACGCAAAAAACTGCATAATCTTCTTCTCTGCTGCTGACGAACAAAACGATTCGCCGAACGCAGCAAGGCAGTACCGAATACGATCTTTAACAATCAACAGTCGATAAGTGTGGGCGTTTGATGAAGTGCCAGCAGCTGCGTAAGTGGCTGCTGAATGCTTAAATTATCAAATGTTCACAAAAAGTATAACGTTGCTCAGCAATGAGTGACGGTCAGTATTTTGAGTGAGCGACCCTTGAGAAATCAAGGTGGCAGCAATGCCAACAAACAGAGATTGAACTGAAGAGTTTGATCCTGGCTCAGATTGAACGCTGGCGGCATGCTTTACACATGCAAGTCGAACGGCAGCGCGGGGCAACCTGGCGGCGAGTGGCGAACGGGTGAGTAA